>Ga0315277_10000647_pt1 | contig 54502 bp, 43 predicted proteins | sample YL17G05_15_MG_FD_203695 | JGI IMG/M metagenome (GOLD analysis project Ga0315277, IMG submission 203695) | Sediment microbial communities from Yellowstone Lake, YNP, Wyoming, USA - YL17G05_15 | ecosystem: Environmental > Aquatic > Freshwater > Lake > Sediment | place: USA: Wyoming | collected... | reverse complement strand
TATGTAGCTCTCTCTCACTACAGAGATGTCTACTCATAAAAGGCTTCTGGAATGATCGATCGTTCCTAAAGGAGTTTGACCTAAAACAACCCGCACGAGACTTGACTGCTTACATAAAAGGCGGGGACTCCGCTCGGGATGAATCCGGTTTTTCGTGCCTGCCCCGATTCTCTCGGGGCCCGCCCTGTGATTGACTCTTTCTCCGTGGGCTGTCACGGTCCCCCGCCAAAGGATGCGGGGCAGGCGTGACCGCCCTGACCAACGAAGTGGATCCGAAGGTACTGATGTCGCAATCAGTCTGTGCACACGTACGCCCTGGTGTCGCGTCTGCTAAACGCGAAATCCAGGTTCGTTTCTGATGCCGGTGTGGATCGACAAGGGAAGTACTGGGTTTGTCTCGCCCATGGGCGTCAACCGCAGCTTGATGGAAGACGGAATGAACAGTCCCCTGATTTGCCCTAGGGAACGTACGGTGCGCAGGAGAATTGAAACCTTATCCTAATTGCTCCAGCGTAGGTCTGCCGGAAAAGTAGAAAAGTGCGAGGTGACTGTCAATAGCTCAGACACTCATTTTTTGCCTTCCGCTTTCAGTGGCTAAAGGTTACCTTCGTCGCTGCTCAAGCCGAGCTGAAGGTTCTCGTTAAAGGTTACCTTCGTCGCTGCTCAAGCCGAGCTGAAGGTTCTCGTTAAAGGTTACCTTCGTCGCTGCTCAAGCCGAGCTGAAGGTTCTCGTTAAAGGTTACCTTCGTCGCTGCTCAAGCTGAGCTGAAGGTTTTCGTTAAAGGTTACCTTCGTCGCTGCTCAAGCCGAGCTGAAGGTTCTCGTTAAAGGTTACCTTCGTCGCTGCTCAAGCCGAGCTGAAGGTTCTCGTTAAAGGTTACCTTCGCCGCTGCTCAAGCCGAGCTGAAGGTTCTCGTTAAAGGTTACCTTCGTCGCTGCTCAAGCCGAGCTGAAGGTAACCTTTTGCCCTGATGGAAGGAAACCTTCGATTCGGTCGAGGCTAGAAGTACACCTTCACCGTCACCACCGACGATTTTTTCGTCCTTACTCGGACCACGTTCTTTTCCACCGCAAGCGGAGCTCCATCCTTCTCAAGGAAGTTTGAGAGAAGAACTCTTCTCGGCTGCATCGGGAGTGTTAGCGACGCCTCTGCCCCAATCCCGCCCGCATCATACCACTCGACGATCCACGCACCGGAATCCTCAGCCTTCTTGAGCGTCGTGAGCACCAGGTTCGATGGTGCCAGTTGAACGAATGAATGCTCCAGCGGCAGACTACCATTGTGAGATTCGGCTGCCAGGGCGATCAGTGGATTGTTGAACTCATAGCCGCACTCGACGGTCCTGGCCTCGCGCCACGTCCCTTCGTGCGGGTAGAGTGCATACTCAATCGAGTGCTTGCCGCGATCGGCCGTCGGATCCGGCCACTTCGGAGAGCGGAGCAGCGACAGCCTGATGGTGTTCCCCTTGATGTCGTAGCCGTATTTCGAATTGTTCAGCAGACTCACGCCGTAGCCGCCGCTCGAGACATCGGCCCAGCGTTGGGCAGGCACCTCGAACTGTGCACGCTCCCAGCTGGTTCTGTTCTGGGTCGAGCGCTGGATGGTGCCATACGGGATCTCGTATGTTGCGACTGTGTCAGCTACCGCGAGCGGGAAGGCAACCTTCAACATGGTTTTGTCCTCCCACCAATCGACATCGGTCTTGAAGTCGATACGGTCGATCCCGCGATAGAGAATGATGTCTTGCGTGAAGAACGACGTCGGGAAATCCTCCGTCGGAAAGTCCTTCTTCGTTCCCGGCTTGAGGTAGTCATGATGCAGCCTCAGGAGAACCCTCACCGGGCCGTTCTCCACAATTTCGACGCTGCGGAACCTGGAGGGGTACTTCACCCCCGTGAGCCCGATGTTCCAGGCGTCCCAGGCCTTTGGGTAATCGGCGAGGAGCTGCAGCTCGTTCCCGTCGCCGCTAAGGATCTCCCCCCCGTTCCGCTTGTCGAGGATGCTCCTCACCCAGCCTGAATCGGCATCAATCGTGACGCGGAAGAGCTCGTTCTCCAAACCGGATCTTGATGCCGAGAGAGTACTGCTGACCTTCGTCGGTTTCTGCTTTCTGAGCTGATAGGTCCGGTAGCCCAGCGAAGGGATCTTGTCTCCAATGAAAAGAATCGTTCGATGATAGCGATCCTCCCTGACCGTCTGAGACGGAATCTCCCTGCCTTGATCATCGAGAACAGAATACTCGGCGTCATCGCCCGCCGGCGGCTCGTACCTGACGACGTCCGTTCGCTCCCACGAGAGCGGATTGAACACGACGAGCGGCGTACCCTGCCGCACCTTCGACGTGTTCACGTCTTCTGTAATTTTTTGAAGGGAACCTGCAAGCTCAAATTTCCCGATCTCCTGAGCTTGCTCGAACGTCTCGGCGGCATCGATGTACACTTCTCGGATCCCGGATCCGGGCAGAATGTCGTGGAACTGGTTGAACAGGACTTTCTTCCACGCCTCCTCAAGCGCTGCGCCGTTGTACCTGCGGCCGGAGAGAGTCGACAGGGTCGAGAACTTCTCGGCGTTCGTCAGCAGCACCTCGCTTGAGCGGTTGAACTTCTTCATGGTGGCCTGCGTTGTGAACGTGCCTTGATGGTATTCCAGGTACAGCTCGCTATCCCACACAGGCAATTTCGTGAGATCGTGCTGCCGTAACCAGGCCAGGTAGCTGGCGGTAGTGCCGAACTCGACGGTGGGATAGATATCGAGCGCTTTGAACTGCTGGATGCGATCGATCATCGCGAGCGATGGTCCTCCTCCATGATCCCCAACGCCAAAAAGCACCATCATGTTCGTGAAGCCGGTGTTCGCTTCGAACTGCCGCAACCAGTCGACGAGCTGATACGGGTTGTTGACTTCGTTGACGTAATCGAACGGGAAGTAGCTGAGGATGCGAGAGCCGTCGGGACTTTCCCACCAGAAGAGGCGGTACGGAAAGACGTCGGTATCGTTCCAACCGATCTTTTGCGTGATGAAGGCATCGATGCCGGCGTTCCGGTAAAACTCCGGCATGTTCCAGTTATAGCCGAAGGAATCGGGGTTCCAGCCGATCTTGACCTCTACGCCGAGCTTCTGCTTGAAGTAGCGCATGGCGTACAGAAGATGACGGGCCCACGACTCGCCGCTCGGCAGGTTGCAATCCGGCTCCACCCACATCCCTCCGACGACCTCCCATCGCCTGTCCTTCACCCGCTGTTGAATACCTTTGAAGACGTCGGGGGAGAGACGCTCCATCCAGTCATAGTATGCGGCAGCACTCTGCGTGTAGGTGAAGTCGGGCCGAGCATTGTACATGTTCAGCACGGAGCCGAATGTATTCTTGCAGACCTCGATCGTCTCCGCGCTGCGCCAGAGCCACGCCGCGTCGATGTGCGCGTTCGAGTTGAAATACAGCGTGAACCGTTTCGCATAGTCACCGATGGGCTTCAGCTGCTTCCTGATCTCCGCGAGCGACGATTCGAACCCGCCGAGCGGCCCTTCGGTCAGGGAATGGAGATCGACCTTCGCGGCCAGAGACTGCAGCAAATCGGTGAGCCGCTTCTTCTCCGCCTTGTCCATCGTCGAATGATCCACGCCCGGATCCACACGCCTGTTGGAGCTTGTCTGGTAGGTATCGAAGCTCAGGAGCTTCTGTCCGACCCGCAGGCTGAGCGAAAAGTTCTCGATCATCGTTCGGAGCGGCTTCAGTTCTTCCGACTCCACCTGGGCACGGAGGAGGCGCAGCGGCCCGCCAGTGTTGATCGCTTTGATGGCAATCAGGAAATGCTCGCCGGGTTTCGCGTTCTGCGTCAATTCAAACTCACCATCCCACGGAAAATACCCCTTGCTGACGCCATTGATCCACAGGTAGCCATAATCGTCGACGGAGACGAGCAGCTTCATCGAACCGGTGACCGGCTTGCCGAGAATCTTCTCCGGAAGTACGATCTCTTTCCTGAGCCAGCACGAGTCGGGGTAGATACTCTCGTTCAGCTTCAGCATCTGCCACCCGGCATCATTGAAGCCCGGCAGTGTTGGGTCGCTTTGAGGTTGGTAGCCCTTGAGATCCTGACTCGCCTTCCAGTCATCGAAGGAAGCGAGGGTGAGCGAGTCGAGCGTCTTCACGAGGCGATCGACATTCGTTTGGGAAAGCGCCGCGAGGGGGACGAGAACGAGAGGAAGAATGATTTTGAAGAGCTTCATCGCTGTGCTCCTTCTGTTATCGGGATATGCTGACGGTGGCGTCATTGCGGAGGGTTACACAAGAGTCCCGCCGAGGTGCCTCGAACAATCGAGCAACAATCGCGCGCTCGCCCGCAGGGTCAGGTAGTTGTTCGCAGGATGCGGCGTACGCGGCCAACGAGTGCGTACCGAATTGGGACGACTCAATATGAAGAAGACGGGAACGAAAAGCAAGGTGGCCGCCCGCGCGGGCGCGAAACGACGTACAACCTCTCGTCCGCTGCAACGTTTATTTGTCGGCCGTCACGTCCGCGTCCGTGGTTTGTTGCATTTGCCTCAACAGTTGCTTACTTTTCGCGTGATTTTCTCTGAACCTTCAGGCATGAAACAGGCTTGCATCTACCTTTCTCTGGCGATGCTTGTCGTACTGCTGCTTGCGAGCTGCAGAAAGGAAGTCTTCACCGGAAAACGCGAAGCCCGCGGGGTCTGGATGTCACGCTTCGAATACACGAGTTCCGTCCTGCAGAACGATCCCGAAGCAGCAAAGGCGTACATCCGCTCGGTCTTCGAGAAGGCCCGGAAAGCAAAGTTCAACATGGTGTTCTTCCAGGTTCGCGGCAACGGAACCTCCTTCTACCACTCCTCGTTTGAGCCCTGGGCTGCCGAGCTCACGGGGCTCCTTGGCAAGGATCCGGGGTGGGATCCCCTGCAATTTGCCATCGACGAGGCTCACCGGCTCGGCCTGGAGCTGCACGCCTGGATCAACACGTTCCCGATCTGGCGTGGCGGGATTCCGCCCATCGAAACGAATCCCCCTCAACCGCTCCTGGCCCATCCGGAATGGGTGGTCTGCGACGGGGGTGGAAAGCCGATGACCGTCGACGCGCCGAAGGAAGGCTACATCTGGGCAAGCCCCGGCATACCGGCCGTTCGCCGGCATGTCCTCGGCGTCGTGATGGATATCGTAACAAAGTACGACGTCGACGGGATACATTTCGACTACATCCGCTACCCCGATGAATCGCCATCGAGAGGATACTCGCACGATTCGATCAGCGTCGCCCGGTTCAACAGCGTGGAGGGAAACCCGTACAAGCTTGCATGGGACCACTGGCAGCGGGAGCAGGTTAACGAGTTCGTTTTTAAGGCGTACAATGCCCTCACCGCTGCCAAGCCGTGGGTGAAGGTCTCTGCCGCCGTCATCGGGAAATATATGGGCGCAGGATGGAATTCGTACTCGGTGGTCTACCAGGACCCCCGGGCCTGGATGGAGCTGGGAAAGATCGATTTTATCGTGCCGATGGTGTATTGGGAACGCTCGCACCCGACGCATCCCTTTGATCCGCTGATCGCTCAATGGCAGGATCGCGTCGCCTACAACCGCTATATCCTTCCGGGCCTCTCGACCGACCTCATTGCCAAGGCCGGCTGGAAGGAGTTGTCGGCGGAGATTCAAGATATCCGGCAGAAAGGCCTGCCGGGCGTGGTCTTTTTCTCTGCGGGAGGACTTGGCCAGATGTGGAGTACCCTGGGAGTCGATGAATTCCCATATTGGTCGCTGGTCCCGAGTATGGCGTGGAAGGACAGTATTTTTCCCCCTGCGCCTGCAGAATTGGCGGCCGAGTTTTCACAGGGCGCGATGGTGCTGACGTGGGATGCCCCTGCGGTGAGCGAGCCGCTCTCCTATGTCATCTACGGATCGCGCCGGCAACAAATCTCAGTTGAGGACGTCTCGAGCATCGTCTCCATAACAGGGAGAGGCGTCACCTCTTTCGTCGATGCAAAGCCCCGGCAGGGTGATTGGCACTACGGCGTTACCGCGGTCGATCGGCTCGGAAATGAGAGCCCTCTCTCAGCCACCGTGTCCATCCGCGTCCCGGCGATCGCGGCTCGAGCTGGTACAACGAGCGGAGAGAACGGGCAAACGTTGCGTCTTGCAGGTAGGGAACACGTATGGCCCCACTGACTGCCCGAGACGACATCAAGAAGAAAGTAAGCGAGATCCTCAAGCGAGTGGACCGCCTCATCCGCGCCGGCGAAATCGACCAGGCAATGCGCGAGATCATCCACGCAAAGGAGATCGACCCGAAGAACGTTTACATCTTCGCGTACGAGGAACGACTCGAATATCTGAAGGTAGAGCACGAGCGCCACAAAGAAGAAGAGAAGACTCGGAAGCAGGCCGAAGAGGCAGCTCGAAAACGCATGGAGGAGGCACAAGAGCAACTCGAACAGGCGCCCCGGGAAAAGGGACTACCTCAGCAATTCGTTCCCACGGCGAGACCACCTCAACCGACGGGGGTGGAGAGGCAGCAACCTCGACAAACCGTCATCAGTCAGAAACCACAAAAAGAGCCATACAAAGGGGTACCACCGAAGAAAGAACCTGGAAAGGAAGAGGGCCAGACGCTCGAACAGTTAGAAGCAGAGTTACGGGCGGCGGAGGACGAGCTGAAGCGGCAGGCGGAACGGACGAAGCTTGAGAGTCTTGCTCCTCACGAAGACACCCTGGTCAAATACAAAGTCGAGTTGGTGAAAGCTTGGGCCGACGGCGCCGTCACACCGTTGGAGGAGAATCAACTCAAGGAGCTGCGCTTCAACTACAGTATTACTCTCGAAGAACACACGAGGCTGACAAAGGAGGCGCAGCGGGAGAGTTTCATGGCAGCATTCAGACAGGCCCGGGCCTCCGGATCCATCACCCCCGAGCGTGCGCCAGAACTTGCCGACCTCCGAAAGCGCTTTCGGATCTCCGCTGAAGAATTCGCTCGAATGGAAGCTGAGATCCTCTGGCAGACTCGTGCGGGACTTCAGCCACCCGTCATTGTCCTGATCGACGATGACGTCCAGCTTCTGAATATCGTCACGGATACACTCCGCGAGTCCGGCTACGACGTGAAGCCCTATACGACCTCCGATGATGCCTACCAGTATCTGAAATCAGAGACACCCGACCTCATCCTCTCCGACATCAATCTCGAGACATCCACAATGGGGGGATTCACCTTCTACGAGAAGGTCCGGGAGCTCGAGTACCTCCGTGACGTCCCGTTCATCTTCCTGAGCGGCCTCGCCGATGAAATTCTCATCCGCACGGGAAAAGAGCTTGGCGTAGATGACTATCTTACCAAGCCCTTCTCAGATGAGACGCTGCTGGCCACCATCAAGGGCAAGCTCAAGCGTTTCAAACAACTCAGGCAATCGCGGAAGATGAACAACAGCTCGTCAAGGAAGGGATAGCCCTCTATGTCAACGCGTCACGTCTCCGCGATTCTCCCGCTCCTCCGGTAACCTGCTGACAACCCAACCCGGACGACGCTCGGCTCAATCACCGTCTTGTTTGGCTCCTACCCTCGAGAAGATCGAGTACCGAGGCGCTGGCATCGGCGTTCCCTTCACCGCGCGCCAAACAATCTCATTGAACACCCGGTCGGGGATCGCATCCTGTCGCTTGAGATTGAACTTCTCCATCAACCCCTGGCCGTAGCTGCCCGGCTTGTTGGTTGCGTTCAGATCGATCCGCGGCTCCTCCACGTTGTAGGATGTCGTGTCGGGGCTGGGAGCAAAGGCGTTGAACATGGGGGTTGCGGCAGCATCGTACTGGCTGAGCGGCGGTAATCCAAGGCAGAGCTCCATTGTGCGCAGCATCGACGTCGTGCTGTAAAGGGTGTGATCGACATAGTGCCGCTTCGTGTACGGGCTGATGACGAGAGCGACCGAACGGTGCGCATCGATGTGATCGGGTCCGTCCTGCGCGTCGTCCTCCACAACAAAGATGGCCGACTCCTTCCAGTATTTGCTTTTCGAGATCCTGTCCACAATGAGCCCGAGCGCATAGTCATTCTGTGCCACGTAGGCAGTTGGAGTCAATGCCCCCTTCCGTGTCCCCGACGTATGGTCGTTCGGGAGGTGCATGATACACAGGCTCGGGAGGCCGCCGTTCTGCTCAAATTCGGCAAACTCCTTCTCCCAGGCCTTGTAGCGTTCGACGTCCGAGTACTCAAGATCCCAGCCGCGATAGTATGGCGCGAAATTGTTGCCGATGGCGGGATCGCGCGGCTTGCCGGCCGTGCCGATCGGCTCACCCACATCGATGAACTCCCCATACATCCGGAAACTCACATTGTGTCGACTGCAGAGGGTCCAGAGGTACCCTGCTGTTGGCCGCCCCGTCGGCTCGCTACCTTCGAAGTCATACTGACCGCCGCGTCCGCCGTACTGGGTTGGCCAGGTCTTCTCGACGTAGTCCGTCGCGTACGCTGCAGTCGACCAGTTGTGCCCGTCAGCGCTCACCTCAGAGTTCACGTAGAAGTTGTCAAACAGCGCAAACTCTCGCGCAAGCTTGTGATGATTCGGGGACACGCGCTCGTTGAATAGACACAGGGATGTGTCGCCGTTCCCTTCCGCCATATCACCGAACACCTGGTCGTACGTCCGATTCTCCTTGATGATGTAGAGAATATGTCTAATGGGCGACGGTTCGCCGACGCGTTTGGGCACTGGATTCTCTCCTTCGTACGCAAGCTTCAGCAGATCTGATTGTCCGTACGGCGTGTTGGCGAAAACCCGCCGCGTGTACGCGTCGAGCTGCTGTTCACCCGGCAGCGGAAAGATCGAAAGCGATCCGGGGAACAAACTGGCGATATACTCTCGCTTCGGGTTCGCCAACGAGCGCCCGCCCTTCCCGTTCAGGACCATGACGGTGTTGTTCTTCAGGACCAGGACCTTGGTCGGGTACCATCCCACCGGAATGAAACCCATCGGCCTCGGACGCTCCGGGTTCTGAACGCTGATGACGGAAAGAGAGTTATTGTCCGCGTTCGCAGCGAGCAGCACCTTGCCGTCAGGCGAGAGTGCCACGGAATTTGTCGTCGATCCTTCCGGCGCATCCGGATAGATGGCCGTCGAGATGGATGACACGACCCTGTTCTCGACAAGATCGATGATGCTCACTGTGTTATCGTTCGCGCATGCCACGTAGGCGTAGCGGTCGTCTCTCGACGTGATGATCTCGTTCGGATGGTCGCCGGTGGCGCATTCGTACAGAAGCTTCTGCCCCTGGTAGACCACGATTTTTTTTGAACTCCAGAGCGAAACGAGAAGCGACCCGTCCTTCAGAAACTTGCACGTGTACGGCATGCCGTCGAGCTTCACAACCTCCTGCTGTTTCGTCCTCAGATCGTATGAGCGAAGCGTGCTGTCGCCGCGGAACACGAGCGCAACCGTGCGCCCGCGGACGTCCAGGCCCGAGGCAGCTCCCTGGTACTTCGGATCCCCTGCTACAAATTTGATGGTATCCTCCGGAACGAGGTTCCCCCCCTTAAGTCTGAACATGTACACACAATTCTGATATCCACCCGAGACAAACAGCCTTGGCCCGACGAACGTGATGCCGAGCCAGCTGTCCTTGAGTTGGATCGCCTGCACCACCTTCTTTTGTTTCAGATCGACCAGCATGAGCTGAGCCTTTGACTGCCCGCTGTGCGTGACGGCAAGATATCGCTCGTTGCTCGACACCGCGGCGTTCATCGGAAAGTCGCCCAGCCGAATTTGTTCTCCGGCGGGCGAGAGCCACCAGCCGTTGGGGAGAAGAACCCGACTCTGCGTCACGCCGGGAATCTGGGCACGAGCAAAGGTCGCAACGACTGCAAGGCATGCAAGAAGAAATCGATGTTTCATTTTACCACTCCGCGTTGAAGTTTATGATTCAAGATGCGACTGCGATAGAAAAGAGAGAGGATGACAATGCCGTTCATCAAAATCAAATTGAGATACAGGTAGAGTTCGAGTCGGTTGAAGACCGAACAGAGGGTCAAAAGGAAGAGCTCTGTCCCCATGCCGAGAAAGCCGGAGACTCTCAGCCCGGCTCCATCAGAGTACCATCGAATCAAGAATTGCTCATCCCCCCTTCCCCCTCTACACCAAGCGTCGATCCGAACCATCAATCGGTCCTGCCAGCCATAGATCGTTTGGAATACCCGCTGGAGCTCAAGCGCGGGCCGGTCGCCCCTCCGATCTTCTTCCTTGACCTCTTCCGTCACGCGGTTGAACCGGTATTTCTCTTCCAGGTGGAGAAACGAGGTCTGATAGAATACGTGATACGACACCCTCAGTGTAATCCCGGCAAATCCCAAACACGAAAGCCCTACCATCCACAGATTTTCGCTTGATGCATAGAGCACCCAGCCTATCGCACCGAACACTGCGGCATCAACGACGAAATCCCCAATCGAATCCAGGAATCTCCCAATGCGCGTGTACTGCCCCTTTGTCCGCGCAAGCTGTCCGTCTGCGGAATCCAGGAGATCTTTCAGCGTGACGAGCAAACCCGCGATTGCGGTCGTTCGTCCATCGCCCTGAAGATAGAAGGCAGCAGCCGCGAGTCCCGCCATGGTCGAAGCAACCGTCACCTGGTTAGGAGTGACACGGGTGTTGTACAACAGCCGGACGATGACTCCAGCGATCGGCCGCAGGACGTAGACGTTTATGAGCTCATCGGAGACGCTCGACTTGAGAGATTTCTCGTATTCGTATGTACTCCTCCCGTTCGTCATCCCTCTTCACCTTACCTGCCTGCGAGCTCAATGCGTGGGACGATGACGTTCTCCGCGACTTCGAGATCCTCCAGCGTGTCGATCTCCACCGCGGGGAAGCGACTCGTATCAACGGCGCGGATCTGGACACCGTTGTCGATCATCTCCTGGAACGAAGCCTCATAGAACTCCGTCCGTCCCGATCCGCTTCGCACCCGCCGCTCGACCGTCTCAAACAACTCTTGAGTGGCGGACGGCGAAAACACTTCAATGCCGATCGATTCGCCGAACGTCTCACCGGGCAGGGCCGTTTTTCCTATCATGACGATGTTCTTGTCCCCATCGACCTGCACTTGTATCTCCTCCTGATCATGCTCACCTTGGACCCGCACCGCGATCCGATTGGGCGAGTCGTGCTTGAGTAAGAATGGGAGCAAGTCTGGGGAGAAAATGATGTCGCTGTCCAACAGCAGAAGCCCTTGGAGAGGTGCGTTTCGTCGTGCCTCGTTCATGAAAAACTCGCGCGCCAGCAAGAGTGAGAACGCGTTGTTGGTCGATTCGTACTTCGGGTTGTCCATGAGCCGGATTCGATGGGACGGGAAGTGCTGTTTCACAAACCTCCGAACCGCCTCTGCCTTGTACCCCAGCACGATCCCGATCCGTTCGACGCCTGCCGAGGAGACCAACTCGATCGTGCGCTGAAGGATCGTCTTTCCACCGACGTGGAGGAGACATTTCGGGATATCATCCGTGAGCGGTCTCATGCGGGTTGATGCGCCCGCTGCGAGGATAATACATTTCACGGCAAGGCTCCGCGTACAGTCCCTTCTTTCAGAAACTCGGCAAAGGCTCGGAGCAGACGTTGGTTCTGCTCCGTCCTCCCGAGGGTGATGCGAATACAGTGAACGAATTCTGCTTCAGCAAAGAATTTGACGGCAATGCCTTGTTCCTCCAGGAATGCCAGCAGCGCCTGCTTGAGCCCCGCGGGGATTCTGACGAGGACAAAGTTGGCGTCCGACCGATAACATCGGAACCCGGGTTGGTGGGCGAAGAATTCCTCGTACCGCTGCCGGTCCGCGCGCATGAGGCGACTGGTCTCTTCATAGTAGTCCGACGAATTAAGCGCGGCGAGGGCCAGCGTCTCGGAAACGCGGTTGTAGCCGAGATACCGTGACGCGAATTTCGTGAGACGACTCAAGCTCGCCCCCACCGCTGCGAACCCGATGCGAGCTCCGGCGAGAGCGTAGTACTTCGAGAACGTCCTGAGAATGACAATGTTACGGTAACGCCCGATAAGCTCGGGAATGTGCTCGTTCGAAGTGTCGGCGAATCCCCAGTAGGCTTCGTCAAGGACGAGAATACTTTCGCGGCACGCCTCGGTGAGCCTCTTCAGATCTTCATCGGGGAAGGAGTTGCCCGTAGGGTTGTTCGGGGATGCGATGAGAACGACGCGTGGGGACTCTTTCTGGTACAGCGCAATCAGCTTGTCTACATCATAGAAGTACGAGTCCTTCCCCTCCTTCAACGAGTATGTGATCGTCTCCCCTCCCACTTCGGCGGCGACCTTCTGATAGTACCACCACGATTGCGCCGGACAGAGGATCTTTTCGCCGGGACCCAGGTAACAGTGAACAGCCTGCTTGAGCATGTCCTCGCTTCCCTCGCTGAGCAGGACCTGTTGCTCCGGGATTTTCAATTCATTTGCCAGCCGTTCGGAGAGCCGACTCTTGACCCCGCGCGTGAAGTCACGCGAATAGACGCTCAGCTCGTCGATCCCAATTGCGCGCAGCGCCTCGAAGCATTTGGGGGCCGGGCCGTAGAGGTTTTCGTTCCGGTCAAGGTAAAGGATATCCGATCGTGTGGTCACTGAAAATTCTTCTGGTCTGAATTTTATCAACATTTCGCGGAAAACGCCGTACGATCATTACTACTTGCCCTCTCCCAAGTCGGGCTCCGTCAGGAGCGCTCTATATTGAGAAGTTCCAAAAGGCAACCATCGAGGTCGGTAGCGGCAAAATGTCATTCTGGGTCAGCTTTCTCGAAAATGTATTTCCGGTCGAATTCGACGCGAAAGTCTCTCAGCATGCCTACGTATTCATCGGTGAAGGTCTTCTTTGAATGATGTTCTTCTTGCCCCTGGATATATCGCACGATCCTGCCTGGCTCTGAAGGCGAGTGCGAGAAAGCCCCAAATCCCTCCTGCCAGTTGAATTTTCCTTTCAACCATCCTTTTTTCATTGACGAATCTCGATGAGTTTGCCTTGATATCGCGCTAGGTGCGAGAGAGCGACGTCCGGCTTCATTCCGACCAACATACGGATATGATCCGGCATACCGTTAATGGCAATGAGCTTCTGCTTTTCGTTTCGGACTATCCCGCCGATGTATTTGTACAGCTCCTCTTTCCATTCCCTTCGAATGAGATTTTCTCTTCCTTTGACGGCAAAAACGATGTGTATGTAGATCTGTGTGTAGGTGTTAGCCATTGTGATGTCGCTCCTAGCGGAGCTCGTAGCTCCCTTTGGGTGAACTTCCAGAAGGGTATCGCCCCTACGGGGCTAACAACTCTGGAATCAAGTTTCCTCCTCGTTCCTCTGGCGCGATTGCACGAGCCTTCACGCAGAAGCTTCCTGGGAACGTCCTCACCGTCTTACACATCGCGCTCCGTTAGGAGCGCTGTGTCTCTAGAAATTTCCAAAATCACCGATCGAGATCCCGAGGAGCGAAATGTCATGCTTCTACAGCCTGGCCGGCACCGGGTCAACGACGTGCTGGTCAACCCCTATTCCACCACCCACGGTTCGAGGAGATGTTCTCCAAATCCTTCGATGAACCGCGAGGGCTTGGTCAGGATAAGGCCGCTCTCGCGATCGTAGATGTTCATCGGGTACGTGATAAAGAGATTCTCCTTCGCGCGGGTGCAGGCGACGTACATCAGCCGGCGCTCCTCTTCGAGCTCCTCATCGCTCGCGACGGCGTGCATCGCCGGGAATCTCCCCTCCAATGCGTAGATGATAAACACGGAGTTCCATTCCAACCCCTTCGCGCTGTGGATCGTCGAGAGCGTGAGGTACTCGTCCTCCGGGCCCGGCGACTCGACATCCACAATGCTCTCGTTCGGAGGCTCGAGGGCGAGATCGGTCAGCAGGGAGTCCACCTCCCGGTATCGCTCGGTGATGTTTTGAAACATCTCCAGGTCCTTTTTCCGCTTCAGGTGATCGTCATATCGGGCGCGCAGGATGGGCTCATAGTACTGCAGAACTTGATACGTCTTTTCGGCGGGGGCGATGTTCGGCGAAGCGACCTGTTTCAACATTTCGAAGAGCCGCTGGATGTTGTCTGAGTAGTCGTTGAACTGCATCCAGAATTTCGTCGTCGGCAGCACCTCGCCGCCACCCGCAAGCACTGCGACCCTCCGCTTCAGGATGTCGTCGATGACCTTCTCCGCTGTCCGCGGCCCCACACCGTCGATGAGAAGCAGGATGCGGTTCCATGAAACGACATCCCGCGGATTCTCCAGCACCCGGAGGTATGCAATGACGTCTTTGACGTGCGCCGTTTCCACGAACTTGAACCCTCCGAACTTCACGAAGGGAACATTGGCCTTCGTCAGCTCGATCTCGAGATCGAAGGAATGGAACGAGGACCGAAACAACACGGCCATTCCCTCGAGCGGAATCCCCTGCTCGCGCAGCGCAAGGATCTTCTGGACCACGAAGCGCGACTGCATGTTCTCGTTCTCCGCAGAGATCAACTGCGGAAGGCTCCCGCCTTGTTTTCGCGTGTATAATTCCTTGTAGTACATTGAGATACGAAATGGCAGAATGAAGAAAAGACTACAGCGAAAGGAGCAAGACGAGCCTCGACAAGGCTACGCGTCGACGTTCTGCATTCTCATCTGTCATTTTTCTATTTGCCTCTTGATTTCTCATTGACTGCCCCTGCGCTTCTCTTCAGAATCTCATTTGCCAAATTCAGAATCGGCTGCGTGCTTCGGAAATTCTCCTCGAGCTTGACGATCTTGCAGCCCTTGAACTCGCCCGGAAACGTCGCGATGTTGTCGATGGTCGACCCGCGGAATGAGTAGATGCATTGTGCATCATCTCCGACCACCATGATGTTCTGATGTCGAAACGCCAGAAGCTTCACCAGCTCCGCCTGTATCTTGTTCGTGTCCTGGTACTCGTCCACCATGATGTACTTGTAGCGATCGGAGAGGAGCGCACGCACGGACTCGTTCTTCTTCAACAGCGACGCCAGGTTGACCAGCAGGTCGTCGTAATCCATCAGATTGTGCTGGTGCTTGTACTGGACGTACGTGTTATGGACTGTCTGAATGTCGCCGTCGAGCTCGAGATAGTGCGGATAATCTCGCGTCAACAGATCCTTCGTCGGCGTCAGGGTATTGACCGACCGGCTGTAGAGGTCGTACAACGCCTCTTTCCGGGGGAAGCGCTTTTCCTTTGTGTCAAATTTCAACCGGGTTCGTATCAAGTTCACCACATCCTCGGCATCCCCCTGGTCGAGGATCGTGTAGTTGGGTTCGTAGCCAAGCTGAGTAGCATACTTCCGCAGGACGCTGTTTGCGAACGAATGGAACGTGCCGCCGGCGATCTGTTCACACCGGCTGTCGAGAAGAATCGCCGCGCGCCTGAGCATGTCCTGCGCAGCTTTTCGAGTAAACGTAAGGAGCAGAATGCTGTCCGGCTTGAGACCGAGCTCGACGAGATAGGCAACGCGATAGACGATCGTGCGGGTCTTGCCGGTGCCCGCGCCTGCAATGATAAGGTGCGGACCATTGACGGACGTCACTGCCTCGTACTGCGCCGCGTTCAGTTCCTTTTTGTAGTCGATGCGGAACCGCTGCGGGTGGACGAGATGAAGGTTGTCAGTTGGGAGTTGCTTGAGGGTGAATTTTTTCATTCGAGATAATGCAGAATCGGGACGATCCCCTCTGAGCCCCCTCCTGGCGGGAAAGAACAATCTGGGAAGGCGCGAGAGAACACCCGCGGAACGCGATCAATTCACGCGAGGTTCCGTCGGTGTGTTATTGTTGAGAAGATAACTCAAAAATGGGAAAAACGGAAGTCCACATTCTTGAGTTTCCCCCAATAAACCATTAGCATGAGAGCGTCGTGGGGATACTCCCCCTTTTCGTTTTTGCTTTTTCATTTTCCTTTTCATTCTGACATGAACATCCTCGTACTGAATTGCGGTAGCTCGTCACTCAAGTTCCAGATCATCGAGACCGATCTGGACCTCATCGAGAAAAATGCCGACGACATGAAGGCAAAAGGTCTCGTCGAGCGGATCGGCAGCCAATCCCTCGTCACGCTCCAGGCGACGGGCAAGCAGGCGCACAAGCAGGCCTTACCGTTGCGCGATCATCGCGCCGCCCTTGACTACGTCATCCGGTGGATGATCTCTTCGGAAGCGCAGATCCCCGGGATCCGATCGCTCGCGGATATTCACGCCGTGGGCCATCGCGTGGTCCACGGAGCTGAGAAGTTCACCAAGTCCGTCATCATCGACGAGCAGGTCGTTCGCGGAGTAGAAGACTGCATCGACCTCGCGCCCCTGCACAATCCCGCAAATCTCAAGGGAATCTACGCCGCTCGTGACCTTCTCGGTCCGGGCGTGCCCCAGGTGGCGGTGTTCGACACCGGGTTCCATTCCACCATGCCTGAAACCTCGTTCCTGTACGCCATCCCTTACCAGCTCTACCGGCGGCACAAGATCCGACGGTACGGGTTTCACGGCACCTCCCACCGCTACGTCGCGTACCGATACCGCCAACTCACCGGCAAAGACGTCGACAATACAAACATCATCACAATGCACCTGGGCAACGGTTGCTCTGCCTGCGCGATCAAAAAGGGATCATCGGTCAATACGTCGATGGGGTTGACACCGCTCGAGGGTCTCGTGATGGGAACACGCGGCGGGGACATCGACCCGTCCGTCATCGAATTCCTTGCCCACAAAGAGGCAATGTCCCTCGCCGAGGTCGACACTGTGCTGAACAAACAGTCGGGACTGCTTGGCCTTTCGGGCCTCACGAACGATATGAGAGACTTGCTTGCCGAGGAACAGGAGCACCAGGACCGGCGCGCGAAACTCGCCATCGATATTTTCTGTTTGCGTGCAAAGAAATACATCGGCGCGTACCTGGCCGAGATGTCCGGAGCCGATGCTATCGTCTTCACCGGCGGCATCGGGGAGAACTCCCCGCCCGTCCGGCAGCGGATCTGCACCGGCCTCGAGTGGCTGGGGATCGAGATCGATGAGGATGCGAACGCGCAGCTCTATGGCGGCAAGGAGGGCGAGATGGGCAAACCGAGCAGCAGAGTGCGACTCTTTGTCATCCCGACCAATGAGGAGCTGCTCATCGCTCGCGACACGGTCCGTTGCGTGCGCAACGTTCCAAGGCGGTGGTAGCCAGACTCCCCAACGCCATCGGTCAAGCATCCCTCTTTGACCGATGGGAAACTATGCCAACCCGGAAACCTATCCCAAAACGAGGTCCGACCACCGCGCTCTACATCAAGAACATGGTGTGCGATCGCTGCATCCGCGTCGTCAGGGAGGAGCTCGCAAAACTGAAGCTGGACGTTCGGAGCGTCGCCTTGGGCGAGGTCGTGCTCACGGGTCGGACCAGCGAATTGCCGATGGAGAAGGTCCGCTCGGTTCTTCTGAACGCCGGCTTCGAGCTCATTGAGGATCGGAAAGCAAAGGTCATCGAGCGCATCAAGCTAGCGATCCTGGAGCTCGTGCGTGGCGGAGAGGACGAGGAGAAGAGGCTGAAGTATTCGGAATATCTCTCAAAGAAACTCGGACTTGATTATCACTACCTCAGCATGCTCTTCTCATCCGTCGAGGTCGTGACGATCGAGCAGTACATCATCCTGCAAAAGATCGAGCGCGTGAAGGAGCTGCTCAAGTACGGTGAGTTGACGCTGACTGAAATCGCTTACACGCTTGGGTACAGTAGCGTGCAGCACTTGTCAAACCAGTTCAAGCATGTCACGGGACTTACCCCAAGCGAGTTCAAGGTCATGACCGCACCGGAGCGAAGACCTCTCGATCACGTCGTCGATTCATAGACGCTCCTTGCCGGACATCCGAGTCGTTCCAACTCTTGAGGCCATCAATGAAACACCGATGATGGCTTGTTTGTTGTACATGGCGAGGCCAGAGAAACTTGCAACGGAAAGTAACTAAAATGTAACATCATTCGACCCGGATCGACGTATATTTGTTGTGGAAGAAGGAAAACGCACCGCTGCTTGAAGGAGGATCGTTCAGATGAAAACTAGAGAATTGACGATTCAGGGTATGTCATGCGGCCACTGCGTGATGAGCGTGAAGAAGGAGCTCGGAAAGATCCCGGGCCTGAAAATTGAAGATGTTCAGATCGGCAAAGCGCGTGTCTCGTTCGACGACACCAAGATAACCGAACAAGACCTGTCGAAGGCGATTGAGGAGGCTGGATACATTCTCGTGTCGGCCTGAGGAGAGACCGAAACGAGTCTTTTGGAAACGCAAGCATGAACCAGAAGTCCGTACAAACGCTGACCCTGCCTGTGGAAGGGATGACCTGCGCGAGCTGCGTGGTGCGGGTTGAGAAGGCCCTGAAGAAAGTCGAGGGCGTGCAGGCTGCCAGCGTCAACCTCGCGACGGAAAACGTGACCCTTCGCTTCGATGGGACCAAAGCAGACCTTACGCGGTTGTCCTCCGCGGTTGAAGATGCCGGCTACAAGTTGATTCTCCCGGAAGCCACTGCGAGACCTTCCGAAGGTCTAGAACCTTTGGAAGGTTCCCACCAACAGCAGGCATATCGAAAGCTGAAGTCGGAGTTTATCTTCAGTGCGATCCTGACCGTGCCCATCATGGCGCTCAGCATGATCAGCACGTCAACCTGGTTCATGGATCACTCCCCCCTCTCGATGGACGAGACAAACAAGCTCCTGTTCATTGCCGCGACGTTGGTCATGTTCATCTCGGGGAAGCGCTTCTTCACCATCGCATGGAAACTCGCCCGACACCTTGCGGTCGATATGAATACGCTTGTGGCTGTCGGCACTGGCACTGCCTACCTCTATAGCACACTCGTCGTTCTGTTCCCCAGGTGGATGTCGGTCGGCGATGCCGCCCAGCACATCTATTTTGACACGGCCGCAACCATCGTCACACTGATCCTGATGGGGAGGGTTCTGGAGTCGAAGGCCAAGATGAGGACGACCGATGCGATCAAGAAGTTGCTGGGATTGCAGCCGAAGACCGCCCGGGTTCTCCACAACAGCGTGGAGCTGGATGTTCCCCTGAGCGATCTGATGAAGGACGACATCATCATCGTCCGGCCCGGTGAAAAGGTCGCCGTGGACGGCATCATTACCAAAGGTTTTACCTCCCTCGACGAGTCGATGGTCACCGGAGAGAGCATGCCGGTCGAAAAAACGATCGGACACAAGGTCGTGGGCGGGACGATCAACAAAAACGGGAGCATCGAATTCCGTGCAACTGCGATCGGCAAGGAGACCGTCATTGCGCAGATCATCAAGCTCGTGGAAGAGGCTCAGGGATCGAAAGCCCCCATCCAGGCGCTTGCCGACAGGATCGCGGGCGTGTTCGTCCCTGTTGTGATCGGCCTGGCCATCATCACGTTCATGGTCTGGTACTTCATTGGCGGCTTGCCCTTCACGGCGGCGATGATCAACTTCATCGCCGTGCTGATTATTGCATGCCCATGCGCGCTCGGCCTGGCGACACCGACTGCGATCATGGTCGGAACGGGTCTCGGCGCCTCCCGGGGCATCTTGATCAAGAACGCGGAGAGCCTGGAACGCGCGCACAAGCTGCAGACGATCATTCTTGACAAGACAGGCACCGTCACCGAGGGAAAGCCCTCCACGACGGACCTCATTGCCCTCAACGGATTCGACGAACGGAGCGTGCTCCAGCGGGCAGCCTCCGTCGAGAGCCGATCCGAGCACCCAATCGCATCAGCGATCGTCAGCCATGCTCGAGAGGCGGGCCTCGATCTCAGCAGCGTGGAATCGTTCCAATCGCTTACAGGACTCGGCCTTACCGCGATCGTTCAAGGTGATGCTCTTCTGGTAGGGAACGCGGCACTGATGAAGGAATACTCCATCGACACGAGCGATGCGGAGTCAACTGCGACGAAGCTTACCGAGGAGGGAAGAACGATCATCTATGTGGCGGCCAATGGGAAGCTTGCCGGCGTCATCGGCGTCGCTGACACGATCAAGGCGACTTCCCGCGAAGCGATCGCTCGGCTGAAAGCTATGAACCTTGAGGTCGTGATGATCACTGGTGACAACGAGCGCACGGCGGCCGCGATCGCTGTGCAGGCAGGCGTTGACCGCGTGATCGCCGGTGTGATGCCGCAGGACAAGGCGGCACAGGTGCGAGCGCAGCAGAGCAGCGGAAAGACTGTGGGCATGGTCGGCGACGGCATCAATGATGCCCCCGCGCTTGCGCAAGCGGATGTCAGCATAGCCATGGGCACCGGGACCGACGTTGCGATGGAGACGGCCGACATCACGCTGATGAGGGGCGACTTGCTCGGCGTTGTGGAAGCGATCAAGCTGTCGCATCGAACGATCCTGGCCATCAAGCAGAACCTCTTCTGGGCGTTCATCTACAATGTGATCGGCATTCCCGTCGCCGCCCTTGGACTGCTCAATCCGATGATCGCGGCGGCAGCGATGGCAATGAGCTCCGTGAGCGTCGTGTCGAACTCCCTGCGGCTGCGGAGGTATCGATTCAAGTGATGACCGGTCACGTTCAAGCACTCCTTTCCAAACAAGTTCACCCCTCTAGGAGACGGTCACCCTGAGCGCCGCCAGACCGCGTGGCGGGCTCGCAGTCCCGCCCGTTCTCCGGCGGGACGCAGTCTCAGGCGAAGGTTGATGCGCCTCCAGCGCAGAAGGGTGCACTGAGCAGCTGGCCAGATAATTTAGCAGATATACTCCTCCTCTCCACAACTCTGCAGTTCCATTTGAACCCGCCGAGTTTTCTCCAGGCTTGACAGGCTCAAACGCTGGGCGCGCCGAACCTGAGATTCTTCCATTCCCTCCTTGTTGACTTAGGGCGTCGGTTGGTGTATATTGCCATTGAAGTTCTCGCCGTCCGTGTTCACAAACGAAAAGAAGCAAAGACGGAGTTAGGCTGCCGCTGGCTGTGTCGCAACACGGGTGGCGGCGGGGTAATAGCTATGTCAGCGGTCTATCCGGATAATGCAGAATAAACCCACGACTCATTAGAACAGGAGGACTCGTCATGCCTACGCCCGTAACCGATCAATTATTTACCTCGGTCAACATCGCAAGCGTTGGGACTGCCACGGCGGCGGTCACCGTATTAACCAACACGCTCTACAAGCTCGCCAAGCTGCCGCAAAAATGGACCGCATTCGTCGCTGCGTTGCTGATTGCCTACATTGTTGTTTCCATGTCAAGTAATCCGCAATGGTACGATTGGATTCTGGCCTTCTTTAACGCTTGCCTACTGTATTGCAGCGCGCTCGGCATAAATCAAATGCTGGCACCCTCCGGCGCAGGATTTGCCAAGCCCCAGAGTTTCTTCCAATCATGGCTGAAGCCGTAGAGGGTGGCTGCAGGCAAATCCCATCCACTTCGATGAGAGCTTTATGGCTAAAGCCTCAGACAGACTTGCGAAACTTCGTAAGGCATATCCGCCTCGTTTTGTTGACTCGCGGGGGGTAGACCGGGTGCAACGACTCTACCAGAGTCTCGCCCCTGTTCTGCCCCCCCAGATTCGCGACCTGTGTTCGAATGGCCTCTTGGCAATAGGCGAGGTCGGACGAAGTACTCCTGACGTGGAGAAGATCTCGTTCAAGGATGGTAGTTCCATGATCGAATTCACCAGTGGAATGATGGATTTTCTTGATGCATTCGCTCGCGTTCTCTCCGGAAGATTTGTCAGGGACACCGTATCAGGCCCTAGAAACCAGCCGGCACTCTCACCGGACGAAGTAGCACAGCAGATTGAGGACCTCTTCATCCAGTGGAAAGTGCAGTGGAAGTGGTACGAAAGATGGTTCCATAAGTCGGGCCGAATCAGATCTCCAAAGTTCGACACGCCAGATGATGTCCGAAGTTGGACTAACGATATCGTCTCGATCGCCGAACTATTCATATTGGCGCACGAGATAGGACACATCGTGTTGGATAAGGGGATTCTGCTGCCTCTTACTGCTAACGCCGAAAAGAATGCAGACACGATTGGCATGATATTGGTCACCAAGCTACCGTCCATAGGACGTGAAGATCTTGCCTTCAGATTCGCCGGCGCGGTGCTGGCAATTAGAATAATAGTCGGGTTGGAGAAAGTCGGAGTGCTTTTCTCCGGCGCGTATCCACACCAAGATGAGCGACTGACAAGCATCTCTGCCTATATGTTGTCAATATGCCCGTCGAGGCAGTATTTTCACGAGATAAGCAGGATCGCCGTGGCTTACCAAGACATGATGGACACGGTTGAAGGCAAAATTGTCAAGCCGCCGGACTTGGTCAGGGCTGATACTGAACGGATAATTGTTCGACTCATAGCGCAGTTACTGCAGGTAGCCCAAAGTCGGGTCGGTAAGGAGAAACTGATTACGGATATCTTCAGAATAGCCGAGCAAACCCCAGTGGACGTGATGCGGCAAGTCGGAGACACACTTCACAAGTATTATGTGGCCGCCCCACTCGACGAATCATTCATCGATCAGGACATGAAGAAGAAGATGGGCGCCTTGATCCTTGAAGTTCTGTCCGAACTCCCCGAGCAGGTCAGGATGATGCTCACAAGATGAGAAAGTGTGAGGTGCTAGACCAGCAAAGAGATGCCAGCAAAGGGTTCAAGCTGACCCCAAGACGCGCCGCTTGACCCGGAAGTCAGGCAGCGTGGCGACTTTGCCGAATTCAGGTCGAAAAGAAGCAGGAAAGAGCTCCAGCAATATGTTTCGATGAGGACGTTGCGCCCAGGGTACCTGCCGCGCCGCCCGTCAGGGCGCTTTGAATCAGGGAGAAGCAAATGATCATCAAATGCCGCCATATTTTCTTGTTAGTCTCGAGTCTCGGCATAGCCGTATGCGCCGACTCCAAGGAGAGTGAAAGTCTAACGGAAAACCAAGATGCGAGGTTGATTCCGAGTAGGGCACCCAGAAGAATTACCTTTCAACTTGATGGGTCGGGAGATCCTGCTCGCGCCTGGGACACCACAAGTCACTTGCCGGCGGGCGTTGTTTCACCGTGGGTTCTCGAAAGAGTTCAGCCGACCTTTCCCGATAGCGCGATCCGTGCAAAACTTGAAGGAACGATCGTTGTTGCCGTGTGGATTGACAAGGAGGGAGCTGTCGTAAAAGTTGCGGCTTTGTTGGCCAGTGCGGACCTTTTTTTGCAGCCCACGATCGACGCGGTCAAAATGTGGAAGTTCAGCCCACTGGTCAAGGACTGTGAACCACAGGCCATCTGGGCGAATCTGGAATTCAGTTTTCTCCTGGAAGATGGAAAACCGATCGTCATTATGCCGGAATGAATGCAAAGCGCCCCAACAAGTCGCTCCTCGCCCGTCCCACAACAAGAAGGGCGGGAGACAAAAAGCGTGAAAACGGCGGGGCAGGCAGCCTGACGGCGCCCCGCGCCGAGTAGTTTGCAGAAAAGAGTTAGTCAGGAAACAGAAGTGCATTCACGAAACAACATCACCCGATCAACATTTGCCCCGCCCTAAAAACCGCCTCCGCCACAAAACGGTTTCGGCGGAAGGCGGGCACCGCATAACTCTAACCCTAATTAAACGAGAAAAACAATGACTGATGACAGGAATTCATCTGCCCACGAGCATCAGAGGAAAAAGGTGGCCCGAGATAGCGGGATTCTGAGCGGCATCTACGGTATGGCTTTTATCGGCGCGGCGGTCTATTACATCCAGCATGCTGCCACATTCTGGGAAGGTGTGTTAGGTTTCATCAAAGCCCTTGTCTGGCCTGCCATGCTGATGTACAAACTGCTGGAATTCCTGAAGTAGATGCTTCAGTCATTCTAATCAAGGATGCCCGCCCGATGCGAGTAGCAACACGGATGGCGGCGGGGGAATAACTGTGCCAGCCGCTAGACCGATTTATTCTGCCGTCGATTGAAAGAAGAATAGATGAGAACATTTGAAATACTAATATTGTCGATCTTGTCTCTCTATGTCTTCTCAATTTTCATAAGAGTGGAAAAAAAGAACCGTTGGTTTCATTTACTACCCGGTTTCACATTATCGATTGTGCTGATACACATATTTGTTGAGGGGCAGCGTTGGCAAATGTTACCCGTTTATGTTTATGCGGTTTTACTATTTGGATTTACTTTCAGAAACGTAAGATTTTTGCAACATCCGAGTCATAAACCAAGATCAAAAGAAAACTCGCTGTTGCGAATTCTTGGAGGCGTCTTAAATATTCTGTTATTGATCATTATTTCAATGCCCCCTCTGCTTGTGCCTGTGTTCAAATTGCCGGTCCCTACGGGTCCTTATGATGTTGGAATCAAGTATGACTATTTTGTCGATAAGAGTCGCCCCGAACCTCTAACACCGGACACGACAGATTTTCAAGAAATATCTGTACAAGTCTGGTATCCTGCAAAAATTTCAAGTGATGATAGACCTGTTGATTATTGGGAGAATGCAAGTGAGAAAGGCAAGATCATTTCAGAATTCTGGGGTGGCTTGCCGACATTTCTATTCAATCATTTCTCTCTCATCAAAACACATTCTTATCTTGATGCGAGTCTTTCAACAACAGAACAGACTTATCCAGTCTTGATTTTCAACCATGGATCGATAGGATTGCCAACTCTCAATTCAGTTCTCATGGAGGAGCTGGCAAGCAATGGCTTCATCATATTCAGTATTGGTCACTCCGACTATATCCCGTTCTTTGTTAAGCCTGACGGAAGAATCAAAGCATTTGATCCAACCAGCGAGGCTTTACTGTCAAAAATGAGAGAAAATGATGATCCTGAAGTAAGAAGTACTGCATATCAGTTAATGCGAAGCAGAGACTCACATGAACAAGAACTACTGCTCAGAAGATTTCTTGAGAAGAATCCCCAAAATCAGAAAAGCCTCTTCCGATGGGCGGAAGACATTTCTTTTACAATGAATGAACTGGAAAGACTAAATAATGGAAACGGCTTCTTCTCGGGAAGACTTGACCTAGATAGAATCGGTGTCTTTGGTGTATCCTTTGGAGGAGCAGCTTCCACTCAAGTCTGTGTTCACGAAAAGCGGTGCAAAGCAGCAATAAGTATGGACTGTCCGCAGTTCGGCGATTTTCTTGACAATGATGTGAGCCAACCGATTATGTTCATGAGTAGTGAGCAATATAAAGGTATGAACGACATTTTCCTTCAATCAAAAGACAATCCATTATACATGGTCATGATAAAGAATACGACTCATCAAAACTTCAGCGATGTCTCAATCTGGGGAGAATTGTTTAGAATGCAGATGCTAGGCAAAATCGACGGCGAAAGATGTTTACAAATTCAAAGTGGGTATATTCATGCATTTTTTGAGAAATATCTGAAAGGTATTGACAGCAAACTCCTAAGCGGCTTATCACCGGAATATCCAGAAGTAGAAATCAAGTTGAAGAACATAGAATAATCGGATATCTGCTCACGCCCCCTATTGTCACGCGACGTTCGTTGACAAAGAAATGCACCAACTCGTGAAAGACAAGTGACTGCATATTGAAAAGACCTACGGAACTACATTATTCTCAAAGGCAAGCATGATGAATCCGTGACGCTCCTTCAACCAATCCGCGCCCATAAAACTGACGATTTGGTGCGTGCGATAGAATTGGTTTATCCGGAGACGGCTTTGCACGCAAAGCGTTAACCGGCCCCCCCGCCTGAAAAAGGCGGGGCGGGCGATTTGACCACACCGCGGGCCGCTGCTGATCCGGACCTCACCGTGCCAACGAGGAGAGATTGGCACCTAGTTCCTCTCCTTCTTCGAAAACTGACACTTCGGCCAAATAAAAGAGCAGAAGCGATGAACAGATCAATAACGATGTTGATAGCCGGGAAAACATCGAGAGATTATTTTTTGGCCTCAAGAGGTTTCTTGGCCGTCGTTTTGATCCTTTCGGGCGTCACCGTTATCGTGAGACTCACTGGCCACTTCTCAGCCTTGGTGCAATATCTTCCATTCGTAGGGATCCCGGTTATTGGCTGGGCCGGTTGGCGCGCTGTGCAAAAACACGGGTTCAATTTGGCACAGACCGCGATAGTCGGGTTTGTTCTTTCCTTTGGAAGTCATTGGACACTTCCTATCTTCCACAGCGTGGCAGAGATCTCGTTGTTGTTTGTAGTGAACTCGAGCGTGTTTATGGCTGTGGCCATTTGTGGCGGGTTCCTGGCCAAGAAAGTGCGCGTCCCTTGAGTTGGTCGGTTGCTTTGGATCAGCTTCCGCAGGCAAGCCGACCAGCTGATCGCTGCTCGAAGGGCTCTCCGAAGGAGCGCTTCGGATCTTCGGAATTATCTCCAATCAGTTAGTGCCCCGCGGAGGAGCACTTTTCAATCGCGCCTGTCGAAGGAAATATCATGACCACAAGAAAAGTCATCATCATACTGGTTCATGCCTTTGTTGGTTGGGCGCTGTGTGCTGCAACGATGGGGATCGGAATGGCGGTAACGAGCTTGGAGAACACTCTCGTCATCCACGCCATCGGCGCCCCCCTCTTCTTTGCCGTCGTGACGTTGGTCTACGCTAAGAAATTCAATTACACAACGCCATTGCAGACTGCGGTCGTCTTTTTGCTGTTCGTTCTCATTGTAGATTTCTTCGTAGTGGCGCTCCTGATCAACAGAAGCCTCGAGATGTTCACCAGTCTGCTCGGGACGTGGATTCCTTTCGCGTTGCTATTTGCCTCAACCTACCTCACGGGTACCCTTGCGCTGAAAAAGACCGAGAAACCTGACGAGACCAATTGACCGGCCACTTCCCGAACAGACGAATTCTTGGGCAAGCAGACGCCGCAGGTGATCTTCTTTCCCCGATTTCTCGTTTTTTGTGGGAGCGGCGTAGCTCTGACCGTTCATTAGATCGAAAAAGGGACCAGCCGATGCTTGCTCTGCTCTGCCGAAACCGGGACTCGGACTTCCCGAAGTGGAAGGCCGTCTTTGACTCCCACGCTCAGGCGCACCGCACTGCAGGTTTACACCTCAGGAACCTTTAGCGCCATCCTGAGGAACCAAACAACGTCTTCTTTGTGTTCGAAGTCGAAAGCCTGGACAAGGCGCGGGCGTCTGTAAGCGATCCTGCGGCGGCCGGGGCGGGAAAGACGTCGGGAGTCCTGGACGGAGAGTACCACTTCCTTCAAAGTAGCCCAGGCTACTGACCTCCCCTCGAAGCGCGACGGGTGCCCCGCTTCTGCGTTTAGAGTCCTCAATACCACCGATAAGCCAGATTGCTCACCAGGGAGCGTCGGCGGTAATTAAAGAAGGAAGATAGCATGAGCGGCGTACGAGTTTTGGTAGGTACCCACAAGGGAGCGTTCGTCCTGACATCGGACGGCAAGCGCCAGCGGTGGGACGTCGCCGGCCCCCACTTTGGGGGCTGGGAGATCTATCACATCAAAGGATCCCCCGCCGACCCGAAGCGGCTCTATGCGTCGCAGTCGACCGGCTGGCACGGGCAGGTGATCCAACGCTCCAACAACGGCGGCAAGACATGGGAGACGGTCGGGAACAAGTTCGTGTACGACGGCGCACCCGGCACTCACAAGTGGTACGACGACACGCCGCATCCCTGGGAGTTCAAGCGAGTCTGGCATCTTGAGCCGTCCCTGACTGATCCGGACACAGTCTATGCCGGAGTTGAAGATGCCGCTTTGTTCCGCTCGACCGACGGCGGGCAGAACTGGCAGGAGCTCCCCGGCTTGCGGCGCCACCACTCAGGCCCCAACTGGCATCCAGGCGCAGGCGGGATGTGCCTCCACACGATCCTTCTCGATCCTAAGGACCCGGGCCGAATCTTCATCGCCATCTCCGCTGCGGGCGTCTTCCGGACCGATGATGAGGGCAAGACGTGGCGACCTGTCAATCGTGGACTCAGGTCCGAATATATCCCCGACCCCGATGCTGAAGTCGGGCATTGCGTCCACCGCATCGCGATGCACGGGTCACGCCCTTCCGTGCTGTTCATGCAGAAGCACTGGGATGTCATGCGCAGCGATGACGCCGGCGACTCGTGGCAAGAGGTGAGTGGGAACCTGCCGAGCGACTTCGGGTTCGTCATCGACGTTCACGCGCATGAGCCTGACACCGTTTATGTCGTGCCGATCAAGAGCGATTCGGAACACTATCCGCCCGAGGGAAAGCTGCGCGTCTACCGCAGTCGCACGGGCGGAAACGAATGGGAGCCGCTCACGAAAGGTCTGCCGCAGCGCGACTGCTACGTCAACATCTTGCGCGACGCGATGGCCGTCGACTCGCTCGATCCGTGCGGCGTATACTTCGGAACCACCGGGGGACAGGTGTACGCGTCGGCCGATGCCGGAGATAGTTGGGCTCCCATCGCCAGAGATCTTCCGGCCGTTCTGTCTGTGGGGGTCCAGACGCTGTCATGATTCGAGTCATGCTCCCGCCACACTTGCGCACGCTGGCGAAGGTCGGCGCTGAGGTGAGGCTCGAGGTCGGTGGTCCGGTCACTCAGCGCACTGTCCTCGACGCGCTCGAGGCCCGCTACCCGATGCTACGCGGGACAATTCGCGATCATGTAACGCAGGAGCGCCGCCCCTTCTTGCGGTTCTTCGCCTGCGAGGAAGATCTCTCCCTTGACCCGGCAGATTCTCCTCTGCCGAACGAGGTCGCCTCGGGGGCTGAGCCTTTTCTCATCGTCGGGGCCATCGCCGACGGCTAGGCTGGACACAAGCCGTGTTCACCACAGCCGGTACCCTGGAAGTAGTGAGATTGAGGTTGTGAGGAAACAACTCTAGATTAAGGCAAGCCAATAGCTCGCAACCGTTATCTGCCCGCAGGTCTCTTCACGGACATTCCGCTATCAGAGGGTGTTCCCACTATCGAGCCTGGTGTCTTGACTGTCGGAGTCGATGAGTCCCCACCTCCTCCGATGTGCTTCGGCTTGCCGGGCACGCCCGAGTTTCGTGGGTTCGAGGTGGACCTGCTTGATGCCATCGCGTTGAGACTGGGCGTGACCCCACGCTGCGAGAGTGCACTGTGGAGCGAAGCACTCGAGGCACTCCAAGCCGGGCGATTCGACATGATCTGCACCGCCGCGACCATCACCCCGCAGCGCCGCCAAAGTGTCGATTTCAGTGAGCCCTACCTCGAGACCGAACTGGCTCTGATTGTCCGCCGCGGCAGCGCCATTCGATCCTTGGATGACCTCACCGGTCGGACCGTCGGCGTTCGGATCGCCACTGTAGCTGAGGAGTTCACCCGCGGGCACTGCCGGCCGGGCGCCGTCCGAACGTTTCACCTGAATGTCGACGCGTATCAAGCCCTGCGGGATGGCCAGGTCGATGCTGTTATCGATGATCAGCCGATCGGGACGTTCTTCGCCCACGCCGTAAAAGGTTTGAGCGTTGCGCCGCCACTTGCAGGCACGGGGCTCCAATATGGCATGGTATTTGCCAAAGGCAACGACCGACTTCGCCTCGCCGTGAACCAAGCATTGGCAAATGTCCGGACCGATGGCACCTGGGAGCGTCCCCGTCGCCGCTGGTTTCGCAAAGGAGACGTCATTTGATGGGCTACTCTGCTACCGCACAGTGCCTCTCACGCCCTTGGTCCGGGCGCAGCCTCCTTCATAGTTAGAAATGAACTGCCGAGGACAACCAAGATGAAATCAAGGAAGGAAATCAAGAGGGAATACAAAGAACGGAAGATACCGGCTGGTGTCTTCCAGGTGAAGAATACGGCAAACGGCAAAATGCTGCTTGGAAGTAGTCTGAACCTCGATGGATCGCTCAACGGTCAGAAGTTCAGACTCTCGATCGGACGGCACCCAAACGAAGCTCTTCAAAAGGAATGGAGTGAATACGGTCCGGAGAAGTTCGCCTTTGAGATTCTGGAAGTCGTGAAGGTCAAAGACGATCCCGACTTCAACCTGAGCGATGAGCTGACGCTGCTCGAGCAGATCTGGCTTGAGAAACTTCAACCCTTCGGCGAGCGGGGGTACAACACCGATTCAAGGATTCGTCAGGTGTAACGGGGGAAACAGCCAAAGCGCGGCTGACAAGCAGTCGCCCACGCTGGTCCCGCCAGAAAACAGCGATACGGAGTGGTGATCCTGCTGGGGCTGCTCGTTGTCCTATTTGCCGCTGGTGAGTTGTTTGGCAACCAGTGTCTATGCTCCGCCTGGCCAGTCGCTCCTGCCACAAAACAGTGGGAGAGCTTACTCGTGCGCCATGTCCCATGACGGATGTGCCCCGATGATCTCTAGCGGGGGCCCAGACCGTTAAGTTGCCATCCGCATCTCTGTAACGGAGAATGTCCTCATGTTAAACAACTCGAAACTCATCGGCTTTCTTGCAACGAGGAACCCCGGAAGAACACGAGAGTTGTATGAAAGGACTCTCGGTCTGACATTCGTAAGCGACGACCGCTTTGCGCTGGTGTTTGAAGCAAACGGAACCGCATCGGAGCCACTGCAACGGAGGTTGTCTTACAAGAAGCTCAAAATCGCAGATTTCAGTGAGCTCACAGCAACCGTCCTGACCAGTCGCATCTCGAGAGAAGGCATCCCCGGGGGAAGAGCCACGACCCCGATCAGCGACATCGAGGGCAAAGCGGTCCGGGACCCTGAAGGACAAGCTCGAGGCAGTTAGGCGGCGCGACAAGCTCCGTGAGTGTCCCCTCCTGTTCACGCCGGCCGAGAATCTGCACGTTCAAGCACCATCTCTCCTTCCCATCCCGCTGCTTTCAATTATTCCTCTATTTCGGTGGAATTTCTCCTCTTTTCTTAGCATCCTTTCGTTCGTTCAAAACCTCAGCCCGCATATCGTGTGATAGAGAATTGTAGAAGAGGAACGTGAGTAACAGTCATCGACCTTTCACGGAACGATTCCACTCCCTCGCAAGAAACCTCTGGTGGTCCTGGAACCCGCAAGCGCAGGAAATCTTTCGCGAACTCTCCCCATTGGTCTGGGAGCGATCCAACCATAACGCCGTCGAAGTTCTTCGCGAGGTTTCCCCGATAGAGCTCTCCGCCCGGATGCACAATCCGGATTTTTCCAGAAAGGTGCATCGAGTGCTTGAAGAGTTCGAAGCTTATATGCAGGAACGGGGAACGTGGGCCGCTCAACATGGCCCGACGTTAAACGGACCCGTCGCGTACTTCAGCGCCGAGTTCGGCCTCCACGAATCCTTGCCGATCTACTCCGGAGGGCTCGGCGTCCTCTCCGGCGATCACACCAAGTCCGCCAGCGATCTAGGCATACCCTTCATCGGCATCAGCCTCTTTTATCGCAACGGCTACTTCCAGCAGCGTATCGGACCCGATGGCTGGCAACACGAGATGTATCCCACATGCCACCCCGAGCGCCTGCCGCTCGAGCTTGTAACGCAGGAGGAAGGCGGGCGCCTGTTGAATTCGGTGGAGATCGGGCACAGCACGGTCTACTTCCAGGCGTGGCGCCTCCGTGTGGGCAGGGCTGTGATCTACCTGCTCGATACGAACCTGCCCGAGAACGACCAGCACTTCCAGGGACTGACCGCGTACGTCTACGGTGGTGACATCGACACCAGGATCGGTCAGGAGATCGTGCTCGGTCTCGGCGGTGTTCGCTTCCTTCGTTCGATGGGGATTGAACCATCGGTCTTTCACATGAATGAAGGACACTCGGCCTTCCTAACGCTTGAGCTTTTGTGCGAACAACTGAAGAAGGGCCAGAATCTCGCCGACGCACAGAAGTCGGTGATCGCGCGATGCATCTTCACCACCCACACCCCGGTGCCGGCCGCACACGATCGCTTCACTTCGGAACTCATTCAGCACACGCTCGGGAAGTGCTGGGGCGAAACGGGGCTCAGCCACGACCAACTCATGAGCTACGGGCGGATCAAACCGAGTGACCCCCAAGAACTCTTTACGATGACCGTCCTTGCACTTAAGATGTCGCGAGCGGCGAACGGCGTGAGCCAGCTTCACGGCCAGGTCAGCAGAGAGATGTGGAAGGAACTCTACCCCAACGGGAGCGTGGAGGAGGTGCCCATCGGACATATTACGAACGGCATCCATACACCCAGTTGGGCAACTCTGAAGGCACACGACTTCTGGAACAAGCGACTGGGGGTTGACTGGACGGCGAAGCTGCTGGATCGCCATTTCTGGCACAAGATTGAAGAGGACGGGCTTGCCACTGACGAAGAACTTTGGGCTTTGCGCTATGCTTTGCGCCGCGATTTGATCGAGTTCGTCAGATCTCGTCTCCGCGAAAAGTATTTGCGTTCTGAGGGAGACGAATCGGCATTCGTGGACCACGTGCTTTCACCTGATGCACTAACCATCTGCTTCGCTCGGCGGTTCGCTACCTACAAACGAGCTCCGCTCGTGTTTCGCCACCTGGAACGGCTGGTGCCGGTCGTCTGCAGCCCCGAACGGCCCATACAGTTCATCTTCGCGGGAAAAGCACACCCGCGTGAGGATGAGGGCAAGCGGTTTATCCAGAAAATCGTTGAGCTCTCTCATCACGCGCAGCTTGCCGGCAGAGTCATCTTCATTGAAAACTACGACATGAACGTTGCCCGGCACATGATCGCCGGAGCCGACGTCTGGTTGAATAATCCCCGGCGGCCGCTGGAGGCGAGCGGAACGAGCGGTCAGAAGGTCGTCATTCACGGCGGGCTGAATCTCAGTATTATGGACGGCTGGTGGCGGGAAGCGTGGAACTCGTCCAACGGCTGGGCCATTGGCGAGGATCGTAGCGATCCGGATCTCGAAGCTCAGGATGAGCTGGACTTCGAGAATCTTCTCCGCACACTCACCGAGGATGTCATCCCGGAGTTCTACGATCGGAACGCCCACGGTATCCCTGAACGGTGGATCAAGCGCATCCGCAATGCGATGCGGACGCTCATCCCAGTTTACAACACCGAACGGATGGTCGCTGAATACGCTCGCAGGTTCTACATGTAACGCCTGACTGCTCTCCCTCTCGCCGCGAAGTTGCAGGCAGCCGACGCGATATCCCCTCCTGAACACATCCGCCGTGTTGACATTCCGAAAAGGAGTGAATATCTTGGATTCGAATCATGAACCTGTGAGTCCCCTTACGCGCCAAGAGAAAACCGCAGAGCGTGTGCGAGAAAGGACTGGACATCCGTAATGCTGCTCATTTAATCCTTCCTCTCCATTTTTTCACGTTCTCACTAACATAACGCACTGGGAATGGCTTCAAACGAGGACATCGGAACCCGGAAACTCGCTGCGATCATGTTTACCGACATCAAGGACTTCTCCAAGAAGATGGGGGAGAACGAGCTCGCAGCGATGGACCTTCTGAAGGTTCACGACGTGATGATTCGAGATGTGGTTGCGAAGTACGGAGGAACGATCATCAAGTCCCTCGGCGACTCTTTCATGGTGGATTTTTCGAGCGCCGTCAACGCCGTGAAGTGTGCGATCGAAACGCAGGAGAATTTCTGGAATCACAACAGAGACAAGTCTAGCTTCGAGAGGCTCGAAATCCGGATCGGAATCCACCTGGGCGACGTCATCACGGTGGGCAACGATATCTTCGGCGACGGCGTAAACATCGCGGCCCGAATCGAGGCCATCACCGAGCCGACCCGTATCTGCGTCTCGGCGGACATCTACAACCAGGTGAAGAACAAGATGCAGATCGGCGCGTACAGCATCGGTTCCATCGAGCTGAAGAATATCACCGATCCCGTTGAAGTCTTCGAGCTGCTGATCGATTCCATCCCCGAACTTGCCCAGCCTTCCAAATCAGCCCAGGAGGTCCCAACACGCCGGAAGGCGGAAACCATCACCAGACAGGAAGAGGAGGAAGCGAAGCGGGTCGAAGCGACGCGGCAGAGGGTGGGCGATAGCCGGCAGCGGGAGGAGGAAGAGAAACAGCAGCGGGCCAACGTTCACTTTGTGAGAGCTGAAGAGTACTTTCGCGCGGGTGACTTTGAGAAGGCTGAGGAGGAAATCAGAGAGATCTACACGATCGTTCAGGTCCATTACGATGCTCAGATGCTCATTCTGCAGATCGAGGAGGAACGAACCAAGCGGGAGGAAGAGCAGCGACGGCAACGTGTGAAGGACCAGAAGAAGCGAAAGGAAGAAAAGCAGAAACAACGGGTTCAGGACAGCGTTCAGCGCGCGATGCACTACGTCGAGCACGATCAGTTCGCGGAGGCACTCGCCGCCATTCGAGAAGTCTACACAATCGAGCCGAACAACCCGGAGGCAAGGCAACTGGAGGAACAAATCCGCCAGGCCGAGCAGGCAAAGGCGGAGCTCGAACAGCTGCAAGCGCGCGAGAAGGAAGAACGCGCACGTCAGGAACAGATGCGGGCAGATCGGGCTGCTGCCGAGGCCCTTGCGAGAGAGCAGGCCAGGGCTGCCGCGGCTCAAATCAAACCCGAAAAAGAGCCAAAATCGAGGCGGAGGCTCTACGTGACTCTCGGTACGTTCGCGGCCGTCGCCTTCATTGTGGTTGCTCTGCTTCTTTTGGGCCACTTCCCAAAGCCAGCGGGCATCGCCGTCCTGAACTTCGCCACCCTCCCGGCTCAGGATAGCTATGTCGGAGAGGCGATTTCCACCCTCGTCGCTGAAAATCTCGATCACGTCAAACGGCTGTCGGTGATTTCCCCAAGCAGCGCAAAGACGATCGATCCGGAGAGGACCGGGATCCGTGAGGTCGCCCAAACCTTCGGGGTGTCATACGTCATCACCGGAACGATTGCAGCAGATAGCGTGAGGGTCTACGTCACCGCGAAGCTCATCGAAGCGAGCACCCAAAATGTCCTGTGGGAGGCTTCCATCCAGGGCGATCTGATCGGGTTGAACGAGCTCGCGGCAAGCATAAGCACCCGCGCGGTGAAAGCGTTGGAGATCGAGGCACTCACCCAACAACCTCGCCGCTGGACCTCGAACCCGCAAGCGCTCCGCCTGTACCTTCAGGGACGCCAACTGATCCACCAACCCTCGTTCGGTTCCATCAACAGGGGAATGGGTCTGTTGCGCCGGGCGCTCCAGCTGGATTCACTCTTCGCACTCGCCAGAGTCACTTTGGCAGAGGGTCATCTGCTCCACTTCGAGCGGCAAGGTGAGCAAGAGAAGGCGCGACTGACCGAGGCTGAACAGCTTACAAGGGCCGCACTCGCGATGGACTCCAGCATTCCGCTCGCTTACGAGGTCATGGGTGAGATCTATCGATACACGCAGCAATACAGAAGCGCCTGGGAATCGATAACCAGAAGCCTCTCTTTGCAGCCGGAAAACGCGGAATGCTACCGGCAGCTCGCTCTATTGTTACTGATCGCCGGTGACCCGGAGAACGCCACAGACTATGCGGCGACAGCTCTGTCTATCGATCCGAGGCATTATGAGTCGAGCGTCGTGATGGGCCTGATTCAGCTGTACCAGGAGGAATACGACGCGGCCGCCCGGCTGTTCGATACGGCGACGAGCTTTGGCGCAAACGACTCGTTGCTGACGGTCAACTACAGGCTCAAGGTATGGAACGGTCTGGATCAGGAGGACAGGGTGGTGGCATACTGCCAGGCTCTCATGCCTCGGGCAAACGATGATACGAAGGTAAGCCTGTACTATTTGATGGGGCAATCGGATCAACTCGCAGGGAAACTCAAGGCGAAGACATTGGAAGACGGGCTCGCCCTCGCAGAGAAGATGGTCACCAATAACCCGAGCGACGTGAAAGCGCTTGCGTACCTCGGCTTGCTTAACGCCCGCCGGGCGAAGAATCCTGAGCTGGCAAGGAGAGCCATTGCGAACATCGATTCGCTGGCCCCGGGATCGGCACAGGCGTTGTACTGGAAGGCTCGTGTTTACGCTATTCAGGAAGACACGGCGCATGCCCTCGCTAATCTCGCCAAGGCCGTTGCAATCGAATACAAGTTCTCAGAGGTGCTCGATCCCGACTTCATCTCCGTCTGGCGAGATCCTGAGTTCGCCTCCACGATTTCCCTGAAGCTGGAAAATCAAACCCACGTGCGCCGGTAGAGCCCACCTCAAGGATTGAACCAGTACGCGATCTTGATCGCATAGACGTTGTCCGGTCTCTCGCGGAAGAGCGAGCGAACGTCCCGGCCAAACTCGAACTCCCCTGGGCTATCATAATTCGCCTTCTCGTGCGTCCAGACGAGATAGATTGTCGAGCCTGGAAGGTATTCCCACCGGAGCACAGCGTTCGCGCGAAGGGATTTGTAGTTGAAGTTGGGATTCCAAATGCTGTAGCTCGGTGCCGGACCCGCAGGCCCATCCGGATCGATGGTGTAGATGTTGTCTGCAAGAGAGATGGTCGATCCCTCCTGGCCGTAGTGAAGGAACGAGAACGTCCCGGGTCGTGCAAGCTCCTTGATATCGGCGTAGCTGCCAATCGAGAGTAGCGGTTGGACGTACAGCTGGAAGCTAAGTTTGGGCGTAAAAGCCCAGTTTACGCGGAAGGTTGCAGATAGTTGCTGCTGGTCCAGCGTACCGAAGACGTAGCGGTTCCCGTATGTCTCAGCAGCATTTGAATCCGCAAGGCTCGTGATGTACTGAGCGACGCTGTGGTTCCTGTAGAACTGCGGCCCTGCGGTAATATTGAGAGTCCGCGATGCCTTCCAGACGAGGGAGGCCCCCAGAATGTAGTACCAGCCTCCTGAGACCCCCTTTGCGGTGGTGAGGCTCAGGGATCCATAGAGTGACTTGCGTGAATCGCTCGAGATTATGGTCCGCAGACTGTTGCTTCGAAGGTATTTCATCACGGGCCCGCCTCGTGTCCGCTGATCATCATAACATTCGGCATTATAATCAAGGGCCAGGTACGCGCTCCAGTAGTTCAGAAGCTGCGCGTTCAGGAAGAGGCTGTACGTCTCCCCTATTTTGTATCCACTGAAATCATATTCTCGATAGGCTACAGCAGCAATCGATTTTGTACGAAGAATTTTGTCCGGCTCCCGCCACTGGTAGCCGGCATAAATGTGTGCATTGATAAAATCGGCGTTCGTCAAGAACCCCGCATCGTTTGTCTCAAAGTTCGGGTGGATCGCGCCGATTGCCGCATCGAAGATCCAGTTCCCGCTCACCTTGTCCAGCCAGACCCGTGAAGACCAACCCGTCATGGACGTAGCATTCGAATCAACCCTCAGGTACGATGCATCCGGTCGCTGAAAGTAATGCTGCGGGGAACGCTGAAGGCTGAGGAGGCGATCGCCTGCGCCGGCAACATGGGAAGCTCCGGCCCATCCGGTAATCACCCAGACTTTTTCCTTGTCAAGGAACGTCCAGCCGTCGACCCCCAGCGAAAACGCACGACTGTTCAGAAGGCTTTTCAGTCGCGAGTCGCGCAGGTCGCGCGTGACCATCGTGCCAATCACGCCGATGGCTTGCCGAGCTTCATTGAACTCCTTGAGCGTGCGAGCAATTCCGTAGAACGTGAGCGGCTCTATCTCATCCTTAAACTCGACCCCCGCGGAATCGACGAGCCCGTATTCGCGATCTGTCAGGGCCGTCAGAGCGGCGAAAGACCAGGTGTTCGTGATCTTCCCGCTGACCTTCGCAGCGCCGAGGATGGTCGTCCGGTCGGGCACATCCTCATAGCCTTGATGCGTCACGGGAGCCTGAGGCGCACGGCCGATGCGACGGCTGTAGAAGAAATCCGGATCGTGCCAGTTGAAATCGTTAAGATACGCTGCGCCTCCGCGACCAAACTTCAGGATATTGGAACCCTCGATGAAGAATGGCCGCTTTTCCTGGTACTGGACCTCATAGGCGGTCAGGTTCACGACGGCAGGATCAACCTCAACCTGGGCGAAGTCCGGATTCAGCGACGCGTCGAGTGTCACATCGCCCGAGAGGCCGATCTTCGCGTCACCCCCGAGATTCAACGGATAGCGACGCCGGTTCTTATAGGGATCTTCCCTCCCAACGTTGAAATCACCCACCGGAGGCTGTTGAAGGAATTTAGCGGTCGACGTAAGATACGGAAGAACCTCAACCCGTGCCGGGGGCTCAATCCCCTCGATGCCGACGAGGTCGACAAACCGCGAAACTCGAACGCGATCCGTGCGAGGGTGAAGGACAAGATAGGAGTCCTCGTTCCGCCGCTTGATTCGGCGGTAGACTTCGACTCCCCAGACGTACCGATCGTGCTTTGAAAATCGAAGTTGGGAGTAGGGTATGCGGAACTCGGCGCACCACCCCAGGCTGTCTGTGTGCACACCGACGTCCCAGATGCCGTCCCACGAATCGTCCATCTCGGTGTCGTTGGAATACGTTCCGTCACTGATCGCGCCGACCGGATTGACCACAACGTAGTAAGCGGTGCGATCGTCGTTCGCGGCATCGATGGCAACGCCGACCTCATCGGACTCTGAGTCCTGATCCCGCCGGGCAACCCTGCCGATGATGGAATCCGGGTGCGAATCAGAGAGTTGGAGAGCTACGTAGAGCGCATTGTCATCGTAGGCGAACCATACCTGGGTCTGCTGCGATGGTTTGGCTCCCTCGAAGGGCTCACGCTGGACGAACCCATCCTCGCCCTTACGCTGCCAAACGGTCTCTGTCAGTCGGCCATCGATCCTGATCGGCTCGGTCGTCCGGACAGCGACAATCGTTCGGGGAGCCCCCTGGTGCACTTGACCCAGCAGAAGGCTCTGCAGTGAGGGGAGGAGAATGAGAACCAACGGTGCGATGCGCAGAACAACGTTGAGCGCAGAAATTGCAGCCTCCTCCTTAGGATTTCAATATTCGTAAGAATATTACGAATCGGGGGAAGAAATGCAAGAGCAAACTCGCGATGAGCTACACGGAGCTCATAAGTCATTGTTGAAAAACTACCTCTGTGTGCCGAAGTGAGACGTGAGTCTGGCGGAGGGGCAAGATGGTTCGGGCATTGCTGCCGTCAAAGAGCCTGAAGTATCTGCGGTATGATGTCGTACCGCTTGAGGGGAGGCATCAGGTACGCGCCTGCCACCATTGCTTTTGCCTCACGCAGAAATTGGGTCGCAAGCTGAACGCCGACTTCGGCTGCCTTTCCGTCTGCAGCGCGCAGCTTCTCCCGAACGGCGGCGGGAATAACCATCCCGGGGATCTCATTGTGCAGGAACTCGGCGTGTCTGTAGCTCCGCAGCGGCAGGATCCCGAGCATGACCGGAGTGTGCCATTGCTCTATCCGCCGGATGAAATCTTCCAGCGTGCTCATCTCGTACATCGGCTGCGTAAAAATGATCTGCGCTCCCTCCTCCACTTTTTTCCCCAGCCGCTTTAGCTCACGATCCAGATCGTCTGCCCCGGGGTTCGCTGCGCACGCGATGAGAAACGATGTCTTTCGCTCGAGCGTGTTACCCATCAGATCACGGCCCTGGTTCATTGATTTGACGGCACGGATGAGGCCAATGGAATCCACATCGAAGACCGACGTGGCGTGCGGATAGTCACCAACGCTCGTGGGGTCCCCGGTGATGCAGAGGATGTTGCGGAGGCCGAAGGCGTGAGCACCCAGCAGGTCCGCCTGAAGGCCGATCAAGTTCCGGTCTCGCGTGGTCAGGTGAGTGATCGTTTCAATCCCCACCTCCGCTTGCAGAAGATGCGATAGTGCAATTGAACTCATGCGCAGGCGTGCCCGCGCACCATCGGTGACATTAATGGCGTCGATGCCGCTGCGGTGCAGATACCGCGCCCCATCGATCAAGGAAGACATATCGAGTCCGCGGGGGATGTCGAGTTCGACCGTCGTCAGGAATTTCTTGCCAATGTTTCGGGCAAAGCGGGACCGTTCATCGCTCCGCGAGGGCTCTTCACCGACACCGGCTCCAACCGTCATCGTCTCCCTTGGCCTGGCCTCGATCGCTAGCGAGTCCTTCGGGGCGGGGCCACGCAAATCGCTGATCGCAGCACGGATGGCACGAATATGCGCAGGGGTCGACCCGCAACACGCGCCGATGAGCGTGACGCCGGCCTGGACGAGCTCCCTTGCGTACGTGGCGAGGTACTCCGGCGTCGTATGGTACACCGACCGTCCGTCCTGGAGCGTCGGAATGCCGGCTGCTGGTTGCGCTGAGAGGCAGACGCCATCCTTGTACATCGTCCGAATGATGCTGAACATCCGCTGCGGGCCGACGGTGCAATTGGCCCCCACGACATCAACGCCGCGATTCAGAAGATGTTCGGCCACCTCAAGAGGGAAGGAGCCTGAGAGAATTGAACCATCTTCGGGAGAAGTCTTTTGCGCAGCGATCGGAAGGTTCGTCACCTCCTTCGCGGCAGTGATAGCCTCGTCGAGCTCGTTGAGACTGACGAAGGTTTCCAGAATCAGGAGATCAACGCCCGCCTTGACGAGGATCTCAATCTGCTCTGTGAACGCTCCCCGGGCTTGAGCGAGCTTGATCTTGCCGATGGGCGCGAGAAGCTTGCCCGTCGGTCCGACCGACCCGGCAACATAGGTTTGATCCCCTGCGGCACGGCGCGCGAGCGCTACGGCCGCTCGGTTGATCTCCTCGATCCGGTCCTCGAGATGAAACTGCGCCAGCCGAAACCGGTTGCCGGAGAACGTATTGGTCTCGATGATCTCCGCCCCGGCTTCGATATACTCCTGGTGAATGCGCTCGACATGGTCGGGGTTCCGCAGGTTTTGGATCTCGTGGGGGCGTTCGTCGTACTCGTAGAGGTCCAGAAACGTTCCCATCGCCCCATCACAGAGGATGGGGCCTTGCTTCAGTCGTTCACGAAATTCGAGCTTCACGCTACCCGCTGGCGACCGCGGAGTCCACGCGATCACTCGGCCGAATGATGAGCAGCCCCGTTAACTACACATGACGAGTCGATAGGAACGTCCACGGACGGTCACCCCACGAATCATCTCCCGATTGCCAGGGCCTCGGCGATCTGCACGGCGTTTGTCGCAGCGCCCTTCCGGATATTGTCTGCAACGATCCAGAGGTTGATTCCGTTCGCAACGGTCTCATCCCGGCGGATGCGGCCAACGAAAACCTCATCCCTGTCATGCGCATTGATGGGCATGGGATACACGTTGTTCTTCGGATCATCCTGAACGACGACCCCCGGTGAGCTGCCGAGGATGTGGCGGATCTCCTGCGGCGAGCATTTTCTCTCAAACTCGATGTTCACCGATTCACTATGCCCACCCATCACCGGAACGCGCACCGTCGTCGCCGTCACGCTGATGTCTTCCCCCATGATCTTCTTCGTCTCCCGTATCATCTTCACTTCCTCCTTCGTATACCCGTCGTCGAAGAAGACGTCGATGTGCGGCAGACAGTTGAACGCGATCGGATGGGGAAATTTCCTCTCCCGCGGCTCCCGATTTTCTAGTTCGTCCTGAAGCTGGATCACCGCCCTGTTGCCGGCTCCGGTCACGGACTGGTAGGCCGAGACGACGACACGCTTGATCCTGAACCGATCGTGGAGCGGCTTGAGAACGACCACCATCTGGATCGTCGAGCAATTGGGGTTCGCGATGATACCGCGGTGCTTGAAGACCTCTGCGCGATTCACCTCCGGCACGACGAGCGGAACATTATCGTCCATCCGGAACGCGCTGCTGTTATCGATCACCACGGCGCCGCACTTGACAGCGTGTGGCGCAAACTCCTTGCTGACGGACGCGCCGGCCGAAAAGAGTGCGATTTCCACCCCCTCGAAACGTTCCCTCTCCAGCTTCTGAACTGCAACCGGCTTTCCCTTGAACGACATCTCTTTTCCCACTGACCGTTCTGATGCCAGCAGGACCAGGCGCCCCACCGGGAATCTTCGTTCCTCGAGCACCTTCACCATTGCGCGTCCAACCAAGCCGGTCGCCCCGACGACGGCAATGTCATGCAACTCCATCAGTTCCCGCTCACAGTCATGTTCATGATGCCAGTTGCTCTATTGACTCCCGCTCGCGAATCACGCGCACCTTTTCACCGTTGACCAAGATCTCCGCGGCCCTCGGGCGGCCGTTGTAGTTGGAGGCGCTCGAGTATCCGTAGGCCCCCGTGGTCATAACCGAGAGGTATTCGTTCCGATTTACCTTTGAGAGGAGACGGTCCTTCGCAAGGAAATCACCCGTCTCGCAGATTGGTCCAACAACATCGACCCTCTCGTGTTCATAGGTCTCGATCTTCACGGGTACAATCTGGTGGTACGCGCTGTACAGGCTCGGACGCAGCAGATCGTTCATTCCTGCATCCACAACAACGAATTTCTTCGCGCCGTTCTCCTTGGTGTAGAGAACCTTCGTCACGAGGACACCGGCATTCGCAACAACGGAGCGACCTGGCTCGAACCAGATGGAACACCCTGTGTCCTTGAGGATCGGCAGAACGACGTCAACAAATTGCCCGAGCGGCGGCGGAGCAGAGTTTTCCGCCTCGGCCGGCAGCCCCTCATGCCTGATCGCGTTTGCATACTGAACCCCAAATCCGCCCCCGAAATCAACGTGCCGGATCACTATGTTGGCCTCCCGGAGTTTCGTCACAAGACCGGCTATGAACCTTGCCGTATCAACAAAGGGCTCCAGCTTAGTTATCTGCGAGCCTATATGCGTGTGAACACCGATAACATCAAGCGCCGGAAGCGAGGATGCCAGCTGACAGACACTGAGTGCCTCCTCCGCGCTGATACCAAACTTGTTCTGTTTCAGACCCGTCGTGATATACGGGTGGCTCTGGGCATCGATATCCGGATTGATGCGGAGCGCGACCCGCGCCTTTGTCTGCTGGCGCATAGCCGCGAGCGAGATCTGGTGGAGCTCCTGCCTCGACTCGGCACTCAGAGAGAAGATTCCGCTCTTGAGAGCGTACTCGATCTCGTCATCCCGCTTGCCGACACCGGCGAACGTAATCTTCTCGGGGGGAAAACCCGCCTCTAGCGCCAAGTAAAGTTCGCCACCCGAGACCACATCCGCGCCAGCTCCCTCCTCCACAAGAAGTTTCAGGAGGGAAAGATTACTGTTCGCTTTCAACGCATAGCACATGACGCGGTCCGTGTCTGCCAGCGGCGCCTTGAGAGTGCGGAAATTCTCGACCACCTGATTCTTGCTGTACACATACAGGGGTGTGCCGAATTCCTCCGCCAGCTCACTCAGCAAGATATCCTCACAATAGAGTTCGTTCTCTTTGTATCGAAAGTACTGCACATGCGCCTCCTTTAGAACAGATTAAGATCGACCAAAATACTTCAGGACCGCGTCGGTGATCTTCTGCGGTCCGAACCGGAACCCATCGATCGCTGGTAAGCCGGTCTCCCTCGTAATGTTCTCAGCCGCGTGCGTCGACTCCTCATCCGTAAGACCGAGGGAGTTCAGGCCGATGGCCACGATCTTCGTGTCTCGAAAGAACTTGACGACTTCCTCGTGGAACTTGATGCAGCGGTTCAATTCCGGCAGCGGGAACCCATAATCATCCTTCAGCCGGGTTGGCTGATGGCAGAGGATCATGGCGTCGGGCATCGTTCCGTGCATCAGACCGTACGTGACGCCCGAGTACCCGATGTGAGTGAGCGACCCCTGCCCCTCGACAAGGATGAGCTCGTGCCCTTCTGCCGCAGAGCGATCAACCTCGAGCTCGATGCCTCCGGCGATGTAGTCCCCGATGATCGAATCAACGGCGATCCCCCTGCCGCGAATCAGCATGCCGGTCTGTCCCGTGGCAACGAAATCCGACCGGAAGCCGCGCCGCACGAGATCCTTGTGCACTTCGAGCAGCGTCGTCATTTTTCCGACATTGCACTCCGTCCCGACCGTCAAGATCACCTTAGCCTTCCGCTGGCGCCACGTCCCCTTGGCAAGAACCTCGTACTCTGGCGGAATTTTTCTGTAGTCGGTAATGGTGACACCGTATTGCTGAGCAAGATTGCTGAACTCCAGGTCATCGGACAGGATGGTATGGAGTCCGCTCAGGATGTGGAGCCGTGCCCGCACGACAGCCTTAATGGTCTCCCGCCACGTGTCAGGGAGGCGACCGCCCGACGGAGCGATGCCGATCAGCAAATGCGTCGGACCGAAACGCAGCCCATCGTCCAGGCTCCTGACGACCGGGAGATCCCCACCGTAGCCAAGAACCTCCTGCGCCGTCAATCCAGCTTTGGTGCTATCGATGACTGCTACCACTTCATCCCACAGGTAGACGATCGCGCCGTTGGCGGTTTTGGACTTGAGGGGGCTGAACTTGCCTTCGGCGAGAATAAGGATTCGGCGCTGGCTCATGTCTTCCCGCGTAGATAAAAATCTCCCGAAGGCATGCGTACCGCAGAGTGGGCAGATCCATCAGTTGTCTCTGCGGACCAGTCCGCTCAACACGGAGGGTCTTGACCTGCAGGAGTGACTTTGGGTTATTTACAAAAAGATGAGCAGAAACTCAAGGATTATCGCGTGGCACAAGTTTTGTGGAGGAACAAGAGATGTGATCGATCAGCAACGGCTGGAAAACAGCTCACGGCAGGCTGAGGGGAAGCTCGCCCTGCGCTACCCTCTCGGGTGAAATGTGCGGTGAACTTCTTTCAAATACTCGCGGTCGATGTGAGTATAGATCTGCGTTGTCGAAATATCCACGTGTCCGAGCATTTCCTGCACCGCGCGGAGGTCTGCCCCCCCCTCCAGGAGATGCGTGGCAAACGAATGCCGGAACGTATGCGGATGCACATCTTTCTTAATGCCCGCGGCCCTGGCATACTTCGCAACCATATCCCGAATGGCAGCTCGCGAGAGCTTCCCGCCCCGAAAGTTCAGGAAGAGCACGTCGTGCGATTTCCCCACCTTCGCCAGATGGATGCGCACCTCTCTCTGGTACCTCGTCACCCACTCGACGGCTGATCTTCCGATCGGCACCAACCGCTCCTTCTGACCCTTCCCGAAGACGAGGATCAACTCGTCGTCGAACATAAGGTTGGATTGCTTCAGGTTCGTGAGCTCCGACACGCGTATACCAGTCGCATACAGCATCTCCAGGATGGCCCGGTCGCGGATTCCAAGGCGCTGCCCGATGTCTGGTTGCTTGAAGATCAATTCGATCTCAGCAACGCTGAGGACTTCCGGCAGCGCCCTCGCGCGCTTCGGCGCTCCGATATCTTCAGTCGGGTCGTCAGGATGTATCCCCTCGCCGATCAGGAAACGATGAAAGCCGCGGACCGCGGAGAGGATCCGCGCGATGCTTCGCGGCGAGAGGTTTCTGCCTGCCAGGTCTCTCAAGAAATCGCCGATATCCTCTTGCGTGATCAGGATGGGCGTCGTGATGTCGTGCTTGAGGAGAAAAAAGCGATACTTGGCGAGATCGAACTGGTACGAATGGAGCGTGTGCTGCGTTACCCCTTTCTCGAGACGGAGAAAATCGAAATACTGCTGAATACGGCGATCAAGCTCCAAATTTCTCCGACCAGCCGATGGCTTCACTCTGACGCGCGCGTTCTTCATAGCACCGATGCAAGTCTGCTAAGCCTTTGACCCTTACGACGCGGTGCCCCGCTTGTTCAACATACTTAACGTGGTTCCCACAATCAGCGTGGCGGCAACCCCAACGAACGTGAACCACGTCCACGCCACCAGGTTCAGCGAGATTACCGTGATCATGATGAAGATGCCTGCAACGAATCCTGCCAGCGCATCCTCCTGCGTCGGCTTCTTGAAAAGCACGCCGAGCAGGAACGTTCCGAGGAGACCGCCGTATGTAAATGACGCGATGCTCAGGGCCAGCTCGACCACCGTCTGGGGAGTGTTCATGAAGAAGAGGGCGGAGAGAACAAGAAGGCCGGCCCAGGCGACAGTAACAAGCCGGGAGATCGTGAGCTCCCGTTCGGGGCTGACATTTCTGCCGAAGTAGGGCCTGTACAGATCAAGAACTGTCGACGAAGCCATTGAGCTGATGGAGCCAGCCAGCGTCGAGAGGGCCGCGGCCAACAACCCAGCGATCAGAATCCCGGAAACGCCCGGAGGTAGCCCTTGGGTAATATATCGGGGGAAGATCTCATCAGCTCGGGTCAAGCCCATCGCAGCCACGGACTCGCCATCATAGTGCGCGTAGAGCAACAGGCCGACGACAAGGAAAAGGGCAAATTGCAGGACAACAAGCACTCCGCTTCCAACCAGGGCCTTCCGGCTTGCCGCCAGTGATTTTGTGGTCAGCACGCGCTGAATGATGAGTTGATCGACCCCATGCGACGCCATTGAGAGGAACGCGCCGCCGATGAGTCCACCAACGAGCGTATAGGGCGTTCCCCAGAAGTTCTCGAGGCTCAGGTTAAAAACCTGGAATTTTCCCGCCTCCCAGGCTCTGTGGGTTATCGCGACCCATCCCCCGTCTGCAGAATTCACGAGGAGGATCGCAGCCACGAGTGCGCCGCCAATGTAGATCACCATCTGCACGGCGTCGACCCAAATGACACCCCGGACGCCCCCAACATAGGTGTAGCCCAGCGCAACAGCCGCAAGAATGAGAACGGCGAGGGGGTAATCGATATGAAGGATGAACCTTAGCGGTATTGCAGTTGCGAAGAGCCGGACCCCATCTGCTGCCACGCGTGTGAAAATGAAGACCAGAGAGGCAAAGCTGCGTGTTTTCGAGCCAAACCGCGACTCCAAGAAAGCATAGGCTGTCGAGAGTTCACCCTTGTAGTAGGCGGGGAGCAACAGAAAGGCGACGACGATCCGGCCAATGAGGTAGCCGAAGGTGACTTGCAGGAAGTTAAGATTGGTGAGATACGCGAGTCCCGGAATGCTGATGAACGTGAGCGTGCTGGTCTCTGCTGCGACGATCGAGAAGCAGACAATCCACCAGGGGATTTCCCCTTTGCCGAGAAAATAGTCACGGGCTGACTTCTGAGCCCCGCCGCGCACGATCCCGAAAAGAGCGACGCCGACGAGGTACATGATCACGACGACATAGTCGAGCGTGCCAAAGCCCAAAGGGATCTCCTTGCTCGTCGAGCGTACGTGTGTCGATGATTCAGGCTTACGACCGAAGCATGGTGCTGCGTATTCAGGTGGTTACGACCGGAGCGCTTTGGCAACCGTATCGTGAATCCGGAAGGCGCGATCGAGGCGGGAGATGCGGATCAGCGAGAGAACTTTCTTCTGCAATCCTGCGAGCTTCACGATGCCGCCGTTCTCCCTCATTTTTCGTTCTGCAATCAGGAGCGCACTGAGGCCGCTACTATCACAGAACTCCACATCGCTGAGGTCGATGACAAGGTTCTTCAGGCTGCGGTTGCACAGGACGAGGAATTCTCCTTTTAACTCCGGAGAGACGCTCGCGTCCAGCTTGCGTTCTTTGATCTTCAGAACGGTCGCGTCACCGTTTTTCTTGATCTCAAATTGCATAACATCCTCCTCTTACCCTCTTTCCTTGCACGACCACCTGGAACTGGACAGAAGAAGCGGTTCAGAACATTTCGATGCACTTCAAGAGTGTTGAATACGCCTGCGACGGATCCTTGGATTGATCGGTCTGGATTTGAAAGTTGTAGAAGTCGTCCGCGTACGGTTTTACGAAACCGATCCGCAACGGTGCCTGCGATGCACGGCAGAGGAACGAGCTCGGCAGCGCGAAGCCCTGATTCAGATCGAGCGCCAGATCGAATGTACCCTTTTTCATCTTTTGAAGCAACTCAGCGCGGGGGACGAACCACGCGTTGAGTTCCTCCGGACCATAGGTGAACAGGTTGAATCCCTGGTGTTCCGGCACCCGCGGAACAAGCTCCTTCTTCACCACGAGAACAACCTTGCTCGTCTGAAATCGCTCCCCGAAAAATCGGAGGACGCTCTCGGTTGACGGAACATCGTTCGCCGATTCCGGCAGCAGAACGATCACACGTCGTGATTTCGAGACAGCCTGGGTGAAATGAACAATCGGCTCGTTCGCACGCCGAAAATGGAACCGTGCATACCATGTCCCCAGGCGTAACCGCAAGGATCCGAGCATAGCGCGATATGGTCGTGACGCCGTTTCCACTATCTCTGTTCCTGGAATGCATCGAGCATCTTCTTCACGAAATTCTGATCGAAGAGATGGTAGCGAATGCCGACCGAAACCCGTCCATACGAATCGTTCATGCTCCCGTTTGTCCCATCGAGCCAGGTGTTGAATCCACCGACCCCTTCCGCGCTCACCGAAACAGCCCAGAACTCGTTGAAGAAATAGTCGAACCCGATCCCCCCAAGAAAATTCGTGTCAAAGCGGGGCACAGCGCCCCCGGTGAGCGGAGCACCGTTTTTGTCCCGAGGGTCAAACCACAGAAGGCCTCCGCCCACATAGATGAACGGGTTGAACCGGCCGTTGGGGACGAAATCGAATGCCAGGGCAAGATCCCAGTGATAGATGTTCGTCTCGATAGATCTTCCGGTCGGATACAACAGGGAGGCGGCTTGCTTTCCGGCCAGATACCCTACACCCAATAGCGACCGCAGGCTCACATGATTGGCGATCGAATAGGTCAGGCTGACTGCACCACCCCCGGACGGATCGGGCGTTTTCAAGTTCGATTGAAGGAAATAGTACCCGGTGCCAGCAAGTCCAACCCCGAACTTTCCCACCCTCATCTGCCCGAAACTGACGCTCACGAAGGCAAGAATCAGCACCGCAACGGAAACGAGGCGGAAATCACTTTTCTTCATATAGCCCTCTCGGATTTGTTTTTGGTTCGAGTGACTACGCTTTCTTGATCAATTTCAGAAACGCGTTTTCGTCCAACGTCTGAATACCTAGCTCCTTCGCTTTGGCAAGTTTGGAGCCTGCCTCCTCACCAACAACGACGTAATCGGTGTTGCCGCTGACGCTGGAGGCGACCTTCCCGTCCAGCTCTTCAATCTTGCTCTTGGCCTCTTCACGTGTGAGGGAAGAGAGCGTCCCGGTCAGCACGAACGTCTTGCCTGATAACGTCGATCCTGCGGCCGGTCGCTTTTGCTTGTCCTCAAACTGGAGGCCCGCCCGGCGGAGCCGTTCGACAAGTCTCAGATTATGCTTATCCTCAAAGAATCGGCGGACGCTTTCTGCGATGCGCGGGCCGACCCCCTGAATGTGCTGCAGCTCGTCCTGCGATGTTTCCATCAGCTTATCCATCGAGCGCACGTGATTCACGATCAGTTGCGTGACACCGGCCCCAACGTGCCGTATGCCGATGGCGAACACGACGCGCCAAAAGGGGCGCTTCTTGCTCTCCTCGATCGCAGCGAGAAGGTTGTCAGCGCTTTTCTCGCCCCAGCGCTCAAGCTGCACCAATCGGTCGCGCTTCTTGTGTAACTCGTAGAGATCGGCATGGCTTTGGATGAATCCGAGGCTGACGAGCTGGTCAACGAGCGCCTCCCCCAGCCCTTCGATATCCATCGCGCCTCGATGCGCGAAGTGCCCAATTCGCGCCCTCACCTGCGCCGGGCATTCGCTGTTCTCACAGTAGTAGTTCGCTTCGTCCTCCGGCCGTGAGATCCTCGAGCCGCATTCGGGGCACTTGTTTGGCATCTTGAACGGCTTCGATCCTCGTGGGCGTTTCTCTCTGATTACCTCGCTCACCTTGGGGATCACGTCGCCCCCTTTCTCGACAACCACAGTGTCCCCAGGCCGAATATCTAGCTCTTTGACATAGTCTTCGTTGTGCAGCGTCGCGCGCGACACTGTCGTGCCACCAACGAAGACCGGCTCCAAATCTGCCACCGGCGTGATCGTCCCGATCCTCCCCACCTGCAGTCTGATATTCTTGAGGATTGTTCTTTCCTGCCGCGCAGCAAATTTGAAGGCGATGGCCCATCGGGGGCTCTTTGCGATCGTCCCAAGCTTCGCCTGCTGCGCCAGCGAATCCACCTTCACGACAACTCCGTCGATATCGTAGGGCAGATCGTCGCGACGGGCCTCCCACTCACTCCAGTACTTGACCACATCATCAACGGTTCGAGAAAGACGTGTATGTTCGCAAACGGGGAATCCAAGCTCGCGGAGGATCTTGAGATTCTCATAGTGACTCGACAACTCCATTTCCTGCCATCGCAGGTAGTAGGCGATGAAGTTCAACGGCCGGGTCGCAACGATCTTGGGGTCTTGAAGCTTGAGTGTGCCTGCAGCCGAGTTGCGAGGATTGATGAACGGCTTTTCGCCTGCCAATTCCCGCTCCTCATTCATCTTGCGAAAGTCTTCCCTCTTCATATACACCTCACCCCGCACCTCAAAATCCTCCAAGCCCTTTTTCGTTGCGATTGATCTCAACGGAATGGAGCGGATCGTTTTCAGATTCTGGGTGATTTCATCACCCTGGAATCCGTCGCCCCGCGTGGCCCCACGCACAAAGGACCCACCTTCATAGTTGAGACTGATGGCGACGCCATCGAACTTAAGCTCACACACATAGCGGTACAGCTCCCTGCCCAGCATGGAGCGCACCCGCCGGTCGAAGTCCCGTACCTCCTCCTCGTTGTACGTATTGGAGAGGCTCAGCATCGGAACGGCGTGGCTGATGGTGAGAAACTCCTTGGTCGGCTCATCACCCACCCGCTGCGTCGGTGAGTCTGGAGTCGCAAGCTCGGGATGTTCTCGCTCCAGCGCGATCAACTCCCGCATCAGGCGGTCGTATTCACGGTCGGAGATCGTCGGCTGGGCCAGGACATAGTAGCGGTAATCGTGTTCCCTCAAAAGCGTCCGGAGCTCTTCGATTCTCTTGAGCGTCGAGGAACTGACGGCTACCGATGCCATGACGATGCGTCGCTCCTTCATTCCGGCTTGCGGATTCCGGACCGCGTGATGACAATGTTCTTGAGCACCGCACCCCGATTCCCGAGTTCCCCCAGTTCGACATCATTCAGCCTGAACGTCGCCCCCGCGGCGTTGCCGATCGATACTTCGAACTGGTCCTTTCCTATCCACGTCCGTTTCCGCTGGGGCGGAAACACATACTCCCCTTTGCGGGAGTTGTCGATCGTGATGGCCATCCAGACAGAGTCCAGCGTTGTGATCTCCAGCTTCAGGCTGTCGCTTGCAGGAGCGCGGGATGGAACTGTCGACGCCCGTCCCGGTTTGACGGTCGCTGCCTCCGACTCCCTCACGACTTCATCGAAGGCCACTTCGGAGGCGGGACCCTGGTGAGAAGCGTTCGAACCGGTATTGGTGAAATACACGACGGCAACGGCGGTCACGACGAAGAGGGCAAAGGCAATCATTGTTTTCTGCGAGAGCGCAGACCAGGGGGCTTGATCTCTCGCCCGCTCCTGATTCGGGAGCATCGTTTTGCTCCTGGAGCGCGCGATCCACTCCGCGGCCACCGATTGGATCTCTTCATTCACAGCGTCGTACTGACGCACAAGCTCCTCCGGGTCCAGGTCGATCGCTCGCGCGTACTCCTGTAGGAACGCTCGAATGTAGGCCTGCGGGAGAACGGAGAACTTCCCCGCTTCCATCGCCTCAAGAAACTTCACACTGATGCGCGTCACTTCGGAGATATTCGCCAGTGAGATCTGCTTGCGCTCACGCGCCTTCCGTAGCTGTTCTCCGAATGACTCCAGGCTCATCGCTCTCGCAAGGACTGAAGTGTGAGTGTCGTTTTGGTGAGAGAAAAAAAATGAATCAGGGAAATGTTAGCGATTATTTGAGCGACTTGCAAGCGAGCGTCGCGCGGTGCGCGTTACGCCCCGTTTCCTTTTCGATCAATTGCGTCGCGCATGCTCTTCGACAACTCTTCCAATTGATATGGCTTCTGTAAGAAACCATCGACCGCGTTTCTCAATGGCGAGTTGTCCAGACTCGCGTTGCTGTATCCCGTCGATACGACAACGCATATATCCGGTTTGAGTTCTTTGATCTTCGAGAACGTCTCATCGCCTCCCATGGTCGGCATGTTTATGTCCAGCACGACAACATCGAAGGCTTTGCCCTTCTTCATCAGGCTCAGTGCCTGCGTGCCGCTCCTTGCGATCGTCACCTGATAGCCGAGATCCGTGAGCATGCCGCTGATGACTTCCCCAACGTGCTCTTCGTCATCAACGACCAATACGTGTTCATCCCCTCGTTGAAGCCTCGCCTGTTTCGACGGCCGTTTCAACTTCTCCGCGTCGCTCAGGAGCGGAAAGAAGAGACTGAACTGCGAGCCGACCCCTGGTTCGCTTCGAACGGTGATAAAACCGCCGTGGGAGTTCATGACACCATAGACAACCGAAAGACCCAATCCCGTTCCCTTTCCCTGATCTTTGGTCGTGAAAAACGGCTCAAAGATGTGCTGTTGGACAGTACGATCCATGCCGATGCCCGTGTCGACGATTGAGATAGAGGCAAAATCACCGGACTTCACCTCTCCGAACGCGCTCCCTTGCTGCTCGTCGAACTTGATCTTCTCGCTCCGGACGGTGATCACGCCTCCGTTCGGCATGGCATCTCGCGCGTTGATGAGCACGTTGAGGATCGCCTGCTGGATCTGACCCTCATCTCCATGGATAATGCTCATTTCGCTGGCGAGGTCCTTTCTGACCTCGATCCGCTTGTCGATGCTGCGCTCAAAGAGGTGCAGTGTCTCCTGGATGATACTGTTGACGACGATGGGGCGGAACTGCACCGTGCTCTTCCTGGCAAAGGTCAGCAACTGACGTGTGAGTCCGGCACCTCGCTTCGCAGCGGTCTCGATGATGTCGACAAAGTGGTACCAGACGTTCGCCTTGCTCATCCTCCGTTTGATGATGGCGGTCGAGCCGAGGATGGACGTGAGGATGTTGTTGAAGTCGTGCGCGACGCCGCCCGCGAGGTTCCCAATACTGTCGATTCGCTGGGCGTGGATGATCTTGGACTCCATTTTTTTCTTCTCGGTGATATCACGCGCAGCTACCCTGATGGAAATCGGTTCTCGATCCTCATCATAAATGATCGAGGTGTTGATGCTGACATCGATCGGCTCTCCTGCCTTGGTCAGCATTTGTTCTTCGACGCCGGAGATTTCGCGATGGCTTTCAAAAACCTCGCGTAGCATCTTTTCTGCAGTGTCGCGGTAGGATTCCGGGTACAGCTTCAGGACCGAGTGCCCCACGATCTCATTCTTCCGGTACCCAAGCCGGTCCGCCTCGGTCTGGTTGCAGCTTATGATGGTGCCGTCACGATCTACGATATGGTACAAATCCGGCGAGTGCTCGAAGAGATCCATGTAGCGCTCTTCCGAATCCCGAAGCTGCTCAAAGAGCGTGGCGTTCTCGAGGGCGACGCCGATCTGGTTGGCGAACGCAGTCATCAAATCCAGCTCTTTCCGTGAGAATGCAGCGGCGGCCTTGCTGCCGACGATCACAATGCCTTCAAACCGGTCTTTCATCTTGATCGGCACAGACGCCCAGGCCCCGATCTCACCGTATTTCCACAATTCGGGGGTGGCCCTTCTTGGTCTCCGCTGGATGCGCGGGATCCGCATCCAGAGCACCTCCCTCTCCTCTACGTCGATCTGGGGCCGAAGGACAATATCGTGGATGTCCTCAGTCCCCTCCGACGCCTTCAGGACGAGCCGTCCACCTTCAACGTGATAGATCCATCCGAGCTCCACATCAAGCAGCCGGCGGACCTCGTGCAATGCGTTTTGAAGAAGGTAAGTGATTTCGACCGAGCGATTGACGGCGTCACCGATCGTGTTCAACGCGAGCAGCTCTCGCTTCTGTTCTTCCAGCTGCTGCCCGTATTTCAGAGTGAAGAAGACGATGATGAAACCGAAGACACCGACGGTGACGACGCTTCCGAAGAGCAGCCAGTCGATGTAGTACCCGCTGAAGACCCGTATGCTTACGATCGTGGCCATCGCCACCACGACCGCTATCGAAGCGACTACCTGCGCCTGTTCCACGGGCCCAAGCGATGCCCGAAACTTCTTAATCCTGGCAAGAGTGATTTTCACGGATCAGCCATTTTTGTCGCTAGAAAAAGTAGCAACACCGCCCGTTAATATCAAGTGTCCGGGGGCACATAGCGGAAACAACGGAGAATATTGAGAGAAGTGAGACTAGCGGGGGAGGTATTGCTTCAAGATGGAAATAACGTCCCGCTGATCGTAGGGCTTTGGCAGACAAGCGGTCGCCCCGAGTTCGTTTGCGATCTTCTTTGCGTGGAAGTCGTCAATCGCGGAAAAAAATACGACCGGTGTCGCCGAGATGCTCGGCAACTTCTTGATCCTATCCAGAAGATCAAATCCGTTCATGTCCGGCATGCGCAGGTCGCTGACGATCAGATCGGGTCTGAACTTTGCGAGGACAGCAAGCGCTTCGGCGCCGCTCTTGGCTTCTTTGACTTCATACCCCGCTCCGCGCAGAACCTGCGCGGTGCTCTTGAGCCACGCCGGCTCGTCGTCAACCACAAGGATTTGTCTTCTCTTCGTTGTCACGCGATTGATCATGTCAAGTAACTCCGGCTAAAGATACAAAGTGAAGTGGTGGGAAGCAACCCGCAGGAGCCAGCAGGTTGACGTCGATCACGAACGGGGGGCTGTTAACGCTCAGTAGAAATGTCAGGGTCAGACGCCCAGTAGAAATGTCAGGGTAAAGCGTGATTTTGGATTTGAGAGATAGAAGGGTTCTTTCGTTTTTGGTGTGTTGTTCTGCGTAGTG
>Ga0315277_10000646_pt1 | contig 54531 bp, 62 predicted proteins | sample YL17G05_15_MG_FD_203695 | JGI IMG/M metagenome (GOLD analysis project Ga0315277, IMG submission 203695) | Sediment microbial communities from Yellowstone Lake, YNP, Wyoming, USA - YL17G05_15 | ecosystem: Environmental > Aquatic > Freshwater > Lake > Sediment | place: USA: Wyoming | collected... | reverse complement strand
TTCCTTATATACGCTCACAGCAGGCATGAATGCCACCCTGAGCGGAAGACTTGACACCTTGAATGCATCGGTAGTGATTCTGCTCTCGAATATAACAACTCTTTCAGACAGATTAGACGCGTTCATAGGATTTAGTATAACGGACTCGACCGGAAACATTCCAAATGATAGGACTTTCACATTGAATGTTACAACGAGTTCCGCGGCAACCTGCACTTATGAGGATATTTTTGCAGGAACCACTGGCAATGGAATGACGAATGCGGGCACAGCCCACACCGCAAGCGTGATAGCATACATCACAGGACTTAATGTATATCGCGTCACGTGTGTTCAGACAGCATACGGCTTTAGCAAATCAGAGGACGTGCTTGTCAGGGTGCTTGGCATGTATGTAATTGACATCCCAGGAAACGGCGTTGGCTTCACGACCACGTTCCCAGGATTTTTAGTCTCAAACTACCAGTTGCGTAATGCAACAGGACTCTCTAGCAAGAACCTTTCTGCGTTCTTTAACTCAACAGCGGGCCCTGGTTTTGAACGTTTGACAACAGCCGGCTTGTTTAACGGTATAGTCTGGAGATGGGACTCTAATGCGAACAGCTGGGATTCATACGACCTTTCAAGCGAGGATTACGACATGAGCCTCAGCACCCTCTCGTATTACCAGGTGCAGTTGAAAGACAACGCAACAGGCAAATCAATCAGGCACAATGTGTAGATGCCGGTATGATTTACCAGTAGCTGGGATGTATATGAAAATGCACTTATTTGCGTTGGGATGGATGCTTGTCCTATTGACAGGAATCGCACAGGCAACGCTGTTTCCGACAACAGATCCGGCTCGTTTCGAAGGCTATGTCTTCGTTAACGGGGAGAATGCGACTAATGCATCAATACTAGTCTATGTGAACGGGGTTTTAAACAAAATAGTGACTTCTAATGCCATAGCCTATTATGTGGCAACCGCAGAAGGCGCTGACGGAAGCACCGTTTCCTTTAAGGTAAACGGCGTGTCTGTAAATGAAACCGCCAGTAATTTCACATCCTTTTCAGTCACGCATAAGAACCTGACCATGACTCGCTCCGCAGAAGGAGCGGCATGCACCACGGGGTATAACTGGTCTAATTCAGGCTGCTCTGGCTCACTGGTGTGCTGCAGCGACAACGTCTGTAGGGCATCATGCGCAATTGCTGCAGCAGCAAGCAGCGGCGGTGGAGGCGGAGGCGTGTGCACATATAATAAGACCTTTGACTGGGGATGCGGAGAATGGAGCAAATGCACTGCTGGGACACAGACAAGGACCTGCAAAGCGAAAAATAACTGTGGAAGCACCTATGGAAAGCCGGAAGAGACAAGAACCTGCCAAGAAACCCCGACAACCAAAATACCTGAAAAGTTATTCGATATAAAGCTCGAATTGGATAGCGCGGTTGTTGAAAAACCCGATAAGATTAATGCGAGGGTAAGCCTTGACAATTTCGGACGAGTGCCAACACTCGTAGACCTAACATACGTGATAATAGACTCCTCAGGGACAGAAGTCTATAGCGAGAAAGGCAGCGTGACTGTCGAGACTGAACAATTACTAACGAAGGCGTTTGAAAGCTCGGCCCTAGAGGCAGGCAAATACACACTCGTGTTGAAAACGGTATACAACACGAATGTCACGGATGAGTTTAGGCAAGCGTTTGAGGTAAAGGAAAAAGTCGTACCGAGCTCATTCGGGATATTGGAGTCTAAATGGGTATATGCCATAAGCGCAGTCGCCGTTATAGTGGTCTTTATTTTTGTTTATAACTTTTACAGAAACAAGAGTTATCCGGACGAGGACTTAATAGAATTGAAACCCTGATTAGAGGCCCGTATATATTTATTGCATTTTACAAACGCAACAAGGAGTATCACAGACAATAGTAAAAGAGTAAAGTTTAAGATGAAACATTTTGTAATAAAACATAAGAGGGGTTTGTTGCTAGGTCTTTTCCTTTTATTTGTTGTGCTGTTTCTTGTGTTGATAAATTATCATAATATGCAGGTAATAAATGCCAGCAATGAAAGTCTCCAGTTGTTAGCGAACGAAAAAGCCGCGCAGGTCAATCTGTTTCTTGAATCAAAAAAAGAGGAATTATCGATTTTGGGTTCGATGAATGTCTTTAAAGAGGCTATTTTGTACCCTAATGATTCATCAAAACTAGGCATAGCCAGAGACAGGATAAACGAGCTTAAAGGCATAATCCCCGGGATAAGCATTTCAACAAAAGAAGGAATTGTTCTGGTGGCAGATGTGGATCTTCCTGGGACCGATTACAGTGGGCAGCCCTACTTCTCCTTAGCAGAAAAGAAAGTTGTGTTTGAGAGGTATTACGATCCTCTAAGAAAAGGAGACTACTACGCGGTTGTTGGGCCGGTTTATGATAATCCGGAAAAGAATAAAATAATCGGAATAATCGCTTTTGACATAGAACTGGAGAAGATAGACGAGATTATGGCTGAAACTCAAGAAAAAGAGACAACTGAAGTATATCTTATTGATGACACAGGATTGCTTTTAAGCGCATCAAAATTTGTTGGTCAGAATAACCAAAAAGGGATTTTGATACAGAAAGTTACTAGCGAAGGCGCAAAAGAATGCCTAGCGGATTTGAAGAAATATGACCAAGGCGGCTATATCGAAGAGCATGCAGAGAAAGTATTTAGATATCTAGATTATATGGGAAATGAAGTTTATGGCGCCCATGCTTATTTGCCTGCGATCGGGGTATGTGTCATAGCTGAGTCCGCTAGCTGAGCATGGACTTGATGTCAGTTTAGCGTTTTAGTCGATTCAATGAGTTATACTCTTACCTGCCCCGTAGCCCTCTGTTTTTCGATATCCTTCCTTATCCTATCAATCTCATAGAGGGCCAGTATGCCTATAAGGACTATCGTGAAGAGGATCACCATGTAAAAGTCTATCGTGCTCTCCGTGCTGAGGCCCTTGATATAGAAAGCGGCGCTAGCAGATTCGTTGTCATTCACCGTGACGACTATGTTGTAAATGCCCGATTCCGCGCTGCTCGGGATCGTGATGGAGCTGAGGAAGGAGGCTTGGGTTTCTATCGCTTTCAGCTCTTTCGAAGAGACGATTATGTTCTCCCCTTTCGTGACATCATACTTCAGGCTTATGTCATGTCTTCCGGCATTCTGCGGGTCTTGCAGGTCGACTTTGAAGTACAATGTCCCACCCACACCCATCTCCTGGTACTTTTCCGGAATGCTCACAGATACTGAGATTGCGTAGACGGATGGCATTACCAAAATCAGGACCATCATGACCGGTACCAAGATTCTTAGATGCATTATTTACCACCAATCGCAGTTAATCGAGTCCCTCTAGGCATGTCTATCGTGCATATGGGCTCACGGTTGTTCATAATGAAATCAAGTACCATCAGGTTCCCAAAGACGCTGAAAAGCAATATAGTGAGACAATGCGTTACACGAAAAACGCCGCCTGACATAACCCCACCGCCCACCATTACCTCGATGAATGCCATTCCCAACGCGACTGTCGCGAATATGATGGTTAGCCAGACGAGCGGGGCGTTGAATCTGACAATGTCCCTGTGAACTGTGAAGTTTCTGTGCATAAACACGCAGAACAGCGCAAGCAGGAGTATACCAAAGACCACATTCAGCATATGTACCAACGATAAGATTGATGAAACTTGAACCTCTACGATCTGCTCGATAAATACATAGAGATTGGCCAACACTACGAAGATAAGAATTTTCTTCTCTGCGCCCCTCTTGTACGCGTTTCTGTAAACATTAGTCATGTATTCAACTAAAAGCATGCCAAAGACTACCAAAAACAGCCCCATTGCAACGAACATTACAGACATGCTGAAGCTATCTTCCAGCAGCATAGTTTACCCCCATAAGTGTTTTGGCTATCCATATCATCAGCAGCACATATGTCGCCTCAAGGCCGAGCCAGAGCAAGTTGAAATAGATCATGTAGAACGTTAATCCTGCATGGAAGAGGAGCGTGGCCCCGACAAAATAGAACGGCAGGAAGACGGCCATTTTCTTCTTATTGACCATGTACCCGCAGGCTTTCCAGAGCACCAGTATCCCAAACAGCACTTCAATCAGTGTGTTTATAAGTATGTCGTTCATTTCACTCTCTCCCCAAAATATTGCACGATAAACAGGAATCCCAGCCCCAACATGATTATCGGCGGCGCCCATAAGACGACTTCAAGACTCTCGCCTGGAGTTAAGGCCTGCAGCTCCTGAAGCACCACCTCGATCAGCTTGTCGAGCGAGACCAGCGACAGGCCGATTATCAGGTTCATGTCGCCTGGCGAGCGTTTCATGCGAAGGACGTAGAAAAGCAAAGTGATTGACACGGTCGCGAAAACCAGGTCAGGCACATCATCAAAGAACTTGGCCTTTTGCCATCCCTGGAAGAACGAGGTCACAAGGAAGAAGTATGCGGTCAATAGTGCGGCTGTGAGCAGTACTGTGGCCAAAATGCTGACTTTAGAAATTTTATGAGTACTCAGTTCTACCTGTTCAGTGCGCGCCCCGCCGCTTTTCATCAGACTTTTTCCGCGCGTCCTGTTAATTGCTGGCATCGCGTACATCTTACCCCTTCCCCATACGCTTTTTAATCGTATTAGGGGGTTTGATATAAAAAGGCATGCCGTCCAATGGCAGCCGTATGCTTATTAAATAATTTGTTATCGTTAGGATTGCCATTATAACAAAGATGAGTATCAAGATGTTGTGCACCAAGAAGACAGTAGGAAAATATGCGCTGAGCATCTCAACTGTTCCCGTCCCCAAAATGGCGCCACCGATCAGGAGTCTGAGGAGTAATACCTTAGGATTTTGCTTGTATGCATTCTTACAAATCCAAGCAAGCGCCAGCACAAAGGAAAACATCCCGAAGAGCTGGATGACTACGTTCCAAAAACCAATTGCTGGCGCGACCGGGCTGTATGCGAAAAAGTCCGCAATCTCGTAGATGGCGATCATCAGGACTACGGCCATCGTTCCTCTGATTACTCTCTTCCCCTGCTTATTCACTTTATGATGGACAATCATGATTCCAAGTATGGCAATGGACAGAATGGCTACCACGAACAAAACTGCAAACGCGAATATCTTATCCATCATGGTATCTCTTCACCACCATCGCCGTTATCCAAATGATAATCGCGAGATATGACACGCCGAAAACCGACCACCAAAATACATCGATTATCATGTAGAATACGAGGGCCGCATTGAAGCACATCAGGATTCCCACCACAAAGAAAGGCAGGAAACGGGCTATCGTTCTCTTCTCAATCATTGCGATGATGCTCTTCCAGAATATGACTAGCGAAAAGAACAGGTAAGCCAATACGACAATCGCTTCGTTAGTCACTTCATCTCCTCCCTAAAGAACCTCAGCAAGTAGATGACCCCGAGACCGAGCATTACCACCGGTACAGTCCACAACATTTCATATATCGGCCCATTAGTTATCATTAGATAGAAGAATGGCAGCCCGAGCATCTGGGAGAGCGCCAGGAACATCGCGCCGGCCGCCAGGTGCTTTGCATTAACGGTCTTTATTATGCACGAATAGGCCAGGAGAAAGACCGCAGCTATTGTGAAGACCAGATTGCCGCTCATCTTCATGATTTCTGAATAGTCTGAACCCCATATGACAAAGCCGACGAAAAAGAAATAGGCGATAGAGACTATGGCAAGCAGTGCAACCAAAACAATTACGACTCTATCTATTCTCATCCACTTAGCTCCTGCTTAAAAACCATTAAGGGCTAATAGTATATAATACTTTGCAATAACAGTTTAAAAATAATTTAGAAAATGAAAGAGGAAAAACAAGAGCTAGTCGAGTTCAAAAAATAAGAATAGAGAGAATAGATTATTTTTGATTTAATTTAGTTCTCTTCCAACGCTTTTTTAATGAGTAATCGAGCCATATTGCTTATGGTTCTCTGTTCTTTTGTTGCTCTTTTCTCAATCCCTTCAGCAATCTCTGGCTCGATACAGACCTGAATTGTCTTTAGAGTTTTCATTTTATCAATCGTTAACCTTCATTAACAGACAGTAATACTAAGGATACAAAGGTATTTAAAGTTAATGTTCCCTAATGAAATGATATGCTATGCAAAATCGATTTAAGATTCAAAAACTGGTAGAATCTTATTCTACTGACGAAATCAAGGGCTTTCTTAAGCTTTTCACCCCTTTAGAATTGAGCATTATACGTACTCTCTACGACTTCAATGCCAGCATGCATGTTAAGAGCATTTTAGATGTATACATAAAAGAACTTTATGATACAGTTATTGAATTGGGTGAAAAAACCTTTAAAAATAGGGGCGAGATAAAGCAATTGGATTTCCAGAAAGCGGGGAGTAAAATTCGGTACTGTTATACCCCCGTTGAGTTTACCCCCTCAAAAATTGAAAATTTTATTAACTCATTTTCCGAGGATTACGGAAAAATAATAAAAGCAAAAGGGATGGAAGAAACTAAAATATATGGTTTAAAAAATTCAAACGACGAAAACGCACAAATTCCCGACTATATCTTTAACGAAATTGTTCGAAAAAATCTCTCAGGATCAGGGATAGCTAAGATACCTTCTTTTAACACCATCGAAAAGACTTTAGAAGGGTTAGAACAAGAAGTGGTTATTGGAAGAAAGCTTAAGGGCAAAAAAGCTAATGCAGTTTACGCCCTAAATCCACACTTTTATGCACTTTTGAAAAAGATTTGGTTAATCATAATTATTGCTCTAAGTTCTTTTATTATTTTTTCTAAAACAGTGATAGGCCCCTTACTATGGATAGAAATATTTAATTAAAAAAGTTAATCCAGAAAAAGCGTTACATTGGCCCGCCTTCGGTGCATAACCACTGGCATTTACAGTCGGGATATACGCCGGAGATGTTCCACTGGCCCACGCACATTATATGCACATAATGTTTTTCGCAGTATGCCGGGCAGTTCATATCCGCTACACAAGTGAACTCGCAGCTGCAATTGGGGTATTTCCCAACCGCGTTCAATTCGCCCTCGCAACCCGTAGGCTGTGTCAGGCAGTAGTTCACGCAGCCCTGGTCGAAGCAGCTGTTCTTGCTGATGCCAATATAACAGATATAGCCTCTCGGGCAGTCAGAGCCGTCATTGCAAGTCTCTGGCGGCTGTTCAGGAGTAGATGACAACATCATGTTGAATGCGAATACGACTACCACCGCCAGCACGATGAGCAAGGCGACTAGCCTATAGTCTATTGGCTTGGTGAGATATTTAGTATCGGTAATCTTTCTCGCCATATCCCCTATATCTCACTTGAAAGATATAAAAACTAGCCCTTCGCGACGCCCATAGGAACCGTCCTGGCTATCTTCCGTGATATACCAGATAGTTCAGTTGCTCTAATCACTTCGTCCACGTTCTTATAGACGCTAGGAGCCTCTTCCGCTATGACTTTAGGGGAAGTGGCCATGACTATCTGGCCCCGCGCCTCTAGCTCTCTCTTGACATCTTCCCCTCGTATGTTGCGCAGCGCATTGGTCCTGGATTTGCATCTTCCAGCGCCATGGGCTGTAGAATAGAACGTCTCGCTGGCTTTCTCCGTCCCTACAAGTATATAGCTGGCCAGCCCCATGTCGCCCGGGATAAGGACAGGCTGACCCGTGTCTCTATAGAGCTTTGGTATCTCCTTTCTGCCTGCCGGGAACGCTCTAGTCGCTCCCTTTCGATGGACGCACAATAACCTCTTCTTCCCGTCCACTTCATGCTCCTCGAATTTTGCTATATTGTGGCAGACGTCATATATCAGATCCAGTCCCAACTCCTCGCGCGATTTCTTGAAAACTTTCTTGAACGTCTCCCGTATCCAGTGCGTCATGACCTGTCTATTGCAGAAAGCATAGTTGACTGCAGAATACATCGCCTTGACATAGTCATCCGCCTCGCGAGAGCCCAATGGAGCGCAGACCAGTTCCCTATCTGGCAAATCAATCTTGAACTTCGGCATCGCATCATTGAGTATGGAAATATAATCGTCGCAAATCTGGTAGCCATATCCTCTAGAACCGCAATGGAGCATTACTATGACCTGGTCCTTATCATAGACGCCGAACCTCTTAGCCACCTCTTTATCATAGATAGAATCGACTCTTTGGACCTCGAGAAAGTGGTTGCCTGCCCCTAGCGTCCCTAGTTGCGGTTTGCCTCTCTTTCTGGCCCTATCCGAAACCTTCTTTGGATCAGCGCCATCGATCCTGCCGTTCTCCTCGATACGCTCCAGGTCCTCTTTCTCGCCATAGCCGTGCTCCACAGCCCAGAGAGCGCCGTCGATAGCGACTTCATCCACCTGCTCCGCGCTAGTCTTGAGCCTTCCTTCTGAGCCTATTCCAGATGGGACGTCATGGAACAGTTTCTGCATAAGCTCCCTTAGTTTTGGTCTGACCTCTTCGTAAGTCAGATTAGTAGAAAGCATCCTGACCCCGCAGTTTGAGACGACAAAACCGTTTGCTATGAAATTGTGGTCCTCATCATTTACAGTTACATCGCAGACTGGTCCAGAATACGGTATTCTTTCTATACGCTCAATTTCATCCCAGGCAATACCATTTTCCCCTAAAGAGTGCTCATCAGCGTATTCTTGAAATGACATGAAATTAAATGCTACGCGCGGCGCATTTCTATGATTAGTTCCCACAGAGTGTTTTAAAAACTGAGCCGGTGTGTGCGCCGATTCTAATTCCTCAACTATGCTTGAAATCGGCACTCCATTAGCGTATCTTTGAACTGCAAGCAACCTTGTTTTTGCGCGCACGGTTTTTACTCCTTCTTTAAGCCTGATATAATTCGCAGCCAAACATGCTTTTGCGAATTTTTTTGTATTGTATTCATAAGAAACGGTTTCGAAGAACTTAAGCAAATTTTCGGGTGTGGAGAGAATCTGAATTCTAAACCCGGTGGTCTTCCCTGCCTTTCCATTTGTACTGTACTGTTTTACCTTAGCCACCTTTGATGTAGCTATATTAAACTCTTCAAGAAGTTTTTTAATATCTGTCAAAAATTCTACGGCATTTCGCTCAAGTTTTTCTAATTTGTTCATTCCGAGCACTGGGCAGTAAAAATTATATTTATTTACTGTGGTAGGACTTGATAATTCGGCACCAAATAAAGCAGCCAAGAACAGTCTTTTTTGCCATAACGGCGATCTGAAAAGCCATAGAGGTACGCGATATTCCTGCGTAGTTTTGTTTCCAGAAGTACATCCAAGCGAAATTAAAAGCGTTGCAAAACCGGTCGAACGAACTTTAAAGCTGTACTCAGTTCTTGTAAATTCATACTCTTTATAGTATGTTTTGATTTTATGTTTTCGCGTCCTCTCATAAACTCTTGATGGTTTAAATCCAACTTTTATTACATCCTGCCTTATCCTTTCTAAATCTTTTTTATCAGCATAAAACCAAGTTGTGCCTTTACTTTTGTTGGGAAAAACAATGGAACCATCTCCTAACACAAATCCCATTATTTTAATTAGATATGGAATCGCTTTTGATTTTGTAGTTAGAGGCAAAAGATTATTTTTCTTCAAAAAGTTGGTGATTTGTTTTAATGCATGCCCCCCTAGTGATGCTTTTTCCGAAACTATTTGATGAATGTCTTCTTCAGTTGCAAGGATTTCTTCACTAGCTTCTTGGTAACACACGCCTTTAAAAGAGCACACAGCAACCATGTCTTCTTTTGTCAACCTTTCTGCGATCACCATGCCAATTTTAGTATAAATTGGATGGTCTGCAGTAACTTCTATTTCTTTACCCGTTTTCGTAGTGATTTTATACAGTTCTTTATCTTCATTTCTTTCAAGATAATAAAACAAGTTTGATTCCTTCAATGCAAACCGTTTCAAATCAGGATGTAAGACGTTTATCTTAATGTTTTTTTCAATGTCTTTTATTCGAATATATGTGCCATGTTCCAATGTTACTTTTGTATCTGGTTTAATGCAGTTCAAGTCATACCCGGCTCCACCAGGCGAGATTATTCCACCTTCTTTCTCGTCAAAGGCAGCAACACCCCCTATCGGAAAGCCATAACCGTAGTGACTATCTGGTAACATTATCGAATACTTCTGGATGCCTGGCAGATAGGCGACGTTCCTGCCCTGTTGGATAGCTCCCTCTTCCAGCTCGTTTAGGAGTTTCTCACTGGTATAAAGCCTGGCCGGTACCCTCATCCCCTTCTCTTTCTCGAACTCATAGACCCCTTCAGCTATCTTTCTCATAACAAAACCCGCAGTAAAGTTATATATCTCTCCTTACTTTAATTAATATGATAGTAATGGAGCCCCGAAGCCTGATCAGGATAGGCTATCTTTTCGTGATAGTGGGCGTTCTCATCACCGCCCTACTAATATACCAGACCAAAGACTGTCCAGACCCGTCCTGTACTCTCCTTTTAGCCTATCTCTCGCTGGTGATTATGGTCACGGCTGTCATTATCTTCATCCTCACCTACCTCTTCGCGATGCGCCTATGGCTGAAAAGAAAGCATTTTAAAGAGACAATTCCTAAGGATATTTATGGTAAAATTACACTCAAGGACGTCCAAGACACGCGGAAGAGAGCTAAGAGACAGAAAGTTATTCGTAAAACCAAGCGGACTTAGAATACTGAGAGAGACGCATTTGAGAGACGCTTATTTTATGGAGAAAGGTAAAAGGGTTTACTGTCCAGGAGAGCTCAGAAACATTTATAAGGGGCTTGCGGAGGCCGATTACTCAGCGAAACATGGAACCAATGAACAAAAAATGAGAGCGATAACGTTGAGGAAGCAGTTCGAAGATATGGAGCAGGGTCTATTAAGGACGATGGTAGACAAACGAGTTTCCTGCCCTAACCCCGTGGCATTGGAGAAATTGAAGGAAGAAATCAGAAAAGAAGTATTTGACAGGAGAAAGCAACCGAGCATTCTAGAAAGAGCAAAGAACCGGCTCAAGGAATCTTTAGAGAGCAAATAATCAGACGTCGACTATCACAGTGCACATATAGCCTTCTTTTGTCTTATCTATAGACATATGGTGATAGGTAACCGCCTTTATGTCTATGATGAACTTGTGCTTCTTCGGGTCATATTTCTCGCCGTAGATAACAGCCGATAGCCGCCTGCCGTCTGTTCTGACATCGAACCTTGAGAACAATAGTCTCTCGGAGTCGTGCAGATAGACTATCTCGCTGAGCCACTTCTGCAATAAGACTATATCCTCGTCTTCCTCCAGCTCCATCTTCCTGACTATCTTCTGCCCGATATCTCCTTCGAACATGATGCTGGTAATAGCTTTAGCTGCATTGGAAAACAGCTCGTCGAGAGTCTCACCGTAGGCTGCAAAAGCCATATCCGCAGTGGCTATATCCAAAAGCTCAAATTCTTTCATGCCTTTGTCTCCTGATGTTATTCCACTTGAACAGCTCTTCCGTTAGGTCTTGCAATAGCCGTTGTCTCTGGGATGTGATCAGATCCTTGGCGCCGTCCTTAAAGGCGCCGGTGTTTCTGATCCTCTCGGCTGTCTCTTCTTTTGTCGCAGGCAACTTCGCAAAGCTCCTGTTAATCCTTTCCCATATTTTCTTTTGGAGCTGCGTCCTGAGCTGGATATAGTCTAATTCCTTGAGCTCTCTCTTGTAACTGGCGTTAGCGAAACTTTTCAAAAATTCTCTCTCTGACTGATACTTCCTCTTTAGGTCGCGGGCCACCTCTAGTGCCATCCTCTGGGCCTGATAGATATTGAGATTCCTAGAAGCTATCTTGAACGCATATGTCAGCTTGACCAGTTGTATCGTGCTCTCTTCGGTCAGGTCGGTCTGCCTCATCTGGCCCCTTACCTCCGACTCGACCTTTTTCTTGAGCCTGGTCTTCATGCCCCTGAATGTCTTTTCTTTAACCCTTTCTTCAGCCTGTTTGCTGATTATTGTCTTTAGTGGGGCTCTCTCGCTCTCGATATGTCCCTTCTTAGTCCTGCTAAAGCCGATAGCTGGCCTCTCCCCCTTCAACTCCGGTTCCTTTATAGCGTAGGCCGCCTTAGCAAATTGGTCGCTCACATAATGATTGATCCCATCCCTCTCAAATGCGTCGCGCAGCTCTTCGAGAACCCGGTTCTTGGGCCGTTCCCAGTGTATCCCTATGCCCCTTTCTTTAAACTCTTTTATCTTTAACTCCATGGCTTTGGGACCGGTCGCCTTCGCTATATTGTTCATCAGATTAAGCGCCATGCTATATTGTCTTTTCTTCTGGATCATGCTATCACGCTGGGAGTGGGATTCGAACCCACGCTCCCCGAAGGGAACTGGTTCTCAAGATTCGCTTCATTCTATTTGATTATTTTCGAATAGAGTGATCCAGCGCATTACCGCTCTGCTACCCCAGCTTACGCTATAATTAGGTTATAGGCTATTTTAAATGCTTTCAGAGAATTAGCCCTTGAGCTCGATTTCTATATGGACCTTGTCCGGGACTTGAACCCGCATTATCTGCCTTAGAGTCCGTTCGTCCGCTTCTATGTTTATCAGCCTTTTGTGGACGCGCATCTGCCACCTTTCCCACGTCTTTGAGCCATCCCCACAAGGTGTCCTAAGGGTAGAAACGGATAGTCTTTTTGTCGGTAAAGGAATTGGCCCAGCGACATTCGCACCGGTTTTAATAGCTATGTCCTTTATCTCGGAACACACTTGCTGAAGCTTCTCGTAATCCGGTGATACTAGTTTTATGCTCGCTATTTGGGCCATTCCCTTACACCTTTTAAAAATCTGGTTACATCTGTTTCTTCACGACGTCGATTACCAGTCCGGCAGCGACAGTCTGACCCATGTCACGGATTGCGAAACGCCCTAATTGCGGGAATTCGCTCGCTTTCTCTATCGCCATGGGCCTCGTCGGTCTGAATTTTAGTACAGCCACGTCGCCTGTCTTGATGAAATCTGGCTTTTCAGCCACGGTCTGTCCAGTCTTCGGGTCTATTTTTTTTGTAATCTCAGTCACGCTGCAGGCCACCTGCGCTGTGTGGCAGTGGAGAACCGGCTGATATCCAACGGTTATCGCTGTCGGGTGGTTCAAGACTACTATCTGTGCCGTGAACTCTTCCGCGACTGTTGGCGGGTTGCTCGGAAGACCTAACACATCTCCTCTCCTGATGGCATTCTTCTCGACGCCCTTCAGGTTAAAGCCTACATTATCGCCAGGCTCGGCCTGCGACATCTGTACATGGTGCATCTCTATGCTCTTGACCTCACCAGTGACGTTTGCCGGCATTATGATGACCTTGTCATTGACTTTCAGAACGCCTGTCTCTACTCTACCGACAGGGACTGTTCCTACGCCTGTGATGGTGTAGACGTCCTGTATCGGCAGTCTCAACGGCTTTGTCATCGGCTTCTCAGGCACCTTCAGCATGTCAAGCGTCTCAAGCAGAGTAGGCCCATTATACCACGGGGTCTTGTCGCTCTTTTTGGCGATGTTGTCTCCCATATAGGCGGATATCGGTATCATTGGGACCTCTTCGATTTTGTAGCCGATATTCTTCAACAGGTTGGTCACGTCTTTCTTGACATCCTCAAACTTGACCCGGTCGTAGTTAACTGCGTCCATCTTGTTCAGCCCTATGATGAGCTGTTTGACTCCCAAGGTCTTCGCCAAGAAAGCGTGCTCTCTTGTCTGGGTCTGGACGCCCTCTTTTACAGACACGATAAGTACTGCGGCGTCTGCCTGCGAGGTGCCAGTAATCATGTTCTTCACGAAGTCCCTGTGGCCAGGCGCGTCTATGATGGTAAAGTAAAGCTTCTGCGTCTGGAAGTCCTTGTGAGCTATGTCTATCGTCAGACCTCTTTCTCTCTCTTCCTTTAATCTGTCCATTGCGAAGGCGAACTCGAAAGTGGCCTTACCAACTTTGGCCGCCTCTTCCTTCAATTTCCTTAAATCTACATCACTCAGAGCTCCAGTGTCATATAGGATTCTACCGACAGCAGTACTCTTACCGTGGTCTACGTGCCCTATGAACACCAGGTTCAGGTGTGGTTTCTTGTCAGCCATATCAATTTACCTCCAACAATATTATTAGCATCACTCGAGGAAGTCGTTCGGGGTGGGAGACTCGGCCTTGAGCCCCTTCCTCTCCCGGACATTCCTCACAATCTGGTTCTGCATTTCCTTAGGCAGTCTCTCGTAACCGAGATATTCCGTGGTCCAGAGAGCCCGTCCCTGGGTTGCTGACCTTATGCCGGCAGCGAAACCGAACATCTCGGCTATAGGGACTTTAGAGACGATAGATAATAGGTCTTCTTCCTGAGTCAACTCGAGAATCTGACCTCTCCTTCCTTGGATATCGTTAGAAACTGCCCCCATATATTCCTGACTCACTGAAATAAAAAGCTTTTGCTTGGGCTCGAGCAAAACCGCGTCACCGTACAGCATAGCCGCAAGTATGGCGCGCTTGACCGCCGGTATCACTTGTGCCGGCCCCCTGTGGACGGCGTCTTCATGGAGTTTGACATCCATCAGCTTGATTTTTAGCTTGGTGCATTTCTCCTGGGCAATGGGGCCCGCGTCCATGGCCTCCTCAAAGCCTTGGAGTATGAGATCCTTCGCTTCGTTAAGATACTGCGCCCCTTTCGTCATGTCTATGAACGCGCAGCGGTTATAGAGTTCCCATATCTTCTTGGCTTCATTGTGGTCCATGCCCCTATCTTCCAGCCTCTTAGCCAGCGTCTTGATGTCCTTCGGTCTCCCCTCGGGTATCTCGCCAGTCATTATGCCCTTATAGACTCCCTCTTCCATCGGTTCAGCGACGAGATAGAATTTGTTGTGCCTGTTGGGACTCTTGCCCTCTACCTCCGGGCTCTCCTTCATAACAGTCTCGCGATAGACTACTATAGGCTTTGAAGTCTCTATCTCGACTTTCTTGTCGTGCTGTATCATGTACTCTATAATCTCAAGATGCAATTCGCCCATGCCGGAAATCAGGTGCTCTCCAGTCTCTTCGTTGATCTGGACCTTGACAGTAGGATCTTCCTTGCCTATCTGCCTGAGCGCCTCGATAAGCTTGGGCAAATCCTTCGGGCTCTTCGCCTCCACTGACTTTGTGATGACCGGCTCGGAATAGTGCGTTATGGCCTCGAACGGCTCTATCCTGTCTTCAGCAACTGTCTCACCGGCATAAGCGTCTCGAAGACCAGTAATGGCGGCGATATTGCCGGCAGGTACATCCTCCACCTGGAATCTCTCCGTCTTGCTCATGTAGACTCCTATCTGCTGCAGAGTCGCATCCATCATCTTGTTAATCAGGAAAACCTTGATTCCCTTCTTCGCAGAGCCTGAGAAAACTCTCCCTGTCGCTATCTCTCCGGCGTGCGGGTCCACTTTCATGCCCGTTACCATTATGACCAGTTTCCCGTCCCTGTTGCAGTTCATCATGTCCTTCGCTGCCTGTGAATCAAGGTCCCCGTGCCAGATGCCGGGTATCCTGTACTTCTGAGCGGTCAGCGGGTTAGGGAGATGGTTAATCACCATGTCCAGTATGATTTTGTAGCAAGGCAGTTTTTTCGCCAGTTCCTTTTGCTTCTCCTGCTTGCAATGATCATAAATGTCCTTGAAGCTGAGTTTGGTCTCCTGCATGAACGGATAGGAAATCGCCCAGTTAGAATATGCAGAGCCGAAAGCCACTGTACCTCCCTCGACATCGACCTGCCATTTTTCCTTGAATTCCTCCGGCGCGAACTTTTTGATGAGCGAGTTGACTTTGGTGATTATCTTGGCGAACCTCTCCTGCATCTGCTCCGGAGTGACCTGGAGCTCGTTGATCAGGCGGTCGACTTTGTTGATGAACAGGACCGGCCGGACTCTCTCTTTCAGCGCTTGCATAATCACTGTCTCTGTCTGCGGCATGACCCCCTCGACAGCGCAGATTACTACAATCGCCCCGTCTATAGCCCTCATGGCTCTCGTGACCTGGCCCCCAAAATCGACGTGCCCGGGCGTATCAATCAGATTGACCAAATAGTCCTTTCCATTATAGTCGTAAACCAGAGAGATGTTCCCGGCAAGGATAGTGATGCCTCTCTCATACTCCAGGATGTACGAGTCCATAACCACCTCTTTCCCGGCCAGCTCCTCGCTCATCAGGCCCCCGCCATAGATGAGGTTGTCAGTCAGGGTCGTCTTTCCATGGTCGATATGGGCGACTATCCCGAAGTTCCTGATGTTCTCAAGCCTGTACATCAGGTCGTGCGCTTTCTCAACAACCTGCCCTTTACGTCCCATAATGTTACCTCAATTTTTCCTACCTGGCGCTTTTTGCGGTTCTTTCTATGTCTATCCTTCTGGCTATCGCGTGGCTCTGAGCGTCATTATTAGAAGTAAGAATGAGCTCTTCGGACAAAGCCTCAGCAGCGCTCTTTTTGTTGTCGAAAGAACGGATGGCAAACGCTCTGCCTATGTTCCTCAGGGCAAAATCTACCCTTCTCTGCGGCGAGACGTCTACAGCAACCGGGTAAGTTATACCGCCGTACCTCACCCTGGTAGTTTCCTCCCTCGGAGCGGCGTTCTCTATCGCCCTGATAAATACCTCGATCGGGTTCTTGCCAGTCTTCTGGTTTACCGTATTGAAGGCAATCTTAACTACCTTCCACATCTTCGCCTTCTTTCCGCATCCGCCCCTGCCACGGATGACACGGCCTGAGATTTTCCTCCCAGTGCCCCCTCGCATCAGGTTGTTAATCAGTCTCTCGACTATGTGGACTTTCGCCTTCCCAAAGACTTTCTTCGCGTGCCTTCCCTGGGTGAAGAAAGACACTTTAGCTGTTAGATTAATATAACTTCTCAGACTGGGGTCAATGACTTCAACATCCGATTTCCATTTTCCAAAAACGAGATTTTCCATGGTTTTACCTCTTCGGTTTCTCCTTTCTTCCCAGCCTAAGCTCTTCTAGACTAATTCCATTGACCTTAATCACTTTGTATTTCACGCCCCACATAGACCCTAGTGGGCCGGCCTGCGAGCCGCCCAGACCCTCGATAAGCACTTCATCATGCTCGTCTATCTGCTTTATCGCTCCGTCTCTCGGGACATGGGCAGTCACCGTAATCCCGTTCTTGAGCAATTGAACTCTAACGCATTTTATGATGCCGGAGTGGGGCTGTTTCTGCTCTCTTCCGACTTTCTCTATCACTATGCCGGAACCCTGCGGCGCTCCCTCTAGCGGATCATCATATTTCTTCTGCTTTCTCCGCATATGTTGGGTGTAGTGACCGTCTTCCCAATTGAATTTCTTCCTGTCCTTCTCCAATTTCCTTGCTGCGAATTCTCCCGGCATTATTCCACCACTATGTTTTCTATCCCGAAATGTCTCAACGCCAGCTCCTTGGCCGTGTTGATTTTCTTCCCGCCCCTCCCAATGGCCCTCTTCTTATTGAGCTTGTCGATATAGACTTTGGCCTCTTTCCCGTTTATCTCCACTCTCTCCACCTTGACGGGGAACAGGACATTTACTATGAACTTCGACGGGTCCTCGGAGTGCTCGTAGATATGTATCTCCTTGTCCAATTCTTTCTTTATCTTGTTCACTATGGCCCCCTTTTTGCCTATCGCGAGACCCATGTCGCCTTCTTTGATTATGAACGTTATCTCGTTACCGTTTATTATGCAGTCCTTGACGATAGCGCCGGTCTTTGACTCGAAATCCTTAATCAGGCCGATCGCATCGCTGTCTAGTTTTATCATGCCAATTCTCCTATCGAAACGCTGCCCGGGTTAAGTACGGTCAGGGCGGCTATCAAGAACGGCTTGCCGCACGCTTCGCCGAGCTGGAGCGCTGTGCCCGAATACTTTACGACCGGTACGTTTTCTATCTTCGCGTATCTCTCTACTTCCTCCCTTATAGGCTTGGGGCAGTTGGAGGCTATCACCACCAATTTCGCATCTCCGCTCATTATGTTCTTGACAGTCTTCTCACTGCCGAAATCTACTTTTCCCGTCTCAATTATCCTTTTCAAGGCCAGATTCAAATCCATCAGAACACCGATGGTTTCATTCATTCTTCATTATCAGGCTGACCGAACCAGTGCCTACCGGTATCGGCTGGCCAACGATAATGTTCTCAGCAACGCCCCTAAGTTCGTCTTTCGTCCCTTTAATGGCAGCGTCGAGCAGATGCCTGACCGTTTCTTCGAAGGCCGCTCTCGCGAAGACCGAGCTCTTTTCGCCAGAGATGCCCTGTCTTCCGATCGCTTTTACAGTGCCATTTATGCACATGAGGTCCGAGACAAGCATCAGGTGCCTTATATCTACATCAAGGCCCTCGTCGTCTAGGACTCCCTTAGCCTCGCGCAAGACTGCCTCTCTCGCCGCTTCTATTCCCAGAACGTTCTCTATTTCCTTTATGTTGTTGCAGCTCGTCCTGGTGTGATCGACTTCAGGCAGCGCAAGGACTTCGTCCAGGTTGGTTCCTTCGGTCTGGATTATATATTCATTGCCCTTCTTTATCACCGCGCCTTTCTTGATGCCGCCAATGCCCTTGATTCTAGTTTCGCGCAGTTTCGTGGCGTATTTCCTCAACGACTTCAACGAAGTTGCGCCGAATTCGAAGGTTATGACGTTGTCCTCTTCCTTGCTCGTCTTCTTCCTTAGTCCTTTTTCGACCTGTTTCACAACTTCTTTGAGCTCAAGACCCTCGTCGTCGAGCTTTTTGTAGTTGAAAGTTATTATCAGCTTCTTGTCCTGGAAATCCTCGATTACCTCAGCCACTCTTTCGATGGTTATCTCCTCGAGAGATTTGGCGAACTTCACGACTCCCTCTTCATCAGTGCCTTTCTTGAGGTATATCCACATTATGGGCATCGTAGGTACTCTACGTACGTCGACAATCTCCATGAGCCTAGGCAGGCCTTGTGGGACAGCGAGTTCTGCGACACCAGCATAGTGGAAGGTCCTCATGGTCATTTGGGTGCCCGGTTCCCCTATCGACTGGGCAGCTACAACACCCACTGCCTCTCCCGGCTCTACCTGTGAAGCCAAATAATCGTTATATACGTCCTCGAGTATCTTTTTGACCTCATTTACTTTTAAATCTTTTGTTTCCTCCATGATTATATCTAACGTTTTCTTAGGCAGCTTGTCCTTGTATGCTTCAAAAACCTTCTCCATAACATCACTCTAGGTGCTTCTTAACATCCACACTGCCGCTTCCGCTTGAGTATACCGGATTAAGGCCGTCCTCCCCGTACAAGAACTGGACAATAGAGCCTGCAGAGTCTCTCGCGCTCCTGTCAGACCTAAGCGAGATATCTAGTAATGCGTTGATGAGCCTTCTCTGCATATAGCCGGATTTGCTGGTCCTGACTCCCTTGTCGACCAGAGCATCTCGTCCGCTCATGGAATGGAAGAAGTATTCAACCGGCGTGAGACCGTGCCTGAAAGAATTCTTAATAAATCCTCGGGCCTTTGCGGAGATATCCCCCTCTTTGAAGTGCGGCAGCGTCTTATTTCGATAGCCCCTGAGTATTCTCTTACCTCTCATAGCCGTCTGGCCGACACACGCGGACATCTGAGTTACATTAATCGCGCTCCCCTTTGCGCCTGACCTTGACATCAGCAGGGCAAAATTGCTCTTGCCAAGGTCTCGTTCCGCCGTCCTTCCCGCCCTGTCCCTGGCTTTGCCCAGCTCCTGCATTATCCTGTCTTCCAGAGTCTCTTCCACCGTCTTTCCAGGGACCCTCTCAAGCTCACCCCGTTTGAATTGGTCTATGAGCTCGTCAACGGTCCTGCCAGCCCCGTCCAAGATGGAATTCACCTCTTCCACTGCTTTTGATGAAAGGTCCGAGTCAGATACGGATATTGTGAACCCTTTAAGCATAATCGCGGCTAGGCTAAGCCTCGTAACGTCGTCTATGAATTTCTTAGCAACTTCCGGTCCATCCCTCAGGTAGACCTCTTTGAGCAGGATTCTTTGCAGCCCCCTACCATCCATGGCACCGCTCTTTATCTTCCCTTTTTCTATGGTGACATAGGCATCATAGAGGCACTTTTCCTTGTCGCAGGTACCGCATCTCCTGCACAAACCGGATCTGTATTGAACACTTATGTTGTTCGGGATAATCATGCTGAATAGGTCTTTGCCTTCATACATCTTGCCTTTATCTTTCGGCAACTCGTTTATCCCAGTCTTGCCCATCAGGAACAGGGCCTCTTGCTTGGTGAATGGATTGCCCGATCTTGTCATCAGGAATGCGCCGCTCACGTGGTCTTGGTGCGGTCCAATAATCGGATGGCCGTGCCTCACAGAAATGATATGATTTTCGACTTTCATCAGACTATTTGCCTCGACTCTTGCCTCTTCGGTCTGAGGCACATGGAGGTTCATCTCATCCCCATCATAGTCGGCGTTATACGGATCAGAGACTGCATCATTCATCCTGAAAGTCTTGCCTGGCAGCACTTTGACTTCGTGCGCCATCATCGACGGTCTATGTAGCGAGGGCTGTCTGTTGAATATTGCCGTATCGCCATCTTTCAACTGCCTCTCAATCACATAGCCCGGAACCAGCTCGGCCAGGATTTCCTCCCGATTCAAATCGCTGACTTTCTTCCTCTTCCCATCCGCCCTGATTATATAATTAGCAGCAGGGTATTCTTTCCTCTTCACAAGCTCCTTCATTTCCTCCAAATTCCAGTCGTTTACATACTGCGGGACAGTCAGTTCCTTCGCTATCTCGAACGGCACCCCGACCTCGGATATGGACAGGCACGGGTCAGGCGATATCACGGTCCTTGCGGAGAAGTTGACCCTCTTTCCGGACAGATAGTAACGGAATCTCCCTTCCTTGCCTTTCAGCCTTTGGAAAAGCGTCTTTAGAGGCCTTCCTGACCTGTGTTTTGCAGCAGGAATGCCAGACACTTCGTTGTTGAAATAAGTAGTGACATGATATTGTAGCAAATCCCAGAGGTCCTCCACTATCAGCTGCGGCGCTCCTGCGGATATGTTGTCCGACAGTCTCTGGTTGATCCTGAGGACATCGACCAGCTTGTGGGTAAGGTCATCTTCCGACCTCTCTCCTGTCTCTAGAGTGATTGACGGCCTTGTAGTCACGGGAGGGACTGGCAGGACGGTCAGCACGGCCCACTCAGGCCTGGCGACCTTATAGTTTATTCCGAGCATCTTCAGGTCATGGTCCTGTATCCTTTCCAGTCGCTCTCTTATCTGAGTCGGCAATAGCCTCTGATCGCCTTCATAGAAAGTGGTTGGCTTGAGCAGCTTTATAGGATCTTGTTTCTGGTCGCAGTGGGGGCATTTAGTAGCCTTTTTAGTCTTCTCGAGTATGTCTATCGTCTTTTCCTCTTCCTCTTCCCTCTCTTCCTTAAGCATTAGCGCCCTGTATCTCTCTATCTGCGCCGGGTCCAGCAGTATCCGGCCGCACTTCTTGCAGGTAGTCTTCAACAGGGTCAGAACCATCTTGACATAGCCGATATGGACTACGGGCCTAATCAGCTCTATGTGACCGAAGTGGCCGGAACAGGAGGTTATCCCACCGCCGCAGGTCTTGCATCTCAGGCCCGGATCTATAACCCCCAGCTTCGGGTCCATCAAGCCGCTCTCGATAGGATAACCATCGTCGTCATAAGTGTCTGGCGTGACTATCCTGACTGTGCTCATCTTCCTAAGCTTGTCTGGGGAAAGCAGTTCAAAGTCAATGCTTTTTATTTTCTTTCCGATCATAATCACACCTTATCTTCAAGTTTCAATTTCGGGAACACGCACATCGCCTTCAGCTCGTTCAGCAAGAGCTTGAACGCGTAGCTCATCTCTATCGGATAGACTTCTGACTCGCCGCAGACCGGGCAGAAGTTCTTCTTCCTTATCTGGTCACTGACAGCAAGCATGCCGCAGTTAGCGCACACGCTCTCTGTAGCCTTGTCCGACTCCTCCAATAGCCTCTCCATCAGCGTCATGGAAGCGCCGTGCCCTATAAGACAGTCTCGTTCCATCTCTCCGAATTTCAGACCGCCCTCTCTCCCCCTTCCTTCTGTGGGCTGCCTTGTCAGTATCTGCACCGGACCTCTGGCTCGGGCGTGTATCTTGTTCGAGACCAGGTGTCTCAGTCGTTGGTAATAGATGACTCCAGTGAATATCTGTGCCTCGATTCTCTCCCCAGTCATGCCGTCATACATGCACTCTGTGCCGTTGGGCTTGAAGCCGTACTTCTTAAGCTCTTCTTTCATTTCCCCCTCAGTCACGCCGTCAAAAGGAGTCGAGTCCACGTTAGTTCCGGCCAATGAGCCTGCTTTAGCCCCCAGCCCCTCAAGCAAAAATCCCACAGTCATTCTCGAAGGTATCGCATGCGGGTTAACGCACATGTCCGGTACTATGCCCGATTCCGTAAACGGCATGTCCCTCTCGTCGACCACCAGCCCTATGACCCCCTTCTGGCCATGCCTAGCCGCCAGCTTGTCCCCCATTTCCGGAATCATTGACTTTCGTGTCCTGACCTTGATGAGCCTGTTCCCGCCTTCTCCCTCAGTTATCATGACCCAGTCTACTATCCCGTCTTCTCCGTGTCTTATCGCCTCGGCGTTCTCTCTCCTCTTCTCCTCCAGAACCCCGAACTCGCTGACCTCTTCCAAGAACCTGGGCGGCGACGTTTTGCCCACAAGGACATCGCCAGCTCCGACGTAAAACTCCGGTTCTATAATTCCGTTGTCATCAAGATATTTGTAAGCATCTTCCCCACGATAGCCCTGGATCTCCTGTTTCGGCTTTTCGAACCTGTCCTTCTGGCCGCCGGGATACTTTCGTTCCTCAGCCTCGTAAGTCCTATAATAGACGGTTCTAGCCAGCCCTCGGTCTATCGCGCCCTTGTTTATAATCACGGCGTCGTTGATGTTGAAGCCGTAGAAAGGCATCAGCGCTATAACGAAGTTCTGGCCCGCGGCTTTATTGTCTATCCCGGTTATCTTTGTGTACTTGGTCTGGGCGATAGGGACTTGGGGATAGAGCATCACATGGCTCTGTGTGTCTGTCCTCAGGTTGAAATTGAAAGCGTACATCCCTAGCGCCTGCTTCATCATCTGGCTGGTCATGGGCACTCTTGGAGCGGAATTGTGTTCGGGGAAAGGTGAGACTGCTGAGCAGACGCCCAGTATCAGGGAAGGATGTATCTCCAGATGGGTGTGCTCTTCAGTCAGCTCGCTTTCATCGATAGCGACATAGGAATTCTCCTCCTCTTCCGCATCCAAAAACTCGACGATGCCGTTCTTGACCAGATCAGAGAACTTCATCTTGTTCTCCTTCAGTAGCTTCACATGTTCTGTAGTCAGCTTCGGCTTCCCCCTCTCCACGACGATAAGTGGCCTCATCGCCCTGTTCTCATCCGCGTTCAGATAGACCTCGTTCAAATCCTCGTAATAGGCTACGCTCATGTCCTGCGGAAACTCTCCAGCTCTCCTTTTTATCTTGACCTGCTGTACGAACTCTTTCGGAGTCTCATGAAATCCTACGAGCCGTCCATTCAGATACACGCCTGCTCCTATCATGAACATCACTTTTTAATCAGGTTGGTCCCCAGCTGAGCCAGGTTCTTTTCCAGACCCGTAGTCTCTTTTGAAGAAATCAGACAGCCCATTGCCAGGTTCTTTTGCAACCCGCAGCTCTGGCCTTCTGGCGTCTCGTTAGGGCAAAGCTTCCCCCAGTGGGTCGGATGCAGGTCTCTGGCCTCGAAATGCGGCTGAGTTTTAGATAACGGAGATACGACTCTCCTCAAGTGCGAGACCATGGAGATATAGGTAGCCCTATCCAGTAATTGGGAAATACCCTGTCTTCCGCCGACCCAATTGCCAGTCGCCATCGCAAATCTGATTCTATCGTAAAAGGCGTCAGGCCTGATCAGCGTCTTAATTTGTAATTTCCTCCCTCTGGTATAGGCTCTTTCAATCTGGTATTTCACGTCCTTTATCAGATAGGACATGGCGTATCTGAAAAGGTCCTCCATAAGGTTGCCGGCAATCTTTATCCTCTTGTTGGCGTAATGGTCCTTGTCATCCTCATCTCTCTTGTTGTAGGCCACCTCGATGCATCTCTCGGCCATTCGGGCCAGGAAATAAGCCTTTCTCATCCTCTCCTCTTCGGTGATTCCTACGTGTGGCAGCATGTAGTCGTCGAGAATCTTCCCCGCCCTTGACTTACGGTAGTCGGACGGTTGGCCTGCTGCTACCCTCTTCCCGATATAGTCGAGAGCTTCCTCCTGGTTTCTCGCCTCTATGCTCTCAAGGTTCAGAAGGATGTCGTTGATGACCTCTCTCTTGTCAGAAAAAGCCTCCAATAGGTCCTGCTTTTTGTCAAGCCCGAGAGCTTTCAGAACTATAAACAGATTCAGGTTCTTTGGTGAAGTCGGGAAAGAGACGTAGACCATCCCTTCCTTGTTTCGCTCGACAGAGACCTTCGCCCTAAAGCCGCCTCTTATCGAGAAAATCCTGCCGACGACCATCTTCTTTCCGCCCTTGGCCTCTTTGGTGACAATCATCCGATTAGGGGCAAGGTCTTCGACGGAAACAAGAACCTTTTCAGAACCATTGATTATGAAATAGCCGCCCTGGTCGTTAGGATCCTCTCCGGCCTTTATCATTTCTTCCTGGTTCATCCCTTTCAGATGGCAAAGATCCGAGCGAAGCATTATGGGTAAATCGCCTATGTAAATATCATCCCTGTCCTTCTCAACGCCATCCTCCATCAGGCTCATCTCCATAAAAACAGGAGCCGCGTATGTCCTATTCCTCAGCCTGGCCTCCATCGGCAGGATAATCCTCTTAGAGCCGTCCGCCTCGGTAGCCACGGGCATCTCTAGCCGGATCTTGTGAAGCTTTATGACGCAACCTTCTCTGTTCGTGTCTATCTGTTTTATCTCTTCAATGACACGATGGATTTTGTTGTTCAAAAACTCGTTAAAGGAGTCTATGTGCTGCTTCACCAGAGGATTTTCCTTAAAGATGGACTCTACTACTTCCCAATGATACATATGCTCACACAACAAGTCGGAAATAAACTGCTTCGCCAGCAGTCGGGCTTCGTCTAATTATCCTGAGAACGTCCCCTTTCTTCGCTTTTACGACTTGGACCACTGGATCGTTTTCATTGATCTTTGGCAAGTTATCAGAGGTTATTCCGTACTTTTTCAGCAACTCCTCTGACTCCTTCTTGGACAGAACTTCGTGTTTTGGAACCATCTCGTGTTCCAGGATTTTTTTCAAGTCAAATGCCAAACAATCACCGCTTCAAGTCTGGAGGATACTCAAAGCTAGCTTTTCAAATAATAAAACTAGACGAGTATATTGTTTTTCGTCTTCATCTATAAAAACCTTTCTATGCTTTTCAGTATCGCGATTTTTCAAAACCAAAAATACACAAATTTTATTAAATATAACGGTAAATTTCAGTGGGTTAAGGCACATCATTTCAGAACTTTTTAGAAACAATAAAAACAATGATTAAAATAACGAGCGCGGCCGCGCCGAACACCAGATTCATATCACCCGCGAAAAATGAACCAGTCGCAACCGATTTGTTCTCAATTACTGGCGATTGGTTCGTTGCTGGAGCTGTTCCTGAGCTTTGATTTTTAACTGTTTCTGAAGGCCCGGGCGTTGTGGCATTGGTCTGGTTTGCCGGAGTGGTTATATTGGTTTGATTTGTAGGTGGTATCCATCCGCCCCCGCTATAACTCGAACCACCAGGACTCTGATAGGTTTGCGATGGGGGAGTTATCGTTGAATCTGTGCTGTTGTAGATACAATTCGTCAGGAAGGTGTGATTGCCAATTGCCAATATTGCAAACGCCGTGTCTAGAACGTTCGAGCTCTCGTTAAATCTCCCCGAATCCCTAAATCCACCGTCTTCCCTCTGAGCGAATTGCAAATTATCGAGCGCCTTGATAGAACTGTCTGTATAATTATAAGCGGCCAAGACAATGCTGGTGATTGCCGCTGCATAGGTGCGGTTTGTATCGTTGAAATTATTTTGGGCGCCGTCTTGCAAAAATGCGAGGGATGGAGCCACATCGCTTTCTGGCTGGCAGGCAATTTCCAACCCCAAAACTACGAATGCGGTTTGCGCGTAAATGTCCGGAGCAAGCGACCAAAGACTACTGAACTCCAAATCGCTCGTGAGGTTGTAGCTCCCGTCAGAGTTCCTTAACGATTGCAAGTATTGGATCGTTTCGTCCTTCTGGGAATCATTCATTGAATTAGCGGAAATAAGGCCCATCAGTGCTGCTGAAGTGCTTATTGCGTCCTCAACTGCAACCCAATTTTGCCAATCAGAGCAATTTGCAATGCACTGGAAATAACCTCGGAAACCGCCGTTCGGTCCCTTTAAGTCAAAAAGCCTTTCAGTTATGTCAGTTAGGTTGATTTCACTCGAATTTCCCACTTTTAAGTAAGTATAAAGCTCAAAGCCAGGTATATCAGCCTCCCCCCACGAGTACGATTCAAGATTTTCCAGGTCGTATTTCAAGTACACCAGTCCAGAGGTGAGATTTGAAGAATCCCCTATTGAATAAAGCGCTAAAACCGCTGCAGCCGACTGTGGCGAGGAATAGAAGTCAAACGCACCGTTAGCGAGCTGCTTGTTTTTGATGAACTCCATTGCTGTGCCTGAACTTGGATTTGCAATAGCAATGGAAGATAAGATTAAGAGCACAAAAACCCCCTCTAGCAATTTAATGTTCATCTCAATTCTCTCCTTATTGGATGGTTCATCCAATGCATTGGATAATATATCCAGCAAGGTTTAAAAAGATTTCGTTCAAAACAGCGTCGATTTTTTTAATAGTGGGCGCTTAATGTAAGACATGGTATTTTTTCATGGCATTTTTGAGGAAGAAAAGAAGGGCAAGGGACCGCTCCCCTCATTTATGCAGGTTGACCTTTTCCGTGCTCTGTGGATTCTGGGGCAGGGGAAAATAAGCCGGAAAGCGCTTTCACAAAAGCTCGGAATAGGCGAAGGGAGCACGCGCAGCATTCTAAACCATTTCTCAAAACGAAAAATAGTCAAGATAACACAGCAAGGTTGTAGCCTTACTAATGCAGGGCAGGCAGTTCTAAGCGAAATCAAGCACGCGGTCATCGGGGTTTCGGAAGTGAAGGGCAGCCCCATTACATTTAATCAACCTGCGTTTGGGATTCATCTCAAGGGGCTGGCCCACAAGCTGAACAAGGGGTTAGAAGAAAGAGACGAGGCGATTCGAGCAGGCGCATTTGGTGCAACCGTGCTCGTAGTAAACAAGGGAAGATTTGCGTTTCCAGGCTTGAAAATTAATGATTTTGACAGGGAAGTTGCAAAAGAGCTTAAGGAAAATTTTAGTTCTAAGGACGGCGATGTGCTCATTCTAGGCTACTCGCATAACGAGCTTGCAGCTGAAAGAGGCGCATGGAATGCTGCAGTGTATTTGCTGAAAAAATGCGGGAAAAACGCTCCCAAACTTAGAGTTTCTTGAACCAGAATCTTTTTCCAGACCCTATTTCTTTCCAAAAGCTAGCTGCTCTTTCCCAAGCAGTATCGTAAAATTTGCCTTCTAATTTCTGTTGTCGAATGAGCACAAACCCCTCGTTTGTAAATAATTTTTCTATATTATCGCAGTACGGATTTTCTGCGCTTATAGTTATTACCCCTCCCTTTTTCATCACTCTCTTGACTTCTCTTATATTTCTAATTACTTCCCCATATTTTCGTCCATACAATTCATTCATCATTCTAGCTTCGACCCTTGAGAATGCTTCATTCCTAAATGGCAATTGCTTGATATCACCCAAAACCATCTCCGCGGTTCTACCTGTCTTCTGGTTTGCCTTTTGCTCTTCGTAATTCTTGGGAAATCTTACAAGGTCAACCATTACTCTCTGTTTTGCTTTATGTTTTAATGCAACAGGACTGAAGCCAGGACCTATTTCAAGCAAAATTTTCTTACTTTTTTTCATTATCTCGACCCAAAATAGAACGCCCTCGCCGGGATTTGAACCCGGGTCCCAGACTCGACAGGCCTGGATCCTAGGCCACTAGACTACGAGAGCATTATGCGTAGATATGAATGTGCAGCTTTTTATTCAAATAGCATTCAGTCGCTGCAATGTCACTTTAAACCTTTTGCCTTTAATTTCTTAATCCTTTCTTCCAGTATGACCAGCCTTTCCATCTCATCTAGGTCCTTCAGGTGGTCCGCAAATTTTATCGACTCCTGCAGCTTCTCGAGCTCGCTGGTCACTATCAAAGCGTTCTGCCTCTCATCCCTCTCCTTCTCGAGCTTCTGGATTTTCCTTCCACGCACGTAACTTCTTACGCCCATGCTATCCCACTCCCGCCTGTGAGATTTGAACTCACAACCCCACGGTTCCTACCGACGCGTATAGCGCCTATCTTGACTACAGCCGTGTGCTCTGCCGTTGAGCTAAGGCGGGTTTGCAAGGTTAATATTTGAAGCGCGCCTTTATATAAATTATACTTTTATTAACCCGCGCAGCTTTAAATTACTTGATTGGAATGTGCATAAAGAGAAAGGCCGAGATGTTCAGCCTGGGGATAGTGCTGGTCTCTTTTGCGTTAGCCGTCTATTTCTATCCGATAATGCCCGACCAGATAGCGTCGCACTGGAACATTCAAGGCAATGTCGACGGCTACACGGACAAGCTCTGGGCGCTCTTCCTGATGCCGTCAATTTCTCTATTGCTCCTCCTGCTCTTCCTGGCCATCCCGAGGATAGATCCGCTGAAGGAGAACATCGCCAAGTTCCGGGGCTATTTCGACGGGTTCATAATGCTGATAATGCTCTTCCTGCTCTATCTCTTTGGCTTGACAATCATTTGGAACTTTGGCACGAAATTCAACATGATTTGGGCCTTGGTGCCTGCTTTCGTCGGATTGTTTTATTATGTCGGAATCCTGGTCGAGAACGCCAAGAGGAACTGGTTTATAGGGATCAGGACGCCCTGGACTATAATGAACGAAAACGTCTGGAACAGGACGCACAAGCTCGGCGGGAAGCTGTTCAAGATATCCGCCTTGATTGCAGTCCTTGGCATGCTGTTCGAGGATTACGCTTTATGGTTTGTGCTAGTCCCCGTTATAGCTGTTTCTGCCTATCTGGTTGTCTATTCCTATTTCGAGTACCAGAAAGAAATGATGAAAAAACCAAAAAAGAAGAAAAAATAGATGGGCTCGCTGAGATTTGAACTCAGGTCTCTAGCTTTTTCTGACTTAGTCGCCCGAAGCTAGGAGCCTACCAGACTAGCCTACGAGCCCTAAAATTCACCGAAGACAGCACCGACTCCTACAGCTGCGTCTTCTGCCTCTTTCTCCATTTCTTGCTTTACTTTTTCGAACTCTGGTCCTTCTAGCTTCTTCACGCCCTCTATGAGTATTTTTGGCTCGTTTTTCTTGAAGAAGTCCTCCTCGGCCTTTATGTAAAGATAATTAGCCTCTTCCTTGAAACCCATCGTTTTTCCGTCTCTGAGAGTGTAACCGGCTCTGGCGAACTCGTTTATTATTATCTTCTTCTCTCCAGCCGCCTCTTCAACTCTCTCTTGCTCGTCCAAGACTTTCTTCACCGCTTGGAGCGCTTTTGATTCTATCTTGTATATCCTTAACATGTGCTCCCTCCAAAACAAGCGTAATTATTATAGCGCCATCGGTTTAAAAAGAAAACGTCATTTTTTCTCAAAGTACCAGCAATTATTCATCCTTTTGTAGTACGAATTGTTCTCAATCGGCATTTGTCTTGCTTTGCAGTCCCAAGCCCATTCCTTGCCTAGTTGTTGCTTGCTGTATCTAATGTTAGCCTTATGTTTGCATTTATCGCACTTTGGTTTGTTCCACAATAGTTCCATGCTATCACTTTAGTCAGAGGAGTAAGAGAGACCAGCGCTGTCCGAAGAGAAACCCTCACTCAGCTTAGCGTATACCATTCGAGATGTTCCACCGTGTTTCTCGCCGTTATGTATGCTCTTGTCCACGCAGCAATCCTTGCCTTTATCACCGTCAGCCATTGACATCACCGATAAGTAGTTACGCGGACTTTATTTTTAAATTTATCGTCATTTGCCGATATTTTTGAGCTTAAATGGACAAAAAACCAGAAAATTAGCCTAAAACTGAACATTTGACCATAAGTAGGCTAGAGAGCGGTTATTTTTTGTTGATCAATGTCTTCCAGTTCTCCTTGTAATTGGAATATACTGAATCAAACTTTTCTTTTGGAGTAAGCGGTATTTTTAGTTCACCTAATTTTGTTTTAAGGTAGTCATATGTCTTTTCCTTTTCGTTACTGTCGACTATCTTCTCTAGCTCCATTATTTTTCCATAGCCTCTTGTATCATCCAGACAGACAGTGACATCTCCCCACTTGTACTCCTTTCTTTTCCTAAACCACTTTATCTCGGCGTTGTGCCCCATTTCAGAAAACAGCTTTTCCAAAAGGCTAAAGTTATTTTTATCCGTGCGAATTTCTAACTCTTCCCTGTGATTATCATGTATCTTTCCGCTCTTCATCCAGATTTTTGAGTATCTGTTGTTCTTTTGAATCCTAAGGTCTTTGCCGCCCGATAGATAATGTGTTTCCTGCTCATCTTCTCCTAAGAATTCGGCATTTTCATTAAAGAATTCAGTTAAATCCTTGTACTGCTTGTCGGTAAGGAACGCTCTTACCTCAACCTCTATTCCCATAAAGCCTCAGAGGAGATTTGAACTCCCGACCTATCGCTTACAAGGCGATCGCACTACCGCTGTGCTACTGAGGCACGATAGACTTCTAATCAAAGTTCTTTTTTAATCTTTGCTGGCATCCTCTCCTTGAAGTATCTCTGGAGAGTCTGTCCCTGGCCCCTAGTTACTCTTTTCCTTAGCTTTCTCTGCAAATCCATCTTTTTCACTCAATATTCAAATGAGATTTTGTCAATCTTTATTTTTCCATGCTTTTTTAATTTTTTTCTATCCAGTCTTAATTCGAGTTCTATGCTATTTATTCGGTTCATGCCCAACTCCTTGTAGAAAAAAAGAGCATTTGAATTTGACGATAGAACCCCAAGATACAACGCAGGAACCCGTTTTTGTCTAAGAAGGCTTATTGCTTTTTTAAAAAGGCGCGTACCTACTCCTTTCCCTCTATACTCTTTTATAACAGATAACTCTCTCATAAACCAGCTACCCTCTAACTTTTTTAATCTCAAGTACCCTATTCTCTTACCTTTCTCCTCTGCGATTATTGTTATGTTTGTAGCACTGGGCGGAAAGTCATTTTTAACTGACTCAATTGCTTTTTTTCGAGGATAACCCTGCGGTTTGCCAGAAATTTTTCTTTGTTCAATACAAAACTCTCTAACCAGGTTTACCAGTGCACTAAAATCCTTTTTTGGAGAATATTCTCTTAGCTCCATAGTTATATTCCTACCTCAATCAATTTAAAGTATGAGCAGCAAAAATAGTTCAAGCCGAGGTAGCTCAGCCTGGTGGAGCGCTAGACTCATAATCTAGAGGCCGTGGGTTCAAAGCCCTCCCTCGGCACGGCTATTTTTTTTACACAACATAACCGAAGAACCAGAGCGCGATAGCGAATACCGCGTGGACGACAGCCGTTACCCCTTAGTGGTCAAAACCGTCTTCAACTCGGCTAAATCCACCTTGGTGTTAAGGCATCCGCTTCGTAACAGAACAACGCCCTGGCCCGGCAGTCTTGTCTTCCCGAGCAGATCCATGCCCAGCATCACTTCGGGGAGACAGGCAACTCCGACTATTCCCTTTGGTTTATGTCTCAAAACCAGTCTCTTGACAAACCCACCACCAGGCACTATGAACACGCGATAGCCCAATTTTTCCGCCTCTATCTTGGCCTCCTTGACAGAACACTCGCGGGCACAAGAGACGCACTCTATGCCGTTGGCCCCAAGCTTCGCAGGACATTCTTGGTTTCTCAGGCACTGGGGCAGGAACAACGCTCTCTCGTCATAGGCAGTCTTGGCGAACTTGATATAGAAGACTTTGTTCATGAGCTTGATCAATAGGCTGTCGATTACTCTCTGGTCTACCCTGAGCAACTTGGTAAATACTTTAAGCGGGCTTGAGAAGGCGGTTATCAGCATCAGAGTTATGTTTGGAAAGAAGGTCCTGTTCCACTTGAAGAAGATAAAGAGCAGTATGCCGGCGATGAATGTACAGATTAGTGTAAACAATAGGCCATACAACGCGATGGTTCCAAGAAGATAGACTACATCCATTCAGGTCAGTTATTTATAGCTCCTTTACTTATATTAGTTTATGTTCTCCAGGGTCGATGTTCTCAACGCGATGAGCATGGGAGACATCAGGATAGAGCCCTTTGACGCCAAGTTACTGCTCCCGAATTCCCTGAAAGTAAAGCTGGACAACGAGCTAGCGATAGCCAAAAAAGGGAAGATAGACCCGACCAAGGCTGATGGGTTAGAAAAGCTTTACCAGACAAAGAAGCTGAAGCCAAAAGAGGAGTTTGTGCTGAAGCCGAAGCAGTTTGTTCTAGCCCGTACGTTGGAGTCGTTTTCTCTCTCGAATAAGGTGTCTGCTCTTGTGCACGGAACAAGCACACTCGCTCGCATAGGCCTATCTGCGACCCAGACAGCTCCAGTAATCCAGGCTGGGCATGGCGTTCCTGAGATGCGTAAGATTGTGCTCGAGATAAGCAACAACGGTCCCTTCTCTATAGTCCTTAAACCGGGCATGATTATAGGACAACTGATCTTCTTCAGACTAGATACTCCGACAAATATTCTCTACGACTCTTTCGGGAAGTATGGGAAAAGAAAAGAAAAAGATGCGCTCACCCCGTTGAAGGAATGAGCTATTTCTTCAGGACTCTATACCAAGCCAGGCTCATTATTACCCAAGTTATCGCATACCCTATAAACGCATGCACAGATGTCCAGCCGTTCATATAGACCATTAGGCCATTGAGTTGCATTAGATATTCACCCAATGTCCCAAAGAACGCGAAAATCAGCGTATCCCCCGCGATATATGTCCACGATAGTCTCTTTGGGAAGTGCATCGCCCACGCTGTCCCTCCGATAAGGCAGAGCAGCATTATCTCGATAGGCACCACAGGCCCGACGGCAAAGAGAGAGCCGGCTGTCTGCCACTGACCCAAAAATAGGCCGTAAGTCTCTACGAACCAGTCGAAGAACATCAGGAAGACTCCCAACCCGAAAGCCTTGACCAAATCGAATCTCTTGTTTTTATTGCGCTCGTATATGAGCCACATAACCGCCGATGCTACAAGAAGCCAGTACAGCACTGTGCCTCCGTTCGGCGTTAAAGCATAGAACAGCATCCCTATGAGAACGAACATTCCCGCCTTAAATCCCCATTTCCTCAAGTATTCTTTCTCCATTTGTTACCACCTTCCATCACTTAAGCAAAACGCATTATTAAAGATTGCTTTCGATTAGCTGAAATTAACCCGTAATGGTAACAGTATTTTACGTGACGTGTCGTATCCTAATCATCTTGTTTTAAAAATATGGGCTCTGACAATATAGTCATGTCGAAAGCCTCTGCGCCTGGAAAGCTGATTCTGTTCGGAGAGCATTTCGTAGTGTATGGTCTGCCGGCGATAGCCACCGCGATAGAAGCCAGGACCACTGCCATAGTCGAGAAAGCGGACAAGTATTTTTTGGAGGACAACAGACCAGAGACGCCCGGCTATAAAATAGAAAAATACGGCCAGCAGCTAGACTCAGTTCAGAGGATTTTCAAAGCAATGAGGATAAACCCGAAAAAGACGCCAGTCAAGATAACCCTGGGCGGAAACCTTGTAGCAGCGAGCGGAGTTGGGGCTTCCGCAGCCAGCTGTTCTGCGATAGCCGCGGCTCTTAACGATTATTTCGGGCTTGGTTTTGGCAAGGAAAAGCTAAACAATATAGCCTATGAAGGGGAGAAGGGCTATCACGGCACTCCAAGCGGCATAGACAATTCCTGCTCAACTTTCGGCGGCTTTATCTGGTTCAAGAAAGACCCGGCGAAGAACACCATATTTCCTCTCGACCTGAAGCTGTCGCTGGCGATGGTCATAGGCAATACTGGCATTACTAGCAACACCAGCAAGGTCGTTGAGGAAGTCAAAGGCGAGAAGGAGAAGAATCCAGAAAAGTTCAAGACTATATTTGATGTTTATACCGGCCTGGTCGACGATGCGAGACTGGCCATCGAGAGAAAGGACCTGAACGAGATAGGAAAGCTGATGAACAAGAACCATGGCCTGTTGAGGGAGATAGGAGTCTCATGCAAAGAACTTGAAGAGCTGGTCGACATAGCGTTAAAGAACGGGGCGCTTGGGGCTAAACTGACCGGCACAGGGAGAGGCGGGCTCATGATAGCGCTGGTTGGAGAGCAAGATGCAAGAAAGGTCGCAACTGCTTTTGAGAGGGCCGGCTACAAGTCAGAGATAACCAAGATAGGGGCGGAAGGAGTCAGAGTGGAATGAAGATAGTCGTGGGAGTGACCGGAGCGTCAGGAGTAACTGTCGCCAAAAGACTGATAGAAGAGCTCAAGAAAAAGAAGATAGAGACAAAGGTGATAGTCTCCGATTCCGCGAAGCTGGTCATGAAAGAAGAGGGAGTCAGCATAAAATCGGATTATGACGAGAAGAACATGGCCGCTGATCTATCCTCCAGCTCGAACAGGATAGACGCTTTCGTCATCTGTCCTTGTTCTGTTAAGACATTAGGAGGTATCGCGCATGGCTATACCGACAATCTAATCGCCAGGCTAGCCGACAACTGCCTGAAGATGCGGAGAAAGCTGATTCTTTGCGTTAGAGAGACGCCTTATAGCTTAATTCATATCAAGAACATGGAGCTAGTGACTCTCGCCGGCGCTATAGTCATGCCACTAAATGTCGCGTATTATTTCAAGCCAAAGAAGATAGAGGATGTTACTGACTTTTTTGTTGGAAAGATATTCGATTTGCTGGGAATAGAACATAATCTATATAGGAGATGGAGAGGATGAGTTTCAGAAGTTTCCTTGAGAAGCTGGAGAGAGAAGGGAAAGTGGTCCATATCAAGAAAGAGGTCTCGCCGGATTATGAGGCGCCCGCGATACTGAATGAGCTGGACGGAAAGGTGGTCTATTTCGATAAGATTAAAGACAGTAATATGCCTGCAGCTGGCGGATTCTGTTCATCAAGAGAGGTAATCGCCGAGTCTCTAGGTGTCAAAAAAGAGGAGTTACTGTTCAGTCTTGCCAAAGCCATCGAAAATAGAGTAGAGCCAGAGACGATAATTGAAGGAGAGTGCCAGCAGGTCGTTGAAGACAAAGTGGACCTGACCAAGCTGCCTTTGTTCACCTATGTTCAGGGCGACGGAGGAAAGTACATCCCATCCGCAATCGCTGTCATAAAGGACCAGGATTTAGGAAGGAACGTCTGCTTCCACAGGCTCATGCTATTGGATAAGAACCATTTCGTTGCAAGGATAGTCGAAAATAGAGGCACGGATACGGCGCTCAAGAAATTGGGAGAGCTGGATATAGCGTTCTGCATTGGCAATACTAACGCCGTGCTACTGGCTGCCTCCACTTCTCTCGCACCAGGACAGGACGAGTTCGGGATGGCCAACGCTCTCGATAAGACGGAGCTGGTCAAGTGCAAGACCATAGACGTGGAAGTGCCTCGTGATTGTGAGATAGTATTGGAGGGCAGGATAACAAAAGAAAGGCATGCAGAAGGCCCTTTCCTGGACATAACCGGCACACAGGACAAGGTCAGAGAGCAGCCGGTCATAGAGATAAAGTGCATAACTCACCGAAAGAACCCGATATTCCAGACCCTCTTGCCCGGTAGATGGGAACATCGTCTATTAATGGGCATGCCGAAAGAGCCTACCATCTATAACGAAGTTAACAAAGTCTGTAAGTGCAAGAACGTCCTGATAACTCCAGGCGGCTGCTCCTGGCTGCATGCTGTCGTCCAAATCAAGAAGGAGAACCCAGACGACGGAAAAAAGGCTATCGAGGCTGCATTCCAGGGTCACCATTCGCTGAAGCACTGCGTAGTAGTCGATGAGGACATAAACATATACGATTTGAACGATGTCGAATGGGCCATGTCGACCAGATATCAGGCGGACAAAGATTCGATAGTCAAACCAAACCAGCCGGGCTCTTCGCTGGATCCATCAGGCGATTTGAGCGAAGGGAAGAAGGCCACCACATGCAAGGCCGGCGCTGATGCTACGATACCTCTGGAGAAGAAAGATAAGAAGTTTTTCAGGGGAGAGTACAAGAAAATTAACATAAGAGATTACTTGTGATTTTATGCATCTGACTAGAGAAGAAGAGAAGATGATGAACGGACAGATGGGGAAAGCCACTCAGAAAGCTATGGAGATTTTGGTTGCTCTCGGGGAGATATATGGAGCTGAAAAACTAATAGAGATTTCTTCCGTCCAAGTGGCTGGCGTTTCTTATCATAATCTAGGCGATGCGGGTATAGAGTTCCTGAACGAGTTCGCGGAAGATGGACATGTTAGGGTATTGACAACGCTCAATCCAGCAGGTATGGACATGGAGAACTGGAGACAGCTGGGCATATCTGAAGACTTCGCCGAGAAACAGAAAGTGGTCATAGACGCGTTCAGCAAGCTCGGAATAATAACCTCCTGCACATGTACTCCTTATCTGATAGGGAATCTGCCTCGTTTCAGAGAGCATGTCGCATGGAGCGAGTCGTCTGCCGTTACTTTCGTCAATTCGGTTATAGGCGCTAGGACCAATAGGGAAGGAGGACCATCAGCTCTTGCGGCAGCTATCGTCGGAAAGACTCCTGCCTATGGGCTACATCTTGACGAGAACCGAGTGCCTGACGTGAATATCGACGTCAAAGCCAAGCTCAAGTCGGTTAGTGATTGGGGTGCGCTTGGCTACTCTATCGGCAAGAAAGCGGAGAACAAGATACCCTATATTACCGGCATCAAGAGAGCCACTATAGACGAACTCAAGTCTTTTTCTGCCTCTGTTGTCACTTATGGTGCTAAACCAATATTCTACATAAAAAACATCACACCGGAAAAAGCGAAAAAGCCTGCGACCAAGATAACCATCACTGAAGATGATTTGAAGGAAGCGTACAAAGCGATAAATGACGAGGGAGAGGAAATTGACTTTGTCTCGATAGGATGCCCCCACGCTTCGATAGCCGAAATAGCGGAAGTAGCCAGATTATTGAAAGGGAAGAAAGTAAAGGCGGAGTTCTGGATAACAACTGCCCGTTCTACGAAACAGTTGGCCGATCTGCGAGGATACACCAAGACCATAGAGGAAGCGGGAGCCAAATTCGCCTGCGATACCTGTCTTGCTGTTGCTCCGCTTAAGGGGAGGTTCAAGGCGGTGGCGACCAACTCTGCTAAAGGATGCTTCTATGCAAGAGGGACCAATCAGATGAAGACAAAACTGGGAGATACGGCCAAATGCATTGAGGCGGCGGTGACTGGATTATGGAGCTAACTGGAAGGATAATCAAGAAAGGCAAGGTCTCTGGCGAGGCTTTGGTCACTACTCAGCCCATCTCTTTCTTTGGTGGGACAGACCCGGATAAGGGAATATTGACAGAGAAAGGACATGAGCTGGAGGGAAAGAGCTTCGCAGGAAAGGTGCTAGTCTTCCCGCAGGGCAAGGGCTCTACTGTCGGCTCTTATGCTCTATACAGGCTGAAGAAGAACAACGTGGCTCCGCTGGCTATGATAAACAAAGAGTGCGAGCCCATAGTGGCGGTTGGCGCGATTATATCTGATATCCCGTGCGTCGATAAGATAGACATTACGCAGATAAACACGGGCGACCTAATCGAGATAGAGGACGGAAAAGTGACTATAACCAAGAAGTGATTGGATGCGCGCCTATCGGGTCAGCAACAGCATGGTCAAAGCTAATCTGAAAGTCATGGGAAAACCGGCCAAGGAGATTCTCAAAGACTATGCGAAAAGACATAATATTTCTGTTGAGGGAGCAACCCGTCAAGCGCTCGGTTTCATAAGAGACATGGAGAGGATGAGCAGCAGGGCGATAGACGGGGATGCTGGATTCACCCCATTCCTGACCTTTATCGGCATCAAAAAGCCAACAGAGGCTGTGTTCGCCCGAGCGGTGTCCAGAGCCGAGCATGGGAAAATGCCTGTTTCTGTAAGGGTCCCGAGATTCAGTTCCAAAGACCTGCAAGCCTCCATCCGCAGGGAAGAGGCAAAGGAAAGGGCGAGATACAGTAGATTCAAGACAATCCAGGAGATAGTCCGGCAAAAGAAAAAAGAAGAGAGAAACCTGTACAAAAAACCGATTTCCAAGCTCGAGGTCATGAAAGATACGGTCGAAGGGTTAAACGCCGGTTCCTATAAGTACTGCACAGCCTATTCGGCGGAGCACCTTAAGGAGGTCGTCAACGCGCTTGAAAAAAAGAAGGTATCGCCAGAACTGCTGAGAATCGTAACGCATGAGATGAGGGAGATTCTGGATCCGCACATAAGCGCAGAGACCGAGCGCCATGAAGAAGTGGATGAGAAAGACAAGAGGATAGCAAAACAGGTCAAGCGCAGATTAAGACTTTATTAAAGCCTCAGGCGAGAATCGAACTCGCGGCCTCGTGCTTACCAATCACGCGCAATACCACTTAGCCACTGAGGCATGCTTCGACATATTTCCAGATTTCCTTGTGCACCTCTTCTATACTTTTGTTCCCGTCTATTCTTATCCATTTCGCTCTTCCGAACACCTCGAGAGAGCCGTCGCACATCGCACGATAGGTCTCTGACACCCTGGCCAGGTAGTTTTTGCTCGACTCGTACTTGTCCTTCTTCCTGCTGTTGTTCATCCTGCGGATAACCTCGGCTATCGTCGTGTCTATGAAGAAGACCAGGTCCGGGAACAGTATGCCTTTGTCGAGGGAGAGGAGATAATCCTGGTCGACACCGTTAACCAGTTGATAGGCAATGTTAGAGTAAGCATACCTGTCCGACACGACTATGGTCCCTTCGTCCAGCCATTTCTTTATCCTCTCCTGATGCAGCCTCCTATCGTCCGCATAGAGCTTGGCAACGTCCTTATGCATCAGCTGCAGCTTGTTGTCCAGATACTGCCCTATCTTCTTGCCTGGTCCGCTGTTGTAGTCGGGGAACTCTATCACTTCTACCTTTTTGCCCGCTTTCTTCAGCGTTTCCGCGAGCATTTTGACCTGAGTTTCCTTCCCGCTTCCGTCTATCCCCTCAAGAACAAAGAACATAGTAATATCTTTTAACTTGTGGATATAAAAATTACTTGGTGAGTTTATGCCCTATGCAGTCAAACCGTTGCCTTACGCCTATAACGCGCTCAAGGGCATATCCGAGCAGCAGATTAGATACCATCACGACACGCACTACGCTGCCTATGTCAACAACCTCAACAAGATAGGGCAGCAATTGACGGATATGAATGCCAAAGGCGACTTCTCCGCGATTAGGGGGCTAAAGCTTAACGAGAGCTTCAACACCAGCGGGATGATACTACATGAGATTTACTTCGACAATCTCGGCGGCGACGGCACTATGGCCGGCCAGATTGAAGACAAGATAAAGCAGGATTTTGGCTCGTTCGAGAATTGGAAAGCCGAATTTCTGGGAATGGCCAGGACAGCTCGGGGCTGGGCCCTTTTAGGCTACTTAAACGGCAAGCTTCACAATTACTCCGTAGATTATCATGATATAGGGGCTATCTGGGGCGCGAGAGTGCTGCTGGCGTTGGATGTCTGGGAGCACGCCTATTATCTCGACTATGGTCCGGACAAGGAAAAATATTTCGAGGCTTTCTTCAAGAACATAAACTGGAATAAAGTCTCGGCCAGGCTCGAATGGGGCTAGATAGAAGGTCTGTATCTTTTCATCAACAGGGAGTTGGAGACGACAGACACGGAGCTGAAAGCCATCGCTGCTCCGGCCACGATAGGATTTAGCAAAAAGCCTATTGCTGGATAGAGGACGCCTGCGGCTATGGTTATGCCGATAGAGTTGTAGAAGAACGCCCAGAACAGGTTTTGGCTTATCTTCCTTATCGTGTACCTGCTGAGGTCTATCGCGGTGACTACGTCCCTGAGATCGTTCTTGACAAGGATTATCTGGCCGGTTTCTATCGCAATGTCTGTGCCTGCTCCTATCGCTATGCCGACATCCGCCTGCGCCAGAGCTGGGCTGTCGTTTATCCCGTCGCCCACCATCGCGACCACTCTGCCCCCGCCTTGCAGCGTTTTTATCTCACTCGCTTTGTTCTGGGGCATCACATCGGCAAGCACATAGTCTATTCCCACCTGCTTGGCCATCGCGTCAGCAGTCATCTTGTTATCTCCTGTTATCATGATCACTTCCTTCCCCATCTCATGCAGCCTTTCAACCGCCTCTCTCGAATGCTCTTTCACAGTGTCGGCCACAGCGATAGCGCCTATAGCCTTTCCAGCCACTGCGACTATCACGACAGTCTTCCCATCGACCTCTAGCCTGCGTATATTCTTCTCAAGGCCCATTATGTTTATCCTGCGCTCGTCCATGAATGCCCTGTTGCCTAGGAGCACTTCCTTCCTGGCGCACAGGGCTTTCACCCCCTTGCCCGGGATGATCTCGAACCTGTCAGCGTCATACAGCTTAACTTTCTTCTCCCTGGCCCTGTTCAATATGGCTTCGGCGAGAGGATGTTCGGAGTTCTTCTCAGCGCTCGCCGCGTACCTCAGGACTTCTGTATCATCTTCTCCGACGATATCCGTAACGCTCGGCTTACCTTTCGTGAGAGTGCCGGTCTTGTCAAAAACGATCGTTGTGACCTCCTGCAGCTTCTCGAGGGCCTCCGTGTCTTTGATCAGTATCCCGTTCTCGGCGCTCTTGCCGCTCGCCACCATTATGGCGATGGGAGTAGCCAGCCCAAGAGCGCAAGGGCAGGCGATAATCAGGACGGATATGAAAATGTTCAGCGAAAAGACGAAATTGCCGGCGAGGATGTACCAGACGATGAAGGAGGTCGCCGCCACTATCATGACCGACGGGACGAAGACGCTGCTCACCTTGTCGGCCAGCCGCTGTATCTTCATCTTGCTCCCCTGGGCCTCTTCGACTAGGTTGATTATCTGGCTTAGCATCGTGTCTTTCCCGACCTTGGTCGCTTTGAACTTGAACGAGCCGTGCTTGTTGATAGTGCCTCCTATGACCATGTCCCCATTCTTCTTCTCGATGGGCATGCTTTCACCGGTTATCATTGACTCATCGACTGAGGAGAATCCGTCCATCACGATGCCGTCGACAGGTATCTTCTGGCCCGGTTTCACAAGAATGACGTCATCAACAACGATCTTTTCGACAGGGATTTCGACTTCCTTGCCTTTCCTAATGACTATCGCCGTCTTTGGCTGCAGTCCCATGAGCTTCTTTATGGCCTCGGAAGCCCTGGCCTTGGTGATCGCCTCCAGATACTTGCCGATCATTACGAACGTGATTATCAGCGCCGAGGTATCGAAGTAGACGTATTGGCCAATGCCTATCTTAAGAGTCACCACGGCGCTGTAGAAATAGGCGGCGGAAGTTCCAACGGCTATAAGTGTGTCCATATCCGCTGTTCTGGCTTTGAGCGACAGATAGGCCCCGCGATAGAACCGATAACCTACGAAGAACTGGACTATACTCGCCAAGAAAAGCAGCACGAAGTTCTGACCGATGAACTCAATGCGAAAAATCTCTGGGAACGAGAGGATGAATATGGGAATAGAGAGGGCTATCGAGAGAATTAGCTTCTTTTTGAGGTTGTCGATTTCTCTGAACCTCACTTCATCTATAGCCTCATCATACGCGTGCTCCTCTTCCACGATGACCTTGTAACCGAGCTGCTCAATCGCATTTCCAAGTTCTTCTTCGTTGGTTTTTAGCTCATCAAAAGATATGGTCGCCTTATCGGTCGCTAGGTTCACGGCGGCACTCGACACGCCGTCAACCTTCTTGAGAGTCTTTTCTATCTTACTCGTGCAAGCGGCGCAGTGCATGCCCGAGATAGGAATGATTACCTTAGCCATGATAGCCTCCCTTATATAAACGCTTTCTAACTTAAAACTTTTGCCGGATATTCCCCGAAGACGCCCAAAGCCAGTATCTGCTGCTGGGACGTCTTGGTGTTGTCGTAGGTGACTTCAAAGTTATTCGGGAAGCTGAACTGGACCCCGAGAACTCCGGATATGGTCTTCAGCTCGCTCGTTATCAGCGGGGCATGGCCAGAGCATGGTATGTCCACCTGCAATTTTAGGGTGGATACGTAGGGGGCCTGTTCGCTGAGCGCCCCGCCGGTTATATTAGAGGGTGAGGCATTCGCCAGCATCGGGAATATCAGCAGGAATAGCAGCAGGTTTATCCCGATGGTTGATCCGTACATCCCGGTTAGGTACTTCCACTTCTTCTTGGCGCCCAGCCCGGATAACAGGCCGTTTTTACGGAGGTATAATAGAGCGGATAGCGTCGCGAAAGCGAACGATATCGCTATCAGTATATAAAAGAAATATCTGTTCATCAATAGGGGCTTGAAGAACTGCATGAGCAGCGTCACCCCGAAGATAGAGCCTATAAGGAAGGCTATGCACATGGTGTGAGGCACCAGCGCGTAGAATATTCCTTGGGCTATTCCATTCGTTTGTTTAGCCATTAGTATCACCTTGCTCAGAATCAGTTTGAAAAGCTTTATAAAGGGTTGTTTCAACGTCTTTTCAGAAGAATTACGTTTGTCATGCCGCGTTGCTTTCTTTCCACGAGCCCCTGCCCCTCTAGCTTGTCCAGAACGCGACTGACCTTGACCTTGCCTAACCCGCTCTTATCTACTAGGTCAGACTGGAAGATTGACCCATCGGCCTCTATGATTTTCTCCAGAACCAGTCTCTCGTCTCCCTGCAGTGTCTTCAGCACTTTCCCATAGGTCTCTTTCGTGGGCCTCTTCATGTCAACCCTCTCAGTTATCCGCTTTATGACCATCTCGTCCTTGGAGAAGAAGACCAGGTAGAGTCCTATCCCAATCACTATAGTCATGAGCCCTATCGCGACGTTGGTCTGGAAATCTATCGTTCCCCACATCGGACAGGAAAGGCCGTGGGTGCACTCTGTAGCCACTATCGTTGTCATGGCCTGGTTGAACATGTAGATTATGGCCGCTATCACTAATGCTATCCCGACTATGAGCATGCCTACAGTTCTGTTCTTCATAATATCACTTGAGTGAGTTTCGTATCGCCTCGCGAATCATCGCCCTTGGGACGTATGGATACTTTCTCCCGCGATATATATATGCTCGGCAGTTGCAAGCACTCTTTAATATTTTGCCACACCCCCGGCAGGCGCTCGAGCGGACTTTTTTCTTCCCGTTAACTATCTTCTCAATATCTTCACCGTTTATTAAAATCGAATTCGACTGCGCGAGTTTGCTTAGTGGGAGTTTCGTGGTCTTGAAATCAACCACGAAGCCTGATTCTTGGAGTGCTTTGCGCAGCTCTTGTACTGTCCTCTTGACGTTTTTATCGGTGGCCCTGCACCTGCTGCACATATCCCTGTCGACATACCTGAATTCGATACGCAGTTTCTTAATCACTTTTATCACCAAGTGTAGAGTTTTTAGTCCTCACTATATATAAAAAGCCAACTTTTAGAAAAATTTAATAACTAGCAAAGACTAAATATAATGGATAAATATGTCAGACGGGCTAGTCGAAGAGTTTATTGGATGGTTATTAATATCTTTCATATTGTTTATACTATTTTTTATTGGTGCGGTTACATTTGGCAAAAACATACCTGCAGAGCAACTGGTCATTGCCGCAGGCGTTTTGGGATTGTTTTTTTACGCTTTATTTAAGGGAATTAATCCGCGCAGATAAGTGCAGGGGAAGGGATTTGAACCCTCGTAGGGACTAACCCACCAGATGTCTTAGATCGGAACCCTTAAGTCTGGCGCTTTTTCCAATCTCAGCCACCCCTGCTCGACTATATTACGCGCTCTGGTTTTTATTAAGCTACCTCCCTAATTTAATCATGATTCTAGTCACTGGAGGCACTGGCTTTCTAGGAAGCGCCCTGGTCAAGGAACTGAAAAAAGAGGCCGATGTGGCGATCTTCAGCAGGAAACCAATGCATCATGCGATAACCGGCGACATCTCCGACTACGGCGCCGTCTATAGCGCAGCGAAAGACGCTGATGTTATTTTCCATCTGGCTGCGGAGCTGGACCAGTTCGCGCCATACGAAAGGCACCACAAGACGACAGTTAGAGGCACATTAAACGTGATGAAGGCTGCAGAAAAGACTGGCGCTAAAGTCGTCTACATGAGCTCGAACGCTGTACTCAATCGCAACAAGACCAACTACTCGATAGCCAAGGCAGAGGCCGAGGATATAGTAAAGAGCTACTGGAGCAAGGTAAACGCGTCAATAATCCGGCCTTCGCTGATTTATGATAAAGATTTAATCATGAAACTGAAGAGGGTCAGCTATCTCCCGTTTCCCTGGAAGAGGCAGAAGATTCACCCAGTCTATCGCGGGACATTAGTCGAGGCGCTCATAGGCGCGATGAAATATGGCCAGTCTGAGATATATCCAGTTGCTGACGATAGGCCAATACTGCTGACCGAGTTCTTCAAGGAGATCGCCAGGCCAAGACCGATGCTCTGGATACCGCCGCAGGTCATATGGCTGGGAATAGCTGCGGCCTATCCTCTCGAGTGGTTTGCCAAAGCGACCGGGACTAGGCCCGTTACAACGCCTGCCTTCATCAGAAGCGTCTTCGAAGAGAGAGTGCTGGACACAGGAAAGGCGGAAAGAAGGCTGAAATATAGCCCGGTTGACACGCTGGAAATGGTGAGAAAACTAAAGACCTCTCAAATTTAAACATATCTTTATATAGAAAAATGTAATTATTTTATAGATAATATGAAAAGTATATCATGGATTATCCTGTTTTTTATATTCTTAAGTTCCATTACTTTTGCCCTCACATTTACCAGAGATCTTACAGAAAAAGTTGAAATACCCAGAGCGTTTGTTGGCTACATGTGTCTGTGGGACGAAGCAAGCCAGCAATGCATACAGCAGCCCCAAGAAAGTGACACGATAGTTTTTGGTGAGGCTCTTCTCTATCCAACACCACAAATAACCGGTGGCCCGTTTGACGTAAACCTATTCTATTTTCACAGCAATCTCTACAGAAGCACTGGAATGGGTATGCAATATCTTCAAATAAATTGCCGGAACGAAACTTACGAAAAAGAGGGCATAACCGGAACTACACAAGTATGTGATTCTGACTATTCAAGGAAGGTAAGTGAAACTGGCGGTGGCTCTATCGTTACAGAAACAGGGATAGAAGTTAATGATAAATTCAGATATGAAATTTACTTTAATGAAGACAATTCGTTCAAAGATTTAATAATGTGGTTTAGAGAGAGTTCGAATCAACAACAAATATCAGGAACGGAATTCAACATAACTTATAAATTATATAACATAACAGGTACAGCTGAAAACATAACATGGTACCCTCAGTGATAGTATGAATAAAATTATCATTGTCACAATTGTAATCATAATAGTTCTGGCAATAGGGGTTGTTGTCACCAGCTTCAAACCACAGCAAGCGCCATCTGGTTCTCAAGGTTCAGAACAGGTGGGCCCAAACCAAACTTCGGAACAAAATGCTTCAAACCAAACGGGCCTTAATATTCAAAAACTAAACGAAACAAAATACCAAAACTCTGAATCGGCGTTTCTTGCAGAATTAATAAATTTCATTATAGAAAAATTGTCTAAGAAATAAAGTGGGGATACTGAGATTTGAACTCAGGTCTCTAGCTCCCAAAGCTAGAAGGATGGACCAGACTACCCTATATCCCCATCAGAATTAGATTTAGCTCTTCTCTTTTATATATTTCTCTACTATTGATCGGTCATGTCAATCAAGTATGGTGTGCGCTTCCTTGTCTGTCTTGAGTACCAGGAAAGTGGTGCTCTTCTTAACCGCAGTGTCCTTCAGATTGTTCTGTATGAATTCATTTAGCTCTTTCGCATTCTTGAACCTGACTGCAACGAAAAGATCGAAATCCCCAGTGACTTCGTAGAGACCGAAGACATTCCTGTTCTTCAGGAGCCTCTTCTCGAGTTCGGCCATCTTCTTTAGGTTGACGTTCAGGGCTATGACAGCCGCAAGGCCGTAGCCAAGCTTGGAATAGTCTATCTCCACGTGGTATCTTTGGATTATCTTCTTTTTTTCTAGGTCTTTTATCCTGGACTGGGCCGTGCCTACCGCTATGTCCAGCCTTCGAGCGATTTCTCTATAAGAAAGTCTGGAGTCCTTGCGGAGCTCCTTGATTATCTTTAAGTCGAGCTCGTCTGGCATTATATCACTATAGCCAAATAACTTAATTAATTTTATGCTCCCAGCGGGATTTGAACCCACGTCGCGGGGTTGAGAACCCCGTATCCTTGGCCTCTAGACTATGGGAGCAAAATGGGTCTGGCAGGAATTGAACCTGCGATCTCTGCCTTGTGAAGGCAGCGTCTTAACCACTGGACTACAAACCCCGTTTCTTCTTTTTTATTGCCTCGTTTATCCTTCTTATGGTCTCCTGTTCCCTGAGAGCGAAATTCACCATGCCCTTACTCAGGTTGGCTTCCATGTCTCTCTTGTGGGCTGTCCTCATCTCATCCAGCATGTCCAGCGTTATCCTGCTCCATTGCTCTCTCAGCACAAAATCTATGGGCAGCCTCTCTTTCATCAGCGCCTCTCTTTTTTCAATGTTTTCCAGTGTCATCTGTTTTTTTAGTATTTTCCTTTTCGGTCTCACTTTCATATCACTTCCTCTTCTTGAGCCACTCGTTTATCTCCTCAAGCATGTCCTCGCAGTGGTGGATTAAGCGCTTATTACTGTTCCCTTCGGCTATCTTTTTCATTCTCTCGTACATGTGTCTCTTTTCGAGCAGCTCGGGCTTGGCTATCAACTTGAAGCTATAGGAATATGCCTCAGTTGCCCTTTCAATCGCCAGTTTCCTTTTTTTCGCACGTTCCCTCTTTCTGGCAGCGATTTCTTCACGCAGGCCATCCAGTTTCGCCCCCAACAGTATTGCGACATCATCCCTGCCGCGTATCTTGTTCTCCTTTACCTGTACCTTTAGCCGGGCTTCTTCATGCTCAAGTTTGTCTAAATGGGGCATCTCTCTCGCCCGCTCAATCGCGTTCTTCTTCACCATCGGCGCTCTTTTCTTTGCCTCCTCCATCCGTCTTTTTCTCAATTTGAGTAGATATTCAGTAGCCTCTCTTTTCTCCGCCATTCTCGCGATGTCTCCCCAAGTAAGCTGCGTTTTCTTCTTTTTGGACTTGACCTTCATAACAAACATCTACTCATCCATTCTAAGTTAGCAACATAGTTAGCTCTCTCTTTTTCCAGGCGTTCCCTTCTCTTGTAAGTAATCTCCCTCGGCGTCATACTCTCATAGTCCTGGGCAGATTCGAACTGCCGTCCACGGGTTCAGAGCCCGTTATCCTTGGCCACTAGACTACAGGACTTTCAATAGTAATAGCTTATAGTTGAGATTAAATATAATATAAATAGCACTATCCTTCAGGTGCCCTTATTTATATGGATATGGCGGTTTTATGAAGATAGGGAATATCAGCCTAACCTGGCTCGGCCACGACACGTTCCTGATTGAGGGAGAGAAGGTCATCTATACAGACCCATTCGTACTGCCGAGCACCCCGAAGAAAGCAGACCTGATTCTGATAACCCATGACCATTACGACCACTGCGTGCCTGAAAAGGTCAAGCAGATACAGAAATCAGATACAATCGTAGTCACCACTCCCGATTGCGCACGAAAGCTCACGGGCGACATCAGGACGATAAGGCCTGGCCAGAATATCACAATAGGGGATATAGCAATCAAAGCGGTCCCTGCCTACAATCTCGGCAAGCAGTTCCACCCCAAAAGCAGCGGCTGGGTGGGATTCGTTTTCATAGTTAGCAACACCACGTTTTACATTGCTGGAGACACCGATTTCATACCCGAGATGAAGGGCCTGAAGCCGGATGTGGCCATGCTCCCAATCGGCGGGAAGTTTACCATGGATATAGAGCAAGCGGTCCAGGCTGCCATAGCTATAGAGCCTAAGATAGTGATACCGATGCACTACGATACCTTTGGTGGCATAGAAGCCGACCCTAACGAGTTCAAGGAAAAGTTGAATGCTAAAAACCCCGGCATAAGAGTGGAGATACTATAGCTTCTTTTTCAAACGCCCCACTTCTTTGTTTATCGCCCTTATCTCATGCATTAGTCCTCTTACCGGGTGCACAGATACAAAGACACGGAACACATAGTCCGGCGCATAGTCCCTCTTTATGTGCGGCTCTTTCATTTTCCTGAGCAGCGGCAGCGAGCTGAGTCTCAGTATCGTGGCAACCATAAACAGCAGAGGGATGCCGGATAGGACGAAGACCATGTTCTCTGCGATGTATCCGCCTATAACCGGGGCGATAATCATAGGTATGGTAGTTATTATGTTGTAGTCGGCGGTCTGTATTATCCTGTTTTCAGCTCTGGTCGTGTCTAAGAACATATTGAAGTTCACCAGCCAGACGCCCGCCCATGCGACTCCGCTCAGGACCTGTATCGGGATAAGCAGGAACAGGTTGGAATGGTTGACGAATATGTAGGAGAACGGCACGAGAGCCGCTCCGACAATGGCTATGAACATGGTCGGCCTGTCCCCGAACCTATCGACTATCTTTCCCCAGTGCTTCTGAAAGGTCAGGCCGGCGAAAGCGGCTATTGCAGTGAACAGCACATAAGCGCCGTAGTCCATGTTGAGATTCACAAGCAGGTAGACCGTGAAAAAGGGAGAGGCGATCATGTAGGTGAAGTTGAAATAGGATATGAAGACAAGATATTTTCCGAAGTTTCTGTCTATCCTGAAATAGTCGTGGAAATGGTGCTCTGGCAGTTTCAGCTTGCTGCCGCGTATCCTCGAAAAGTAGAAGATGGAGATAATGCCGGCCATGAAGCCGAAAAGGAAGATGCTCGAGAAGCCGGAGAGGTCCTCTTTCGGGAAGAGGTCGAGGTAGAAGCCGACCGCCAGCGTTATTATTATCGATATGACGCCCATCCACATGTTCCTGTTCGCGAGATACCTGGCCCTCACTCCTTTAGGGATCACGTCGGCTATGAAAGACGCCCAGGCGGGATAGGAGAGGTTTGCAAAGAAAGAGGATACGAAGACAGCGACCAGAAGGACGGTCAGCCAGGAGTCGGCAGGAAGGAATGGTATCGCGACTATCAGCAGCCACGAGCTCTTGGCGATGAACTCACAGGCGTTGTTTAGCGCTCTCCTTTTTCTGAGTATCCACACCAGCTCTGAGCCCGGGACCTGGGACAACAGCCCCCCGAGGTTCTGTAATGAGTTGATTAGTCCTACTACCACATTAGTCGCGCCAAGGACTAGCGCGAAGGGGATTATGAACGGGGTCGTAAACGCATCAGCTGCGGACCACCAGACACCGTTCCTGAGCAGGTTTTTCCGGTCCTTTGTTCCCTGGCTCATAAGTTATTCTCCTTTAAGAAATGGCTGATTCTGACAAAGCCCTCTTCTATCCTGTCCTCCGGCTCTGACACGAAAGTGAAACGCAGGTGGTCCTCGCCTTGTTCACCAAAGTATTTGCCGGGTATAACGACAACTTTCTTATCCTCCAAAAGCTTGTTGGCGAAGGTCTCCTCGTCCATCTTTTTGAAATAGCGCGACATATCGGGAAACATGTAAAAAGCCCCTTTTGGTACTGAGAACTCGGCTTTAGGCAGGTATTTCTCCATACAGTCGACCATTCTGTCTCTTCTCTTCTTGTAGGTGGGAACAACGATCTTCTGTAGATACTTCTTCCTGACAGCGCCTTTCTTCTCGAGGTATTTTTCAATGCAGAGCTGGGCGGGCCTCGATGGGCAGAGGGAGATATAAGATTTTATCGCTGCCACTTTGTCTATGAACTCAGCAGGACCATAGACATAACCCAGCCTGAAGCCGGGCATAGAGGCAGATTTAGAGAAAGAGCAGCAGGTTATGGTGCTGTCATACCCGCCGAAAGTACGGGAGTTATAGAACTTCCCTTCGTAGAGCATGTCCTTGTAGATATCGTCAGTAATCAGCCAGAGCTTCTTGTCTTCGCACAGCTCTACGATTCCTTTCAGCACCTCCTTGTCCAACAGCCTGCCGGTCGGATTGTCTGGCGATAGAACTAGCATGGCTTTGGTCCTGTCATTTATCGCCTCATTCAGCATGTTAACGTCTATCTGGAAATCATCCTGCACATAAACGGGCAGATGGGTTATCCCGTCCTCCAGGAAATTTAGCTGGGGATAATAGGCCAAATAGGTCGGGTCAGCCAGTATCACTTGGTCAGGATACTTCAGCAGAGTCCTGAAGGTTATGAAAAGGGCCTCTGTCCCCCCTTCGGTCAGGCAGATTTCTTTCTCTGGGTCTATATTGATTTTCTCTTCGCGCTTCAACAGCTCCGAAATCAGCTCTCTGACTCTTGGCATGCCCTTTGTGCTGCCGTAGCAAGAGGCACCGTGAGGGTCTCTCTTGAACTCTTCGGATAGGAACTCTAGCGCTTCCTTAGGCGGAGCCAGCGAGGGAGCACCGCCGCCGAAGGTTATTATCTTGTGCTTCTCCCCGCACTTCTCCAGCATATCTGACATCTTCCTGATCGGGGACACAGGCAAATGCTTAACCGCCAAGTCTAGCATATAATCAATATACAGAAGGAGTTGTTATTTATATATGTTTTTTCTAACAATAATCATGCCGAGATTTTTGAAGAAAAAAGTGCAGGAGATAAGGGAGACTCCGCATCAGGTCGCGGCCAGGAAGTTCACCAATGCCGAGACAAAGAGATACGCGATTCAAGAGGGCATAAATGCAGTCAAGAAATGCTGGCCGTACATCACGATAAGCCTCGGCGACATAATGGATTTTGACCTGAACACTAGGAACAACAAGAAGAACAATGTGAGCAATTATCCAAACGCCCTGTCAAACAAGTGCGGCCCCCTGAACAAAGGCCAAGTTCTTTTTGTGTTCAAGAATGCGGCAGACAATTTCTGCGAGAATCACGACAGAGAAAGGATGTTTGGTACGCCGCTTAAGAAAAAGAAGCTATTTTAGCCGACTGAAGCTCCTCGAGATCATCATTATCCCTATCACCGTCGTGGCGAATACCATCAATACCACCATCGCGAACTGCTCCTGAGTGAACAAAGCCAGGCTCAAGCCTACTTCCGCTATGATTAATCCTATCCCGCCGCGAGGGACTAGTCCTGAGCCTATCGCCGAGGCCTCTTTCTCCTTGAGCTTCAGGACAAGCGCGCCATAATAACCGCCGATGTACTTTCCCGAGACAGCGGCCAGGATGTAGACAACCAAGAACGCCAATATGCCTATCGAAAGGATGCTCCAGATGTTGACCGCCAGACCTATCGTCAGGAAGAATAGAGGGAAGAAAAGACCCTCGCCAATATCTGTAATCGTCTTCATGAGTTCTTTTTTGTAGTTCGGATTTATCTCGCTCAGCACGACTCCGGCCAAGAAAGCGCCAAGAGCAGCCTCGTACAGGAAGTAGGTCGAGATGATGCCGAAGAACAGGACGAAAGTGAAGGCTATGGTTATCCTGGTCTGCGGGTTTGGACGGCCGAAAGTATGGAAAAACCAGCGGCTTATTTTTGGCATGATGGTGTAGGATATGATTAACATGAAGCCCAACGTTAGGATTATTCTCGCAAGCCCCCAGAACTCTAATCCGCCTGTCTCGTGCACCGCTATCAAAAGGAAGACGAAGAAGACACCCGCTATGTTGTCCATTATGGTGCTGGCATGAAGATAGGTGGCTGCTTTAGTCTTGGTCTTCCCGAGCTCAAGCAGGATTGCCAGAGAGGTCGGGGTCGCTGTCACCACCGTCGCTGCTATCAGTAATAGGACCTGGCTCTTGCTGAAACCGAACAATAGACCCAAGATCAGCACGAATATTCCAGAGAAGAACATGCCCAGCAGAGCCATTAAGCTGGATCGCTTTGACGTCTCGAATAAGTCCTTTAGATTGGTTTCTAGCCCGATCAAGAACAGGATCAACATCCCTCCTAGCAGGGCGAAGAAATTGAGCCACTCGGGTATATGCTGGTAGTCGATGAAGTTGAACACCGACGGTCCCAGAAGTATCCCGATGAAAACAGAGCCAAGCAGAGTAGGTATTCTCAGCTTCCTCTCGACCACTGATAGAGCAAGGACGCTTACGAGAATTATTAGAAGACTCGAGAGCTGGAAGACCTCGGTGAACATTACTTACCCTCCGCCTCTGCTACTAGCTTTTTAGTCCTCATTATGACATCAGGATTAACAGAAATGCTATCGATATGATTATCCACAAGGAATTTGGTATATTCTGGATATTCAGAGGGAGCCTGGCCGCAAATGCTTACAGTCCTGCCGTGGTTATGGGCCACCTCTATCAAGTGCTTTATCGCCCGCTTCACAGCTTCGTTCTTCTCATCGAACTCGCCCATCTTGCCCAATAATTCGGAGTCCCTGTCCACTCCCAATATCAGCTGGGTCAGGTCGTTGCTGCCTATCGAGAAGCCGTCGCAATACTCTGAGAACTTATCAGCCAGGAAAATGTTCGAAGGGATCTCTGCCATGAGCCATATCTTGAGGTGCGGTCCTCGCTCCAGCCCCTCATCCTTCATTATCTCCTCTATCTTCTTGACCTCGGAGATGGTCCTAGGGAACGGAAGCATTATGTGGATGTTCTTGAACACTGACCTGGCCCTCTTAACCGCCTTGAGCTCTAGTCGGAACGCGGGCTCGAACGAAGGGGTGATATACCTCGAGCAGCCGCGCCAGCCTATCATTGGGTTGGCCTCATCCGGCTCGAACTTCTCCCCGCCTTTGAGGGCCTTGTACTCGTTGGTCTTGAAGTCTGACAATCTTAGGATGACTGGCCTTGGATAGAACTCCTTGGCCACTATTCTTATCCCGTGGGCAAGCTTGTCGATGAACTCCTCTGACCTCCCTTGCTCTATCATAGCCAGCGGATGCTCTCCTATCTCGCTTGCCAGTATGAACTCCTCGCGCATCAGCCCTACTCCATCGACAGGCAATTTAGCTATTTTCTTCGCTTCGTCCGGGATGCCTAAGTTGACATAAACATGAGTCCTGGTCTTTGGAACGTGTTCTATCTTCTCAACATGATTCTCAATCTTCATTATCCCCTCGTAGATTGCGCCAGCATTCCCGTCTACGGTTATCTCCTGGTTTTCCTTGAACATGTGTGTAGCTTTCTCTGTCCCCACAACGCACGGTATCCCAAGCTCGCGAGAGACTATAGCGGCGTGGCTGGTCATGCCTCCCTCATCCGTGACTATGCCCGCCGCCTTGCTCATCGCAGGCACCATGTCCGGCGACGTCATCTTTGTGACCAATATGTCCCCCTTCTGGATCTTAGACAGTTCTTTCAGGTCCTTGACTATCTTCACCTTTCCAGCACCAACGCCTGGAGAAGCTGCCAGACCCTTTAGCATTGATTTCTTTACCTCGATGGTCCTCGTCTGACCACGGGCGGTCCTCTCGCTCCAGACCGTCTCTGGTCTTGTCTGGACTATAAACAGCTTGTTCAGTTTCTCATCAAGCGCCCACTCTGTGTCCTGGGCTATCTTGTAATGCTTCTCGAGCAGCAATGAATATCTCGCCAGCTCCCTGATCTGGGCCTCGGATATAATGGGCTTCTTCCTCATCGCGGACGGGACTTTCTTCTCGACAGTGCCCCCGCCTTTCTTGTTCTTCAGCATGACGGGTTTGTTCATTATCTTTCTTTCGATGATGTTCAGATCCTTCTTCCTGACAATGAAGTTGTCCGGGGTCACCTCCCCTTTGACTATATACTCACCCAGACCCCAGGCACCTTCTATGACTATGACGTTAGGATTACCGTTCCTCACATCCAGACTGAATATGACACCAGCTGCCTTAGACTCGACCATCATCTGGACCGCCACGCTCATCGAAACTTTCTGATGCGAGAAGCCCTTCCATATACGATAGAAGATGAAGCGGTTTGTGTACAGCGAAGCGTAGCATTTTTTGACAGATTCGATCAGCCTCCTGTCCCCCCGCACATTCAGGTAGGTCTCACCCTGGCCGGCAAAGGAAGCGCCAGGAAGGTCTTCAGAGGTAGCTGAGGTCCTGACTGCGACGAAAAGCTTCTTCTTCGTCTGCTTCTGGAGTTTGCGGTAGGATTCAAGTATGGCCTTCTCGAGCTCCCTAGGTATCTTTGCCTTGATTATCATCTCCCTGACTCTCTTACCGACTTCGTTCAGCTTCTCAGTATCATTCGGG
>Ga0315277_10000645_pt1 | contig 54562 bp, 42 predicted proteins | sample YL17G05_15_MG_FD_203695 | JGI IMG/M metagenome (GOLD analysis project Ga0315277, IMG submission 203695) | Sediment microbial communities from Yellowstone Lake, YNP, Wyoming, USA - YL17G05_15 | ecosystem: Environmental > Aquatic > Freshwater > Lake > Sediment | place: USA: Wyoming | collected... | reverse complement strand
TTCATCCCGATGTTGCCGCTGATAACAACCATGCCGAGAGACAGATCCGGTTTGCCGTCATTATGAGGAAGAATTACTTCGGGAATCGATCGATGCGCGGCGCGGAGACTCAGGCGATTCTCATGTCGGTCTTCAGAACCTGTCACCTTCGGGGAATCGATCCCATCGGCTTCCTCGCCGAATCGGTCGCTGCCGCCATCCGGTCCGGATCACCCTTGACGATCCCAGATTCACCTCAAACCGCCAAAATTGGCTAAACAGTTACAAAAGGTTTAAGGTGAGGCGGAACCTCGAGAGGCGAAAGCTGATCGAACCAATGTTTATCTCCGGTAGCCTGGAACTTCCTTTCCTTGACAGTCACATCGATGGCAAAGCGAATGACACGATCCAACAAAGTGGTCATGACTCCCATGGGCGAGACTACGGAAGCCCGGCGCAGGGATCTGACCGGAGGCTCGCGCAGGATGGCGTTATCCTCCTTGAAAGTGCTGTTGGTTCTTTCGGCTGCCGATCGCAGGCGATGCAACTGCCGGTAACGTTTCGAGCCTCTGGGGATTTCCAGAAGCAGGCGGGGGTGCTGGGCAATGGGGACATGGGTGCTTATGTTCTGAGTTGCTGTAAGGTATTGTTTATCAATTGGTTATGCGGATATTGAGGGTTTGGACATAACTCTTGTAGAATCAGTCAGTAAGCAATTACGGCGGAAAAACTGAGAACATTTATTTCGGGCCCACGCCACACCACGCCAGGCTCTCGATCGCTTGCTCTGATGAGCCCAGCAAACGCCAGGAGACCTGTACGCTGACTCCGACTCCTCTCTTCCGGCTTAGCGTACTGACAGGGCCGCATGAAGAGATGGATTTTCCTCAGTGAAGCACATGTATATCGGCAAGGAAATAGAAAAAGAGCGAAGTAGAAGGGAAAAACCTTATCTTTCTCCATTCAAACTCAGAACATAATGAAGCTCAGAACATAAGGGTGGAAAAGCCGAGTTGTTTCGAGCGATGGGGGCAATTCCGATAAAGGTCGAGAATGGCAGGGTCTTTGGACTTCGCGCACTGCTTGAAGCAGGAAAAGGAAAGCCTTTGAGCGGCGGCATCGAGTCCGTTGGGACGCGTGGGAAAGTTGCAGTACGAAACCAAGGGCCAGCCATTGCGATCGTACCCACGTTGCAGCAGAGCTTCACGTGCGAGTTTTTCGTTCCTGGGATTGTAGTCGATCAGAGGAATGGCGCCCTGCTTGCGGGCAAATTCGTAGTTATGAAGCTCATCGTATTTGGCGTCGAGCAGATGAATCCGGGGATCGATGCAATGGAAGCGTCTGATCTGTTCCTGCAGCAGGATGAACTGATTGCCTTCCTGGGCGTTGCCGGCGATGGTGATGCAGCCGACGGGAAGTTCGATGCCCAACTCCGGTTCGATCGAGGTGGTGATGATGGCGTTATAGCCGAAAATCTTTTCGGTCTTGTCGGGATTGGAGGGTTTGCGGCGCACGCCGATGCGGGCGTCTCGGTCGTAAGGGAGCTTTGGACAGCGGAAACGGAACGAATCGGGCGTTTCGCCGAGGAACGAGGATACGGCAAGAGCATGAATATTGGACTCCCGAAATCTGAGAACCAAGCCGTGTTTCGCGAGCGGCTCCTCGACGCGGAAGAATTTGAGGTTGTTGCTGTCGATGGCGGAGAGTTCTTGGGAAGGATTTTCGAGGGTGAAGGAAAGGATCGTGATTTTGGGGTGTTTGATGTCCTCGGGAAAGTTGGCATTCGGGCATTCGGTTCTGACGCGGCACTCTTTGCCGGGGACGATCTGAGCCGGATCCTGGATCCGGTAGAGGACCCGGTCATGAACTTTCTGTGCCACATTGTCAGCAGTGATCGAAGCGCAGGAATCGTTGAAGTGACAGCAGCCTCGATATCGGGCGGCGGAGGGAAACAGAGTGCCGTCGGTGGCCTGGATGTTGTAGCTCAGGAATCCGAGTATCTCAACGAGGGAAACGAGGGCATGGAAGATTTCCAGGTAACGGCTCTCGCCGAGGCGTCCGCGGAAGTTGGTGAAGGTGGCACGACACGGGATGGAATCGCCGCGCAGCCCGGCGAGGATCCGATAGGATTGACCGAGCCCTGGATCGCGCAGAATGGAGCAGAAGTGTTTGCTGTCGACGATCTTGTCGAGATAGCGGCAGAGGTCGAGAACGAACAGCGATACCGGGTCGTAACGGGGGGCGCCGAAGATCGAATAGGCGTCGGCGGCAACGGATCGGACGAAGGAGAAATCCATGAGGGAGGCGACCAGTTGAGAGAGGCCGCCGCGAACGGATCCGTCGTCGTTGACATGGACAAATTGCGGATGGAATTGATAGCGGGAGAGCCAGCGGGATTCTTCCTTTGGAAACGGTTTGGCGTGGGCCCAGTTGACAGCGGGATTGATTTCCTTGAGCTTTGCGATTATATTGTCAATCGAGAACCGGGTGATATCAATCACCTTGAAGCTCCATGGGCTTCCGGAGAGATCGAACGGCCAAGTAAGATGATCTCCGGAAGCCTGTTTTTATTTTTCCGCCGTCTTCGTAAACAGACCCATATTCATAGCCTTACTTATCACAGCATGGCTCCCTCATCATCGCGCTCGATGAAAGTGGGAGATGCCGCGGTGCGGAGTTGTTCGCGAGCATGACGGCACAAGGGGTAAACAAAGATGTCCTTGATGGCTTGGCCATGCGTGGCATGATCGCGGTCCATGCGGCCACGGCCCTGGGTGCCGCCGAGGTGGATCCAATTTGCGGCTTTGTACGACGTTCCGCTATAGCGGGAACGATCCACGAGGGTTTCCAGCAGCAGCGGCCGGTAACCGTAAAGCGACTGCCAGTCTTGCGACAGCCGGCGCGCTGCCAGGGACAGGATTTTGCTTGCGATTCCTTTGACTCTGACCCAGGGCAGCACGAGGAATCGGCTGTTAGAAACCACGAATTGAAGGTTGCGTTTCCGTTGTTCCGCGTTCCATCCGATCCAGGCATCGCGGGGCGCCATCATCCAGGCGGGGCTGGAAAACTGCAGGCAGGCCAGATAGCGGCCTGGCAGTTGGCTGGACTCGACGAGATAGCGCAGGTGAGCGCCGAAGGGGATGCGGTAGCGAAGGTAATGGTAACGGTCGACGTACTGTTTGAACAACGCATTGAGATCCCGGTTCGAAGCCTGGACGAGGTGAAGGGTCAGGGGGTCGAAATCGCCGGCGCTACCTGTCACCGGAGCTTGGGCATCGCTTTGCGAGGTGCTGACAACGCGCCGCGGGCCGGGTGCTCCGGTGTCGCGAAGCGTAGGCAAGACGAGAGCCCCTTGATCCCGGAGATGTTCGAGAAACGCGCGGCACTCTTCGTACTTGAGTTTGCCGGTCGGGCGTTTCCACTCGAGAAGTTCGCAGATGGTTTTGGACAACTCGGTGAGGCTGAGGTTCGGAAAATCGCGGACCGTATCACGGATGAGTTCAAGCTCGGCGGCGAAAAAATGGCGGCCGGAAAAGGAAATCTCCGATGGAAGCATGGCGGTTCTCCTCTTTTGCTTTTCTTACCCTATCCGAAAGCGAAGAGAATGTCCCGCAAAAAATGCTGTCAGGCGAAAATATTTCAGGAGCTGGGCGTCGAAGCGGTCCTGGAACATTCGGATTGCAGGCATCAATCGGGAAACTCCGCCGGCAGCCAGGTGGGCAGCGCAAGAGCCGATCAGACCGCAAAAATAACGAACAAGCGGCGCGCCAACATTAGCAAAACCGACAAACGAGTGGGTTGAAAGGCAATCTGATGCCGCCGGATCCCGCAGGAAATAGGATAGAAGGAGTTCGGATATAGGCCAGGTTGGTTTCCGCGATCAATTGATCGCGGCCTCATTGAAGCGCCACTCTGAGTGGTTGATTCGCTTGCGCCAGTGCAGCCCCGAGTTTCCTAACGCTGATTTGCGGCGAGCACTTTTTTTCTCAAGCGGATGGATTGCGGCGTGACTTCCACGAGTTCATCGTCGTTGATGAACTCGAGCGCTTGTTCCAGGGAGAGTTCCCTGAACGGAACGAGGCGGATCGCCTCGTCGGAAGTGGACGCGCGCATGTTCGTGAGCTTCTTTTCCTTGACAACATTCACATTAAGATCGACGTTGCGGGCGTTTTCTCCCACGACCATTCCTTCATAGACGGCAGTCCCGGGCCGGATGAAAAGCTCTCCGCGTTCCTGGAGATTGTAGAGAGCATAGCTGGTCGCGGTTCCAGCCCTGTCCGCCACCAGGGCCCCCGATAATCGGCTGGTGATTTCCCCGGACCATTCCCCCCATTTGAGGAAGAGAGTGTTGAGCAGTCCGGTGCCCTTGGTGTCGGTCAGGAATTCCGAGCGGAAGCCGATCAAGCCCCGGGTGGGCACTTCAAACTCCAGTCGGACGCGTCCGCCGCCGTGATTCACCATCTTCATCATGCGGCCTTTGCGGCGTCCAAGGGCTTCCGTAATCACGCCGATAAAAATATCGGGGCAATCGATTACCACCTGCTCGATCGGTTCCAGCTTTCTGCCGTCGACACTGCGCGTGATGACTTCGGGTTTGGAAACCTGCATCTCATAGCCTTCGCGTCTCATCATCTCGATAAGGATCGCCAGCTGCAGTTCCCCGCGCCCGGAGACTTTAAAGTGATCCATGAGCCCCATATCCTCGATACGGATGGCGACATTGCCGAGCACCTCCTTATCAAGCCGTGCCCGCAATTGGCGCGAGGTTACATACCTGCCGTCCCTGCCGGCAAATGTGGAGGTATTCACCTGGAAGACCATGGAAATGGTGGGCTCATCAACCCGGATGGCCGGAAGCGGCGCCGGATTTTCCGCATCCGTGACCGTTTCCCCAATGAAGATACCTTCGATGCCCGCAAGAGCGATGATTTCGCCCGCGCTTGCCTCTCTGGCGGGCGTGTGCTTGAGGCCATCGAAAGTGTAAAGCATGGTGATCCGGGTCTTTTCGGTGGAACCATCAAGTTTGCAGACCGACACAATGTCACCGACCGCTATCTTGCCCGAGAAAATCCTGCCGATGGCGATGCGGCCGACATAATCGCTGTAATCCAGCGTGATTACCAGCATCTGCAGCCGGCCGGCGAGCAGCGGGCGGGGCGCAGGGATGGTCTCCAGGATCTGCTCGAAGAGCGGCCGCAGATCCTGCGACGGGTCATCCAACGAGCGCCGCGCAACGCCGTCCCGGCTTATGGCGTAGAGGACCGGGAAGCTGATTTGTTCCTCATTCGCATCCAGATCGATAAAGAGGTCATAGATCTCATTCACGACTTCCTCCGGCCGGGCGTCGGAACGATCGATCTTGTTGACCACCACGATCGCGGGGAGTTTCTGCTCCAGCGCTTTGCGCAGCACGAAACGGGTCTGGGGCAGCGGACCTTCCGACGCGTCCACCAGGAGCATTACGCCGTCCACCATCTTGAGAACGCGCTCGACTTCACCCCCGAAGTCGGCATGCCCGGGCGTGTCGACGATGTTGATCTTGACCCCGCAGAAATGGATCGCCGTATTCTTGGCCATGATGGTGATGCCGCGCTCGCGCTCGAGGTCGAGGCTGTCCATCACGCGCTCGATCACGCGCTCGTTTTCGCGGAAGGTGCCGCTCTGCTTCAGCATCGCGTCCACCAGGGTCGTCTTTCCGTGGTCGACGTGCGCGATGATCGCGATGTTCCGGATGTCTTCCCTGGCCGGCAAATTTGACAGGCTCATTTCTCCTATATCCCGATTCCGCCCTCGCGCATTGACGCTCAGGTGCGTGCAAAGGCGAAGAGGCGAAGAAGAGTACCTCGAACGAGCGGTCCAAACAAGGTTGGAGGTTGGTGCCAGGTCTGGAATATTTCATTTCCGCGATGCGCGCCCATCCGGCAAGTCTTCTCCCCGCCCCCAACCGGAAGCTGGATTTTCCCGACCTGATACCAGGCTACGCGGAAATACCCAGTCTTGATGCAACGCGGGCTAAACACCGATCAAGGGTCCAAATGCCGGCATGAGAAAGCCGTGCGGAAGCGAGCAAGTGGGCATCCAGCCAGCCAATGCCGCATCCGTACAGATGCTCACTTTCGAGGAGGCTCAGAACTTCGTCATGATCCGCGCTGACAGCCTCAGGAATTGTGCGCAGCAGGCTCATAATCATCTGCCGGTTTTTCAGGGAGCCACAGGCCAGTTCACCGATGATGAAGGGGTGAGTCAAAACCACATTCTCCAGTAACAGGCCCTTCAATCGCGGATTTCCGATGCGCAGGTGGTCGATCCAAACGGAGGTGTCAACCAGGATCATGATGGAACCGATCGCCTTCTTCGGACGCGGGACAGCTTTGGCTCAGATCCGCCCAATTCGGCAAGGCGGCGCGCACTTTCCCTGGCGATAAGAGCATGCAGCCCCATGCGAACCAGCGCCGTCTTTTCCGAAACGCCGGTAAGCCTGGCGGCCCTTTTGATGAGGTCATCGTCGATGATCAGGGTTGATCGCATATGCATCAATATGCATGATCGATGCACAGCCGTCAAGGGAAATTGGCGCCTGGTTATACTCCCTTTTTCTCATCTCCATTCTATCTCCTTGATATTATTTCAGAAGCGGAGGGGACAGTATAACCAGGCACCAGCTTCCTTTCTCTCGAAAGCCCGCTGAGCATCTTTAACTTCTCCAGGCTGCAGGTGCCGGCAGCGCTGCACGGCTCCGGGCCGGCAAGCCCGGGGTATTTCGAACCGAGCCTGGCAGAGGTTCCTGCAATGCAGGCGCAGGCCATCGTTCCCGCGACGGATTCGAACGGTCATGGCGCCATCGGCACAGACAAACAGTCTCCCGCGCGGGATCCACAGAAGGTCAGGTCACTGCCTCTTAAAGCGATATTGGCGGTCGCCTGGTTCCTTGGCGTCCTGGTGCTCATATTCCGCGTATTTTTGGCTCACCGGCGTTTAGCACACCGTCTGCGCGGCTGTTCCCCAAGCACTAATCCGATGTTGCTCGGCATGCTGCAGATTTGCGCGCGAGAACTGGGCCTCCGGCGATCCCCCGTTCTGATCGAGACCGATGCCGTTTGCAGCCCGGCCCTTTTCGGCATGCTGTCGCCGAAGCTTTTGTTGCCGTCGTCTGCCGCGGGAGCTTTGACCCGACCCCAGCTGCGCTGCGTCATGTTGCACGAACTTTGCCATTTGCGGCGGCGTGACGTGCTGCTCAACTGGCTCGCCACGGCACTGCAGATTTTACACTGGTTTAATCCGCTGGTGTGGCTGGCATCAGGACGGTTTCGCGCCGATCGTGAATTAGCCTGCGACGCCAGGGCTCTGGGACACCTGGAGCAGGACGAGACTCGGGAATACGGCAATACGATTATCCGGCTGATGGAGGGATTCTCGGCCCACGCCCGCGTTCCTGGAGTCGTGGGAATCAGCGAAAACATCAGCCATCTGAAACTGCGCCTGGCGATGATTGGCCGCTTTGCGCGCAGGCCGCTCGGGCTGGCTCTGCTGGCGGTTTCAGGGGCCGTCCTGCTCGGATTGGTGACTCTGACCGATGCCCAGGCACCCGGGGCCCGACCCGCCGAACAGGCGGGATTCCACCTGGATCTGTTCCTGTTTCAGGGCTGTACATCGGCCCCACGCCCTTGCCCCGGCGATCCGCCCGCGGAGGTGAAAGCGGCGATCGAGAAGGCCGCGCCGACGGAAATGGACAGCCGCGGCGAACCGGAAAAACTCAGGAAAAAGCTGGAAGACCTCCGCGCGCTCACCAACCGATATCCGCGTGAAGTCGCCGTGCACCTGGCCTACCAGACAGCCAGCCTGCGCATGAGTATCTATGTACCCGATTCCTCGGTTTCCGAATACCGGGTTCAAGCGGAGCAGCACCCCGATGACGCTTTCTATCAGTACCTTTACGGAAATGCGCTGGTATGGAGAGATCGTGCGGAAGCGAGGCGTTACCTCATGGCTGCGCTGCAAAAAGATCCGACTTTCCTGTGGCCGCACCTGGCACTGGGAAGGCTCGATTCCATGGCGAACAAGCCGGAGGATGCCGCCGGGCACGTGCGCACTTTCCTGGAGAAATATCCGTGCAATCTCGATGCCTACGCGCTTCTGATTCGCTCGGAACAGGCCGAACAGGCCGCGCAGGACATTCCCAAAATGCGGCAGCTGCTCCGGCAGAATCCCGGCGCACAGTTCAACTATTACCGTTCCATTTGGGACACCCAGTTTGAAGTCACTCCTGTACCCGAATACCCCAAAGTGCGCAAAGCGATTTCCGCCGATCTGGCGGAGCTTCGCAGCCTGAATCGGGTCGGCGATCCGGCGTGGTGGAGCGTTCTGGAGGATGGTTACCAGAGAGCCTGGGATCAGAAGGGCCTGGATTGGACGCGGACGGAGCGGGCACGCCAGCTGCAAAACACCCCTTATGGGTTTGAGGCTGCCTACCAGAAGTGGATGCGAGATCATCCGTATCCCAGGGGGGAGGCTTCCCCGGATAAGCTCGCCGCCCGTCGGCGCGCTCTGCTCGATCAAACCTCTGCCTGGGTCCGTGAGTGGCCCGATGATGTCGGTGCCTGGACCCAACGATTCTTAACCGTGGCTAATAGCCCTGAAGCAATCTCGGCCGAGGCGGATGCCGCGATCGAGGGCCTGCTCCGGGCTCTCGAAAAGAAGCGCAGTGCGGCACCGCTCTACACTTACAGCATGCCTTACCTGACTGTGGCTTCCTATTACACTCAACATGACCGTCACCTGGAACTGGTTCCCGGGCTCATCGAAAAAACCGTGCAAGCGGAGAAGAGTTCGCACGGACTGAATCCCAGAACGCAGTGGCAGGGGTGGAGCACTCTGGCAGAAGCCTATGTCGGCATGAAACAATTCGACAAGGCGCGGGCAACGCTGGATCAGATGAAGGCGTATCTCGCCAAACAAGATACTGCCTCAGGAGTCAACTACCTGGCGACCGAGGTTCAGTTTTTGCAAGGACGCCTGGCCGAAGCGGAAAACCGGAAAGCCGAGGCATTATCTCTGTATCAATCCGTTTTGCGGGAACGTGCCAAAGGGGATTGGCTGGTGTCGATTACCCCGGGAGGTCAGCCTGAGAATCCGGTCATGGTCAGAGCCGCAAAGCTCTGGCAGGAATTGAGCCGTCCCGAACCTGCCTGGCAGTCATTCGTGGCCGGGCTGCAGACCATTCGCAGCGAGCAGCAAAAGAAAAATGCCGCGAAATGGCAGAGTGTGGAGACTCCATTGCCGAATTTCCGGCTGACGGATGCGCAAGGGAAAACCTGGCAGCTGTCGGATCTGAAGGGCAAAATCACATTTATTCAAATCTGGGCGGTCTGGTCGAGCCGTTACAATGACAATCTCAAACCGGTGCAGGAGCTTTACGATCGGCTTAAGGACCGGAAGGATGTCGTATTCCTGGCATTTAACGCCGACCAATCTGTCGAGCAGATCGAGGGATTCCTGAAGGAAAGAAATTATTCATTTCCCATCGTTCCCGCCTACCGGTACGTTCAGTCCCTGTCGCCCTTTACCGGGTGGTGGCAAAGCTGGATCATCGACAGCAACGGCACGATGCGCGCCCAATTGAAAGGGAGCGTTTCCGGAACCGACTTTGTGAATGAGGCACTCGATCAAATCAATCAGGTGACGCAGCGTAAGTGAACCAAGGAATGCAGGTGTCAGGTCTCCAGAATCCAATATTTCAAAAAATGGATTCTGGAGACCTGACACCAGGGTTACCAGCGGATCGGGGCTCTCGGTTCGGCGGTCGTCTGCAGGGCGGTAAGTAGGACGCAATCCGAATCACGCCTGCTCAACAGCGGACATAAGCCGGCCGATTCCAGACTCTCCAGCGTCTTCTCCGACAGCAGCGCCTCGGCGCAGGGGACCGTCTTCTTTTCGCCCTCATCCTCATAAACGTATAAGGGGAAACCATCGAGGCGCGGCACCATCTCCGACAGGTCGAAGTTCCAGCCCTCGCGGCAAAACGCCTCGGCAATGACCGCGGCGACTGCAAAGGCGGGATTCCCCCAGACGAGGTTCTCCATCCTGCCTCCCACCTCCTCTTCGAAAGGGAAGGTTTCCGTGGGATTGGTTTCCCTGCCAAAGGGGAGCCGGCACAGCAGGCGCGGCAGGGCCAGTGCGGCCCATCGGGCTGCCGAAGAGCGCCGCATCATCCTCCACGCTTCATAGGGGGCCGTTTTGAAAAGGGCGTCCAGGTTGCCCGCGGAAGACAACTCGGCAAACGACTCGCAGCCGACCAGGCGCGGGCCGGCGGCAGCCACCAGCGGCGCGCGCAGACGCTGCGCGATGTTTGCCAGGCGCTCCAGCACCGCGAGGTCCTCCAGATCCGTCGAAAACTCATAATCCCCGATGAGCAGCGACAACGGCTCTCCGCCGTTTTCCCCGCCACGGCTTCGGATGAGCTTTGCCAGCCCTGAATTCTGCATTTCCGCCCCGGTGTCCAGATCCTCGAGAATCTCAGCTTTGGTCACGTGAGCCAATTCAATCTTCATGGCCGGTCCGGTCTCGACCATGGTCACGAGCCAGTGCAGGCTCCTCCAGGTCGACTCGAGCGTCTGAAAGGCACGGTCATGGAGGATGGCCCTGAGTTGAACCGCTAGGGCCTGGGCGGCTGCGGATTTCAACGCTGATTCGCGGGAATCCTCGCTCCTGAGAGCGTGAGGCCGGACGATGTCCCGGACAAAATCTTCCATTTCGTCCGGGGATGTCGAGGGCACCGGGGTGCCGGACACGATGGATTCGAGCAGGGTTGCGCCATCCACCCTTGGCGGGGTATAGGCAGGTTTCCGGGACTCCTCAGCCGTGACAGCCGGCTCGCCGGCGCGCGCCAGGAGATCGGAAGCAAAGTCCTCAAGCCGAGAGGGATTCCTCAGCCCATCCACAAGACAGCTCAGAGGCTCGATCTGGCGGACGATCCGGTCGGGCTCAAAGTCCTCCAGCGCGCGAAACTCAAGCCGTACGGGCAGCGCCGTGCCCGGGCTGCCGGGCACCTCTTCGAGCCGGCCCTGCCATTGTACGCGCTGCCGCGCCATCACTTCATCGAAGTTGTCGCGGTCAAGCTCGACAAACCTGCGTTCGGCGATCCGCGGTTTCCGGTCCTTCCCCGCGGGACCGCACAGATCGGCGAGGACCGCGATCACAAAGGGCTTATCTTCCACTTCCCTCGGTTCCGGCGCCGGCTCTTCATTCACATCCGACGTCAACCGAACCTCCGATTTCCACTTGCCTTGAGTCATGGTGCCTCCCCGCGCTCATCTTGCGCTCCTGCTGTCAGACTTGAAGAGATGCTGAATTCCAGCCAGCCATTCAGGCTGACGCACGCCTCCAGCATAAACCCGTGGCCGGATTGGTTCAACGTCGGATCGCTGGAAGCCAGGATCAAAAATAGGGACGTGGAAACCTTGTGCGGGGGCGGGCGCCCGGGATCCCATAGATTGGGGACGCTCACTACTCACCTGGCAATTGGCCGGCCCTTCCCCTTCACAGGGTTAACTGCAGTTCCTGGCCTGGCTGGAGCTTTCTGCGCTCTTCCAGCTGGCTCTTCCCATTTCGGCGAGAACGGACTCCCCACCATATCATGCACCCAGCCACCACGACGCTGGCGGCGAAGCTGATCACTCGCAGGAACTGCCAGAACCCGGGCACCGATGTGGTCGTACCTTTCTCCAGAATGGGGGCCAGGACCATCAGGCTGCCTGGGAGACCGAGCACGCCTAGAACGATCAGGTATCTTCCCATGCTCTTTCGTCTGCCTGGCTCCAGACGGTCCGTCCGCTGGCTCCATGAGGCCAGAAAAGCGCCCCCCAGCAGCATCAGCATGCCGATGAGATAGCTCAGCGGCACGCCGCGCCCGCCGGTTTGCGCCATTTCCTCGGATATGTTGGCGATGGTCATCAAGGTAATCCCACCCATGGCTGCCAGTGGAAAACCGAGGATCGCGGCCGCCAGGCTCTTCCGGTCCTCGGCGGGCCACGGCTCCAGCACTAGTTCCGGGCACGCGGCTTGAAGTTGCAAGGCGAGCTCAACCGGAAGTAGGATCTTGTGCATCCGCTGCCGTCTATATAAGGTCAGGGCCACCGGCCCGCCGGGATTGCCGTAACAGGGGATCCGGATTGCGCCCTTCGACCGATCGAATTTGAATACCGGACTGCAATGCCGCGTCGCCTCTTCGACGCTCTTGAGAGTCAACTCTTTCGCCTTCGCCACCCGGCGCATATGCGCCACCATGATCCCGATCCCACCCAACAACGCAGCGGATCCCGAATCGGCCTGGTAGATCACTACCATGGATTTGGTTACCAGGACATTCCAATAATGCGCACTTCGAAATACTCCCTTTTGCTCGACCAACTCCGCCAGCACGAACTGGATGTGTTCGCCGTCGTCCTCGACCGGTGCGTCGTTGCTCTCTTCGGCGATCAAATCGAGCCTGAGTCCGCAAGCACTGCATTCCACGTCATCATCGTTCATCAGGGCATTACAGGCGGGGCACTCCATCCTTTTCCTCCTCTGCCACCCCGCGGGATTTCGCTCGTGCGATCACGCCTTGGCGGCGGGCGTCGCTTTCGCCATCTACCGGCGCGGGGCATGATACCAGCCCAGGACTTCGAGCTGTGTCCGATTGTCTTGGTAGCCGAGAACGACTTCCACGGGGAGGGCCTGCTCGCTGCCGCGGCCGCGGGCCTGGATGAGCAGACGGGCGGCCGGTGTGCGTCCATAGCGATCGGGTTTGATGCCCGATCCGCCGGTTTTGAGCGGCACATCTCCCGCGAAGTCCAGATATTGCCTGCCGGCTGGAGCCTCTTGCACTGCAGTCAGTCTTTTCCCGTCGGGGCTCTCGAGCCAGAAACGGCAGACGCGGTTCTCCGCCCGCTCGTAGCCTCGCTCCAGGGCCAGGTCCCGGAAAGAAAGCCGGTAGTTGGCGCCTTCCCGGGCCAGCGCAAAATCCTCGAGCGGAGTCACCCTTGCCAGCCAGTATCGGCCGATGGCGTCGCGGCGTTTTTTGAGCACATCGGCGACATACTGTGTGACTTCGGCGCGCGTGTACTCGCCGGCCTGTACCAGGCGCAAGATCGTATCATCGGAAAAAGCGGTGACTATTTTCGCGCCCCAGTAGGCATCGGACTCGTCCATCCGTTCAAAAGCGAGGTTCGGATAATTGGGCTTCCATACGGGGGGATCGAAGAGTTCCGCCTGAAAATATCCTGCCTCCGGGTATCGGATCTCGCCCTGCACATCCCAAGGCCGGCGCCAGATTCCGAGCGTGACGAAGGATCTCCCGATGGCAGGCCCATCAAAGATGTATTCGTGTCCTACCCGGTAGGGGCCGTTGACAAAATCGCCGCTCCCCATGGCAGACCCGAAGTCGAGCAGGTAATGCCGGAGGAAGCCTCGTTTTTCCTTGAGAGTGACGAACACATCGAGGGCGTTCTTGTCGCCGACATCCACATGGTTGATCCAGGAGGCAATCACCCGGAATCCGCGCAATTCGCGCCTCAGTTCGTGGGGGATCAGATCGTTGGAGTCGTCCTTTCGTCTGCCGGCGTAAACAAAGCGCCCCACCGGTTTGCCAGCGTGGGAGAGATTAAGGCTGGCCAATCCGCGATACCTGCCATCGGGAAGCGGCTTGAGTTTTTGCATCATGGCCTCAAAAATCGGCAGGGTGAGCGGCTCTTTCTTCCCGATTGCGTTGCTGTATTTCGCATCCGCGCCCAGCTTCAGGTCCTCGCGCCGAAAATACGCAATGCTGTTGTGCGGAACGTTGTAGCCGGCCGCGTGCAGGATCAAGGTGCAGATGCGCTCAGCTGCGGAGTTGCGCTCGATCGCGGAGGGCAGATCGAATTTCAGCACGTATTTGCGGCCCTGAGGATCGATGATGTCGATTTTCGGGGTATAGCCTTCATCCCCTATCTTCGTGACCGTCCAGCTCCCCGGGCTCGGTCCCGCTCCCGTCGCATTCAGGCCGGCCTCGATTTCAGCAAAAGTACGGGAACGCAATCCGATCCGGGCGGCAAACCAGCTGGAGTCCGGGACCTCGTCCCAGGCGTTTGCATTCAATGCCCCGGGGTCGGCGGCTCGAGACGCTTTGTATTCCGGGCTCAGGTGGCGCAGCCAGGAGTTGTACACAATAGCGTAGCTTTCGGAAACATCTCTCTGCTTGGGTTCGGCGATCGGGGATTGGTCGTGATCAGCCCGCAGCGGAGGACGCAGTCTGAGCATGCGCCCCGCCGGGAGAGTCACGGGCAACAGCGCCGCCGCCAGCACAATGAACAGCCGGCTCCATCTCATCGTTTGTATGCTCCCCAGCGAATCGGGCCGCTCAGAGGCGGCTGGGATCGATCGCCGAAACTGAGGTGAAACTGAAAGCCCTCGCTGCTGCGCCCGAACTCAAGGCGCACGACTGTTCCCTGGGCGGCCCCGGCCCGGTAGCGGAACCCCAGTCCATAGTTCCTGTGCCAGTTGAGCCAGCTCAGATCCGCGGTCTGATCGAAGATCTGGCCTTCGTCGAAGAACGGGATGGCCTGAATATTCGGATGCAGGCGATAGCGGTATTCCAAAGACAGGAGAAAGAGGTTGGCGCCGGTGAATCGATCCAGCCGGAATCCGCGCAGAGTCGATGATCCCCCGATGTGCGGCAGGAGATAAAACGGAATCGGATCACTGCCGCCGCCCCTGCGGTTGAATTCCAGATTTGCCTGCCCGACAAACGCGCTGCGCTCCGCGGCGATGGGCAGACGACCTTCCATCCGGATTTCGTAGCTGTAATACTTCAGGAGTTTGTTTTTCCCCAGCCCCTGCTGGTACGAGGCTCCGAGATGAAGCGCGCCTCCGAGCCGGTATTCGCCGGGAATTCCATTCAGGGAAACGTACGCGCCGACGCTGCGCAGGCGGGTCTGGGTTCTGTAGCCGGGCAGATTCTGAAAATAGACTTCCGGCGCGGAAACCGCGGGATTCGTGCCCGGAAGCGCCTCCAGCCAGGCCCACTTGTAGTCGGTTCCCGCCTTGAACCATCCTGTCGGGTTTGCCTCGTAACGCACCCCGCTCCAGGTCTGGCGCAACGCAAAATTGGTGCGCTGGCCCGCCTTGGTGTCGTGCCCCAGGCCGTAGAAATTTTCCTGCGGCCGCCACTGATAGGATCCTTCCAGAAACAGCCTGCCGGGCCCGAGCGCTTGTCCGAGGGATAAAGAGCATTCCTCATAGTTCATGGTCGTGATGAGAAGGTCGAGGCGGAACTGGCTCGGCTTTTCCTGTCCGGCCCAATAGGTCAGTCCGCCCCCTAACCCCGTTCCCTCGCCCGTACCCCCGAACACCGGCAAAATTCCGTATTTGCGCAGCGAATTGAGATACATCTGCCAGCGTTCCCGAAGGCGTTTTCTCTCGACGGTGATGAGACCGCGTTCCATTCCGGACGTGATCGCGCGATGGGGAAAAGAAATGATTCGGAGAGGCAGGAGCCAGCCGGGTTGTGTGGCCTTCTTGACTTCTTCCGGTGTGGTGATCCTGTCTTCCTGGCCCCGCAGTTCCCCGCAGAACGCCAGGATCAGGAAACCGGTCAGAGCAACCGCTGCGATTTTATGACGGCCCTTATGCATGCCACCCCCTTCGAATCCGGCAGCGGGCGCATTTCCCTTCCCGCCCGGCCCGAATCTGAAGCAGAAGTCCGCAGGCAATGCGATCTTTCGAGGGAGTCTTCCACTCCCAAGATTCCCGCAGGCGACTTCAGGGACTATGCAAAGATCTATCTGACAATCATCGAATGGCTCGAATATATATCAAAGAGCCATGCCATGCATCAGAAATGTTGGTTCCCCTTTGCCGCGGCTGCGTTCATACAGGCGAAATCCGCGGCCTCGGGACGTGCGATCCGGAAAGGTTCGGCCGTTACAGCGTGGCGGATCCTCGGAATCGGGGCCGGTAGCGGTGACTCCGATGGGGCTCTGAGGGAGAATAGCTATCCTCTCCAGTGTCATTTGGTTGTGGATCCGCCCCCGGGGCGGCCGCCTACCTCTTGTGGAGCTCCGGCACAATCCGTTCAAAGTAGTCGAGGACCTGCGGATTCATCAAGGCGTCGCGGTTCGACACCGGTCTTCCATGGATGATGTTGGTTACGGCGCTCTCCACCTTCTTCATATTTAAGGTGTAGGGGGCATCGGGCATCTCCAGGATAACTGCAGGCACATGGCGAGGAGACGCTTTTTCCCTCAGGGTCTTACGGATCTTCTCTTTCAACTCTTCCGTCAGGCGGCTCCCCGCATTCAGTTTCACGAAAAGGACGATCCGCTGATCTCCCTCCCAGATCTGTCCGATGGCCAGGCTGTCGGCGATTCCTTCGATTCGCTCCACCACATTATATATTTCCGACGTGCCAATGCGAATCCCGGAAGGTTTCAGGACGGCGTCGGAACGGCCGAGAAAAGTGATTCCACCCGTATCGCTGTGCATGATCACGTAATCGCCGTGGCGCCAGACATCAGGATAATGCTCGAAATATGCGGTCCTGTACTTCTCTCCCTTCGGGTCGTTCCAGAAATAGAGGGGCATGGAAGGTGCGGAAGCTTCGCACACCAGCTCTCCCTGTTGATCCCAGATGGGTATCCCCTTTTCATCGTAAGACTTGATCTTCATGCCCAGGCCCGGGCTCTGCAGCTGGCCGCCATAGACAGGTTGAATGGGGCTCCCGATGGCAAAACACCCGTTGATATCCGTGCCGCCAGAGATCGAATTGAAATGGAGGTCCTCCTTGATCTCCTGGTGGATATACTCGAAACCTTCCGCGGAAAGGGGGGAACCGGTCTGAGAGATCTCCTTCAGAGAAGACAGATCGTGATTTTTGCGCGGCTGAAACCCTTCGCTCCGGAGATAATTGACGTAGGTGGCGCTGAGACCGAAAATGGTGATCTTCTCATCCTGAACAAACTTCCACATCGCGCCCACATTCGGGTAATTCGGATGCCCATCAAAGAGCATGACCGTTGCCCCTGCTCCGAGTGAGCTCATTAGCCAATTCCACATCATCCAGCTGCACGTGGTAACATAAAATATCCTGTCCTCTCGCTTCAGGTCCGAGTGAATAATCAGTTCTTTCAGATGATTGATGAGTATGCCGCCCGCGCTCTGGACCATGCACTTGGGCTTGCCCGTCGTCCCAGACGAGAACATGATGAAGACAGGATGGCCAAAAGGCAGCTGTTCGAATGTGAGATCAGGCGCCTTTTCTTTCGTCACGAAGTCTTCATAGTGGACGGCATCGGGGATGGCCCGGAGGTCGGGCCTGTTCCCCGTATAGGAAACAATCACCACCTTCTTCAGGGACGGGATGGCCTTGGCAACCTCGGCGACATTCCCCAAGGTGCTGAAGGTCTTGCCCTTGAAGAAATAGCCGTCCACGGAAAATAAGACCTTCGGCTCGATCTGTCCGAGGCGATCGAGCGCAGCCAGGGCGCCGATGTCCGTAGCACAGGAAGACCATACAGCCCCGATGCTGGTGGCAGCCAGCATGGCGATGACGGTTTCCATAAGATTGGGCATATAGCCGGCAACGCGGTCTCCCGGAACAACCCCGATCTCTCGCAGCGATTTCACAAGGCGCGCGACCGCTGTGTAAAGCTCTGAATAGGTCATCCGAGCGGATCTTTGAGTCTCCCCCTTGAAGACGAATGCCAGACGGTCATCACGATACCGGAGCAGATTCTCGGCAAAATTGAGCCTCGCCCCCGGGAACCATTGGGCGCCCGGCATTTTCGTCGCGTCATCGACCACCTGGTCATAGGTTCTGGAGGCTTTGATCTCTACGAACTCCCACACGGCGGCCCAGAAATCCGGGATGCGATCCACCGACCATCGGTACAGGTCATCATAGGTCTTGAATTGCTTCCCAAATTTCTGGTTCACAGAGGCGATGAAGCTTGTGATGTTCGCATTCTTCATCCGTTCTTCCGACGGAATCCATAAAGGCTTTCTCATGATGACCCTTCCCTATGGATAAATAAGCCCACCCACATTTGGTTTTCGGCAAGCTCAATAGAGGCATGATTTCGACATCACAGTGTTTTTGGGGCCTATTCCCGCAGCGGATTGGATCCCTGAAGGATTATACGCATCCCGGTTGCCGGAAACCTCAAGTAATTTTGGGCCTCATTTCAGCGGCCTCGGCCCCGGGCTCTTTTGCCTGCCGCTTCCAGCCGAAGTGTGCAAAAACCCTATTTCCCGATGTTGTTTGGGCGCAAAATTAACAATCAGGCGGGAATTGGGACGAATCCGCGCGGCCGGTTGACCAAGGTCTCCTTATCAGACGGTGGAGCAGCAGGACTGGGGCGGGACCGGGAGCGGACTCAAGGAATCTCAAAGGACCCTATGTCGCTTGCGGCTCGCAGCTCCGGGAGTCGTGGCAGGGTTTCTTGTCATGCCGGACCGGCGAGATGCAGGTGGGCGGCATATTTGAGAAAAGCCAAGGAGAGCTCGGGATCATCAGAAAGCAGGTCAGTCAGTTCTTCGGCAGCCAGAGTCAGCACCGTGCAATCCGTAACGCAGCGGCAGGTCGCAGGGTGGCGGACGCCCGCAAGGCACGGCCAGAGGTTTAACGCCGTTTTCCGGAGCGGGGTATCTTCCGAGCCCTCCAAGGCAGCGTCCCCCAAAACCAGGAGAAGAAGCCGCGCCGCCGGCTCATTCGAGCGCAGGAGCACTTCGCCGGCCCGGACCATTTCCTCACGACACACTTCTGCCAGCTGCATCAATTGGTCTGCGCTGGCGAATCTTAAAAGCTCGAATTCCTGGAGCAGAAGCGCCCTTTCAATAGCCTTGAGCATGTTTCCCCCGGTTTTCCTGCGGAGATTCCACTACGACTGAATACCCTCCAGCGTCCAGATTGCCGTTTCCCGCACCAGAGGATTGATGTCATCACAGCAGCGCCGCACGGATTCCATCAGTTCGCCGCGGCCCTTCCCCGCATGGATGGCCGATTCGCGCACTGCCGCCATCAGGCAGCAGCGCAACCACGGATCTGCTTCCAGGATGGCTTCCGATAGAATCGCGGCCGGCGCATCCGGAATTTGATACAACCGCCTTCCGGTGCGCGCAAGTTCCTCCACGTTTTGTTCTGTCAGGAGCGGCAGCATGGTTTGTTTCAGGTGGGGATTGAGCTGGGCATCGATGAGCTCGATCGCGTGGTCGCGGAGTTCATCGCGATCCCCGGTCAGGATCTGATAGGAATAGTATGCGTCGCCGCGCGGCAGAAAAAGATCGAGAGTAAGGAACACTTTCTCCAGGATTTGCGTCTTGCGCTCCGAAAGCGTGCGGCGCAACAATTTCCAGCCGCTGCCTTCATTTTCCTCCTTTATGGACTCGAGACTGGCCAGCCCGTAATATTGGCGCGCCAGAACATCGATCACCGGGAGAAATGTCCCGGCCGTAAACGACAGGTCCTGAACATCCCGGGCCCGGTTGAGAGCCTTGAGCGCCCGATACGATGCCAGCGTATCCGGCTGGTATAGCGCATTCACCAGCGCGGCCCGTGAGGCTGAGCACCGGATCGATCCCAGCACCAACGGAATTTCTCTCTTGATCCTGGGGTCGGTGTTTGGATCCTGCAGAAGGCCCACAAGGAAGTCGACGGCGGCCTCGCCATACAACACCAGGGCCTTGCGGGCGGACAGGCTGCTCCAGCGCGCGCGCAAACATGCGCTAAGAAAAGAAAGGAATCGCGGCTCGGCAAAATGCCCGAGCGCCTCAATGGCGGCGCGCGCAGAAAGACTGGATCGAGGAGCATCCCGGCGCCGAGCCGGATCGCTCGGAAATAGAAGAGCGTTTTTTGGAGGAGGCTGGCCCACACTTCGAATATTTCTGGGAACAATGCCCTTCGGAATGCCAGCGCCTGCTTCGGAACGTTATGAAGGGAGGGCAGCCGGGCCCGGAAGATTCCGACATCTGCCGACAACTGGCGAAGAACGGATACCTGGTTGCGCAGGGTCCGCGCTTCCGGATTTTTTCGCGCGCCTTTGCGGAATGCATACGCGGGCTGGACAGCCTGGGAGGTTTGCGCAGCAAGCCAAGGCCCCCGGGCCGCGACGATTCAACCGCCGGGCGGCTGGAGCCCCTGAGCCAGGTAAACCAGTACCAGGTTGTGAACCGACTGGCGGAAGGCGGCATGGGAGTGGTCTATCAGGCCAAAGATACCTCACTGAACCGCACGGTGGCCCTCAAGGTGATCAAGCCCGACCTGATGCTGAAGGAGGGGGCGCGCAGGAGGTTTCTCCAGGAGGCGCGGCTGGCCGCGGCTCTGAGCCACCCGGCCATCACGACAGTCTATGAGTTTCTCGAGCACAGGGACCAGGTCGTACTGGTCATGGAATGGCTGGAAGGAAAAACTCTCAAAGAGAAGATCCTGCTTGAAGGACGGCAGGAATGGCGGCAGCTGGTGCAATGGTTGATGGAGGCTTGCTCAGGCCTCGAGGCGGCCCAACGGCAGGGTATCATTCACCGTGATATCAAACCTTCCAACCTTATGATCACAGTCGCGAATCACCTCAAAATCCTCGATTTTGGCCTCGCAAAACACAAGGCGACAGAAACCATGGCCACTATGAGCTCCGACTTTTCGATCCAGGGAGGCATAATCGGAACCTTGGATTACATGTCTCCCGAACAATCCTGCGGTCAGCCGCTGGATCACAGAAGCGACCTGTTTTCTCTGGGAACCGTCTTATTCGAGGGGCTGACCGGCCAGCTGCCGTTCCGGCGGAACAATCCTGGCGCCACCCTGCAGGCCATCGTCAATGAACCCACTCCCGACCTCGGCCTATACCAAGTCGAAGAGGCCGAGGCGCTGAACGGTATCCTGAAACAATTGATGGCTAAGCAGCCGTCGCGGAGATATGACCACGCGGCTCAGGTCGCGGCGGATTTAACCGATCTGCTGAGGCGCAGCAAGGGCATTTTCCGCTGGCGGCGGTAATCCCGAATTTCATGGCGTGGCCTTTCGCCACAACCAATCTCCGGACTTATTTTGGCAGATTGAGTTCGAAGGAGTCAGGAGTCAGGAGACAGCAGAAAAAGCAGCCTGCCCAAAATCTCGTGGATCCAGCTCGATGAGCGTGCCCCAAAACGATGCGAAAAGAGCACCAGAATTTTGCGAAGTATTACGGATCCCTTACGACCGGCATTGCCGCGCGCTATCGCACCTTGGATCGGGTGATCCTGAGCTCTTTTGCCAGTTCAGAACCCTGATACTGGAGCACATGACGATAACAGTCTGAAGCCTGGATCCGATCGACCCGGTCTTCGTAGATCTGGGCCATGTGGAAATACGCCAGGGGTTCGGTCTCGCGTTCGGCCTTCCTGTTTTCGAGCGCCTGTCGAAATTGCGCCAGCGCGAGACTATTGTCGCGCAGCCCGAGGTAGAGTTTCCCCATCCGGTAATGGATCTCACCCGGGCAGAGCGGCCACGCCTTGCTCTCCTTGTTTTTCTGCAAGTCCTTGTAGGTCTGCAGAGCTCCCTGGGGGTCGTTGCGCTTCTGCTCGAGAATCGCCGCCATGTTGATGTCAATCAGGTAATTCTGTGGATACCTGGCATGCAGCCCGCGGAGGATTTCGATCGCCTTGCCGGCGTCGCCCTTCCACGAATGCAGCAACGCCAGGACCACCAGGGCATCCAGTTGACGGTACTTCCCTTTGGCGGCCACCCATTCAAACCTCGCAAACGCCCTTTCCTTGTCACCCCGTATCCCGAACAGGTAAGCCAGCCATTTGATGCTCCAGGGGAGCGTGGCCCGCGCAAATTCGTCGCCCGCAAGGCTCACGTATGCGTCGGTAAAGCCCGGATCCAGGGCCAGCACACGTTCGTGCAGGCTCTTGGCCGCTTTGCCATACCGGATCGCATCGCTGCTGCTTTTGGTTACCGCGACAGCCTCCGCCGACAAGTTCTCAAAATAAACCCCCTTGAAATACAGGCTGAGGGGGTCATTGGCATTCCTGCTCAGGCGCTTGTCGCACACCGCCAGGAGCTGATCGTTGGTTTGATGGAAACGATCCTGCGCCGAACTGACTTCGGCTTGCTTCAGTTCCCGCTCTCTCCGCTTGCCTTATGCATTGGAAAGGGGAACAATGGGACAAAAAGGTTGGAGGCGATGCCCTTCCCCCGTACGACTCGCTGGATGGTAATGGCCGCCGCGGTCCTTATTATTGCGGCGGAAGCCTATGCGCTGGCAGCGGGTGAATCGGAATGGGCGACCGGATGGTTTCCCCTGCTGCTAGCCGTCCTGGCTGCCACGATCCTGCTATATCGGCGGGATATTCGCGCGGTGTCGGTGTTGAGCCTCCTGCTGACTTCTCTATCGGCGGCGTGGGCGAGTCCGCCCTATATGCCCAACTGGCTAAGCAGCCTCGTGTTTTTTGCGTGCCCTTTCCTGTTTGTTCATTTCGCGCTGATCTTCCCGGTGCCCAACGGCTGGATCGATCGCAATCCGAAGAGGCTGGCACTGGTGTATGCACCCTGCCTGGCCCTGCTGATTCCCTACCTGCGCTGGATATTTTCCGGCCGGATGCCCGATCTGGTGGATAATGCGATGCTTTTTGTGATTATGGCAGGCTTCGCTCTGGGCCTTTCGATTTTCGTTTACCAATATCTGTTTTCCCTAACCGGCTCGGAAAGGAACCGCCTGCAGGTGATTCTGATCGGATGCCTGGCCGGCCTGGTTCCCTTTTTCCTGTCCATGATCGCGAGGACTCCGTCACTGCACTGGCAAACCCTGGCGTTTTTTCTTCTCCCCTTGTTCCCCGCCTCTCTGGTGTTCGCCGTCATGCGCGAGAACTTCTACGAAATCGGCCACACTTTTCAGCTTCTCCTTGTCTATTCCCTGGTCAGCGCGGGAGCGGTCAGCGTCTTTTTTCTTTCCTGCGTGGCCCTGCCGGCGCTTTGGGCTTCGGATTCGACAGCCGACACCCGGACTATCGCAGCTTCGGTGCTGCTTGCGGCAATTATCGTTTATCCCTTGCAGCGCTGGGCTTGGGCTTACATCGCTTCCCGCTTTTCCCGCACAATCAGGCGTCGCAGGAGCAAGCCACCGCCGATGCAGTTCCGTCCCATCGAGCCCAATCCGTACATCGTCGGGAACCCGATCCGGTCCCCGGAAATGTTCTTCGGGCGCAAGGAGGATTTCCAATTCATCAAGACCCGGCTTCAGGGCCAGCGTGAAGGTTGCGTCATGCTTTTATACGGGGAGCGGCGTGCGGGCAAGACCTCGATCCTCCACCAGATAGTCCACGGCAGGCTCGGCAGTCGCTTTCTGACCGTGTTTGTGGACATGCAGGGCATGGTCGTCCAGAATGACGCGGAACTTCTCCAGGCTTTGGCAGCCGGCGTAGCCGGGGCTGACACGGGGCCGGCAAACGATTCGTGCCGCCATCTTGCCGAATCCATCTCCGGGTACCCGGACTTCACCGCGTTCCTCGACAGCATCATGAGCGGGATTGGAGGTCGCCAGCTGGTAATCCTTGTCGATGAGTATGAATTGATCGAGCACAAAGTCAGCCAGGGGAAAATCAGCGCCGAGATCTATGACTATCTGACCAGTCTTCTGGAGCGCTACCCCCAGCGTCTGTCCTTGATATTCACCGGTTCGCGCGGGCTCCTGACGGATCAAGCCTGGCACAGCCTCCTGGGGAAGTCGGTGGCGCGGAAGATTTCGTTCCTCAGCCCCCGGGATGCGGAAGACCTGATTTGCAGGCCGCTCGGGGACCGCATCGTGGTGGAGACGGAAGCCGTGACGGACCTCCTGCGCCTGACCCGGGGCCAGCCGTTCTTCACGCAGTTGCTGTGCCAGATGCTGGTGGAGTTCTTGAACGAGAAAAGTGCAGGCTGCGTCGACCGAAACGTCGTGCGGCAGGTAGTGGATCGAGCACTGGAAAATCCGCCGCCCGCGCTCCTCTATCGGTGGAACAGCTTTTCCGTTTCCGAAAAACTGCTGCTGGCAGCCCTGGCAGCCCTCCTGAAGACTCCGGCAAGCTATGCCTCCTGGGAACACCTGGACAGGAGCATTCAGTCTCTGCCGCGCGAGTACCGCGAGGGGCTGGATGCGGCCCGGAATCGCATGCTGCTGGAAAGCCTCCGGCTGTGCGACGTCCTGGATCGAGACCAGAACCGTTACCGTTTTACGATGGACTTGATGCGGCGCTGGATCCAGGCTGAGCACAACGTATGGAACGTCCTCAACGAAATCAAGCGGCCCCCTGCCCGCTAGCCGCATTTCTAGCCGACAGCCTGGAGAAAATCACGGGAGGACCCAGGGCAGGCAGCCGCAAATGAGGTGGACATATGTAAACGGCTGAGCTACCTTGGATTCATCGCCAACACGGATTTGTTTCACATCATGATGGCTGCCTTCGGATGGGAGAAATGGGCAAATCGGTGACACCCGACACGCATACCCATTTCATGGATCGGGAAAAACAGGTAACCGCTTTTGCCCGAGCGCCGGGCGGCGCGGGCGTATCTGCCAATCCCACATGGTTTTTGGCTCCGAACCGACAGAATGAGCGCCGAAGGGCGCTTTGAAGTGCGCCGCCCCGGCCTGCTCCTTACCCGGATCTCTGCGCGATAGACACGCAGACTGGGCGTGTCTCCCACTTGCCTCGGAAATTGAGATTCGTTGGAGCGCAGGAACAAGCGCCGAAGGCGCGCTCCATACCAGCCTGGGGCAACGCCCCAGGAAAGCGGATTGGATCATGAGACAAGGGCTGAAAGCCCGCTCCATAATCGATCATAGGGCGGGCTTTCAGCCCTTTCATCCCTTTTGGGGATCGCATGGATCCTGGGGCGTTGCCCCAGGCTGGCATGGAACGGGCCTTCGGCCCTTGGTTCAGGCCACTATCCGGAATATTGGCAACGCCTGAATGCAGGCTGGATAATGCAGCAGCGTCTACTTACCCAAGATCCGTATAAGGTCCAGGCCCGGACGCCGCTTTCACAGGCCGCAGGCGATCCCGGAACGGGCGGCAGGCCGCCCCATTGCCGCAGCACTCGGTTCGACAAAGCGGCGCCATGCTTCGACGCAGGCCGGATTTCGCTTCAGTGAACCGTATTCGGGCTAGCGCAGGAGTTCGGGTGGTACGTTCAATCCCATTTGTTGAGCCCGCAGGGCGTCGCTGCGGGCGCCGCTTTTGTCTCCGGTGGCAAATTTGGCTTTGGCGCGTTCGGCAAAATAAAGCGGCTGGGTCTGTTTGAGCGAAATAGCCGAGTCGAAATCGCGAATGGCTTCAGCCGTCTGTTTGAGAATGCTGTGGCACAACCCCCTCTCGTACCAAATGTCCGGGTCATAGGGATTGATCTTCAGGTATTCATTGTGGTCCAGGATCGCCTTCTCAAACTGGCTGGTCTGGACATAGAGCAGCGCCCGGTTGAGGTAGCCGTCTTCATTTTCCGGATCCAATTGAATTCCGCGGGTCAGGTCTCTCAGGGCCGGATCGAACATCCCGAGCGACGCATACGCCGCGCCCCGGTTGATAAAAATCTCGCTCGTGATTTTGGGATTCGGCCCGCCCGCCAGTGAGTCTTCCACGGTTCCGGATGTGTAATTCCGGATAGCCAGCTCTGTCAACCTTGTTTTTTCCTGCTGGAAGTTAGGATCCTGCTGGTTGAGATACGACACCTGATCGAAATAGGTTTTGCCGAGGCTGTTGTAAGCGGGGGCTTTTTTCCGCTCCAGCTTGAGAGCCTGGGAAAAAAATTCAGCGGCTTTCGCGAAATTCTTTTCCTCTTCCCGGTAATAGTTGGCGGCCTTGGCCCATGGCAAAGGATTGTTGGCGTAGTACTTTCTGGCATGCTCCCAGAGGGCGCCGCCATTGTTCCAGATCTTGCACTGATCCCAGGTCATGTACGCAAAAATGGCCAGGTAGATTCCGCCGGAAATGTACAGGTGCGTTTTCATGGCCGGCCGGTTTGCCATAATCCAATGGCAGCCCCAGGCCATCAGGAAAAACAACCCGGCGTATGCAATGTAGGTGAAACGGTCGGCCAGAAAGCCCTGGCCGGCGCCCACGACCTGCAAAAGGAACATCACATTGACCGTGAAAAAGGCCCATCCGAAAAGTAAATTCCTCCTTCGGGTCCGTATCGCCCAATACAAGAATGCCGCAAGGAATGCCGGCACCAATGCCAGCGCCACATAAGCTCCGGCCGGCAGTTTCAAAGGGTAGGGGTACAACGGCGACATCCTGTACGGGTAGATCCATTTGGCCAGGTAGATGGCGTAGGAATAGGCCCCGACGGCCAGCCGGTCAAGTGCGGTGTAGTTGGCGATGTTGTCCTCGAGGATGAGGTGCTCTCCGGCTTTCAGGAAGTGAAGGTTGACCAGGCCGATGAGAAGAGAAAGCACCCACCATGGGGCCTTTTCCAGCATCAGGATTTTGGGGGACTTCCATTTCCGCTGGTAGAAAAAGTCCAGCGCCACCATGCTCAGGGGGAGGATTACGGCCTGAACTTTCGCAAAATAGGAAAATACCGACAGCACCAGCGTCCACATATACCAGCGCATGCGGGATGTTTCCGATTGGACGAACTTCGAATAGGTGACCAGGGAAGCTAAGAAGAACATTCCGTACAGAACGTCCTTCCGCTCGGTAATCCATGCCACCGACTCCACCCGCATGGGATGGATGCCGAAAAGCAGAGCCCCGATAAAAGCGGCCATTCGTCCCAATCGAAGCTGAAGGAACAGAACAAAAACCAGCAGAGTGCAGGCCAGGTGCATCCAGAGGTTGGAAAAGTGGAAAACGAAAGGGGCGGCTTTCGGGTCGGGGGCAAAGAGGTATTTCTCGATAGCGAAGCTGAAAATGGACAACGGATTGTAGTTGCCGATGACGTCGGTGGTAAAGATGGCTTTGACTGCCGGCCAACTCCACTCATACCGGAAGGCACGGAGGTTTTCATTCTTAAGCAGATTTTCCGGGTCATCCCAGTTCACGAAGGACCCCGACAGGCTGGGGATGAAAACTGCGGCGGTGATAGCCAGCAGGATGAGCGCCGGTATCCAGAACTCCTTGTTCCATCCCCATGAGGACTCTTGGGAGCGAGATTTCGGACTGGCAGCTCTTGCAATAGCCCTGGATTTGCCGTGCTGTTTGTGTTTTGACATGTTGCACTATCAGCGGACTGTTAGCCTCACATCGGCATTCTACCTAATTAGCTCCCCTGCAGCTTTGTGCAGCAAATCAAGGGCTATCACCACGAAGCTAACGCTTATTAATAGGTTTATAAGTCATGACATTATGGCGCAGGCGCCAAATGGCGTTTTTCGATGCAATCAGGAAATACACGAAAATCAGACATCCGTTTCGCAGCACTCCGCATTATTCGCGCTTTAGCGGCACGATTCTTCAGCACGATCACCGAGCCGGCCTCGCGTGTTAATGGGCCATCTGCTTTTCTACTGACTCCTGACTCCTGACTCCTTGGCTCGATCACCGGCCAAGCCTTTTCATAACCGCGCGGACGGTGGAAGACCGGCCGTTGGGATCAAGGCTGCTTTCCAGGATGCGGCTTTCGAGTTGGCGCACGCATGCGGTGGTGCGCTCCTCAGGAGTGAGATCGTGCCATGCCGGCGATGCCAGGATGCGCCCCCAGGCATCGCGGTCGCGGAAGGCGGAGGCAGCCTGTTCAATCAACAGGTCTTTCGGATCGTCGGTCATGACAGGATTTCCTCCAGGCGCGCGCCGCGCCGATTCAGGCAGTCGCGCAGGAGCCTGCGTGCCCGCACGATATTTTGCAGGAAGGTGTTCAGTTTCATTCCGAGGGATCCCGCGAGGTCGCGGTCGGGCCGGCTGCCGTCATTCATGCGCGCCTCAAGGGCACTCGCCGGTTTCGCCGGCAAACTCCCGAGGCATTCCCGGATCATACGCGCCAAAACCGGGTCGGGCGGAACTATTTCGATCCGCCCTTCTGGAAGGTTGTCAAGCGACTCCATGTCGACGAACCGGCCGGGGTGATAGCGGCGGATCTCCTCCCTGGCGACGTTGCGCGCCACGCCGAAGGCGAAGCGGAGAGATGCGTTGTCACCTTCAAGCCTCCGGCCTCGATCGCAGGCAATCAGCCACATGCGCAGGAAGGTTTCCTGGACGACCACCTCGACGTCCACCAGGTGCGCCAGTCGGGACAGGCTGCGGCGCAGCGGGATTTCCACCGCTCGCATCCAGTCGGCAAACGCATCCGCGTTTCCCGACCGCGCACCCAGGAATGCCTGTTCCGCATCTGCCACAATTTTCTCCGAATAGTGAATACTCCACCGCCTCAGGGCGGCGGCTTCGGTGTAACGGACTCAAGTCCTGTTCCGGGCAAAGCCTGGCGATATTCCTCTTTCCAGCACAACTCGGTTTCGCCTCGCGCGCGTCGGGGTCGGGGTCGGTATCGGGGTCGCAATCGGTTTCGGCTTTCGCCCGCGGCATTTCATACCAGGCACAAAAGCGATCACGATTGGGATTCCGATTGCGACCCCGACCCCGAAAATCATCTGCCAGTCCCTTCATGTCAGGAGCAACCTTGCCATGAAAAACTGCTGAAGCCGTCGCCTGAAGGCGAGGGTTTTGACCCTCCCAGCATCAGACAATAACGGGGAATCCTGCCCGCCTTTAGACCGGGCTGCGGGGGCGGGCTCAAACCCGCCCCCACAAGGAATAGGACCTACCAAATTTGGACATGCAGGTTGACCTGCAGGTTCCCGCTCGAGTACCAGGCGATCTGCACTTCCCCCTGCGGCCAGCTGTACTCGATGTCCAACATCAGCGCAAGCCGCACCGTCAGGCCCAAGTGATGAGGCCCGCCATGGCTGCTTTCGCCTCCCAGCACGGTCGCATTCTGCACCGACCCGTCGGGAAAGTACACCTTCAAAACGGCGCCGTCATCCGGAAGGAAGAGACCAGCGACCGGCACCTCGAATTCGCAGATGAGCCGCGGCCCATCCAGCCACAGCACCCGTCCGTCAAAAACGTCCACAGTTGCGGATTCGGGCATTTGCGGCATATCACAGCTGAGATCGAACGAGTAATCCGAATCGCTCTCTTCGGCTACATGCTTGAAAGCTGTCCGTTCATCGGAAAGGAAAAGCGCGGAATGCAGACTTCTTCCCCTGGGCTGTGAGGGCGGGGACGGCAGTGCCATCATCATGGGTGCGGACAAGCCCGCCCCTTCGGCCGAGACTTCGGCGGGAACCTCCACAGCCAGGCGCTCCCGGCGGCGCGGATCCTTCGGATCCACGGTCGGGTCCTCCGAGATCGCAATCAGACTCGTTTTGCGGCTGGCAATCCCGTGGCGCAGCCCCAGCGCCTCGATCCGTTTTTCAAGCGCGGCGGTTGCTCCGCCTGCCCCCGCGGCGGCGCACTCCAGCTCGACGTCCTCGATCGCCTCCCGGCCGAAAAGCGCTCCCAGCGGGAGATCCGTTCGCGCCTGGGTTGCGCTCCCGACTTCTCCGGCAGGCGCCACCTCGATCCGGCGGCTCCACTTTCCCGAAGCGCCCGCCTGACTGGCGCTGATTTCGAGGTTGCCGGCGGCGGCGGAGACCTCCGCGAGGAGGACGAGCGGCTGTCCGGCAAGAACATCCTGCGCGCGTTGGGGCGCCAGCGCCACAAGCGCCGATCCCTTGACTTCGACATCCGTGAGCACCGGCCTGACCGTCGCCTTCAACAGGCGCTGGGAAGCAGACCGCGCATCCGCATCATCCCCCACCAGGATCTCGACGCCGCGTCCGGCACGGGCGGCCCCGCGGGTAAGCGTCCGGTTGGGTGCAGACCCGATCCCGACGACATGAACCCGCGCGCCCGGAACCAGGCGGCGCATGATTTCGCCGATGACCTCGTTTTCAAAACCGATGTACCCATCGGAAAGGAGAATCACCTGCCGCTGCGCATCGCGGCGCAGCGGCGCCAAAGCCTCCACAATCGCCGCCGTCATTTCCGTCGATCCCTGGGCATCCAGATCTGCGAGCGCCTCCAGCGCCTTCCGGATGTTTTTCTCATTGGCCTCCACCGGGCCCGGGACCAGGCGCCGCACGTGGTTTGCGAACGCCAGAATTTCGAACCGGTCGCCGGCATCCAGGCTGCGCAGCAGTTCTTCAACAACGGTTTTGGCGCGGCTGATCGGTTTCCCCGACATCGAGCCGCTGGCGTCTATCAGCACCGTCAGGTCGCGGGCCATCCCCTGACGCACGGCGGCCGGGGGTGTAACCGTTATAAGGGCATACCGGCCGTCATCGGAGCCAAGCCCTTTCCCTTCGACCACACGCACTCCGACTTCCTTATGGGCGGCAGTCCAGCGAAAGACGAGATCCCGATCGAGCTTGATCTTCTCCCGCACGGTCACCGCCACTCCACCCCTGCGCTCCTCCAGGTCAATCTCCAGGCCGGGCGCCTGCGGCTGGACCATGGAGGCTGTGCCGTCGGCGATGAAGATACCCGCCTCGAGGCGCACCGGAGCGCCTTCGCCCGAAGCCCGGTCCACGTCGAGCTTGCCCGCGTCCGGCACCCGGCCGGCAGCGCCCTCATAACGAATCCCGGCCACTGTGGGGAAGCGATACTCCCATTGCGGCGGCTGGCCACCCTCCATTGCCAGGAAAGCCAGTGGCTGCAACACCTCAATCTCGATTTGCGCCCCTTGTCCCGGCGGGAGGCATCCCAGCTTCTGGGTAAAAGTGTCGGCCCGCTCCTGCTCGAGCAACGCGGCGGTTCTCCCCTCGACCAGGGCCTTGCGGTACTCCTCCTGGGCTTCGGCGCGGCGCCGCACCTCGCCGCGGATCACGCGCTCGCCAAGGCGCATCGTATAGCCGATGACCGCGCCCTGGGCGGGTAAGGGCAGTGTGTAGAGCACTTCCAGCGGTTCCTGGTAGGGATTCTCGTAGCTCTGGATCAAGGTAGTGGCAGCGATTCCCCCCTCGGCGCGCGCCTTGACCTGAGCGGATTTGAGCGGATAAGTGCGGCCGTCAACAGACACCAGCCCCGCCATGGGGGCCGGATATGCAGCGGATACTGCGTTTGCATTCGTCATTTCCCATCCTCCTATACCCCGATATGGCCGCATCCCCTCTTTTTGTGACAAAAATTCGGCCCGACGTGCGAAGCATAACGGGAATTTTGTTCTGGTTAGAAGCCAGAAGCCGGGAGCAAGAAGTCAGAATCGCTGCGTTGAGGTTGTCCCCGCCGGTGATTCGAAACCTGCTTGGATCCCTTCTGGCTTCTGGCTTCTCATATCCCGCCGCTTTTTGGCGGGATATCAAGGGCGCAGCCCTTGGTGAGCTACTGCACGCGCGACGGCAGGACTTTCTTCTCGTATGCCTTGACTTCCTGGAGCCAGGCCTGTGCGACAGGCACATCGGATGCCAGGCAATAGTAGTCCCAGACTGCGCCTGAGGGCATGGTTCTCATCTCCTCGAGCAGGGCGAGGCGGCCTGTGAAGTCACCGTCGTTTTCCAGCTTGCGGAGCAGTCCGATCGGCTCGATCAAGGCGCAGAGCAGGGCCTTGATCATGTTCCGGGTGCCGATCACCCACGCGGCGATTCGGTTGATGCTGGCATCGAAGTAGTCCAGAGCGATGTGGACGCGTGGAAGAAAGCCGCCGCGGATGATCTCCTGGGCAATCGCCAGCAGCTCCTCGGTCAGGGTGACGACGTGATCGCTGTCCCAGCGGATACCGCGGCTGACGTGCAGCAGAAGTTCCTCCACCCAAAGCATGACCGATGAGATCTTGTCGGAGATCAGCTCGGTCGGGTGGAAGTGGCCGGTGTCGAGGCACAGGATCTTCCGGTTGCGTGCGGCATATCCCAGGTAGAATTCATGCGAGCCGGCTACGTAACTCTCCGATCCGATGCCGAAGAGCTTGGACTCGAGGGCATCCCGGTTATGACGCGGGCTGATTCTGGCGGCAAAGATTGCATCCAGGGATTCAGCCAGACGCTTTCGAGGGGAGAGCCGGTCGGCAGGTGTGTCTTTGTAGCCGTCGGGGATCCAGAAGTTGGTCACACACGGCGTGCCCAGCGTTTTGCCGATAAAGGCCCCGATCTCCCGGCAACGAATGCCATGCTCGATCCAGAAATGCCGTATGCCGGTGTTGCGGTGCGCAAGGGTGAAGCCGTCGGCGGCTTTGGGGTGAGCGAAGTAGGTGGGATTGAAATCGAGCCCGATTTGCCGGCTGCGCGCCCACTCGATCCAATTGCGGAAGTGCGCAGGTTCGAGCGCATCGCGGTCCACGCCCTTGCCGCCGGTCTCCGCGTAGCATGCATGCAGGTTCACCCGGTGCCGTCCGGGAATGAGCGCAAGCGCCGCGTCGAGGTCGGCGCGCAGTTCGTCCGCCGTGCGCGCCTTGCCCGGATAGTTGCCGGTCACCGCCAGGCCGCCGCCAGGCTCGTCCGCTGCGTGCTCGAATCCGCCGACATCGTCCCCCTGCCAGCAGTGTATGGAAATGGGGATGGTGGCCAGGATGCGCAGCGCCTCATCCGTGTCGACTCCAAACCGCGCGTATCGCTGGCGCGCCAATCGGTACGTACGTTCCACAGCTCCGTTTTTCTTGGCCAAAGTTTCGAGCTCCTCAGAGTACTTCCGGCTTTTGGGGTGCATGATCCTCCGCTCACCCCGCGAGCTTCAGGTAACGGTGATATGCCTCTTCCCATTGCCGGCCATCCGCCGGCTGGTAGCGCGACAGCGGGAACGATTCCCGCACGACGGCCCGCGCCGCCGTAATGGAAGGGATGTGCCCGAGCGCCATTGCCTGAACCAGAATGTTGCCAAGTCCGGTGCATTCGGCGGGGCCGGCAAGCACGGCGCGCCGCGTGGCGTTTGCGGTGCACTGGTTCAGCAGGTGATTCCTGCTGCCGCCGCCGACGATGTGCAAGGTGGTCAGACTCCGGCCGCTTGCGTCTTCCAATTGATCCAGGGTTCGGCGATAGAGAAGCGCAAGGCTTTCCAGCGCCGTGCGCACAATGGCTCCCGGTGTCGCCGGGACGGCCTGCCCGCTGGCGCGGCAGAAGCCGGCGATTTTTTCCGGCATCCCGCCGGGCTTCAGGAATGATTGTTCCATCGGATCGATGAAGGTCTTCAACGGTTCGGCTTCCCCGGCCATGCGCGCTAATTCTTCGTAGCCGCACTCCTGCCCCCGGATCGCCCATTCACGACGGCACTCCTGTATGAGCCACAGGCCGACGATGTTTTTCAGAAACCGAATGCTGCCGCCGAATCCCACCTCATTGGTGAAATTGTATTGCCGGCTCCGGGGGCCGATCATGGCTGTGGCGTTTTCGATTCCCAGCAGGGACCAGGTGCCCGAACTGATATAAGCCCATTCCGCGCCTTCGGCGGGAACGGCGGCAACAGCGGCAGCCGTGTCGTGGGAGCACCCGGCAATGACTTGCGCCCCGGCCAGACCGGTCTCTTCGGCAACCGGATCTGCCATTGGCCCGAGCGGTGTGCCCGAGGGCACGATCCGCGGGAATATGCGCGCAGGAAAACCGAACCGCTCCATCAGCATCGCGGACCAGGCGCGTGCGCGCGGATTATAGAGCTGCGTCGTACTCGCCAGCGATTCCTCGGCTGCCGCGCATCCGGACAGGAGAAAATTGAAGTAGTCGCCGACATTGAGAAACTGCGTGGCCAGGTCCAGGATGCCCGGCCTGGTCTGAAGATCGATGTAAAGCTGGTACAGAGTGTTGAGCGGCATGAACTGGATGCCGGTTTCGGCGAAGATCTCGTCGGCCGGCACGACCGCAAATGCCCGCTCCATGGCACCGTCGGTGCGCGCGTCACGGTAATGGAAGGGCAGCGCCAGCAGCGGTTCGCCGCCGCTCAGCAGCGCGTAATCCACGCCCCAGGAGTCACAGCTCACACTCGACACCGGCACTTTGCAGTCGGCCGCTTTCTTGAGCCCGAGCTTCAGTTCTTCGAAGATCCGCAGAAAATCCCAGCGCAGCGTCCCGCCGATGTGCACGGGACCGTTGGCGAACCGGTGGATCTCCCGCAAGGTGATCCGGCCGTTTTCGAACGAGCCGAGCAGCACACGCCCGCTCTCCGCCCCCAGGTCACACGCGAGGTAGTGATAATCCGCCATTTTCCACCAACCAGGATCTGCGCCCTATAAAGGTCAGAGCATGGCGCCGAAGGCGCCTCTGGAGTGCGGCGACTCGTCGCCGCTCTGGAGGTCGTCCTGCTAGCCCGACCAGGCAGCTTGCTGCCTGGATTACCACAAACCGACTTCCGGCCGTGCTCACAGACGTCTCGATTTCAAAGGCCGGCAAGCCGCCTGGTGCCGCGGCAGATCGATGGCCGCTGGCGGCAACCAGTCGCCCGCACTCCAAAGCGCCCTTCGGGCGTTTCTTCCGTCGGTCCGAGGCCAAAACTATGCGGCATTGGCCGTCGCGCCGGCTATTGTTTTCCATCAGCCGCAAGGGTTAGGGCTGCGCGCGTCAATTCCGTGATCCTTTTCCAGTCGCGGGCTGCGATCAGCTTCTTCTCGACCATCCATGAGCCCCCTACGGCAATTACCGAAGGCCGTTCCAGGTACAGGCGCATGTTCGCGGCGGTGATGCCGCCGGTCGGGATGAAGCGGACACCGGTGTGCCCGTAAGGGCCTTCCAAAGCCTTCAGCATGGCCGCGCCGCCCGCTTGCTCTGCCGGGAAAAACTTGAGCGTGCGGCACCCCAGAGACATCGCCTTTTCCACTTCCGAAGGGGTCATGACACCGGGAAGCATCTCGATGCCGGCGTCTCGGGCCGCAGCCAGGACGAGCTCATTCAACCCGGGCGCTACGGCGAAGCGCGCGCCCGCCGCCGCGGCGGCACGCAGTTGTGCGGCATCGAGAACCGTGCCGGCGCCCAGGAGCATTTCCGGATAGCGTGCCGAGAGAGTGCGCAGCGCGGGCTCTGCCGCGGCGCTGCGGAAAGTTACTTCCATGATGTCGAGCCCGGCTTCGAGCAGCGCGCGGGCAAGCGGCTCCGCGTCATCTTCGTGTTCGAGCGCGACGACCGGCACGATTCGTCGGTCTGCAATGCGCGCGAGAATGCTCATGAATGGTCTGCCTCCTGCAATTTCTGACATCCTATATCATCGGGAAGGTAAAATCACCTCAAGCCTCAAGGAGATCGAAGAATCCCCGGGCTTGCCTTGACCCCTTCGAATCCTTGGGATTCGCGCTGAAGTGCCAACTTAATATTGCGCCAACCCTAGAAGCCGCCGAACAGATCTTTGCCGCCGGCGCCGAAATAATTGATACCGCTGACGGAGCGGACTATTTTGGGGGGTATCTCTTTGACCTCCAGCTCATGGCCGGGACACCCCAATTTCGCGCACACGTGTATTTTGTTGATGCCACCCGGGAGCAGAAGCCTCACGCCCCGTTCGGATCCACAGCCCTTTTGCGGGCAGTGGTAGTGCTCGGTCATTTCCACATCACAATAAGGACAAAAGGCTGTAACAATAACCGGTTCCGTCCCACAGAATTTCGGGATGAAACTGAAGAGCTTCGTGTGGCTTCCCCAAAATGCGTCGACGAAGAGGAGCCCCGGTTCATCGTGGATGACCACCTTTAGTTTGATCGAGGCCTCATCGTGAATCCGGACGCTGTCGACCACCAGGTTGTGGCCATTGGGACAGAACAGAGACTCCACGAGGAGGAAATCATGTTCATGCTTTCGGAGTATCCTCAATCCGCGGGGGATCGAACGGATGAACTCATCCGGAATTTTTCGTGCAGCAAGCTTCATAGAGTCCTTTCCGCAAAAGATTGCCTTCTGAAGCTGCGTCTGCCGAACAGAATCCAGCAGAGCCAGGCTTCAGCCCGCCAGAACAGCACCTTCCGTAGAATCCAATAATACTGGATTTTGCCGCATGTGACTACACGCGCGAGGTCGAATCCGTGATCCGGACCGTCATGCAAAACGTTACGGGCTTCGCGGGGCCTGTGGGATAGCGAACGCGAACCGGCATCGATGCTGCAAATCGGCGCTATTTCGGAGCCGCGCGCGTAAGCAAGCGGATGTTTTACATCTGCAAGCAGCGATCGATAAAGAGAACCGGACCGCAATATATCCGCTTGCTCACGCGCGCGGCTCCGTCGCTTCTATCGAGGATCTCACGCGGGAACGGCAAAGCCTTTGCGAGTCACCCCAACACAGGCGGCGGCTTACCCAAGTGAGTTACCCCGCGATGTTCGGGGCGTCGGGGCGGGGAGCGTTGCGCTCGATGTCCCAATAGGGAGAGAGCTTGCGCAGATTAGCCACGATCTGGGGAAAGACCTCGATCACCTTGTCGATCTCCTCACTGGTGCTGTAGCGGCTCAGGCTGAAGCGCACCGATCCGTGGACTGCCGTGAATGGGACCTTCATCGCCCGCAGGACATGCGACGGTTCCAGCGATCCCGAGGTGCAGGCAGAACCGCTGGACGCGCAGATGCCGTGCTCGCTCAACTGGTAGAGCATTCCCTCCCCTTCAATATAGTGCGAGGAGATGTTCAGCGTGTTGGGGAGCTTCGGCGCATTCTCGCCGTTGACCTGGACATTGGGGATTTTCTCGACAAGCGCCTGCTCCAGCCGGTCCCGCAATTTCCCGATGCGCGCCTCGTCCTGCGCGCGTGTCTCGAGGGCAAGCGCGACTGCTTTGGCCAGCCCGACGATATAGGGCACGTTTTCCGTACCTGCACGCCGCCCCCCTTCCTGGTGGCCGCCGATCATGGTCGGCCGGCAGCGGGTGCCGCGCCTCACATACAGGGCGCCAATCCCTTTTGGCGCATGAAGCTTGTGCCCGGAGAAGGACAGCAGGTCCACGTGAACCATCTCGCGCGCCAGGTCAATAGGCAGCTTGCCTACGGTCTGGGTTGCGTCTGTGTGAAACACGATCGCCGGATCGGTTTCCTTGGCGATGCGCGACAGCTGTTCGATCGGGAAGATCACGCCGGTTTCATTGTTCGCATGCATGATCGTGACGATCAGCGTATCAGGCGAAAGAGCGCGCACGAACTCTCCCAGGTTCAGATTGCCGTCCCTGTCGACACCCAGGAAGGTTACCCGATAACCATCACGCTCCATCTGTTTGCAGACTTCCAGAACCGCGGGGTGCTCCACCGCGGTGGTGATGACGTGCCGCCTGGCAGGATTGCCGCGGGCGGTCCCCAGAATGGCGGTGTTGTTGCTTTCGGTGGCGCAGCCGGTAAACAGGATTTCTCCCGGATCCACGCCGCCGAAACTCCCGGCGATTGCCTGGCGTGCCGCCGCCATCGCCTGGGAGATCTGCCGGGCAGGTTCGTACATCGAACTCGGATTGAAATAGTTCTCGGTGAGGAATGGGATCATCGCCTGAAGCACTTCAGGGGCAACCTGAGTGGTCGCGTTGTTGTCCAGATAGATGATCTTCATGATTTCCGCCCTTTCTTAGAGACTCTTTGCGTTCTTGGAGCCTTTGAGGTGATCGCACCTCGAAGGCTCGAAGGCTCGAAGGGCTCGAAGTGGCTCTAAGCTATACCTGGACGACGCGGATGCGTTCGTCCACCTGGTCCTTCAGCGTGCGCTCGACGATCATCTTCAGGGTCTGGCCGGCGCCCATGCAGCCGGTACACGCCCCCTTCAGCGTGCAATAGACAATGGTCCCTTTAATGTCAAGGATTTCAAGGTCTCCGCCATCCATGCCCAGGGAAGGACGGACATACTCATCAATCACCTTTTCCACTTTCTTGGCGAACTGGTAAGGAGACAGGTCGGGGGCCGGCGCCGCCTCACTCGAAAGGACCGGCAGTGTTTTGGCGCCCGCAGCGGGCTTTCCTGCCTTGCCCCGCCATACTTCGTCCAGCAGGTCCTGGAGCCCGCCGGGGATATGGTGGCAGGACGTGCAACCGCCGCCCGCCTTGATTGCATTGGTGATTTCCGGGATCGAATGCAGGTTCAGTTCGCGGATCTTCCGTTTGATGTAAGGCTCCGTAAGATTGAAGCACTTGCAGACAATCCTGCCTTCCTCGGTCTCCTGATTGCTGATATCGATGCCGAGCTTTTTCAGGTCGACACCCCGGCGCTGGGCCCAGTTGAAGACGGCGGATTCCAGGGCTTCGGCACCCATAACCGAACAGTGGATCTTCTGTTGGGGCAAACCCTGCAGATACTCGACAATATCGCTGTTGCGGATCTTGAGAGCCGTGACCGGCGTGTAGTTCCCCTTTTCGATGATCGCGCAGAGCGCTTCCGAGGATGCGATCGCCGATGTGCACCCAAAGGTGAGATACCTGGCCTCAATGATCACGTCCTGGGTCGGGTCGGTCGCGTGCCGCCTGACTCGGAAAGTAAAGCGCATGGCATCGCCGCAGGCGATGGAACCATGCTCGCCGATGCCGTCCGGATCTTCGATCTCGCCCAGATGAGTGCCCGGCTTCCCGTGGACCGCATCCATGAAGAGCTGTTTTGTCTTCTCGCTGTATTCCCAACCCATAAAAAAAGCTCCTGATCGTTCAAAAATGCTGTGGCGAGCCGGCGGCTCGACAGCGTCGCCGATATAAGTGCAATTGCATATTATAGCCCTTGCGCCGCCCAAAACCAGTCCGCAGTTTGGAGCCAGCGACCAGGCGCCGTACTCCACAATGAGTCAGCTCAGCGATCATCTTCGAGACCCTTCGAGCCCTTTGAGGTGAGTTTTCAAAGATCACCTTAAAGCTCTTGCGACGGACGCGCCGTTCATTGAAATCAGAAACTGATAATAATGAACCACAGAGGCACAGAGGACACAGAGATACACAGGAATGCCAAGCCCCGCCCGGGGGCGCCTACGGACGAGAATGGCGCAACGCGAAGCGTTGGCCCCCGGGCGTAAACGCGTGTTGCCACCTCTGTGTTCTCTGTGTCTCAGTGGTTCAGAAACGGTGGCACTCAAACAGGGAAGTTTCCGGGGAGGCTCCAAGGGCTCGAGGAATCTCAAAGGACCTCGTATCGGTTGCGGCTCGCAGCTCTGGGATTCGTGGCAGAGTTCCTTATCCGGCCGGGATGGCAAAGCCTTTTCGAGTCTGACCACCTGAGGCGGTGGATTACCCAAGAAGATTCAGCCTTTGCGTCGAAAAGTGATGGTGCGGCCAGCCGAGGTGTCGATCTCGAGGACGGCGGCTGCCGGCGCCACACGCGCTCCCTGGACGGCAAATTCAATCGCGGCGCCCGGAAGCTTGGTCGGCGCAGGATCCCGGTCATAGGGCACGTCGCCCATGGCTTGGACCGGCCTGTAATCCCCCTTGAGCACCTGGCTGACCACCCAGGCAAATCGGAACTCAGGGCTTTCGAGCTCCTTGGTATGGCGCAGGTCCCAGAGGTCGGCTCGGTCGAGGGCAATGCGCAGGACGTTCTCCCGCTGCCAGACGAGCGCACCCACCAGGCCGTTGCCAAGCGGCAATCCCCCATCCCATTGGCGCGGCAAGCCGGTAAACCGGAGGTCGTGCGCATCCCCGGCCTGCGCCCCGGCCGCAATCGAGCAATTGGAGATAATCGCCAGCATGACCACGAAACCGCAGCACAGGAGCTTTCGGTTCATCTCATCACCTTCCTGATGGGCCGGATTTTCCGTGCTTGTCGAAAAAATCGAACATGGCCGGGATGTTTGGCGCCACCACGTTGCTGTGGTCTCCGCCGGGGACTTCGATGTACTGATGTTCGACGCCGAGCTTCTTCATCATCTCAACCATGATACGGGATCCGGCCGCCGGCACGGTCATGTCGGCGTTGCCGTGCACTACGAACTGAGGAATGTTTTTCATCTTTTCCACGGTCGCAGGGGCTGCAGTGCCCGAAAACGGGGCCAGTGCAGCCCAGATGTCCGGATACTTGGCGCCCAGATACCAGGTGCCGATGGCGCCCATGGAATGCCCCATGAGATAAATGCGGTTTTCGTCCACCTTGTAGTTTTTCTTCATCAGGTCGAGAACTCGAGTTCATTGGTCCACTCGCGTCCGGCAAGCAGCGCAATGCCCTTGGTCAGGAGTCCGCAGACGGTCCCGGTGCGGCCGATGCGCTGGGCTTCCGCGATTTCACGGTCGAGCGCATCGATTTTGTCTTTCAACGGCCCCTGCGGCTTGACGGTCGCTTTTTGCGTGTTGTACAGGACCCGCATCAGGGCCAGCGGCTGCCGCGCCTGGCCCAGCACCGGCGCGTCAAACAGTGCAATCTGAGCAAAAACCAGGGCACAGCCGGCAAAGATCCATGCAACGCCTCTCTTCATCTCCACCTCCCATCCAACGGGGACGCACCGAGCTAAATCTTTATTTTGCAGCAAATAGTCAAAAAAACACGGCTCAAACAGGGGCCTAAATCCGCATTTGCCCATGTTTGGAGTACGCGGAAGATACGAGATAGCGGCTAAAGCATGCCATCGCAAATCCTACATGCCAGAATCAAAAAACAGGGCAAAAAGACCTGCTATAGAACCATTTTAGGGGTCATTTTCACGCTAAATAGTTGACGTAGAAAATCTTATCTCGGTGCGTCCCCCAACCATTGGGTGAACCATGACAAAACGGTGGCGTACCAGAGCTCGCTGTTCTGGGGCTTCAGGACCCAGTGGCCCTCATCGGGGAAGTACAGGAATTTCGACGGCACGCCTTTGCGCTGCAGCGTCGAGAATAACTGTATGCCTTCGCCTACTGGCACCCGGTAGTCCAACTCGCCGCCAACGACCAGCGTCGGGGTTTTGAAGCTCTTGGCATACATGTGCGGCGACCATCGGTTGTAGAGCTCGGGATTGTCCCACGGCGTGCCCTTGAACTCCCATTCCTGGAACCAAAGCTCCTCGGTGGCATACATGCTGACGGCATTGAAGATACCCGCGTGCGAGACCAGCGCCTTGAAGCGGTCCGTATGCCCCATGATCCAGTTGACCATGTAGCCGCCGTAAGAGCCGCCGGCCGCGCCCAGGCGGTCCGGATCGACATAGCCCTGCCGGATGATGTAATCCACGCCCTTCATCAGATCTTCATAGACCGCGCCCCCCCAGTCCCCGGTAATCTGTTCGGTGAACGCCTGGCCGTAGCCGGTGGAGCCGTGCGGATTGATCAGGACCGTCACGAAGCCGCGCGCCGCCCACATCTGCGCATTCCAGCGATACCCCCAGTTGTCGAGCCACGCGCCCTGCGGCCCGCCGTGAATCAGCAGCACCATCGGGTACTTTTTCGTCGCATCGAACTTTGGCGGCTTCACGACGAAGCCATGGATTTTCGCTTTCAGGGCGCCTTCGTATTCGAAGTCTTCGGCCCGATTCAATTCGAGTTGAGCCAGCAGGCCCGCGTTCGTGGTGGTCAGCTGGCGCACACCGCTGCCGTCGCCGGCGGAGGCGAAGACCTCGGAAGGCATCGTCAGGCTCGAGCGCATAAAGGCCAGCGCCTTGCCGTCAGCCGATACGGTGACGCCGTTGCTCGCGGTATTGGAAATAATCGGCTTGATCGTCTGGCTGCCCGCCTTTCTGATGCCTGAGACGGCGATCATCTCCCGTCCCCGATCCTCGGTCCCAAGGAAGATACTCTGGCTGTCGGGCGACCAGACCAGTTCGTTAATCCAGCGGTCGAATCCTTCGGATAATTCGGTCACGGCGCCGCTCTGCCGGTCGTAGAGCATCAGGCGGAACCGGTCGGATTCGTACCCGTTGCGCATTTGCGAGCGGTAGGCGATCCAGCGGCCGTCCGGCGAATAGCGCGGCGTCGTGTCCGAACCCGGATTCTTGCCGGTAATGCGTCTGGCTTCACCCCCCGTAACCGGCACCAGGAACAAATCATTGTTGGTGCTGATCGCTTCGACCTTGTCAGTGTTGCGTGCGAAGACAATCTCTTTTCCGTCGGGGGCAAAATCAAATGCGGTCGGATCCCCCAGGCTGAACGGCGGGACATCGTAGTCACCCGGGGTCAGATCGCGCGGCGCGCCGCCGGCAAAATCGATCACGAACAGGTGCGAACGCTTGCCGCGCTTGAACGAATCCCAGTGGCGATAGAGCAGCCGGTCGGCGATGACGGCTTTGACCTTGCTGTTTTCGGCGGCCGCGCTCTTTTCCGCGATGCATTTCAGGTCGGCGCATTCCGGATACACATCGGTAGTGAAAGCCAACCTGGCGCCGTCCGGCGACCAGATGAACTCGCCGATCCCTTCGGGCACGTTGGTCACTCTGCGTGCACTGGCGCCGCCATTATCCGTGGCGGCAACGACGAATATCTGCGGAGCACCCTCGCGTCCGGAGAGGAAGGCAAGCCACTTGCCGTCGCGCGACCAGCGCGGCGTGTCGTCGTTGCGCTCGGAAGTAATCCACTGGCGCGCCTGGCCGCCCGCGGCCGGAACCACCCAGATGCTGCGCTTGCCGCGGTTGGCCTGCTTGTCGACCACGTTGACGACATAGGCCACCCGGGTGCCGTCGGGCGAAATCTGCGCATCGGCCACGCGCCGGATCGAAATCAAATCGTCAAAAGCGATCGGCCGCTTCGACTGCGCGATCGCGCTTACACCTGCGAGGATCAATACCAAAGAGAAAATAGGCAGCTTTTTCATAGCTCCTCTTTGAATGAGGGTGACACGCAAAGAACCGCAACCAGGGTGAAGTTTAACCAAAAATAACCGCGAAATATATAGTGAGGCAGAATCCCAACTGAATAGGCACCGCTGGATTCATGAAAACATGAGAATGCGGTGGAGGGATACGGAGCCGCGCGCGTCAGCAAGCGGACAGGTGAAAGTTCCACGCCCCATAACGATTGATGTATATAGTTATCACAAATCCGCTTGCTGACGCGCGCGGCTCCGTCATCCTTCCTGATCAATGAACAGTCCTTCAGGCGCACGGAATTTTTGCGCGGGGCTTCAAATCGGACGGGATCTTTTTCATGTTTTTCATGGTTCTCACCGGTAGTATGCTGCGCTCTGGACCATCCACCAGGAATTGAGGCGCCTATGAATGAGAAGCTTGCAAGCATGACCTATGTCCTCTTCATCCTTTTGAGCATGACGATCGCTGCCGCACCCGGCGCGCAGAAAACTGCTCCATTCCAGATTGAAGAGGCCACCATCGCGCAGGTCCATGCCGCCATGAAGGCGAAGCAGCTGACCTGCCGCGACCTGGTCAATCAGTACCTCAGGCGCATCGAAGCCTTTGACAAACAGGAACCTGCACTGAATGCCATCGTCCAGGTCAATCCCGATGCGCTCAAAGAGGCGGATGCGCTCGACCGGCGCTTTGCGAAATCCGGCCTGAGCGGGCCCCTCCATTGCGTGCCTACCATCGTGAAAGACAACTTCGAGACGATAGGATTGCAGAGCGCAGCCGGTTCGCTTTCGCTCAAGGGGTTCGTGTCGAACAAAGACGCATTCCTGGTCAAACGGATCAGGGAGGCCGGGGCAATCGTGATCGCCAAGTCCAATATGGGCGAGTTCGCGTTCAGCCCGCTCGAAACCGTCAATTCGATTCTCGGCACGACCAGGAATCCCTATTCCCTGGACCGTGTCCCGGCCGGATCGAGCGGCGGCACGGCTGCCGGTGTAGCCGCCAATTTCGGCCTGGCCGGACTCGGTTCGGATACCGGCAATTCCATCCGCGGGCCGTCGGCGCACAACGCGCTGGTCGGCATCCGCTCCACGATGGGCTTGACGAGCCGGGCCGGGGTGATCCCGCTGAGCTATCTCGCCGACATCGCCGGCCCGATAGCCAGGACGGTAGCGGACGCGGTCGCGGTTTTTCAGGCGATTGTCGGAGAGGATCCGGATGACCCGGTCACTGCGCGGAGCCATGGAAGGACAATTCCCAACTATTCGGCGTCGCTTGTGGGCGGCGGACTCAAAGGCGCGCGCATCGGAGTCCTGCACCAGGCTTACGAGCGCGCCAACCTCCCCGTGGACGAGGAGGTTGCCAAGGTATTCGCCAAAGCGCTCGAGGATCTGAAAGCCGCCGGCGCCGAAATCGTCGATCCCGCGCCGGTCGACCTTTCCCAAATCCGCCGCGCGCAGGGCGCGGGCAGCTGCCGTGGATTCAAGTACGACATCAATGAGTACCTGGCAAAACGGGGGGAGAGAGCGCCGGTGCACAGCCTCGAGGAGATCATCGCATCGGGCAAATTTCACGAGTCGGCCCGCAACCGGCTGGAGCAGGCGCAGCGCGGTACGCCGCAGGGGCCCGAAAGCGACGCCTGCAAGGCGGAAGCAGCATACCGCGAAGCGTTCGGCGCTGCCGTGACGAAGGTGATGGATGATCTTAAACTGGATGCCTTCGTGTATCCCACCTGGAGCCAGCCGCCCCAGCTGATCGGCAGCGTCAGCCAGCAGCAGGCAGGCGATAACAGCCAGGTGTTTTCACCGACGTCGGGTTTCCCTGCCATCAATGTGCCGATGGGCACCACGCGCGGGACGCTGCCGTGCGGCATCACATTTTTCGGCAGAGCATGGAGCGAAGCGACATTGATCAAGCTCGCCTACGCTTACGAGCAGGCCACCCGCCACCGGCACCCGCCGGCTTTTCCAGGGCAGCAAAAGTAATCGGCCCCGCACAACCTGGCGAGTCGCCGCAGCCCCCGGAGTCGGTATCGGCATCGATATCGGTATCGAATCAGGATTGAAAAAATCGACTGCAGCCCGGAACGCATGGCTCATCACCCACCACTTGGCCGATGGCCGCACAACGTTCTGGAGTGCGGCGACTGGTCGCCGCTTTTACCCCCCCCGGGTGCAATCCCAACCGGCGGCTTGCCGCCTCTTGCCGCGCACGCGGTGCCAGCACAGCAATGATTTGCGTTGTTGAATTCCAGGCGGCAAGCCGCCCAGCGCAACAGCAGATCGGATTGAAAAGCGGCGACCAGTCGCCGCACTCCAGAACAGCCCGCTGCTTCCCTTTAATTCTCGAACCGGCGCCTACGGCAATATCGCAAATACCCTGGCAGGGAAACCGCTTCCCTTTTTCGGTTTGGGAAAAGTGACCACCGCGAGCGCGCCGGCCTCGGGCACGCGATCGAGATTATCAAGAAGCTCTATCTGAAACCGGTCTTGCTGAAGAATGTAGGTCTCCAACGGGAACTGGCCTTTACTGGTGACAATCCCCGGATCGGTATCGGTGGTCTCGTGCCCTGAGGCGCGGATCTTTTTCGTTTCGTAGAGATATTGAAGGGTTTCCAGGCTCCATCCCGGGTAGTGGAAAATCCCCCTCGCATCCTTGTTCTGCATGGCAGCCATGTCAGGCCAGCGTTTGGACCAATCCGTGCGCATCACCACAAAAGCGCCTTCGGGCACCGGCCCGTGGCGCGCCTCCCATGACCGGATGTCGTCCATCTTCAAGGTGTAGTCCGGATCCCGCGCGACCTGCTCGTGAACGTCGAGAAGGACCAGAGGCATGATCATTTCCTTGACGCCAATCTGATCGACCGTCCTGCCACCCTTGACGAAGTGCGCCGGCGGATCGACATGGGTTCCCCATTGGCCGACGTGGGAGAAGTACTGGGCATAAAAGCCGGATCCTGGCGCTACGCCCGGATCGTACCAGAAGAGCGTCTCCGCCTTCTCGTCGGGAAAGCCGGGCCAGTGCGGGATCCCGGGCTCAAAAGAGTGGGTCAGGTCGACAAATTCCTTGTCTTTCAGCACCTGCCAGATTTCAGGAAGGCCGGGCTTTTTCCCTGCCGCACAACCGGAACAGGCCAAAAGAGCAAGGAACAGGACACATCCGAGGCCGCGAACTTTTCTCATACCGATCTCCTTGCAGGATGCCCTCAGGGTACCACAAGCCCGCCCGGAGTCTTTCCCTTCTGATTTTTTGGATCCAAGGGACTGGCGTCCGGTTAGACAGGTTGTGGCCTCCGGGCACAGGGAGGTTTTCCGATTTCAACGGCTCGCACCTGAGTGTCGTCCGAAATTGCAGCTCATTGCTTACTCTGACTCACCCGGCGCTCGGTAAATAAATGCGTCCGAGTTTCTTGGCCATACGGGCCTCACCTTGGACGAGATTCCCTACTGGCGCGAAGGAACGCTCGAGAAATACACCCCTTGGGGCGAGTACGTAGTTATCAAATTCGCGCGCTGGGCCTTCGAGAAATTCGAAGGCGTCCCGGACATGCTCGGCACGCAGATGCGCGCGGTCGGCGAAGTCATGAGCATCGGCCGCAATTACAAGGAGGCTTTTCAGAAATCCATCCGGTCGCTGGAAATCGGACGATCGGGCCTCGGCTTCGCAAAAAATTTCCACCAGTTGCCTCTGAAGGAGCTTTTCGAACTGCTCCGATTCCCGACCAGTGAACGGCAGTTCATCATTTACGAGGCCTTGCGCAAGGGCGCGGATATAGAGAAGCTCTACAAGCTCACTTATCTTAAACCGTGGTTCCTCCGGCAGATGAAGGAACTGGTCGACCTTGAAGAAGAGATCCTGCGCTGTCGCGGAGGAAATGTGCCGGACGAGCTGCTCGTGCAGGCAAAAAAGGATGGATTTGCCGATAAATACCTGGCGCAACTGCTGAATGTCCCGGAACGCGACATCCGGCAACGCCGGCTTGCCCTGGGGATTGCGGAGGCCTGGGAGCCGGTGCCTGTGAGCGGCGTGGAGAACGCGTCCTATTATTATTCGACCTATAACGCTCCCGATCGCGTTCCGGTGAGTGAGCGCAAGAAGATCATGGTGCTAGGCGGCGGCCCCAACCGGATCGGACAGGGAATTGAGTTCGATTATTGCTGCGTGCATGCAGCCTTCGCCATCCGAGAGGCGGGATTTGAATCCATCATGGTTAACTGCAATCCGGAAACGGTTTCGACGGACTACGACACATCGGACAAGCTCTATTTCGAGCCCCTGACGGTCGAAGATGTCCTGAGCATCTACGCGAAGGAGAAGCCGGAAGGCGTCATCGTGCAGTTCGGCGGCCAGACACCGCTCAACATCGCGCGCGAGCTGCATGAGGCCGGAGTCAAGATCCTCGGAACCACGCCGGAAACCATCGACCTGGCCGAGGACCGCGATAGATTCCGGCTGGTCATGAAGCGGCTGGGAATCCCGCAGCCGGAATCAGGCATGGCCAGCACACTCGAAGAGGGCCTGGCCGTGGCCCAGCGGATCGGCTATCCGTTGATGGTGCGTCCGTCCTACGTGCTGGGCGGCCGGGCCATGAAGATCATCCTCGACGAAAGCATGCTCCAACATTATGTGCAGGCGGCAGTCGACGTCTCCCCGGAGCGGCCGATTCTGATCGACAGGTTTCGCCGGCGGAATAGAGGCAAGACTGGCAAAACAGTATCCCGTGAAATCCCTGCAGGAGTATCACGCGGAAATCTGATGGGAGAATCCTGCGTCATCCGGCACCAGGACTGACATTGCTCCCATTTGCGCTTTCGTTGTACCGCAGTTTCGCCAGCGGTTCAAATGACGAGGTCATTCGGCGCTGGCTTCGCAGCCGTCGAGCGCATATACTCGAGCCTGATGCGCCACGCCAAGACCAAAAGGATCGCTGCATTCGTTGCCTTTCCGCTTCTCTTCGCGGCGATCCTCGTGCCCGTGATCATCTGGCACCAGGAGATCTGGAGGCTGTTCTCCTCCGTTCAACGTCTGAGGGAATGGGTGCGGGGCTGGGGAGTATGGGCTCCGCTGGTCTTCATCGCCGTGCAGACCCTGCAGGTGATCCTCTTCGTGATACCCGGGGAGGTGCCGCAGATCGCCGGCGGCTACCTCTTCGGCGCATGGCTCGGCACGCTGCTCTCCGTAACGGGCATCCTCATCGGCTCGGCGGCCAGCTTCTTCCTGGCCCGGGCACTCGGCAAGCCCTTCGTGGAAGCCCTCTTCGCGAGGGACCAGATCGAGCGGATCGAGGCGCTCCTGGAATCGCAGAGCGCCCGGATCGTGTTCTTCCTGCTGTTCCTGATTCCGGGCATCCCGAAGGACATCCTCTGCTACGTCGCCGGGGTGAGCCCCATGCGCTTCCCCTTCTTCGCCGCAGCCTCGACGCTGGGAAGGCTGCCGGGCATCGTCGGCAGCGCGATCATCGGGAGCGCCGCGGCAGCGAGCCACTGGCTCCTCATGGGGATCATCGGTGGAGCTGCCGTGGTTCTGTTCGTACTCGGCTTGCTGCTCCGGCCCAGGATCCAGGCACGGCTCGAGCGGATCTCCGAACGCCGGCGAGGCCCATCCCCCTCGCCCGAGGACAAGCCGCCTATGGGGTCTTGACCGCGTCCAAACCATGAAAACCATGGACACCCACCGTTCTTTTCATCTTTGGTGGGTGTCCACATTCTCTACGCTCCAGGTACAGCATGGCCCCAGGTATCGGTGACGGTTCCCTGGATCGATGACGGCTTCTCCTGATATGCGATCAGGTTGCTGACTACAGCAAGAAAGGTCAGGGCCAAAATCGCTTTGTGCAGATTGATGGTCATAATCGTCCTCAGGGAGGTTGCGGTATCATTATTCGTAATTCGTCGATCAGCGTACGTCAGTTTTCGTCGTCAGCTTCCATGCCGGGGATGAGTTCGGCCCGCTTTCCGATGCCGGGCGCCCGGGCCAGCCTGCCGTCGCATGTCAACACAATCGCGTCCAACGCCTCGGCCAATGCGACGTAGGCGGCATCATAGGCCGTCATGTTCTTCCGAAGTGTCCATATGCGATCCAGCAGCGGTTCATGGGCGTGCCGCTCCAGATCGAGAGCGCGGAGATTTTCGAGCGCATTCCTGGCATCATCCTGTTCGAGTTCGCCGTTCTGCACCAAACGCCTGAGCGCCTGCGCCACCTCGACGTCGACAAGGTGAGGCGCGTGGAGACTCAGCACGGGATCGGCGATCCGGTCCGCGACCGCTCGCCCACGCTCCGTGCCCAGCAGCAATTCAACAACGGCCGAGGCGTCCAGAACGATCATCTTGCATCCCGCTCGGCTCTTATGATTGCGGCCGGGCTCTGGCGAAAGCGGCGGACGGGCCGGGCTTGGAGCCGTTCGAGGATTTGCTGCCGCGTGGGCCGGTCGAGCGCCTTGCGGACTTCACGCAGCACATAGTCCGACATCGACATACCTTCCATCGCCGCCCTGGCCTTCAAGCGACGATGAATCTCTATCGGGACGTTTCTGATCTGCACCATGGTTTTTGACATGATAAAAGGATAGTTTCATCGCTTTTTCATGTCAAGCCTCTTGGCCGGCGACGAGGTTCTCTGAAAATGGGGACGCTCTCCATTTTCGATCCCGTCGTGAATGATTTTGCCGGCCCCCTGCAATTCTTCAGCGACTGCACTCATAGTTTTCCAGCCTCCTTCCGCCGCACTCCAGATTATCGGATCAGCCAGGTTTTGCCGTCCTGGCGAATGTGCACGACTGTGTTGCCGAATCCTCTGGCGCTGATCTGATAAAGGTCCGCAGCAGCCTGCATGGATGGCTGGAATTCGATTCCTTCGACGCGGATATTGCCCGCATCCAGGCTTGCCAGTTCAGGCGCAAACCGGCCATGGGCGGCCCTGAAGCGGCGCTGGCGGTAGTAGAGCCGGCGCAGCGCCCATTTCACGCCTTCGTTGGGATCTCGCACAAGCTGCTCCTCGCCCGCACCCGCCTGCACAGCGGAAAACTGCACATAGCCCCACCGTTCCGGCATGTGCATGTCGATCGCCCCTTGCGCGCTCCACACCCAGTTGTCCGCGGCTGACGGATTGCCGGTCGCCGGATCGATCCGCTTCAAGTATCGTCCTTCTTTCTTCTCGACCTGCCATTCGACGCGCGAAAAGTTGACGCGCCATTGGTCTCCGGCTTTCGGCGGCCGCTTTCCCGGAGCGGCCTCGCGCAGGATGCGCCACGGCAGCGCCATTTCGACCGTCCACCCCTCGTCGCGATCGCCGGGCCGGTTCAGCGTGCCGCGTGTGTCGATCCCCATCCGCAGGCCGGCAACATCCCAGGCGATGATCGCCGGCCCGCCGTCCCGATAGGGCTGGACCAGCATCAGATCGAAGACCGTCCCCAGCGGATTCACTTCGACTTCATAGTAATTATGGGTATCGCCGTCGGGATCGATGAACACCTCGACGTCGTGATCGTTATAGATGATGGCGTCGCGCTCGGTCAGCGTTCCCCACAGGTCCGGCTCCTCCATGTCGAAAGCCACATAAAAGTAATTGTCGTCCCAAAGCATTTTGGCCTGCGTGCGGAACCGGGGGCGCGGACGCGATTCCCCTTCAATATCGACAAACAGGCCGGTCCACGGCGCCGCACCCCATGAGGCCTCGTCGAGCTTGCCGTTGATCGCCAACGGGGAAGACGCGCGATAGCAGACATATCCGGCAGGCGCAAACGGCATGGCTTCGGGATCGCGCGCCGGCTGAGTCTGCAGATCGAGGCTCCCCGCGCAAGCCGGCAGCAGTGCGACGAAGAGGGCCGGCCGCGAAAAAACGCGCCGCATCATGCGCCTCCTCCTTTGCCGGCCCGCTTCACCGCGGCAGTGAACTGTTCCCAATGCGCAGGCGTCAGCGTGTTGCCCTGGAACAGGCTGACTCCCTGCGCGCCGCCCGCGAACGAGCGCTCCACGGCGCGGCCGAGATCCGCGGGCGGAAGGTCCGGCACATAAAGTCCCGAATAGAGCGGAATGCGGCCGCGCAACGCATCGGTTCCTGCGCGCGTGGCGCGCTCGATCCACGCGATGTCTTCTTTATAAAAACCGTGATACACCATCGGCAGGACGGCATCCAATTTCCATCGTACCCAGTCCTGGCGCACAAGCGTGCGCGCGATGGCCGGTGTGGGGAACACCGCCGCCGTCACCTGTTTCTTGTGCGCGTGCACTTCGTCTGCCAGCAGGGCGACCACTTCGGTGATTGTGTCATACCGGAATTGCAGCCACGCCTTGTGGCCCGGCGGATCCGGTATTTCCATGGGATCCACACCCGCCTGGCGCTTGAAGCGGTCACGGCAAACGCCGCAGTAGCAGAAATCAAACTCCGGGTATTCCTTGTCCTGCACCAGGTTATATTTCGGCCAGAGCGCGACCGGGAGGATGACGTCCGGGTAGCGGATGTAGTCGAGGTGCACGCCCGCCAATCCTTCGATCTGGGAGAGCCCGCGCACATACTCTTTCAGATATTGGCGCACTTCATCGCGCACCGGGCACATGAACTTGTAGTAGTCGACATAGGGCGCCTTGTCGGCCGTCGACACTCCCTTGCGGGACACTGCATACCATTCCGGATGAGCCTTCACATGCTCGGCCCGCATCATCGTGAAGATCCATGCATGCACCTCCAGGCCTTCCTGGCGTGCGACCGGAATGGCTTTGCGGTAAAAATCGGTGGTGCCGCCGATCAGAATGGCGTCGATTCCGGCGGCGCGCATCTCGGCCAGCTTGCGGCGCCAGTCGTCCATCGACTTGACATCGCCGCGCATCCAGGCCCAATTCTTGGTCGCGGATCGTGACTTCCCGGCTTGCGAGGCCGGGGCGGTTGCGCAGCTGCCCAGCACGAGGCCCGCTCCCGCCGTATGAAGGAACTGTCTTCGGTTCATGGCACTCTCCTGACAGCGGCGGCCGGACCCACTACTGCAGCATGGAGACGATGCATTCAAGTGCGGAGTGGATAGGGGTGGAAAGACCGGCGATGGAAACAAGGAAGGAAACCGCCAGGAAGAAACCGAAGACGCACGCACCCAGCCTGCCGATGGAAACGTGTCGTTCCGGTTTCAGGTCGTCGCCTTTCAGGGCGAGCTGGGTGAGCCGCAAGACCCGGCGGCGGACACCTCCTATTTCCTGCGCGATCAGAAACGCTCCCGCGAACATCGCGGGCTTGGTGTCCCGGGGAACCAGCCGCGCGACCTTTACCAGGGCAGACGCAAGATCCAGGGCCACGGGCGCTCCGTTCCTGGCCGCATGCTCATCGGCTGCCATCTCCACGGTTTCGATCCAGGCCCGGTCGAGAGCACGGCCCGAGGGATTGAACGGCAGCAGGTTGTGACAGATGCGCAGCAATCCACGCCTGAAGTTGTCCCCGGCAAGGATGTGGCCGCGTTCGTGCGCGAGCGCAGCCGAGAGCTCGGCTGGCGTCAGCGATTGAAAGACCTGGTCGGCGATGAACATCTTGGGCCGGAAAATGCCCACGATTGCAATCAGCGGGAAAGGATGCCGGATTCTGAATGCGGGGACAGGAGTATCATCCAGCTGAATCCGCTCGGAGTGCAATAGCCAGTCCCGCTGCAGCCGCCGGGTCAGCCGGCAGGCAGCCAATCCGCGCCACAACGCGATGCCGATCGCATACAGCGATGCCGCGGCCAGCAAGCCAAGTTTCGCGGTTACCACCTCGGTGGTGTGGCGCGGTTCATTGGCCAGATACGAAGGAAGGAACAGCGTTCCCACACAGAGAATTGCGGCCACGGGGGGAAACACACGCAATACAAACAGAAATTGCGCCCGCGCGGAAGTCGGCCACGACTCGGCGGTCCGAGAGCTGAAACGCCAGATCAACGCCGCCGCGACGGAACCCAGGCTGTTGATGACCAGAAGCCCCGAAAGCGACAGGCAGATTCCCAGCAGTTCGAACATGGTTCCCCTTATGGGTGCTTGCGCCGCCACTCCTGCTTTTTTTCCCGAATGAGCCGGTCGAGCGCATCCAGGGAGGCACGGTCATGTTCGCTGACGGCCTCTACGATACAGGCCAGGATCGGCTCCACCTTGTCCTCGGCACGGCCGATCAGGCTGTCGATCAAATCGCGCGCGATGCCTTCCTCGAATTCCGCAGGCGATACGCGCGGCGCGTAAAGAAAGGCTCGCCCTTGCTTGCGCCGGTTGAGCATGCCTTTTTTGTAGAGGCGATGCAGCGTCGTCATGAGGGTTGTGTAGGCAATGCGCTTTTCGAAATCCAGGAAAACATCGCGCACGCTGATTTCGCCGCGCTGCCAGGAGATATTCATGACCTGGCGCTCGAGTTTTCCTAGAGCTGCGCCGACTACTTCACGCGGCCGCTTGAATCCCCGGAGCGTAAAAACAGGAATCTTCATCCGAACCTCATCCAAGATCACCGCAGAAATCGCAGAGATTGCGGAAAAAATCAAGCAAAAACGCACGGCCGCCACTGAAAGCCATGCCGGAGCATCGCGCCGAAGGCGCCCTGGAGTGCGGCGACATGTCGCCGCTTTTTCCACGCACGAACTTCGGCTACGTGCTGGCGCCTTGCCGCCATCATGGAAGCGCGCGTGCAAGCAGTCCGGCTTCCCGTTTGAAACCGGCAGCAAGCTGCCGGCATGCGGGCCAATAGGATGTCATCACAAAGCGGCGTCATGCCGCCGCACTCCAAAGCGCCCTTCGGGCGCGATCCGGAAGAATGATGCGGCTGGTGGACGGCCGTTTTATGGCTGGGTGGCCCAGGGACGCTGCGCGACCATTTCCCTGACTATGGCGGCGGCCTGTTGGACATCATCCCGCGTGATGCCGCGGTAAGTTACAAAACGAACTATTGTGCCCATACCGGGAAGCCCCCGGACCCGACCTGCGCTCAGATGGCGTGCGAATGTGGCCGCGTCAATGCCGAGACCTTTGACTTCCAGGTTCACAATGTCGGTCTGGACGGATTCCATGTCGATCTCGAGTCCCGGGACTTGGCGCAGAAGATTTGCCAGGATGCGCGCGTGCGCGTGATCCTCGACGAGCCGCGGGATCATGGTGCGCAGGGCCACCAACCCGGGAGCGGCAATGATGCCCGCCTGGCGCATGGTGCCGCCCAGGGCGCGCCTGATCTTGCGGGCGCGCTCCACAAATTTGCGGCTGCCGGCAAGCAGGGATCCGACGGGCGCCGACAATCCCTTCGAAAGGCAGATGCTCACGGAATCCACCCGGCGCGTAAGCGCGTCAGCCTTCACGCCAAGCGCAACCGCGGCGTTGAACAGGCGCGCGCCGTCAAGATGAACAGGCAGGCCGTGGTCGCGCGCGATCCCGCAGCACAGGTCCATGTGCTCCGGTGAAATCACCGTTCCGCCGGCGGTGTTGTGCGTGTTTTCCAGGCAGACGAGCCCGGGGGAAGGAAATCCCGTGGCAGCCCGGCGCGCCGCCATCGTCAGCGGTTCAGGGAACATCGCGCCCAGCCGGCCGGGGACCGGAAGAACCAGCAGTCCGCACGCCGCCGCCAGCCCCCCGAATTCCAGGCCGTAGAGATGTGCGTTCTGTTCGACGATTACCGCACCTCCCGGCTCGGTATGAGTTCGCAGGGCCACAAGGTTTGACATGGTGCCGCTCACAGTCAGAAGAGCCGCCTCCTTCCCAAGCATCCCGGCTGCGAGAGCTTCGAGTTCCAGAACGGTCGGATCCCCGTCGCGGGAATCGTCTCCCAATTTGGCCGTTAGGATGCTCTGGAGCATTTCCTCGGTGGGCAGGGTGAGGGTGTCGCTGCGCAAATCGATCGTATGCTCGGCCATGGCTGCCTCCGTCAGAGGTACCACGATAGAGGTTTTTGGCAGTTGTTTCAAACGATAAAGAAGGAGTCAGGAGTCGGGAGTCGGGAGTCGGGAGTCAGGAGTCAGGAGTCAGGAGTCAGGAGTCAGGAGTCAGGAGTCAGGAGTCAGGAGTCAGGAGTCAGGAGTCAGGAGTCAGGAGTCAGGAGTCAGGAGTCAGGAGTCAGG
>Ga0315277_10000644_pt1 | contig 54567 bp, 57 predicted proteins | sample YL17G05_15_MG_FD_203695 | JGI IMG/M metagenome (GOLD analysis project Ga0315277, IMG submission 203695) | Sediment microbial communities from Yellowstone Lake, YNP, Wyoming, USA - YL17G05_15 | ecosystem: Environmental > Aquatic > Freshwater > Lake > Sediment | place: USA: Wyoming | collected... | reverse complement strand
CAACAATATCCGTCCTCACATGTCTCTTGGAAATCTAACTCCTATGAAGTATTATGCAAGTATTAAACAGGAGAACCGTTCTTGATGTACTGAACTAATACACGAAAGCGGGCTTTTTTGTTGCCTGCACGTTTGGACGGGATGTTCCAGCTTTTTAGTAAACATCCCCGCTTTGATGTGGGAATTATGTCAAAAATTGACACCAGAAACCTCCTGTAGTATAATGCGCATGGCAACAACACGCATTAGCTAATTCACAACACAAGGAGCTTAAGATGATTGCTAAGTTCGTGTTCGCAGTGGGCACGGTCGCTTGGTTTATTATGTCTGCTTACACGGCGATTCCCGTGATCCTCGGCTATCACACATTTGAGCTAAGTACTGCTGGTGGGATTGCCCTAATGGCTACGGCTATTGTCACGCCGTTCGCGTTCATCAAATACGACCAACACGGCAAACAAGCCACGTCACGAACAGAAACACCGCCTGGAGGTCAAAAGACTAAAAGGTGATTCGACATGAAACGAATCTTAAAGGTGACGGCTTAAATTAAGCATTTAAATGATTGATTTGAGACAAGTAACGACTCGGAAACGGGTCGTTTTTTGTTTCTAAAAAGAAAGAGCCCCCGCACGTTCTGATGAGAAGTCGCACGGGGGATTGGGGTTCTACAACACTGCTCTAATCATTGAAGCAAGGCCGATTTTATTGACGCGGTGAGACTCGCGGCTAGTCTCTATGTGAAAACCCTCTGCATCAAAGCTGACGCAGATATGTGAAACTTCATCCGCATCCTTAGAAAAAGTGCAGGAGGCAGTGCGGACCATGTCTCCAAACAGACGCTCTCCTGTTTCAAGGAAGTGACTGAAGATTGTGAATATCAGCACGCGCGCTGTGGGTACTTCTGCTTCTGGGCGCAAAAGAGCAAGTTGTTCCTCCCAGGTTTTCCAGGTTGAGGCTTCCTCCGGGTATCTCTGTACAAGATACCAGACAGCTTTTCTTTCTAGTTCCCTAGCGAAGGAAAGCCTGTTGAAGGATTCGCTTTTGCCGGCGTAAGGCAACCCCACGATTTCGTGCAACGCGACAACGGACATTCGCGTCATGGCAACGAGAACGTGAGAGTGCCTTAGTTTTTCTAGCACTGCCTCGGGAAAAGGAACCTCGTCTAAGGCCCCGTATTGAATGTCTGGGCGATAGCCATAGTGCCGCTCAACTTCTTGTGCACCGAAGAAGTTGGGCTTCATGATCAGACGTGCTCGCTTTGGATCTGTGCCTCGTCGGACCTCCTCGCCCCTTACGAGTCGTATGATGTTTGTTGCTAACTGATTGTCTCTTGACTCGATAACTCTCTGAGCATCTTTGTCGTTGAAGCCTGCAGCTTCCAGTCGACGGAGGAGTTCGTGCTCTTTGTGCACCGATAGGGTGCGATCGTGGCTCACCATGTTGTCCATGGCACACCTTTCCTTTCTTGATATTCTGAACCTTCTTTTCAAAGAACATTGAGATTTTAGCAACATCAGGTCAAAACGTCAAATTTATATTGTTGGGTTCGATTCCAGTCCGGCTTTAGCGGGGCCTTGTTGACTTTTTAGGTGATTTGTGAAAACATAACGACACGTTGACCGGCTGGGGCGCCTATCCGAGTTGAAACTACACTCAATCAAGCGTCCAGTAAACACCCGGTCAATTTTATTATCCATTTTGCGTCGACTGCAACACATCTTTCCTTGGTTTTAAAAGCTCTGTACACCCTTTTGTGCGCACGGCTGTGTCTGCTAATTTCTTGAAAAACCATATCCGGCGTATCTAATGCGTGGAACTTAAGTACCGAGTTTATATAAGACTTTATGTTTCTGTTGTAACCGGGATATTCTATGTCAATTACGATTAAATCTTCCCTATTCGTCTTTGATAAACTTAATGCTTTGGCACACAACGCAGAGAAAGAAAAAAGTTTAAACGTTAACGGCCTACCGAGAGATCTAAAATATTTTTTGAGTTTCTTTTTCTCACCTGCGTGTATCGATACAATAACATCTTTTGAATTTGTGAGTGCCACATAGGTAGTTTTTGCAGTGTCCTCGATTTTTATCGATTGATCAATTTCATAACGCATAATCTTGAAAAAGGAAATCGGACAGAGGCAGATTGAATTTATATTATCAGAACTATGGTTATGATTTCAAGAGACAGTCGTTTTATGTAGTACAATAGTCGCATGGAAATTTTAACTCTTGCTATCGTGGTCGTTTTAGTTTTAGGAGTCGCCGTATTCTTGTATTCCCAAATTAAGTCACTCAAGGAAAAGCCGGATGCTGCCAAAGATCAGGTCTTAATGGAGTGGCTTAAGACCATGAAGTCGGAGGTAACGGAGCAGTTAAAGAGTCAGCAGGAAAATCTGAATAAGCAGTTAAGTGACCAGAGAATGGAAGTGGCCAAGCAGGGCGGTCAGATGGCACAAAACCTAACTCAGCAATTAAACCAGCAGTTAAATAACACCCAGGAAGTCATTAGGAATGTGCAAAAGCAGTTGGGTGGAATTGAGGAATTTGGCAAGGACATTAAAGATTTGAGCAATGTCTTAAAGTCGCCAAAATTGCGGGGCGGTTTGGGCGAGCAGTTTTTATATGAAATTTTGGCCAACGTTTTGCCCAAGGAGCTTTACGCCACGCAGTATAAATTTAAGGATGGAAATACTTGCGACGCGGTGGTGTTTACGGACAAAGGGATGATTCCGGTGGATTCCAAGTTTCCCATGGAAAAGTACAAATTAAGTGTGACCACAGAAAGCCCGGAAGAAAGAGACAAAGCGAAGAAAGAGTTCACTAAGGCTGTGAAAGATAAAATTGACGAGATTGCCGGAAAGTATATTTTGCCGGCGGAAGGTACAACGGAAAACGCGGTTATGTATATTCCAAGCGAGAGCGTTTTTTACGACATGATTGTGAACACGCCGGCGGTTGAGGAATACGCTCGGAATAAAAGTGTGATGCTGGCAAGTCCCAATACAATTTCTTATTTTTTAAAGGTGGTTTTGGTGGCGTACAAACAGCACGAGCTGCAGAAGCACGCGGTGGAAATTCAAAAAGCTTTGGTGGGAATTAAAATTGAGGCGGAAAAGTTTAGCGAGGACCTGGGGGTTTTAGAGCGACACATCACAAACGCATATAAATTTATGGATGGGGTTAAAGCAAGGTTTGGAAAGTTTTTTAACCGGCTGGAGAACGTGCAGTCGATTGAAGGCCCTAAAGAGCAACCTAAACTGCTTTAGGTTATATTAAACCTTTTAGGTTATAATGCACTTGATATGAAAAAACTGCCTAAAGAAAACGATCAGGAAAACGTCCAGTACAGCCCTCTGGTGGTTTTCCAAAACGTTACCAAGTGCTTTGACAACGGGTTCGCATGTTTAGAGGATGTGACTTTTACCATTGGGCGCGGGGAATTTGTGTTTTTAGTGGGAAAATCCGGCGCGGGAAAATCATCGCTGGTTAAACTGTTGATCCGAGAGCAACCCCCCACCTCGGGAAGCATTATTTTTGACGACGTTGACATCGCTACCATCCCCCATAAAGAGATTCATACCATGCGCCGAAGGATCGGGGTGGTTTTTCAGGATTTTAAAGTTTTGCCGTCCAAAAACGTTTTTGATAATGTGGCTATTGCTTTGGAGGTAACCGACGCCCCAAAAAGTCAAATAAAAGAAGTGGTGGATAATGTGTTGACTTTGGTGGGGCTTTTAGATAAGTCGCAAAGGCTGCCTGCTGAACTTTCGGGTGGTGAACTTCAAGAGGTGGCTATAGCAAGAGCTTTGGCTCACGAGCCGGATCTTTTAGTGGCGGATGAACCTACGGGAAATATTGATCCGGTGGCCAGTCAGCAGGTTGTAGACATTTTTGAAAAAGTCAACAATATGGGCGTGGCGGTTCTAATGGCCACGCATGACGACAGGGTGGTGGACAAGCTTAAAAAACGAGTTGTACGGCTTGATGGTGGCAAAGTTGTTTCGGATGTAAAGGGAGGAAAATATGAGGTCCTCGTCCCGCCACCGGCGGGACTCCGGTCCTCTAATTAATAAATTATGCCCAAAGTGCTGAATAGAGTCCTGCAAAACGCCAACAAAGAAAAACTGTTTACGGCGTCCAATTTGGTAGTGATGACACTTACTTTTTTGGTTTTTGGACTTTTTGTACTTATTGAAGTTTTGTCGCAAACGGCGCTTGATAAGCTGGAAAAAGAGGCCACAGTTACCTTATTTTTTAAGGACGACTTTACAGAATCGCAGATTTTGAATTTGAAGTCGCAAATAGAAAAGGATAAACGCGTTTACAGCGTAAAGTACGTTTCTAAAGAAGACGCCTTTAATATTTTTAAAGATTTGAATAAGGACGAGCCGTTGCTTTTGGAGTCGGTTACGGCCAGCGTCCTGCCCGCAAGTTTAGAAGTGCGGGCGGTAAAAGTATCGCTTTTAAGTACTTTGTCCGACGAGTATTCCAAGCTGGACGGGGTGGAGGGGGTTAAATTTTTTAAGGATATTATTGAGCGCTTTAATTTTTGGCGGGATGTTTTGAGCCTTGTGGTGGGGGCAGTTTTGGCGATTTTGCTTTTTGTATCGTTTTCTATTGTGGTGTCCACGGTTAGAACGGCCATATCTCTGCGCGGTACTGAATTTGAAATATTAAAGTTGGTAGGGGCGAGTGATGCTTATGTTAAGGGCCCTTTAATTCACCAGGGCGTTTTGTATGGCGCGATTTCTGCTTTTATTGCCGGTTTGGTTTACACGGTTCTGATACTTGTGGCGCTATTTTCCGGGTTTTTGGGCTCTCTGGGAATTACCGATTTTGCCCTGGTTTCCGGCCTTGCCGTTCCCGTGTGGATGTTTGTGATTGTTTTAACTTTGGTTTTAACTCTGTGTGGCGCGCTTCTAGGTTATCTCTCAAGCACTTCCGCGGTCAAAAAGTATTTAAATTACTAGTACGTTGATCTTATGTTTAAGAAGCTAATCACGCTTGGCTTAATTTCAATATCCGTCCTGGCTTTTTTTCGTATGCCGGTTTCTGCCGTGGACACCAATAATTCGGGACAGGCGGATGACTTAAAAGACAAAATCGCGGATCTGGAAAAAAAGCTTAACGACCTTTCCGGTGTAGAACAGTCGCTCAGTAAAGAAATTACCTATTTGGATGCACAAATTAGCCTAACCGAACTTAAGATTCAGCAGTCAAACGCAGAAATTGTAAAAAGAAACGCGCAGATCAAAAAATTGGAAGAGGATATTGGCGACTTGGGAGATAGGATTGTAAAAATGTCCAGCACCATTGAGTTTCAGAACGAAATTTTGGGAAAACGCTCGAGGGCCCGATATGAAAGTATAGAAACCTCACCGTTGTACGTGATTTTTGGGTCAACAAATTTAAGCGGGGTTGTGCAGAAGTTAGAGTACTTGCGGACCATGTCAATGGAGGATAAAAAACTTTTGGACCAAATGCACGAGACCCGTAACGTTTACGACAAGCAAAAGGGTTTACTGGGCGACAAGAAGGAGCAGATTGAGACGCTAAAGGAGCAGGTGGAAGCGGAAAAGCGGAATTTGGAAATTTACAGCGACCAGCTGGATGCTAAGAAAGTTGAAAAAAAGAAGCTTTTGGAAGATACGCAAAACGACGAGGCTACTTACCAAAAGTTGCTGGCGCAGGCCAAGGCCGAGTTGGATGCCATCAACGGAATTGTTGCCGGGATCAACTTTAGCAACGGGTCAAAAGTTAAAAAAGGCGATGTGATAGCGTACATGGGCAACTCCGGATCCCCTTATTGCTCTACCGGCGCACATCTGCATTTTGAAGTGCGGAAAAACGGCGCGGTGGTAAACGCGGAGAATTATTTAAAATCCAAAACGCTGATGGTTTTCCATTATTCCATCGGGAATACTAAGATTGGGAACGGGAAGTGGGACTGGCCTATGGACAGCCCACAAATTACACAAAGGTTTGGCAAAACTCCGTGGTCTTGGCGGTACGCGGGCGGACAGCATACCGGAATTGATATGGTGGATGACAACATAAAAATTACCGCTCCTGCAGACGGCATTTATGTGCGGAGTGTGCAGAATTGTTCCGGTGTGGGTTTAAATTACGCGGCTATCAACCACGGCGATGGGGTTGTAAGCTACTATCTGCATATTCGTTAGCCGTCATGCCGGGAAATTCTAGTCAAACTAGAAGTCAATATCTTGACGGTTTTGCAATCCGATAATAAATTCCAAGAATGCGTTTTGTAGTATTTTGCGTGGTGGTAATTGTGTCGGTGATTTTCTGTCCACGCGCGTATTCCTTGCAAGAAACTATCGACCAAAAGTATTTTGACTTTATTTTGCTTAAAAACGTTTTGAGGGATGGACAGGAAGTCGTTGTTCAATTTAACTGGAATATCAAAGATTTTAATATGACGGGGCAAAAGCGGCTTACGGTTAAGCCTTTTATTTCGGCAGGGGCGGTGGAGATTTATAATGAGGACTTAAAAAAGTTTGTTGGCGTGACCGATTTTAGTAGTCAGCTTCCATATCTGCAAAAAGAAATGCGTTTGAGATTTAGTGGCGTACAAAATATAGAAACTCCGGCAGCTTTGCATTTTTATATTTACGACACTTTAACAGGCCAAAAATATGAAACCTTTATTAAAAAAGTTTGGGGAACGGTTTATTACAAAAAGTATACGGACTTGCTGAACGAGAATATCCTAAGAACTTCCGGCGATGGGAAAACGCTTGCGGAATCAGTGGTCGATATTGTTAAACCCGCCGACGACAAGCCTAACGATCCGGTAAAAATATACCTTTGGTACTTAAGTCCTGCCTTTTTTCTTTACGGTTTGCTAAAATCACCTAATGGCCCTGGTTAAAAAATGGTTTCCCGCCTTGGCAATCTGCGCGTTTTTGTTTTGGTCTTCTTCCAGGTCGAGCATGGAGATATCAACGGACAAAAGCGTGGATTTACCAAGCAGGAAAATAGTGCATTTTATTGTTTACGGGGCTTTGTGCGCGTCGCTATATAGAGCCACGGGTTCTTTGGTTATCGCCATACTGTTTTCCGGGCTATACGGCCTGTTTGACGAGTATCATCAGCTGTTTACGCCGCTGCGGAGTGGTAAAATATCGGACGTACTTATTGATTTAACGGGCGTCTGCTTTAGCGCGTTTTTAATATGGAGATTTTATCCGCATCTACCGCAGAAACTAAAAAACTGGCTGAAACCCTAGCGGAGAAGATCAAGCCGGGAATGGTGTTGGCTTTGTTTGGCGATTTAGGGTCAGGCAAAACCACCTTTACGGCTTTTTTGGTAAAAGCTTTGGGTTTTGACTCCCGAGTGCAAAGCCCCACCTTTGTAATTCACCGCCGGTATACTAAATCGGAAGGTAACCCGATCGATACTATTCACCACGTGGATCTTTATAGGCTGACGTCAAAAGAGGAAGTTTTAGACATTGGGATGGAGGAAATGCTGCAGGAATCGCATTCTCTAGTTTTAATAGAATGGCCCGAACTGGCAATGGATTTTCTGCCTCAAGATGTCGTTAAGCTTTATTTTACAACCATCGACGAAAACACCCAACGTATAATTGTGGAAGGGTTGAACTGATATGTACAAAATTTACCTAGACACGTCAAAAAGGTATTTAAACTCGATCAAACTTTACCACGGGAATAAGTTGATCGGTGAAAAAACCGGTGATATAGATGTGGTTTCCGCTATCGCCGATTTATTAAAGTCGCACAACCTTAAACCCGAGGATGTTTTTCTGGACTATTTTGAAGGTCCCGGCGATTCATTCACGGGTCTAAAGATCGGCTCGGCCATTGCCAATACCTTTAACTTTGCCACGGGAAAAATCAAGTCAGAAGACGCAAAACTTCCCAACTACGGCCGCGAACCAAACATATCGCAGCGGAAGAAGTGACCAGCAACATAGATCTGCGTGAAATGTTGCCGGTTACGGTATTCAACGACAGAAGGCTGCTTCTTCTTCCGTGTTGAATTGCTTGATGTCCAGGCCACTTCTTTTTTGTAGGATACACTTTATATACGGTTGAGACTTGCAAATACGAAGGTCTCCACCGCGCCTTCTGCAAGCGTCCACAGCAATGTCCAGCTCACTAAGGAAGTGCAGGTCGACAAACGGGACCTCTCCCATGTCTACTACCAGCCGTGCAGTCTGACTACTCTGCAGTAGCTTGTTGCACGCCTCTCTGAACTCCCCGCTGGCTTTGCGACCCCTACTCTCTCCTGTCAATACCACAAGGGTATATCCCTCCCGCGCCTCTGTTTTTATTTCCATAAGGCCTCCATTTGCAGATCCATGTGTATTATACAACAAATATTGTAAGTTGAGGTGAGGTTGACCTAATTCGAGCGGGTAGCCACTGAATTTGTTATTATTAATTTATCCATAGAGAGAATTGGCCAATCTCTCTGCTCTCCCAATAGGGAGCGACAGGATTACGGCCAACGCCGCGGGATCCGGGGAACAATGTATACAAATCCCTGGTGTAGGTCTCGCGGCTTTTTCTTAATCCTTGAAACACTGTCTACGGTGATCCAAGCCGACATTGCACCGAATCCAGTCTTATCGATGTCAAAAGGGTCAATTTTAACAGCGTTCTTTAGGAAAATAAGCATACAGTACTTTTTATCTTTGAACCTTTCATAAAATTCAGGAATTTTATTTTTCTCCAACCCATCATTGTCTCCATGCTCATCCAATATTTCTTTTACGCGTTTGGGAGTTAAGCCAGCAAATTGCAGAATTTTGCTTACTTCAGCTTTCATTTTTACTGGTTCACCAGAGTCTTTAAAATAAACTGTCTCGCCTTCTTTTATATTGTTCCAGGGTTTGCATTTGACCGAATACCAGCGAGATTCAATCTTTTTCTGACCGTTTAAGATTTTTTGAGTCAGGCCCCAAGATTTTTTCATTATCGCTATATGTTCCATAGTTTATATCTCTCCACGCCACTCTTTAATAAAGCGCTCAACGTACTCTTTTGAAAACTCATATCTTTCTTTTGCAATTTTTCTGCCGGTTTCAGTGTTAAAGTTTTCTGGCTTCCTTTTAGGCTGCCTAATTTCATGGCTTATATAGTGGACTGTCGATTTATTACTATCTCCCAATCCGTTATAGGGTTCATCTTTGTAAATAGGCCTTTTGTGTCCTTTTGACTGAAACGAACTACCTATAGCTCTTGCAACAGCAACAGCGCCCAATGCGTCTAAGCGGTCCGCGTCTTGCAAAATTTTTGCCTCCAAGCTTTTTGGTGGTTTTTCCGGTGTGCATCGATGCACGGAAATGGTGTGTACTACATTGTCGATCTTGTCTTTATGAAATCCGACTTTGTTAAGTATGTCTTTAGCTAACCGAGCCGATTCTTCTGCGTGATCTTTAACCTCTCCTCGATCTTGCGCCCCACGGGCGATGTCGTGCAAAAGACTAGCTACTTCTAAGACCTCTTCGTCGCCGCCCTCAAGTTTCCCAATATACAAAGCAAGGCGCGTAACCCGTTCAACATGGGTAAAGTTGTGAGAAAAGTCGTTTTTATCTAGATCGTTGAAATAACTTTTAGCGATTTCTTTTATCTTTTCTAACATCTGGTATATTTTATACCAACACTATATCCCGTGGCAGTTTTTGTACTTTTTACTTGCTAGTAGGATTTCTATTTCTTCCCTCAATTTCTTTCTCAAACTATTTAGCTTTTCTAGAGTTGGTCTATGTTTATCTGATTGCCAAACCCGTTTTGATATAGCCCAAATATTTCTTTCAGGTTTTGGATCAGTACCATAACGAGGAATAATATGCCAGTGCAAGTGAGGATCGCTATTCCCAAGCTTTGCATAGTTTAGTCTTTTAGGTTTAAAAGCGCGATAAACAGCTTCTGCCACTAAACTCATTTCGCAAAGAAATTCATCTTTCAAATCACTTTTTAATTCATGCAGTTCCGCAGAATGATTTTTAAGAACAAATATGGTGTAACCCTCAAAATATTGGTACCAACTCATAACCACATAACCGGTCTTGAGTTCTGCAACAAAGAACGGATCTTTTTTGCGTTTAATATCCGCTATTTCTTTACAAAAAGTACAATTACTCATTTTATTTCCCGTGGCAGTTTTTATATTTTTTGCCGCTGCCGCAGGGACAGGGGTCGTTGCGGCCGATCTTAGGTCCGCCGGATTTTACCTCTTCCACTTTAAGTGTCCGAGGTGCATCATCCTCTGCAGTTACGCCGGTTTGCAGCTCTCCGTGTTGGTAACTTACCGGACCCATGGCCAGCAAGCTGTCGCTTTGCTTTTTAAGAGTTGCACCGCTGACCTGCGTTTCTATATTTTGTAGCCTCTGCCAAATTTCGTTATAAATACGCTGAATTAAAAGCTCAAACCTGCCGTGACCTTCCGTTTTGTACTCTACCAAATGATCGCGCTGGGCGTAGGTTTTAAGAGCGGTTGACTCCCGCAGGTTTTCCATGTCGACCAAGTGATCCATCCAGTTTAAGTCAATAACCGGCAGGGAACTTTCCGCAAAAATTAGGTGCCACGGCACCTCGCCAAAGCCGTTTTGCATTTTGTCCCAAAAATCTTGGGTAAGGCCGGTGTTTTCCGAGAGCTTCTTAATAATCCATTCCGAGTTTTCTTTTATGTGGGCGGGCAACTTATCGACGCCACCGCTGGCTAATTCCGTAAAAGAGAGGATTTTCCGCCTCAATTTGTAAACCACATCCCGGTGAATGTTTATAACATCGTCCATTTCTACTACGCGCTTTCTGCTATCAAAATGAAACCCCTCCACCTTTTTTTGGGCGTTTTCTATAGAGCGGCTCACTAGGCCCGCCTCCAAGGGTGTGTTGTCCTCCATGCCGAAGCGGTCCATTAAACCCTTCATTTGGTCGCCGCCAAAAATGCGCATTAGATCGTCCTGCAAAGAGATGTAAAAGCGGGAAGAACCTGGATCCCCTTGTCGCCCAGAGCGGCCTCTTAATTGGTTGTCGATTCTTCTGGCTTCGTGCCGTTCGGTGCCGATAACATGCAGTCCACCCAATGTCTTTATTTCTTCCTGTTCCTCCGTGGTTGACGGGTCGCCGCCTAAGATAATGTCCACACCTCGTCCAGCCATGTTGGTGGACACGGTGACCGCACCTTTTTTACCAGCTTGGGCAATGATTAAAGCCTCTCTTTCGTGGTTTTTGGCATTTAGGATCTCGTGTGGAACGCCGCGCCTCTTTAGCTGCTCGTGAATCATTTGGCTTTTTTCCACGGAAGTGGTGCCAACAAGAACGGGCTGGCCTTGTTGATGTCTCTGGGCAATTTCGTCGGCCACCGCTTTAAACTTGGCGGCCTCCGTTTTGTAAATAACGTCGTTTAAGTCTTTTCTTACACAGAGCCTGTGGGTAGGTATCGAAACGACCTCCAGCTTGTATATCTTATAAAACTCCTCCGCTTCGGTTTCGGCGGTGCCTGTCATACCGGCCAGTTTTTTATACATTCTAAAATAGTTTTGGTAGGAAATTTCCGCCAGTGTGCGCGACTCCTGCTGGATTTCCACACCCTCTTTGGCTTCCAACGCTTGGTGGAGGCCGTGAGAATAGCGGTTGCTGGGCAAAAGTCGACCGGTAAACTGGTCCACAATAACCACTTGGCCTTCTTTAACCACATAATCTTTATCTTTCTCGTAAAGGGAATTGGCGGTTAAGGCCTGTTCTAAAAGATGAACCATTTCAAAGTCCTGCTCGTAAAGGTTTGTCACGCTAAGCATTTTTTCAATCCGGCGGATGCCAAGATCCGTAAGGGTGGAAGTTTTAAATTTTTCGTCGACCTCGTAATCCTGATTTTTTATAAGGTTTTTGATAATTTGATTGGCGTTTTTATATCTCTCTGACGGCTTTTGTGCGGTGATAGAGATTATCAAGGGTGTTCTAGCGACATCGATTAAGATAGAATCAACCTCGTCCACAATGGCGTAGTTATGAGCTCCGTACTCGCCATCTACGTTGGTTTGAACCACGTCGCCTACGTTTCTGGCCATGTTGTCGCGCAAATAATCAAAGCCAAACTCGTGGTTGGTGCCGTAAGTTATATGGCATTGGTAAGCTTGTTTTCTTGGCGACTCTTTAAGGCGTTTGGAGTATTCGTCTTGAAACTCCGGGTTGTTGTGTTCCGGATCGTAAACAAAGGCTCTTTCCTGCATGATTACGCCGACTTTTAAACCTACGTAGTCGTAAACCGGGCCCATCCAACCCGCGCCGTGTCTGGAAAGGTAGTCGTTGGGGGTTACAAGATGTGCACCCTTGCCGGTGAGAGCGTTAAGGTAAAGAGGCAGTGTGGCGGTAAGGGTTTTTCCTTCTCCGGTTTTTTGTTCGGAAATTTTGCCTTGATGCAGGACTACTCCCGCCATTAGTTGTACATCAAAATGCCGTTTTTGCAAGGTTCGGGCGCCGGCCTCCCTTACCAAGGCGTAAGCCTTGGGCAAAATTTCCTCCAGATACTCTTTTTGCTCGACGTCGTCCTTGTTCTTAAGCTCGGCAATCCACGCGTTTGTTTGTTCGATTGTTTTTTCCCGGTCTAGCCCTTTTGCCCAGTCTTCCAGTTTATTGATTTCTACCACCAGGGGCTTAAGTTTATTTAATTGTCGCTCATTAGAGTCAAACAGTTTTCCAAGCATAACCTCCGCATTATATCGCATTTTGAACAAGTGATTGCCAAAAGTGTTTTGTTTTGTTACTTTGTTTTCACCTAATCTGGGAGGTGTGAGATGGAAGCGAGGGAGATAGGGAAGTTGCAAGCCGCGGCGGATTTGTGGTTTGCAGAGGAGGAGCAGCAGGAAACGAGGGTACTGGAGGAGGCTACTGCAGAAGTCCTGGGGCCACGAGCTGATCTATTGGACCATTCGGAGGAGGTCCTACGTAAGGGGGTACAGCATCTACTGGACGCGTCTGAAAGAAAGAGGTTCTATTCAGATCGGACCGGATAGAAACGCACATCAGCGCCGTATCCGGTCCGCATTATTTTTAGTGCTGATATAATTACCCCGTGGCAAAGAGTTTTAAATTAAACCCTGACCAAAAAAAGGCGGTTGAGCACGAAAAAGGCCCAATTATTGTGGTGGCCGGCGCCGGTACGGGGAAAACCCGTGTGATTGCGGAGCGAATCAAGTATCTTGTTCAGGAAAAATATGTGGATTCGGACGCTATTTTGGCGCTTACCTTTACCGAAAAGGCCGCTAATGAAATGTTGGAGAGGGTTGGCGACATAATGCCTCTGGGCTATAAAGAGCCGTGGGTTTCCACTTTTCATTCTTTTGCCGACCGGATTTTGAAAAAGGAGGGTTTAGAGATTGGGTTGGACACCGGTTACCAAATTCTTACTTATCCTAAACAGTGGCTGTTGGTGCGGAAAAATCTTTTTGACTTTGACTTAAATTATTATCGACCCTTAGGGAATCCCACCAGGTTTATTTCCGCCATGCTCAAATTTGTTTCCCGACTTCAGGATGAGGGAATCGACACAGGAGAATTTGACAAGTTTGCTAAAAGTTTTAAGGGTGACGAGGAAGAAAAAAAGCGATGGTTGGAGCTGGCGTCGTTTTATAAAAAATATCAGGAACTGAAAATCCAAAACTCATATATGGATTTTGGCGACTTGATTTTGTGGTGTTCCAAACTTTTTAAAAGTCGACCAAATATCTTAAAAAAATATCAGGAACAATTTTTGCACATTATGGTAGACGAGTTTCAGGACACCAATTTTGCACAATATGAACTACTGAAACAACTTTTCCCGTTACGGGAAGTCGCGGGAAGAAGTTTGATGGTAGTAGGGGATGATTCACAATCGATTTACCGCTTCCGCGGAGCCGCCATCTCGAACATCCTGGAATTTAGGGCTGACTATAAAGGTTGTGACATGGTTACACTGATTAAAAATTACCGGTCTTACCAAAGTATTCTGGATCCAGCATATGAGCTTATTCAAAACAATAATCCCGATACTCTAGAATCGAGGCTGGGCATAAGCAAAAAGTTAATTTCCAGTCAAAAAAGAAGTCCTATAAAGCCAAACGTCCACGTTTTTTCCAGACTGGATGAAGAAGCGGACTTTGTGGTGGCAAAAATTGAGGAACTGCTTTCTCAAGACCCACAAATGTCGTACAAAGATGTGGCGATTCTGGCCAGAGCCAATAATCATCTTGACCCCTTTGTTTTAGCGCTCCGAGCACGAGGAATTCCTTATCAGCTTATTGGTAACCGCGGGCTTTATGATAAAGACGAGGTAAAAAACGTTCTAGCGTTTTTGCGTGTTCTGGCAAGTCCGGCAGATGGGGTGAGTTTATATAGAGTATTAAGCAACCCGGTGTTTAATATTTCACCCACGGATATTTCCAAAATTTTGTCCGACTCCAAATTTAAAAAAATTGATTTTTGGGGTTGTGTAAAAGATTCCCGTAACGAGAAAGTTCAAGAATTGGTTAAAACCATCGAAGGTTTCCAAAAAGAAATGCTTAAGTTTTCTCCATCAATGTTTGTTTTTAAACTAATCAACGATACTAGGATACTAAATAGTTACACTGACGAGGAAACTACGGAAAATCTGTTGGCCATTAAAAACCTTAATTTATTTTTAGACCAGGCCAAAATTTTTGAGGGCGACTATTATAGGGACCGTAAAACGACCCCCAACGTTTTGGACTTTTTGGAATATCTGGACCTGATGATTGAAGCGGGAGACAATCCTGCTCAAGCAGAGATCGAGGATATCGACACCGTTAGTGTGTCCACAGTACATTCTGCTAAAGGTTTGGAATACGACACGGTTTTTGTGGTAAATCTGATTTCCGGGAGATTCCCGTCCCGCGAGAAAGAAGATCCTATTGGAATACCAGACGATTTGATTAAAGAAACGCTGCCCATTGGCGACGAGCATTTGCAGGAAGAACGACGGCTTTTTTATGTGGCCATGACGCGCGCCAAAAGACATTTATTTTTAACTTATGCACGTAATTATGGCGGCAAGCGGGATACGACTGCTTCCGGTTTTTTGGCAGAAACAGGAATTCCAACCTCCGAAGAAGTCGCATCGGAAAATGGCAAGGGCATGCAAACCATGTTTGGGGTGGACTCGGAGTATAGGAAACAGCAGCTATTTAGTCGTGCACCCGCTCTTGATTATGTTAACTACAGCCGGATTTCTGCGTACCAAACCTGTCCGCTCCAGTACAAATATAATTATGTGTTGAACATTCCCAAGCGGCCCAGCTATGTTCTGTCCTTTGGAAACAGCATTCATTATACTTTGCGCGATTTTCATACCGAAAACATTTTTAAGCGTGACGTAAGCCGTGAACGGCTTTTGGAGCTTTACAATAAGAATTGGGATAATTCAGGATATTTGGATCAAAGGCATAGAAAACAAAGGTTTGACTCCGGTGAGAAACTGTTGAAGGCTTATTACGACAAAGAGAAGGACCGCGACAAAAATATTATTAAACTGGAAGAAACCATAACTTTAAAACTGGCGGGTGTAAAGTTTAGTGGCCGGGTGGACAGGATCGATCGCATTGACGGAAACAAGGTGGAAATTATTGACTATAAAACCGGCAAAGTTAAAGAGCAAAAAGATGTGGACAAGGACCTGCAAACTTCTTTATACGCCTGGGGTGTGCGGGAGACCTTAAAATACGAGCCGGAAATTTTGACTCTGTACTTTGTGGAGGACATGCAAAAGGTAAGTTCACGCAAGACTTTGGAGCAAATTAAAGAGCAGGTGGCACAGGCGGAGGAAGTGGTGGAAACCATGAAATTAGGCGACTTTAAGGCAACCCCCGGTATGCACTGTTCCTGGTGTGACTACAGGGATATCTGTCCGTTTGCACAAAAAAATGGTGTAAAATAACGAGCGTTTGAAATGCTATCGAGATAGATTGACCGAAGGACATGCCAAAAAGGAGGGCATCATGCCTTACGATCTCGGTTCCGATTACGCCATGCGGCTGCCGAAGGGTGCGGCTGTGGTAACTGACCCCACCACCGGCCGCCCAGTTCTCGAAGGCGTCCACGTTGGAAGTCCTTGCACTGGCGGTAGGAGTATCGATATCTCTACCGTGTTGGAAAAGCGGCTTGAGGAACTCACTGATGAGGAAATCAAGGTTTGGGCCCGGCTCACATATGCGGTTTCTGCTCTTGAGGAGCCCGACTTTGAAATGGATGTGCATTTGCACAAGTCGCTGCAGCCTGGCTCTCTTAAACGGAGCGTTATGGGCGGTGGGGTCAAGAAGTTGTGTCAATTCACGGTTGTGGATGCGGCCAGTGGGAAGGTTAACGTGAGGTGGCTGCCGTCCTGACGAGCGAGGGCGCTGAGGTGATGTGATGAATTTTTTCACACATCGAGGCGCCCGAGGTTTTATAAAGGAATGGCAGAGCTGTAAAGTCGGGCGAGGAATTTTAATACGGGGCTGTAATATTTGATCGTGGGGCGCGGGTAAAGAACTTCTATGCCGCCAAAGCGTTCTTTAAAGTGAGAAAACCCGCCCCAGGTTTTGGTAAAAGAGGGAAATCTTTTGTCGTCTTTGCCTTCCAAGTCCAAAAATTTATAATTGTGTGACTTTAAATACAGGAGCGACTCCCACAACAGCAAATAACCAAATTTAGTTTTTCTACCTTCTTCCGAGGTTCCGCCGTGCATAAACCAAACATTACCGTTGAAACCCAAAAACATTTTGGTTCCGCAGATAACACCATCCGCGCTCTTTACTACTGCCAGGTGACAGTCCGGCCCCCAAAGGTCAATCTTGGTTTTTAAGTCGTCAAGGCTTGAGACGGGAAACTTTTGCTTTAAAGCCGTGTTTTTCATAATAGGATAAACTTGGGATAATAAATCGAGGCCGGGCTTTTGAAAAAACGCCACGTGTGCACTTTCCCTTTTAGCTCTGTTAATAGAATATCGACAACTGTGGCTCAAATTAGCTTCCAGGGTTGCAGCATCGGTTTGTAAATCAATAAAAATAGTCGATGGGGGACAGAGGGGCGATTGGCTGATTTTATAATGTGCCTGGGTTAACACATCGACGTTTTGTTCCAGCGACGGCTCCAGCTTAACAAACGCGAAGTCATTTTTTTGGGCTAGTCTGTCAATCTCCTTTAAGTCGTTGACGTTTAAGTTTGCCGGCCGCTGCATTTTGGCAACCGATATAGGACCAGCTCTCCGTGAGTAGATATTTTTGCAGTCGCCCAAAGAATGCTTTTTCCACCCTAAATATTTAAGATACTCACCCCACTGTGGAGATTGCCTAATGTCGACTACCTGATTAATTTTAGAATTTTCCATCTTAAGTTGTTGGCAAGGTTAAACATTTTGTAAACTTTTTTATTGACCACAAAGTCGTACGAATCCATAAATTCCACGATCTGCCCGCCAAATTTAAGTTTAAAGTTGGTAAAGCCCCACCAGGGGTCGGTTTGGTCGTTAATATTTTTGCAGGCGCCCCACATGTCAAAAGAGGCGCAGCCAAGCTCCTTGCCGAACCTAATGGTTTCCCATCCAAGAAGGTTGCTGGGAAAAAAGTTTTGCAGGTTGTCGGATGAACCGCCGTATGGATAATAAAGGACGTTGTTGTAGATAAAAAGCATCCAGGAGGAAAGCGCTCCGCCGTTGAATTTGGCGGTTAAAATATGGCACATGCCTTTTGGCGATAAAATTTCCCAGATTTTTTGATAATAGTGCTTAGGATGGATGTAGTATTTTTGTCTTAAAGAGGTGACGTAAAGCAGGTCAAAAAAGACTTCAAAATCTGCCAGACTTTTTGCCTTTTCTATCATCACCCCGTTTTTTTGCGCCAGTTTCATATTATATCGGTGTTTTGGGTGAAGGTTTTTTAATAGCTCGTCCTCGGTTTTGTTTAGATCTAGGATTACGGTACTGCCTGCAAAAGTGTTTTTTGGCGACTTAATACAGCGGCCCCGGAAAATTGTTTCCGCGTTTTTGGCCTCGGGAGAGTTTTTTACGACGTTAGGTACATCAAAGTTGACACTTACGCACTTCTCGTTCTTTAGCGACCCTCTAAGCTTTTCCCAGTCAATAACAAACGGGTTAACTTTAGGGGAGTACGCCACAAAATAGGGCGAAAAAGGTATTTGGTGTTTAGAGTAAAAAATCTTTCCACAGCGCACGGTCTGTGTACCATAAGCGTTTTTAAATTCTGCCCATTCCTGTGACTGGACTATGTGATTGGTCACTTGCATAAATTCTCAATAAGGATTATAAGTTAAAGTATCAATTCCGCCAATAGGCGGGGTTAGAGGAGACTGGCGGCTTGTTTAGAAAGCGGGCCGCTTAAAGGGCTCGGACTCGTAAGGGCATCGGGCCCTTTTACACCCTTATTTTGAATATCTCAAGGTATTTTATCGATCCATAATCCTGTGGGCGTTTGGTGCTGTCGAGGTGGTATCTCTCCAACTCTGCCTTAGAAAAAACTTTATTTAGCATTTTGCGCGGGTGGGAAAAGACATAGTGGAGGAATTTTTCGTAACGGGAAATGTCGTGGGAAAACATATCGGTTGGTTTTCTTGTGAGCTTGATTACTGCCCCATCCACTTTGGGAACCGGAAAGAAGAGATTTTTGTCGACAATTTTTAGAATCGATGCCGTATAAAAAGCTTGAACAAAAACAGAAAGGTAATTTGAGCGCGGCGCCGTTTCAGCAATTTTCTGCGCGACTTCTTTTTGGATTAAAAGAACGCAAGTTTCCGGCATCGGGTGGTTTTTTGTCAAACGGTGGATGAGGGGCGAGGTAATGTTGTAGGGAAGCGAACCGATGATTTTTAACCGGGCGTTTTGGGAAATTTTGTAGTCGTCCAGAAAATTTAAGATATTAGCGTTGACGATTTTTACATTTTCATCCTCCGCTATTTTCGACTTTAAAATGGGAATTAGATCGATATCAAACTCTATAGCGGTAAGATATGCATTTTGGGATTTACAGATCGGTGCAAGATGCTGTGTGACCGCCCCCGTTCCACTGCCGATTTCCATAATTTGGTCGCCGCTGGCTACATTGATGCTTTCCACCATTAGTTGGGTGATCTTAGGGTCAGTTAGAAAATTTTGTCCCAAAGCTTTTTTTGCTATCACTTTGAAAACCACCTCTCAATACATATTATAACTTACGGCAAACATTTAGTGAAATGTATTTCACTTGACTCTACCAACGAAGAAGTGTTAAAAATTCGGTCAACAAATGTTATATGGAAAATATCAATGATACCCAGCTAAAAATACTATCCAAACTGCTCTTTAGTCCAAAACTGCGCTTTAGAGACTTGAATGCAGAGGCTTGTGGTACGGATCTTTTTAGCTATCACATTAGATCGCTTACTAAACTTGCTTTAATTGAAAGAGTGGGTGGTTGCTATTGTCTAACACGGAAAGGCAAGATGGTAGCGACAAAACTAGACACGGAAACAAGCAAGTTTGAGAAACAACCCAAAGTAAGCGTGATTATTGTTCCACATAAAACTGTACGAAAGCAAGAAATGTTTCTTATACAACAGAGAACTAAAGAACCCTATTATGGTTATTGGGGATTTGTAGCTGGAAAGGTAAGGTGGGGAGAGACTCTACCGGAGACAGGGAGGCGAGAGTTGATGGAAGAAACCGGTTTGGGTGGGGATTGTAAATTTTGCCACGAAATACACGAGATGGTTTATGATAGTGAGTCCAAGGAAATGCTGGAGGATAAATTCTTTCATGTTGTGGAGGTTTCCAACCCCCACGGTCATTTAATTGAAAAAACTAAGGAAGGTACAAATAAATGGGTGACCTCGGCAGAATTTTTAGCGATCTCGCCCAAGTACCATAACGAGAACGACCTGCTTAACTGGTATTTACAGAAAGATTTTTCCTTTAAAGAAGAGAAGTACTATATAAGCCGATTTTAACGATTTGCCTACCACGAGAAGTTTCTCCTGTTGGATTCCATGTCGGTTAAATAATCGTCGATTTCTTTCCCAAGGTTTTTCTTTTTCATTGGCAGAGCGGACTTTTTGCCTTTAACTATTCTTAACAGATTCTTGGGAATTTCCGCTAAAAACCGGCTGGGAGGGTTAGCCTGAATGTTTCCAAAATACATCCTAAGTCCCGCATTACTAAAATAAAGCTTTTCCATAGCCCGTGTCACCGCTACATAACAAAGTCGACGTTCTTCTTCCAGTTCCGCCATCTCGCCTAAAGATTGCGAGTGCGGAAAGAGCCCCTCCTCCATGCCCACAATAAAAACTACGGGAAATTCCAAACCCTTGGCGGAATGAATAGTCATAAGCGATACAAAGTCCTGCTCTGGCCGGTTTTTACGCGCAGGCTTGTCCGAACTTTCAATCAAGGCCACGTTGTCCAAAAACTCTTCTAAATTGGTAAATTCCGAGGCCACACTACGTAGCTCTTTAATGTTTTCAATTCTGGACTGCGCCTCCTCCGAGCCGTCATTTAAATATTCTAAATACTGTGCCACTTTTATAACTTCGTCCATGGTTTCTAAAGTCGATCTTTCCGGCGACTTTTCAATCCACTCGTCAAAAGGCAGTTTGGTCTTCGCTACAACTTCCTCCACCGTCCACCCGTTATTTTTCAACGCCTCTTTGGACTTGTCGCCAATCCCTTTGGGGGGCACGTTAACAATTCTTTCCCACGACACGCTGTCTTTTGGGTTATGGACCACGCGCAGGTAAGCAATAACGTCTTTAATTTCCCGGCGGGCGTAAAACTTAAGTCCGCCGTAAATTCTGTATGGAATGTTGTTTCTAATAAGTGCCTCCTCAAGGCTTCGCGATTGCGCATTGGTACGGTACAAAACGGCAAAGTCCTTATAGGGCCGCCCGGATTTTTTAATTTCGTCGCAAATAAACTTGGCTTCGTCTTTTTCACTTTCTGCGGTGTAGTAAAAAGGTGTGTCGCCGGAGCCTTTGTCCGTCCACAAATTTAAAGGAATATGCGAGGTGTTGTTTTTAATAATGTTTTTGGCCGCTTCCAAAATATTTTGCGTGGATCGGTAGTTTTGCTCCAAGTTGTAAACATGCGCGTTTGGATAGTCGCTTTTAAAATTGAGGATGTTACGATAATCGGCGCCTCTAAAGCTGTAAATGGCTTGCGACATGTCGCCCACTACGTAAAGATTGTGACTCTTTTGTGAAAGCAGCTTGGTGATTTGGTACTGCGCTTTGTTGGTGTCTTGATATTCGTCGACCATCACAAACTCAAACTGATTTTGATATTTTTCCAGCGTTTCCGGCGACGCTTTAAAAAGGTTGACGATTTCAAAAAGGAGGTCGTCAAAGTCCAAGGCGTTATTGTTGGCTAAAAGCTGCTGGTACCGCGGATAAATTTGCGCCACCGTTTTTTGGAAAATTCCCCTGGCGTAATTGTGGTACTGCTGGTGCGAGACGAGCTCGTTTTTGGCGCTGGAAATGGTTTCAAAGACCGCTTTTGGGTTGACTTTTTTGGGATCAAGATTAAGCTCTTTGATGATGTTTTTAACCACGGCTTCCGAGTCGTCGGTGTCATAAATTAAAAAGTTTGGTGAAATGCCGTTGTTTTTGCCGTCTTTTTTTAAGATCCGCACGCAAATGGAGTGAAAGGTTCCGCACCAGTAAAGGGCGTCTTGGGCGCTTAAGAGTTTGTCGACCCGAGTTTTCATTTCATTTGACGCTTTGTTGGTAAAGGTCACACACAAGATTTTTTCTGGCTGGACGTCCCGCTCCTTTATTAAATGCGCGACTCTATGGGTAAGTACTCGAGTCTTTCCGCTTCCCGGCCCCGCCACCACTAAAGCCGGACCGGTAAAGTGCTTTACTGCTTTGATTTGTTGGGAGTTTAGATCTTTTTCGGCTAAGTTTTGCATGTAAGAATGATACCACCTGCTTCCGACTACAAAAGGAAAAGCTACGAGTACCCAATTCTCATAGCTTCAGCGTTGACCCCGCGTTCATTATTGGGTAGGGGTCGGCTGCTCGATGCCAAGGAACTCTGCCAGATGACGGCGCACCGCTCTGAAGTGGTCATCCTCGTTAATGTGGGGAACTTCCTCGTACATCCAGGGGCGTCCGCCCGTTGACATTACGGCAACCTTAGCACCAGCGGCACGGAGGTCTGACGCCCAAATCCAACCATCCTCTGTGTCCTGCAGTGTACCACTAGTAATGGTGACATCGAACCCGCCGGCGGCATGCGCTACCTTGGCTGCATCCAGCGTGTCGAATGCAACCACATTCGCTCCCCAGCTTTCCAGCAGTTGCTGGATTCGTTCGCGCGTGACTGAACAATTTTCAACGTACAAAACCCGTACCCCAGCCATTTTTCGTCTCCTTTCGTGAGAATGCTGGATTTTGATTGAGATTATAAACCACAACTGTGTTTAGTACAAATGCAGGGTATAATTTGTCTGCCTTATGGAATTTGCCAAAAAATACTACATTAAGACTTTTGGTTGTCAGGCCAACATTGCCGATTCAGGGACGATGAGAGGAATTTTGGAGGATTTGGGCTATCATCGATATGTAACCGACGAGGCGCAAAAAGAAGACGCGCTTTTGGAAGAAGTTCTTAAAAATGTCGACTTGTTGATCATTAACACCTGTTCTGTGCGGCAAAAAAGCGAGGATAAGGTTTATGGGATGGGCAAAATGATCAAGAAGGTGCTGGCGGAGACTGGAAAAAAGCCCATGATTGTTTTGGCCGGTTGTATGGTGGGCTCGGCGGTGGGGGAGCGCAGAAGGTTTGAACTGAATGAGCTTAAAAAGAAAATGCCGTGGGTTGACAAATACGTTAGTCCTACGGATATTTCCAAACTATCAAGCGTGGGTCCTGTTGCGTGCCACCCACCCCACGCTCAAGAATTTTCCTATGTCAACATCTCAACCGGTTGCGACAATTTTTGCACTTATTGTGTGGTGCCATACGCCCGCGGGAAGGAAGTTTCCCGTAACGAGAAAGATATCCTGAGTGACGTTCAAAATCTAATCAACCGGGGTTGTACTAAAATTATGCTGTGCGGACAAAACGTAAATTCCTGGGGGCTGGGAGTAAAGGAGAAAATAGCTTTAAGGTCGGGAGAAAGCAAGAAAACACCCTTTGTCGACCTATTGACGAAGGTGCACACAATTGACGGCGTAAAGGAGCTGGCGTTTATTTCGTCCAACCCCTTTGATTTTACCAAAGAGTTGGTTGACGTCTTAAAGCTTCCCAAGATGTCCAAGTACCTGCACATTGCTGTCCAGTCCGGAAATAACGACGTGCTAAAAAGAATGAACCGGCGACATACCGTGGAAGAATTTATTGCTTTAATTCGTGAGATCGAGAAGGCTGTTCCCGACATCGAGCTTGGGACAGACATTATCGTGGGATTTCCCGGCGAAACCCGCAAGCAGTTTATGGATACCGTGGAGTTGTTTAAAAAGGTCAAATTTAAGGTTGCCTTTATTTCTATGTACTCACCAAGAAAGGGCACGGCTGCAGAAAGGCTTTTTGAGGACGACGTTTCCCTTAAGGAAAAAAAGTGGCGACATGCCTATTTAACAAAAATATGGAAAACAAGGCGATAATAATTTTGGGACCTACCTGTACAGGTAAAACTTCGTTAGCAATAAATCTATCCAAGCGGTTTAACGGAGCGATACTCTCTGCTGACTCTAGGCAAGTTGTCCGGTACATGGACATTGGAACCGGTAAAATTCCAGCTGAGGAAACTAATCGACACGTAGAAAAACTAGACGATAGGTGGATTGTGGATGGGGTAAATATTTTTGGCTACGATCTGGTAAATCCCGACGAATATTTTTCCGCCTATGATTTTGTGGAATATTGCCAAAAAGTGTTTCCCGCGGTCTCTCGTGACGGGAAGAATATTTTTTTGGTGGGTGGGACAGGTTTTTACATCGACGCTGTTACCGGTAAAACGTCGCTTGATGGTGTAGGACCGAACGTGGAATTAAGAAAAAGTTTGGGAAAATTGTCCACAGACGAGTTGGCGGAAAAACTCCGTCGGCTTGACGAATCGGCATATAAAACTATCGACACCAAAAACCCCGCCAGGTTATTGCGGGCCGTGGAGAAAGCGATGGCTGGACATGCGGGAAGCCACAGTCCCCGCAGGAATGGGCAGGAGATCGGGACCCATTCCGAGGAGACTGTGGCTCCCGCTGTGATAATCGGTTTAACAGCGGAACGGGAAATTCTTTATAATCGGGCGGACACGTGGGTCGATACTATTTTTAATGAAAAATTGTTTGAAGAAGTAAAGCTAATTCAAACGCGGTTCCCCAAGTCGCACAGATTAAACGGATTAATATATAAAAGCGCGGCTAACTATTTAAACAGCGTGGCGGATTTGAGCGAGTCCAAACAAAGAGCTAAATTTGACATGCACGCCTATATTAGACGCCAGCAAACCTGGTTTAAACGGAATGACGAAATTAAGTGGTTGAACATTTGCGACAAAAACTTTGACTCCAAGGCAACTTCAATAGTATTATCATTAATAAATGGAGAATCAGAACTAAATGGATAGAAATATTGTTGTTTCAATAAAAATGGTGTTGATTTTGGCGGGTTTAGTTTTGGCGGGTTATGTAATTTTAATGATGGGGAAGATTTTTGCTATTTTGGGAATGGCTCTTTTACTCTCCATTGCCGTTGAACAAACGGTAAAGAGGTTGGTTAAAAGACGCGTAAAACGGGGACTTGCGGTTTATTTTGTTTATATTTTACTTATTCTTTTGGGTGTAGGAACTGTCACTGTTGGTATTCCGCCGTTAGTAAAAGAAGTTAGAAAACTTATAGCTAATCTTCCCACGATAGCGCAAAGTTTGGACGGTTTGGAGCAATTCGGCTTTTCCGCATCGGATGTTTTACCTCAAGTCTCAAAAGCGACCTCAAATATAATTTCTATTTCTTATTCGATATTTTCTAATGTGGCAATTCTCTTTACCATTTTCTTTTTGTCTTTATATATATCTTTGGATTGGGAAAATATCAAAGCCAGGGCTTTGTCTTTGTTTGCCAGTGATTTGCGTGACGAAATAGAAGAAACTATTTTTGAGATTGAGGTTTCTATTTCACAGTGGGTTAAAGGTCAGGCGCTTTTGATGTTGGCGGTTGGAATGGCCTCGTTTGTGGGTTTTTCTATTATCGGGGTTGAATACGCGCTGGCTCTTGCTGTTATTGCCGGACTCTTGGAGTTTGTTCCTATGATCGGTCCGGTAATTACCGCAGTGCTTGCTTCCGCCATCACCTTTACCCAGTCCCCTACTAAAGGTCTTATGGTCATTGCTCTTTGTATTTTGATTCAACAGGTAGAAAATAATGTTTTGGTTCCTAGAATTATGCAAAAAGTTTCCGGCTTTAGTCCGCTGGTAATTTTGATAGCAGTAATAACCTTTACGCATTTTTTTGGAATTGTGGGGACCGTTGTTGCCGTTCCGTGCGTTATGGTGGGCTACGTGATCGTGAAAAGAGTCTTAAATTACGCAGGAAGCGAGTAAGCCAGATTCTGTTTTAGCCGACCATCTATCTAATATCCATCTTTGCGCCCTTCCCGCCGTTGGCGGGATTGCCGAGCCAGCTCAAACGGCGACTTCGTGGATTTCCGCGGGTGGGATTGCCCGTTTCACTTTTCTGCATGTCTTGCGACTTAGCGGAAAAATCGTCACTGTTGCTCTTGGAGGTTGTTAACTCAACCACCACCCTAGGTCCTTTTGGACTTTGGGACCGGCAGTTTCCTGCTGGAGCTTACGCCCCATTCCCTGCTCTGTGCGGTCTGGACTTTCCTCCCCGCCGAGGCGGGGCGGTCGACCTGCTTCCTGCTATGCTATTTTACCATTTCCGGTTTCCTAACAACGTGGTAGTAAACTTTTGGTTTCTTGCCGGATTTGAGTATTTTGCCCTCGTTAAGAAGTTCTTTTAACATTCTATGTACGCTGGTTCCGCTAAGATAGTAGTTTTTCTTTATTTGACGGGGTCGAACACGTTTGTATAAGCCCAGATACTTGAGCAGCGCGTCCTTTAATGTGTACATAATTGTAGCATTATATATCATAATACGACCTCGGGGGAGCTCGCATCGCTTTTGGCCAAAAACCAAGTTTACAATAAATCTACATTACGACCCGTGTATTTTGTCGTAACAGTGGCAAAATAATTTGGTCGGATAACCCACCTAAATAATTCGTTTTCATATCAAGTACACCATCTACACGTCATCATTTGTCATGTAAACTTGCTGAAATTTAGAAAAAGATGTGTACCCCCTCCCACCCCCACATTTCGTCCTTGATTAAAATAATCAATGTTGTAACATATCAGATTTGAAGTGACGATTTTAAAAAAATTTTAAAAACAGGATATAATGGTCGACATGGAACAGAGTCAAACACAACTAAGTATTGACGAAAACGAGAATGAGGGAAAATTTCACAGGTTGGATCCTAAGAAAAAACCGCTTTACATAGCTGTCACCATAGTTTTTGTAATGCTAGTATTACCGACCGTCCTTTACCTTTATTACAACACGGCTTTAAACAGACCGGCCCAGTGCAGTACGGAAAAAGTTTTTGTGATAGAAAAAGGTGAGGACGTGTCGTCAATATCTCAAAGGCTGTATGACGAGGGACTTATTAACTCCAAGATTCTTTTTAGTTTCTACCTAGTCGCCAATAATCTTCAGTCAAAGTTACAGGCCGGAACTTACACCATTCCGGCCGGCTGTAGTGTAAAAAGACTGTCAGAGCTTTTTCAGCGAGGCAGGAGCGACGTTAAAGTGACCTTTTTAGAAGGCTGGCGTGTGGAGGAAGTCGCCCAAGAAGCGTCGACCAAATTTGGTAATGTTAGCTACCAGAATTTTGTGGACAAGGCAAAAAGCTACGAAGGCACGCTTTTTCCTGATACCTACGAGTTTAATGCCGACGCGAGCGAGGAAACAATCATTAACACCATGAGAGATAACTTTACGAACAAGACTCAAGACGTTTTAACGGACGCGTCCCTGGCAAAAATCGGGCTAAGTAAGGAGCAGGTGTTAATTTTAGCCTCTATTGTAGAGCGAGAAGTGGTTACAGAGAGTGATAGAAAAATTGTGGCAGGAATTTTAATTAAGCGACTCAAAGAAGGCATGACTTTAGGGGCCGATGCTACCACACAGTATGCGATGGCGCCAAAAGGTAACAATGACTGGTGGCCAAAAAATTTAACGCCGAATGATTTGGAAAGTACCAGTCCGTATAACACTAGAAAAACAGTCGGACTTCCCCCCACGCCTATTTGTAGTCCCGGTTTAATTTCCATAAAGGCTGTCGTAGAGCCACAAAGCACGGAATTTTACTACTATTTAACGGATTCGCAAGGAATTACACACTTTGCCAAAACTCTGAACGAGCATAATAAGAATATTGCTAAGTATTTAAGCTCTTGAAATCCGTGCGGTTTTCTGGTAGACTCTCAACTTATGGCAATGAAAAAGGAAGTAAAGAGAGCCTTAATAAAGAAAAACGCGTTGCACGAGAGAGACACGGGATCTCCCGAGATCCAAGTCGCGCTTTTAACGCAAAAGATAGATAGTCTTTCCGGACATCTAAAGATCCACAAAAAGGATAATTCTTCCAGGCGCGGACTTTTGCAGATGGTGGGTAAAAGGCGCAGGCTTTTAACATATTTAAAAAAGAAAGACCCTGAAAGGTTTGAAAAGACCTCCAAGAAACTTAAGAAGTGACCCCTTCCGTGATCAAAAAAGAAATTGAATTTGCGGGCAAGAAATTGTGTTTAGAAACCGGGGAGCTTGCGGTTCAAGCCACCCTTGCCGTTAAGGCTTCTTTTGGTGACACGGTTGTTTTGGCTACCGCAGTTAACGGTGTTGCCAATCCCGACTTGGATTTTTTCCCTTTAACCGTTAATTACGAAGAAAAACTTTACGCCAGCGGCCAAATTAAATCGTCCCGTTTTGTAAAAAGGGAAGGTCGGCCCACGGACGATGCAGTTATTGTAAAGCGACTTATTGATCACGCCATTCGCCCTTTATTTCCCAAAGATTACATGGACGAAGTTCAAGTGTCCTGTACCGTTTTGTCGCTTGACCCCCAATCTGATCCGGAGTTTTTAAGCATGATTGCGGTCTCTGCCTGTTTGCACTCATCAAAAATTCCTTGGAACGGCCCCATGGTGTCGGCAAGAGTTGATTATGTAAACGGTTCCTATATACTATGCCCGCCTGTTTATGAAAGTCGACCTGATACCAAGATTGATATGATGGTTTCTTTTGCCGGTGAGGACAAAAAGTTTTTGGCTGTGGAAGCGGAAGTAGACATTTTACCGGAAGATAAAGTATTGGGAGCTATTGACTTTGCCAGGGAAAGTTTGGACCCCGTGGTTAATTTGATTGATGAGTTTGCTAAAGAGGTTAATCCCAAAAGAAACAAGTACATCTACGTTTCTAAAAATATCGACCCGGCGATGTTGAAAGAAGTGGCAGAGCTGGTTAAGAGCAGGATAGTGGAAATGATGGACTCCTCTTTTGACAAGTTAAAGATTAAAGAACGACAGGATTTGCTAAAGACGGAGGTTTTTGAGAAGTTTTCCGGAAAGTATAAAAAGGCCGATTTGGCAAGGGCTTTTGACGAGGTGGAAAAGGGCGTTTTACAGGAAACTATTTTGGACAACCATAAAAGACCTGACGGTCGCGGACCTTTGGAAATTAGACCTCTTAGCGCCAAGGTGGGGATTTTGCCCAGAACTCACGGAAGCGCGCTGTTTTCCCGCGGAGTTACCCAAACTTTAACGGTGGCAACTTTGGGTTCTACCTCGCTGGAACTTTTTATACAAAACATGTACGGCGAACGCACTAAAAGGTTTATTCACTATTATAATTTTCCTCCGTACTCCGTGGGTGAAACCGGCAGAGTGGGAAGTCCGGGCTCCCGCGAAATTGGTCACGGAATGTTGGCGGAGAAAGCTTTACGACCGGTGGTTCCTGAGCAAGACGAGTTTCCTTACATGATAATTTTAGTGTCGGAAACTTTATCTTCCAGTGGATCCAGTTCTATGGCGTCAACCTGCAGCTCCACCTTAGCTCTTATGGACGCGGGAGTTCCTATTAAGGATATTGTCGGCGGTGTGGGTGTGGGACTTATTACTAACGATGATTTTACAAAACACGTTATTCTAACCGACCTGGCTTACATGGAGGATGCCTTTGGGTTTTTAGATTTTAAAATGGCCGGGACGCGCGCGGGGGTAACCGCCGTTCAAAGCGACATGAAACTGCCCGGAATTCCCATGCACCTTTTGCCCAAGATTTTTGAGCAGTCAAAAGAAGCCCGTCTTAAAGTTATTGACGTGCTGGAACAAACCATGGCCAGGCCTAGAGAAGAGGTTAGTAAATATGCGCCAAAGGTGATGTCGATAAAAATTGACCCAGCAAAAATTGGGATGGTAATTGGCTCCGGTGGTAAGACTATTAAGGAGATCGAAGCTAAAACCGGCTGCGTTTTAGGTATAGAGGATGATGGTAATATTGCGGTTTCCGGAAACGACGAGGTGATGGTTAAAAAAGCCGTGGACACGATTTTAGGGATAGTTAAAGAGGTGGAAGTGGGGGAAATTTACGACGGTACGGTTAGGGAAGTGGTGGACTTTGGCGCCTTTGTGAACATTTTACCCGGCAAAGACGGCCTTTTGCATGTAAGTGAGATGTCCAACGAATTTATAAACGACCCCAGAAGCGTAATCAAGGAAGGCGATGTGGTTAAGGTTAAGGTTATTGCGGTTGGTAACGACGGCAAAATTTCTCTTTCTAAAAAGGCTTTGGAACCCGGTTATCAGCCTAATAATTATTCGAGAGATAATGGCGATAGGCGGGGAGGTCATGGAGGCCGACCCGTGGGAAGAGGTTCCCGTGACTATGGTAGCGATCGAGACCGCCCCCGCCGTCCCAGAAGCTTTAGCCGATAGTTTTACAAAGTCGATTATTTGCATTAAAATGTCAGCACCTGACCTTTAGTCTGGGCCTAAAATTACTAGAACCACAATCAAGGAGGTAAGGATGTCCAAGGTTTGCACGTGCGTTAAGCATCTGGCACATCAGGTCCCCTGCCCGGAATGCAAGGGGGACAGGAAAAAGTTGCACGGGCGGAAATGCGGGGAGTGTGGCGGCACAGGGACGGTCTCAAGGTATGTCATCGATGAAGTCGATCGACACTGCCCCGAGCACGGCGGTGGGTAGGAGGAAAGTCATGCCTGGTGGATGTACTTGCGTAACCGGGGAGGAGCGCTGCCCTTTATGCGGCGGGCGAGGGACGCGCGATGGTGATGGTGTAAACCTTTGTGTTGCATGTGCCGGTAAGAGGGTTGTAAAAGTGCGGTACACCAGTCTTAGCTGCCCGGTACACGGAATGAAAAGAAAGGAGAATCCGAAGACAGTCGGTTGAAGCCTTGCTTCCGTAGGCACCCCAAAGAGACAGTTAATTTTTACTGTGGACTTGGGGTGCTTTAGCTTTTACATCCTTCTAAAGTTGTATATAATAACCCCATGCCCGTGGAAAAAGCGGAAAAACCCGAAAAATTTGAATTTGTAGAACTCGAGTCGCTTTCCCAAAAAGTCGCAAAAGTACAAGGAATGCCAATGGAGTTGAAGGACAGGATTGATAAAATGTTGAACCGGCTTAATAGGATGGCGCAAACGGGGGGCTACGCAGAGCAATTTGACAATATTTCCCGTTACATTGACACGGTGGCGTCAATTCCTTGGGCGGCAACAACAAAGGATCGGCTTAATTTAGAGGAGGCAAAAGAGCTTTTGGACAAGACGCACTTTGGCATGGAAACTACCAAGGAGCGCATTTTGGAATATTTAGCCACCATGCAATTAATGCAAAGACAGGGAGAGGATGTTATAGCGCGCTCGCCCATTTTGCTTTTTGTAGGGCTTCAAGGAATTGGAAAAACCACTTTGGCTATATCGATTGCGGACGCTATGGGACGAAAGTTTGTAAGAATTGCCATGGGAGCTATTGGGTCCGTGTTGGAGCTGCGGGGTAGAAGTAAGGTTTTTCCCGAAGCAGAGCCGGGCCAAATTATTAAGGCCTTAATTAAGACTCAGGTTAAGAATCCTGTAATCCTTCTTGATGAAATCGAGAAAGCTTCCGGTGAGACAGGCTTACGGGCTGATGTTATGGCCACCCTTTTGGAAATCTTGGATCCGGCACAAAATATTGAATTTAGGGATCACTATGTGGACTTTCCGGTAAATCTTAGCGACGTGATGTTTATTTGCTCTGCTAACAATTTGGGTACACTTTCCACAGCACTTTTGGACAGGATGGAGGTTATAAAATTAGCGTCATATACTGATCCGGAAAAAATTGCTATTAGTAGAGATTATCTTTTTCCTAAAGTTATTGCTAAATCGGGTTTGCGACCGGAGGAAGTCATCATTGACCCTGATTTGTGGCCAAGTATTGTGCGACCTTTTGGTTTTGACTCCGGAATCAGAAGTCTGAACAGAACGCTTGATGCCATCTGTAGAAAAGTCGCCAAAGAAATTGTGGAGAAAAAGTTCGCCAAAGTAACCATTAACACCTCAAACCTTAAGGACTACCTTCCAAAGTGATGTGACAAGATATGTTTGACACACGCGAGCCTCTCGAGTAAATTATATTTGTGAGAAAAACTTTCTTGCTTGCCGTTTTTACCTTTTTTGGTGCTTTGTTGTTTTGTACTCGGGGTGTTTATTCTGCAGCTTTAAACGGATCAGCGACAGACCCGACTTCAGATATAACTTTTGAAGAGGACCGTACATTGACGCCGTTGCCGCTACTAACTCCCACCACCTCTACCCCTTTTTTTGGCCAGGATCACTCATACTCTGTGACCTTTAGGGGTAACGGCCAGGCGGTGGTGTTTTTGCGGGTCACTTTTTCCAACAATGGCGACACCCCGCTAAAAGAACTTGTTTTAAGGTTTCCCAAAGTCGAACCGGAAGGGATTTTGGCTTATCAGGTTCTTAAGGACAACGTTTGTTTGAGATATGACTACAGCAAGCCTGCCACTGCTCCGTCGTCCCAGTATCCTTGCTTGGAATACGGCGAGCCTAATTATTCTGATTACTACTATGGAACTAATACCTATAAAAAAGCTAAAACCTCCCTTGCCACGGATACTTTAACCATAGAATTGTCCGACTCTTTAGCATCGCAAAAATCCGGAAGTGTTCTTGTGTATTTTAGAGCCTTTGGTTTTGTCAAAAAGAATGCTTTTGGCGCGTACGACTATACTTTTGAGACGCTTAAAGTTGACGACACTATAAGAAGCCTGCGGGTGGGAATTTCTCCGGATTCCGATCTTTACATGAAGGGCGCGCAAGGTAATATTGACTATTTTAAGGAGTCGGCGCCGGTTCTTGAGTCCGGTAAAATGATGGCCGTTGGGGGCTCTCTTAGAAATTCTTTAGTCGATACTGCTATGAATAACATTGGTTACGGTACGGTCAACAAAAACGCCAGCAACTTAATGCCTTTGGACTCGTATAAAGTTAAAGGTTCTTATGCGGACTCGCAACTAAAGTTATATGCGGGGACGATTATAATAGCGATGGCAGTTGTGGTGGTAGTGTTGCTGCTGTTGGGGCTTGGGGTTGGACGGCTTTTTAAAGCGCTTAATAGTTTTAAGGAGTTTAACAAAAAGCCGGCTACGCATATAGGTATTGATCTGACTGTTTCGGCGTTGGCAGGATTTGTTTCTGCATCAATCATTACGATCCTAATTTTCCTAGCTTATTTCTTTACTCAGGTGACGACCTCCTGGTCATATAGTGGCGGCGCTATGGCAGTTTTACCCGTTTTTGCCGTGTTACTTTTTGTAGGACTTGTGGGGATCTTTTTGATTTTCCCATGTATACTCGTAGGCGTAAAAAGAGGGATTTGGTGGGGTTTGGCAACCTTTGTCTTTACACTGTTTTGGCTTTTTATAGCGTTTATTATTTTAGGACTTATCTTTGTTGGGCTTAGAGGATCTTCCCCTGTGTTTGTTGAGCCTATAAAAAAGATCATGTGAAACCCTGTGGATAAGATCTCGCTACTTAAAGAAATAGAAAAAAACATTAAGGTGTGTGAGAAGTGTCGACTTTACAAGACGGCTAAAAACCCCGTTCCGGGGGAAGGGGATCCTAATTCGGAAATAGTTTTTATTGGGGAGGCACCGGGAGAAACGGAGGACTTAACCGGTCGACCTTTTGTGGGGCGGGCGGGGCGGCTGCTTGAGATTATGCTTGCAAGAATAGGCTATAAAAGGGAAGGTGTTTGGATAGGCAACATCATAAAGCACCGCCCGCCCCAAAACCGCGATCCCCTCCCCGACGAGACCCTGGCCTGTCAGACCTACCTTACCGAACAGCTAAAAATCATCTCGCCCAAGCTTGTTGTTACGCTCGGTCGTTTTGCCTTGTCTTATTTTTACAACAGTGGTAAAATATCCCGCGATAGAGGAAATTTAATTGTAACTACCAAGTTTAATGTTTTTCCCGTTTATCACCCTGCAGCAGCTTTGAGGAGTCCAGAAATGGCCAAAGCGCTGGAAATAGATTTTCTAAAAATCCCCGGGGTATTAAAAAATGTAAAAGAGGGTAAAATTCAATTAACGAAAGGAAGCAATGAGTCAGTTGACGACAGCCTGCCTGATGGTCAACAAGGACTTTTTTAAAGTTTAAAAATTTATGCAACTATATAATAGCGACGGCTCAAAGCCAGCCCTTAAAATAATTACCTTAAGCGGAACCGAGAGTGTCACCAAAAATTTAACCGTCTACGAATGTGGTGACGACATTATTGCCGTGGATTGCGGGGTAGGTTTTCCTGACGCGGAAATGCGTGGGGTAGATCTAGTCTTGCCGGATTTTACATACCTTAAGGAGAATTCCCACAAATTTAAAGCGCTTTTTATTACGCACGGTCACGAAGATCATATTGGCGCGGTCCCTTACTTACTGCAGGAGCTTAACGTGCCGATTTATTCGTCGCAACTTGTATTGGGATTCTTAACAGAGCGACTTAAAGAAAAGCAAAACGAGAAGCTTACCGGAGTTTCACTTAATGTTTTTGATCCCGACTCAAGTGATGTGCAAGTTGGCAACTTTAAAGTGTCGGCCTTTAGAATTAACCACAGTGTCCCGCGCAGCATGGGCCTGGCTATAAAAACGCCGCAGAGGACCGTTTTGCACATGGCCGACTACAAAATCGACTGGACGCCCGTTTTGGACAAACCCATTGATCTTGCCAAAATCGCTCGTTTTGGCGAGGAGGGCGTTTTGTGCCTCCTATCCGACTGTTTGGGCGCCACCACAGATGGCTACTCTAAGTCGGAAAAAACTTTAGATAACACCTTTAGCGATCTTTTTGAGGAAAAAGAAGGCCGGCAAATACTTGTTACCACTATTTCGTCAAACATTTCCCGCATACACCAAATAATTGTGAGCGCGCTAAAGCACAACCGCAAGGTAGTGTTGGCGGGGCGGTCTATTGAGCAAAGCATGCGTGTAGCCATGGATTTGGGCTATGTTAATTACGACAGGGATATTTTTGTGTCGGCTGAAGATGCTGGAAAGTTTGCGCAAAACGAGCTGGTTTATATTATTGCCGGCTGTTACGGACAGGACGGCTCCGCTTTAGATAGACTCGCCCGCGCCCAGCACGACAATATTCAACTGCAAAAAGACGCGGTGGTGATTTTTTCTGCCGACCCCAGCCCACCCAGCGTAAGAGAAGATGTTGAGCGACTAATTGACACCCTAACCCTGGCAGGCGCGGAAGTTATTTATGGAGCTATCCAGGAAAATCTGCATGTTTCCGGCCACGGTCCCCGCGGCGATCTTACCACCATCGCGAGCGTGGTCCGGCCAAAATACTTTATCCCCATCGGCGGCACCGTTTCCAAGATGCGGGCTTACACCCACATGGTGGAAGATTTGGGTTACACGGAAAAGTCGGTTTTTGAACTCCTGGAAGGGGAATCGGTAGTTTTTAACAACGGAGTAGCCACCAAAGGTCCAAAAGTAGAAACGGAAACTATTATGGTTGGACAAAATGGGGAAGGCGAAATTCACGAAGCGGTAGTTAAAGATCGCCGGCGCCTAGCCGATGACGGCGTTTTTGTAGTCATTCTGCCTGTTTCCAAGGACAAGAAAAAATTGGTAGGGAAAGTGGAGGCGGTTACGCGGGGGTTTGTATTTGTTAAGGAGTCCAAGAGGCTTTTAGAAAAGTCGTCCCAGTTTATAGCTAGGTCGTTTGCCAAAAACGTGGAAAAGCAGGACGATTGGGGGAAGCTAAGATTTAAAATGGAAAAAGAAATCCAGCAGTTCTTATTAAAAGAAACCGGCGCCACTCCCTTGGTTATTGTTTACCCCGTGGTTATATAGTCTGATTAAAAGTCTTCTAGCCCACCCGTGGCAACTTTAAGTTCCTGTATGCAAGAGTTAAAGTTTCCGGTGGCCACCACGTCGTGTCCAGCAAGTCCCACAAGGTACGATTGACTGTTTGAAGTCAACTGTATTGTATTCTGATTTCCGTCGATTAAGATAATTAAATTAGTGGTAGTGGATTGATACGGCCTGCCAAGCAGTGTTAAGACCTTATTTTTCAAGGGATTGACTTCAGTAGTTTGGATAAAGGAAAGTACCCGCACCTGGCCAATTTTGGTTTGCACACCCTTGTCGCACAGGATTTTATTCCCTCCAAAGATTCCGGTAACTACCAAAACTGCCCCCACGCCGATGATGCCCACCGAGCCCTTGATGCTAAAGGAGAAAGCCTTTTGATTTTTTATCTCTTGCAGGAGTTCTACGATTTTGTGTAGGGGATTGTTGACTTTAACATCTACCAATGTTTTATCGTCATCTTCTTTTCCGACTTTTAAGAAGTGACCAAACTCGTCGCGACCTAGTTTTTGGGCAGTTTCTAAATGGCTTTCCGCCATGCTCTTAGTATCGATAAATAAGATGACAGTGTCAATACCCTGATTCGGTACCCGGCCGGTTAACCGCTAAGATGTTGTTATTGCGACCTAAAATGCCCACCGTTAGCAATTGACGCGTTGTTTTATGGCCTAATAGGGCCTTTCCACGGTTATAAACAAGTCCTGGCGGTTGTTTTTTAAATTTTAAGCCGCCACGGTTAGGATGCCTCAACAGAACCGTTTCCACGGTTCGATGCGGTTAAAAAACGGCTAACCGACGGTTAAATATGCCGGTATGACAACATTTTCACGGTTAACCGCTTACCTTAAAAACAACAAACCGCCGTAAAGAAAGTGCCTTTGAGCACTCACCTTGCGGCGGTTCCGTAGGACGCGGTCCTCAAACTGCTTCGATCGCGTTCTCGTTGTGTAGGAGGGTCTCGTTGTGGGCGTTGAGATCCGCCCCTTCGGGAATAACGTAAAAGCCGATTAACTCCCCATATCTGCTAAACTGCAGCACTGTGCCGGCGGGTATGATCTCGTCACTTGGCCCATCGACATGCCTTATAAGCAGGTCACGTTTCGCCCGTACCCGTTGGCCGCGCGTGAACGCGAAGGGTGGGGCCATTCCCACCGGTTGTTTGCGGATCTCAAGCGGGCCGGCCACTACCAGCTTTCCCGGTGTCGCGGTAGACGCGCAGCCTTGGTCAGTGATCTTGTCGACTCGGATGAGAACGTCGACATCACTAGGTTCCTGTTCGACAGTCGCCGTGGCTTCAACATGCCAACGACCCAGGCCGGCTATGTACAGCACTTTGTCACCAACATGTAAATCCTTGAGACCTACGTGACTTGGACACGCGTTCATGAACTCCCTCCTTTGGCTTTATACTAATTGTCAATTTGCGTTCAACCCACCACCTGCATTTGCAGCAGCCTGGTAAGTTCTTCCACCTCATCGTGGAACATCCAAACTTTCACCTTCTTGTTACGTCGGTTGGATGTCCACTTGCCGTCGATCGTCAAGAACTTGCCGTCTGGTAATCGGCGAAGGACATAGTCGTACAAGGTCGACCCGTCCCAACCGCCGTGTGGTTCGGCTACTATGCGTACTCTTTTCCCCTCTGTTATGTCTTCCTGTTGCGATGCCAAAAGGGCAAGCTTCGCGTTCTGGATGCTAACGCATTTGCCAGACTTGTCGGTGCAGGTCAAGGGGCAGGGACCAAACTGCTTGGTTAACGCTCCCAGTTGTTGCGCGCTGTGGATTACTCGTGTGGCAAGCGCGGGACCCCATCCCCAAGTCGCCCACGAATCGTAGGCCGTAACTTTGATTGCCAATGGAACGGTCACGTCACTCCTCCTTTCTTTCTCACACCCCTTTCATCCCAAGTTCTCGGGCGATGTCGCCCATTTGCTCACGCTCTTCCCGTAATCACGGGCCATTTGGGTAACCCGCCTGGGTCCTCTTTAATTGTCAATTTGTGCTGATTTTACCATAGTGATTAGACACGAAGTGTCGTACCGAACTAAGTGAGGTATAATACCCCATAGTGTCCGGCGAATAATCGTGTTCGCCACGCAACTTGAAAACAGAAGACATTTAGTCGACAAATCATTAGCTGACAGACAACGGAGGATGGTGAAATGAAAGATTACCACGAGATGTTGGCAGAAAGCCCATCGCTGCTTTGCGTGGAGTTGAGTCCCAAGGGCGAAAAGCAGCTTAATTACCAGTTCCTTCAAAAGGTCATTGAGCGTACGGCGGAGTGTACCGCTGCCTACCAGTTTGTGTTCCCGTTTTTCCTGGTTGGTGGGTCATATGGTATGACGATGCTGAACGACATGATCGACTTCGTCCACAAACGCAAACGTCCGGTTATTCTGGACGGCAACTGGGGCGACAATGCAAAGGCAGCCCAAGCTAACGCCGATGCGATTTTCAAGTCGTCCACACATGCCATCGGCTTGAGCTGATTACTGCCGAGCAGCTTGGCGTCGTCGAAAATTATCTCGACGAGGAACGACGGCAGCTACAGCAGCAACAAGCATAGCCAAGTGTCTTCCGGAATCGGGAGGAGATTAGACTCTACCACCCCAGAGACCTGTCTCCTCCCGTCCACTTTTTAAATTCCCTTTATAAATACAAAAACCGCCGCGGATTTTGTACTTCTTTGTACTCATCTCACGGCGGTCTAATAGAGCGCGACTTACCAGCTGACTAAGTCCGACACCCTAAACACTCGTATCTGCGGAGGGACATTCAGTGCCAGGCACTCGATCGTTACATCCTTCCCGTTGTACCGGCGAACTGCCAAGTCCAGACATTGGACTGTGTCACTGTTGGACTTAGTGCCCGCCAGCACCCAGTCTTTGCCGGTCAACATGATAACCCTGTCTCTCATCTGCTCACTGCAAGCACTGTTAAAGTAGCACTTTGCGAAGGCGGCCTCAGGGCCCAGCTGGTTGTTTTGCATAAGAATAAGGACACAAATTTCAATCAAAAGTATCAATACAATAACAACCCCAGCGATCGCGACAGCCCAGATTTTCTTCATCTTCCCCTCCTTTGCTGCGGCAATGGGAGACCCTTGGTTTTCAAGCCTAGCGGATTTGCTAGATACACAATATTATAGTGTAAAATAGATCCCTTTACAAACTATAGGTCAGATAACGCGTATAAAAACGCGCTGTTAAAAGTTACATCGCTTGGATAAAGTTTCCATTTGGATCTAATTCCACAAAATGGTGTGCTCTGCCTTCTCTAAATGATTGACATTGATTTTCCGGCAAATTGTCCACAGACTGCCGAGGGTTGTGTGCAGTGTCGGCCACCCAGTCAGGCATTAAATTCTCACTAATGCACGGACCGTTTGAAAAGTCCACCCCTTTGTTTTTTAGTTCGGAATAAACAGCTTGAGCTTTAAGTACAGCAGTTTGAGTATTGTCGACTTTTTGAGTTTTAAAATTTACGACTCCAAAGATTCCCGCTCCGATTATTAAGATCAAAATTAAATAAATAAACACGCGCTCGTTCTTAGTCGACGCAAACATTGCTTTGATTATATAACAAAAACGCACCGGTTAGTACATCGCAATGACGAAGTGAAAACCAGTGCGTTTTGCCTTATTGGGGCCGGTTAGCCGCTAGTCGATCTCCGGGTATCGCCTGTGGATGGCCTCCCAGCGCTCCGGGTGCAAGGCCCTTGCCTGTTCCCTGTCGATAGTAGTAACTTCTATATCGTCGGAGGAAAACAGTTCCTCATCTTCGCCCAGCTTAGCGTCGCTACTCAAAAGAATGGTGTATACACCGCTGGGTCTTGTGGACTCTCGAACGATCACACGGAGCCCATCGCTGTCGATCACCTGCCCAACCGCCACGCTCCACTTTCGCAGACTCTTAACGGTTATTCCAGCCATCGAAGCCTCCTTATTTACTTCTCAATACCAGCAACCTGCTAGCAGCGCCTATTTTATACCAATATTGTGAAAATACTATAGGGCTAACGTTTTGAGGCGAGGGCGGTCTCTTTATATATCGATGATAGCTTAAAAGACCGCCCCCCATGACCTCACGCCGCCAGCGCCAGGGGCTTCCGATCGGCGTTATCTGCGAGCCGGTTCAGAGCGGACTGGACTTCCTCAAAACTCACCTCACAATGTGCCGATGCGCACACGGCATTCCATAGCCAAACCGAGTTCACCAAAGAAGCCGCGCCTCGTACCCACGCCCGCGTGAGTTTTTCCAGGATAAGCCGTTCCAACTCCTCTTTGTCCATTTCCCTTCCCCTTTCTTAACTCTGGCAACTCACTGTCATCCATATTTTATACCAAAATCCAAATTATGGTAATATATACATAATGCCACGAGGTCGAAAAAAGTCGTTAAAATTTAAGCTCAAGGCCGATACCGCCAAATCCATTGTAGGAATCTTTTTAATATTCCTTTGCGCTCTCTCTTATGTAGCATTTGTTTCGCCTGATTATTCAGTAAATAACAATATCGCTAACGTGTATAGAAAGTTTTTTGGTTACACAGGCTACCTTGTTCCGATAGTTTTTTTGTTGGCAGGGCTTTTAATGGTGGGATTTAGATGGCGACTCTTGCAGGCGCGGATTTTCTTTGGTGTTCTAGCCGTTTTACTTTCGCTTTCCGCGCTTTTGCATGTTTTTTATAGTGGAAAAGAAGCCTATAAACTGGCTATTCAAGGCACGGGCGGAGGCTTAATAGGATATAAGATTTCGTCGGGTTTATCGTCTGCCATAAGCAAATATGGGGCGTTTGTTGTTTTTGTCTTTATTTTTTTAGTGGGCGTGCTTTTGGTGTTGGATATTTCTACAGAAAGAGTAATTGGGTTTATGAATAAAATGGTCGACAAACTAATGTCGATAAAATCGATAAAGTCGTTTAAATTGCCTAATTTGTCTATAAAAATGCCTTCTTTAGCTGCATCGGCATCAGCAGGGTCAACGATAATAGAGGCGGATGCGGTGGTAATAAATGAGGAGGCGCGTGGCAGTGGGTCTGACGAAACTACAGTGGAAATTGTGCCCCCGCCCTCCGAGCCCATGTCTGCAAAAACTTTAGGTTTATATAAAGGTGATAGCGAACTTACTACACTTGCGCCTATGGGAAGAGATATGAACAAGCTTCCTTATACTAATAAAGTTTGGGAATATCCGCCTAAAGAACTTTTAGTAGATGCGCCTACAGTGTCGTATGACGCTAATGAAGTAAAAAGGCGACAAAAAACCATTGAGGACACCTTAAAGAGCTTTGGGATTAAGGTAAATGAAGCTGGATACAATGTGGGACCCACCGTTACGCAATATGCTTATGGCGTGCCCCCGGGAACCAGAATCGCTAAAATCAGCAATTTGCAAGTTGACCTGGCTATGGCGCTGGAATCTCCCACCGGCTCCGTGCGCTTGGAAATTCCTATTCCCGGTCGTAATGCCATGGGTGTGGAGGTGCCAAATTCCATAAAGAGCTTTGTGTATTTTAAAGACGTTTTACTTAGCGATCAAATGAAGGCACTTAAATCAAAGCTAGGGATTGGGCTTGGAAAGGATGTAGCTGGCCTTACACGTGTTTACGATGTGGCTAAGATGCCGCACCTTTTGGTAGCCGGCGCAACGGGTTCCGGAAAGTCGGTTTTTTTGCATTCGGTGTTGTTTTCTATGCTGTATAGGGCCAGCCCCCAAGAGGTTAAGTTTATTTTAATAGACCCCAAAAGAGTCGAGCTGGTTAATTATAATGGCATTCCGCACCTGGTGACTCCTGTTATTACCGACATGGAAAAGGCTCCCAGCGCTTTTAGGTGGGCGTGCAACGAAATGACCCGCCGGTATAAGCTTTTTGAGGCTGCCCGGGCCCGAAACATTGACGCCTACAATGAAAAGTCGGGCTTTCAGGCCCTTCCTCATATTGTGATCATGGTAGACGAGCTGGCCGACCTTATGACGGTAGATTCCGCCTCGGTAGAAAAAAGCATCGTGCGGCTAAGCCAGCTTTCCCGCGCTACCGGAATTCACATGATCTTAACAGTGCAGCGGCCTTCTACGGATATTTTAACGGGAGTCATTAAAGCTAATATCCCAAGCCGTATTGCTTTTAATGTAGCGTCTCAAATAGATTCGCGCGTTATTATTGACCAGGCAGGCGCGGAAAAGCTGGCCGGCCGCGGCGATATGCTCTTTATTCCGCCGGATGCCTCCAAACCAATTAGAATTCAGGGCTGTTGGATAAGCGACGGGGAAATTTCCAAGCTGGTGGATTGGCTTAAAAATACTGGTTTTATTCCGGACTATAAAGAGGAAGTTTTGGACACTCCTGACGACGAACCCAGATCTGGCGGCGTAACATCGGAAGGCAAAGAGGTGGACGAATTGTACACTAGGGCCAAGGAAGAAATTACTCTGGCAGGCAAGGCTTCGGTATCATTCTTGCAGAGACGGCTTTCCGTGGGTTATTCAAGGGCGGCTAAAATTATGGACCAGCTGGAAGAAAACGGTGTGGTGACGGCGCAGGACTCCAGCAAGGAGCGGCGCGTTCTAATTTCCCCGGGAGTTGTTGACAATCTGCCCGAGTAATGAGAGACTAGTTTCAATTCACTGCCTATGGACATTCAGATTGCTTTTGTAGTTTTAATAGCGCTTCTCACAGGGTCGGCAATTGTTGTGAGCGCATATGTAATTTTTGTACTCAAAGATGTTAGAGGGACTATCCAAAAGGCCAACGTTATTTTGGACGACGCTCAAAGGGTAACCAGCGCGGTGAAAAATCCCATAGTCAGTGTTATGAGCATTGCCGACAGTGTTGTTAAAGGAATCAGGACTGCTAAAGGTATTAGTTCTATAGTTAGTTCGTGGGGAAAGGAGGATAAAAAATAATATGTGCGACTCTTCTCAAAACAAAGCTGCAGGTGCAGTTGGTTTTACGGCAGGAATTTTGCTTGGCGCCGGGGCGGGCTTTTTATTGTCAACCAAAAAGGGCCGAAAAATTGTAAAAGAAACCTGGCAAAAAGTTGAGCCCTATGTTAGCGACATGAGGGACACCATCGATGATGCCACGGAAAAAGGCCGCGATGTAGTGCAGGATGTTGTGTCGGATGTTAAACCTAAGGTAAACAAATTCAAGAAAACCTTTTTTAAAGGCCTTTAACCGATTCGTTATCCTGTGATATAATAACGTCAATTGTACGGTCACAATCTCATAGGTGGGGTAGGAGGATATTATGTTCCCCATTACGCTTTCAGATGACGTGCAGGTGATGGCAGAGCTGCATCATTGGTTAGCTTGGGGGGTTGGGAGTGTTCTGATTGCCTTCGGCTTCCTGGGTGTGGTTGTCGTTATAGATTATTTTAGGCAGCTCAAGAAGGAAGGAGCCTTCTACAAGCCTGAAAATCAGAAAAAGGCAATCAGGTGGTGCCTAGTGATTATGTCCCTGGGGGTCCTGTCGGAAGTCTTCGGAATGTATGTAGCAGGACCTTTGTCGGCAGGTATTATTGTCTGCATGTTGGTTGCCTTTGGAGGCGCCTTGATAAGGGCATTAATTGCAACGGTAAAGATGTTCTTAGAGGGGATCAGAATCGCTTTTAGTTAAGGATGAATGGTTCCTCTCGGGTCAAACGCACTGGTTTTCGCGTCGTCATCGCGATGTTTTAGCCAGTGCGTTTTTTTTGTGTGATAAAATGAATCCCACTTGGACGGCAAGGACTACTCATAAAACAAGGAGGATAAGGTGAGACAGTCAACGTTGTGGTGCGTCTGCCGGTTGCTTTTGAACTGGCGTTCGTGGTTGAAACTTGTGCGAGGCGCGCTGTTAGTCAGTCGCGCACTGCTTTCGGATTGGCGTGGATGGGGATTGCTGTTTGCCGAGGTAGTATTGTTAGTGTTATGCACCAACGCCTTCCAACGCGGCAATTTTGTTCTTGGTCTCGTGGAACTGTTTTTTGCGGCCGTCTGTGCCGTGGTAGTTATCGGTATTGCCGCGCTACCGATTGTTTCCTACATAGCTTCAAAGCGTGCTCTGAGTTTCATGGGACTGCTACCTGGCAGGGATTTATAGTCTGCCTCCAACTGCGCACTGGGTTTTCTACGCGACAATGTCGTCGCGATGTGGAGGTCCGGTGCGTTTTAGTATCTGGTAAAGTTGCGCACCCTGTTCATTTTCATGTTATTATTAGTCAATGCCTTTATCTGGCAATTTAGAATCAGTGACCCAAATCCAAACGCAAACAAGCGGAAAAAGTTTCTTTGTGGAACTGCTGGAGACTTTAGTAAGCTCTGTGGTGGTAATTTTAGTTATTTATTCCACGGTGGCTTTTCCCGAGCTGGTGGTGGGTTCCAGCATGGAGCCAAGTTTTTATACCGGTGAGCGCATTTTGGTGGAAAAGCTGTCCAAACACTTTACTCCCTTTAAAAGGGGCGACGTAGTTGTGTTGCACCCTCCCGGTAATGATGCCATTGATTATGTAAAGCGGATTGTGGGCGTTCCGGGCGATGTAGTAAAAATTTTTGACTGCAAAGTTTACATAAAAAGCGGTGAGGAAAGTTTTTTGTATGAGGAAAACTACTTAAAGGACAGTACATGCACGGTGGGCGGCGCCATCATAAAAGACGGGCGGTCGCTTAAAATAGATGAAGGTAGTTATTTGGTTATGGGTGACAACCGTGAGCATTCTATGGATTCCCGGGCTTTTGGTTTGGTGTCGGAAGACCGAATTTTGGGAAAGGTGGCCTTTGTATTTTGGCCTCCCCCTAAGGCGGGATTCGTTAACGGGATTGCGCAAAATGTTGACAGCTCAAGGTAAATATGGTAGCCTTGCCACCAGCGCACGCGGTACTCGTGGTAATCGTGCCCGCTTCTTTTTTGTTTGTAAATACATTGCATATATATAATGAGATACGACTTTTCAAAACGAAATGAAATTTTGCCCCCGGTGGATTTAACTGCCGTACAAACCAACTCGTACCAATGGTTGCTAAAAGAAGGTTTGGAGGAAGTTTTAAGTGAAGTGGGTACTATTGAGGACTACTCCGGAAGAGGCTGGGTTTTAGAGTTTTATAACCCCACATTCGACAAGCCAAATATTACTATTGAAAACGCTTTTTTTACCGGCAGGACTTACGATGCCCCATGGTATCTCAAGGCAACCATTAAAGATCCCATGGAAAAAAAGGAAAAGACCCAAAATATCTACATGGGCGACATCCCCGTGATGACCGACAGGGGCACTTTTATTATAAACGGGGTGGAAAGAGTTGTGGTGAGTCAGTTAACAAGGTCGGAAGGCGTTTTGTTTACCAGTGAGACCTCGCCTATAACCGGGGCCACTCTTGGCGGGGCAAAAGTCCTGCCTAAAAACGGTGTGTGGCTGGAAATAGAAACCTCCAGAACAGGAATTATCAGTGTAAAAATTGACAGAAGACGAAAACTTGCTATCACCTCTTTACTGCGGGTTTTTGGTTTGGCTTCCAACGAGTCAATTAAGGCGGCCTTTGAGGGTGTAGATGTCGACCCGGAGATGAGCTACATTGACGCCACGTTAGCCCGTGATCCTTCCGCGAATTACGATGAGGCTTGTTTGGAAATTTATAAAAAAATGCGGCCAGGAGAGCCTTTAGTTTTAGACAATGCTAAAGCTCTAGTTCACTCCATGTTTTTTAATCCCAGAAGATACAGTCTCGGAAAAGTCGGGAGGTTTAAATTCAATCAAAAGTTAAGTCTGGAGACCCCAAACGACAACAAACATTGGCTAATATTCCAGGAAGATTTAGTAAGAATCATTTCCAGAATTATACAAATAAACAATGGTTCTTCTGTGTCCGACGATATTGACCATTTAGCTAATAGACGCGTTAAATCCATGGGCGAACTTTTGCAGAATCAAATTAGAATTGGTTTTTTGCAATTGGAAAGAAATGTTAAGGAAAGAATGAGCCTTCACCCAAGAGAAGTCTTACCGGAACCTTCCGCACTAATTTCTACCAGAATAATTGCGTCAAAAGTGCACAGCTTTTTTGCTACTGGTCAGCTTTCTCAACAGCACGATCAGCAAAACCCGTTAACTTCGCTTGACCACACCAGAAGGCTTTCTTTAATGGGTCCGGGCGGGCTTACCAAAGAGCGAGCCAGTATGGCGGTAAGAGATGTGCATTACACGCACTACGGAAAAATCTGTCCGGTCAGGTCGCCGGAAGGTCCGAATATTGGTCTTATTACTTACATGACCCAATATGCAATAGTAAATGACTATGGGTTCCTGGAAACTCCTTACAGGAAAGTCGTAAATGAAAACGGAAAAATGAGAGTAACAGATGAAGTAGTTTATTTAGCCGCGTATGACGAGGACAAAGTTTTTATTGCCGACGCTTCGGCCAAACTGGATGAAAAAGGCTATATTTTAGACAATCGAATTTCAGTGAGAAAAGGCCCTGACTTCTTAATTAGGAGCGCGGACTCCGTAGCGTACATGGATCTTATACCGAGACAAATTGTGGGAACTTCCGCGGGGCTTATTCCGTTTTTATCAAACGACGATGTAAACAGGGCGCTTGTGGCCACCCAACAGATGTCGCAGGCCGTACCTCTAATTAAACCCGAACCGCCCATTGTAGGAACGGGTACGGAAGAAGCCGTAGCCCTAAACTCCGGCTATGTGATTACCGCGGAGGGTGCGGGGGAGGTAGTTTTTGTTGACGCCTCAAAAGTGGTGGTACACTACAAGGACGTTCTTTTTGGCAAAACCAAAAAGTCTAAAACCGAATACAAGCTTTCTAAATTTATAAAGTCTAATCAGGATACATGTATAAATCAGGTGGCCAGGGTGGTAACGGGGCAAAAAGTTAAAAAAGGCGACGTCCTCGCGGAGGGTCCGGGCATTGTTGATAAAGAGGTAGCGATTGGAACTAACATAAAAGCGGCCTATATGATTTGGAGAGGTTATGAGTACGAGGACGGAATTGTTATTTCTGATCGACTTGTGAAGGACGACATTTTAACCTCAATACACATTTCTGATTACAGCGTTTCGGTTTTAGAAACCAAACTTGGGCCGGAGGAAATCACCAAAGACATTCCAAATGTTTCAGAGGATGCTTTAAGAAATCTTGGCGAGGATGGGATTGTGGCGGTGGGTTCCAAAGTGGGAGCCGGGGATGTTTTGGTAGGCAAAGTAGCCCCTAAGGGTGAAACCGACCTTTCTGCAGAAGAGCGCTTATTAAGAGCTATTTTTGGGGAGAAGGCCAAAGAAATCAGGGATAATTCGTTGACTATGCCTCACGGCGAGCGTGGTGTAGTTATAGGGATAAAAAGGGTTACTAGAGAGGACAACAAAGAGCTTCCCAGCGGGGTTATCGAAGAAGTTACGGTTTATGTTGCCCAGCAAAGAAAAATTGAGGTGGGTGACAAGTTGGCAGGACGACACGGAAACAAGGGTGTTATATCAGCCATCGTGCCGGAAATTGACATGCCTCATATGGAAGACGGAACCACGGTGGATATTATTTTTGCTTCCGATACCGTTTTAAAAAGGATGAATGTAGGTCAAATTTTGGAAGCTCCTTTGGGCTACGCGGGTCGAAAGCTTAACAAAACTTATGCAGTTCCGGTTTTTGAGTCACCGTCGGAAGAGGACTACCAAAAGGAATTGAAAGAGGCCGGTGTTCCAACGACCGGCAAAGTAAGACTGATAGACGGGAGAACCGGCGAGTACTTTGAGCATCCGGTGTTGGTAGGTGAAACCTACATTTTAAAGCTTTATCACATGGCTGAAGACAAAATGCACGCCAGATCCACCGGTCCTTATTCCCTAATAACGCAACAGCCACTTGGTGGAAAGGCGCAGTTTGGCGGTCAGAGATTTGGGGAAATGGAAGTTTGGGCCTTGGAAGCTTATGGTGCCGCTAACATCTTGCAGGAAATGCTGACCATCAAGTCGGACGACTTTTCCGGGAGAACCCAGGCTTATAGGTCTATTTTGCAGGGTTTGGACATTCCAACGCCCAGCATTCCGGAGTCGTTTAAACTATTGGTAAGGGAGTTAAACGGACTTGCTTTGGGAATAACGCCCGTTGGTGTAATAAAAGCGGAACCTTTGGAAAGTGAAGCAGTAACCCCGGAAAGCGTCGATATTGAGAAAGACGTAAAAGATCAAATGCAGAATTTAGTTGTGGAGGAGAAAAGATGAAACAGTTGTTTCATTTTCGATTGAGATTTGGTAAAGGAGAAAAATGAAACTAATAGGCGACTTAAAAGACTTTTCAGCTTTAAGAATAACTTTGGCTTCTACAAAGGATATTTTGGATTGGTCATACGGCGAGGTTATAAAACCGGAGACCATAAACTACCGAACCTTTAAGCCGGAAAAAGACGGACTTTTTGACGAGAGAATTTTTGGTCCCTCAAAAGATTTTGAATGTTACTGCGGAAAGTATAAAAGAATAAGATACAAAGGCGTGATTTGCGACAAATGCGGTGTGGAAGTTACTCACTCCAGAGTACGACGGGAAAGAATGGGGCATATAAGGCTTGCCAGTCCGGTGGCACATGTGTGGTTTTTTAGAGGAATTCCTTCCAGAATGGCGCTTGTCTTGGATATTTCGCCCAGGAACATTGAGTCCATTGTGTATTTTTCATCGTTTATAGTTACGGAAATCGAGGAAACTAAAAAGGCTTTTGCCATAGATAAAATTGCCAAAAATCTGGAAAAAGCCAGAGGGGAGGAATCTAAGATTTCTGAAGAACAAATTAAAGATTTGGAAAAAGATTTTGGAGGGAAGGTGAGGGAAGGCAGTAAGGGCTTTTCTGTCGAAGAAGCGGAGCACAAGTTTAAAGAGAAGGTTAACGCCATAAGAGCCAAGCAGTCGGAGAAGTTGGGTGAATTGGACAGTGAGTACAACATAATGCAGAGAAAATTAGAGAGCATTGAGCTTTTTAGTGTTCTTTCCGACAACGAGTATGTGAATTTAGCGGATTATATTGATGAATTTTGTAAGGTGGACATTGGAGCAGAGGCCTTAGAGAAGATTCTGCAAAACCTGGACTTAAACGAGCTTGCTGCCGGTCTTAAAGAGATTACACAAAACTCCAAAGGTCAAAAAGCCCAAAAAGCCAGTAAACGCCTTAAAGCTGTGGAAGGATTTAGAAGAGCGGGTATTGAAACCTCCCGAATGATTTTAAATGTTTTACCCGTGATACCGCCGGATCTTAGGCCTATGGTTCAGTTGGAAGGCGGGCGCTTTGCTACCTCTGATCTTAATGATCTTTATAGACGCGTGATCAATAGAAATAACCGACTTAAAAAACTTTTAGACTTGGGGGCGCCGGAAATCATTGTGAGAAATGAAAAGCGTATGTTGCAGGAGGCAGTTGATGCCCTGCTCGACTCGTCAAAGCAAAGGTCTACCGTAAGAACCGCTGTAAAAGGCAAAAAGCAGCTAAGGTCATTGGCCGACATGTTAAAAGGCAAGCAGGGTCGTTTTAGACAAAACCTTTTAGGTAAGCGCGTGGATTATTCTGCCAGATCCGTTATTGTTAATGGTCCAGAGCTAAAGATCAACGAATGCGGAATTCCCAAAAATATGGCGCTTGAGCTTTTTAAGCCTTTTGTGTTAAGGGAAATTTTAGCCAAGGGTTTGGCGCCCAATGTAAAAAGTGCCAGGTACGTGCTTGAGCAGGCGGGTCCGGAGGTTTGGGAAATTTTAGAAGGTCTTATTAAGGATCACCCCGTTTTACTTAACCGCGCTCCCACACTTTGGCGGTTGGGAATTCAGGCATTTTATCCAAAGTTGGTGGAAGGCAGCGCTATAAGACTTCATCTGTGCGTATGTCCAGGTTACAACGCGGACTTTGACGGTGACCAAATGGCGGTGCATTTGCCTCTTTCTACTAAAGCGGTTGAGGAAGCAAAAACCCTGATGATGTCAACCAATAATTTAAGAAGACCCGCGGATGGATCCCCTATTTCTGTGCCAACTAAAATTATGCTTTTTGGTATCTACTGGATAACCCTGGTGGACGAAAAGTTGTCCGTATGGGAAAAACCGCTTGCCAATCCGGAAGAGGCGCTGTACGTTCTGGAGTCGGGCAACCGATTGAGCATCAGGCAGAGGATCAAAGTTAAGATAAACGGCGAGTTTATCGAAACAACCGCGGGAAGGATTGTGTTTAACAAGTCCCTACCGGCCAGCTTTGATTTTGTGAACGACACTGTGGACAAAAAGAAAGTGACCGCGCTTATTACCAAGTCATTTGAGACTGAGACCTTGGAGGTTACGGCAAAGCTGATTGATGATATCAAAGACCTGGGTTTTAAGTACGGCACCATGCTTGGGCACTCCACGGCTCTTAGTGATGTGATAGTACCGCCCACAAGGCAGGCCTTAATTAACGGTGCGCAGGAAGAGGTAGCGGAAATCAATCAAAACTTTAGACGCGGCCTGATTACGGAGATAGAAGCCAAAAGGCTAAGAGAGGGCGTGTGGAATACGGTTACCGCAAAAATCGACGAAGAAGTTTGGAAAGGTTTAACGGACGATAATCCTCTAAAGATGGAAATTGTTTCAGGTTCCAGCAGGGCTTCGCGGGATCAAATTAAGCAGGTGGGAGGAATTAGAGGTCTTCTTACGGACACCACGGGCAAAATTGTGGAACTTCCCATTCTCGGTAACTATAAAACAGGTCTTTCCGGAATGGAGTACTTCTTAAGCGGACGGGGGGCCAGAAAAGGCCTGGTCGATAAAGCTTTAAAGACTGCCGACGCGGGTTACATGACCAGAAGGCTGGTGGATGTTGCGCAGGATGTAGTGGTGCGGCAAGAGGATTGTGGTACCGATAAGGGAAGAGAGTTAATGGTAGGAGAAAAAACGGTTCTTACGTCCTTTGCCGACAGAGTGTACGGGCGGTTTTTGGCTCAGGAGGCCGTGGTAGGAGATAAAATTGTGGCGGAAAAAGGCGCTTTTTTAGATAAGGCTTTAATTAAAAAGATTGAGGATGCCAAGGTGGGGAAAATCGTTATAAGGTCGCCCATGACCTGTCAAACAAAAAGAGGGGTGTGCCAAAAATGCTATGGACTAGATGTTATGTCGGCGCAGGTTGTGGAGATTGGTGTGGCGTCTGGTGTTCAGGCAGCGCAGGCTATTGGCGAGCCGGGAACTCAACTTACTATGAAAACCTTCCAAACCGGGGGTGTGGCCACCGTTAAAGATATTACGCAAGGTCTGCCAAGGGTAGAAGAGGTTTTTGAAGCGCGTGCCCCCAAAAACCTGTCCGTTATGGCAGAAATTACCGGAACGGTTTCCGTTTCCAAGTCGGGCGACGAAAGGAAGATAACCATTTTACCGGCGGATAAAGACGAACTTTCCATAGAATATATGGTTGATCCTGTGTCGGAAATTATAGTCAAAGACGGGCAACTGGTTGTTAAGGGGGAAAAGTTAACTTCCGGTCATTTAGATTTGACGGAGCTTATGAGGGCTACCGGTGTTGCCGCCACACGAAAATATATCATTGATGAAATTCAAAAAGTCTATTCGTCACAGGGCGTGGCTATAAACGACAAGCATATTGAGGTTATTGCCAGGCAGATGTTTAATCATGTAAGAGTTGACGACCCCGGCGATACCGCCTTTTTGGAGAATGAACTTGTTACCAAAGCCGCTTTTGAGGAGGCAAACGAGCAAATTATTGCGGAGGGTGGGGCTCCTGCCACAGCAAAGATAACTCTTTTAGGCATCACCAAAGCCAGTCTCAACACGGACAGCTTTCTTTCAGCGGCCTCGTTTATACAAACCAGCAACGTCTTGACCGATGCAGCCAGCTCTGGTAAGCTGGACAGGCTTGTTGGGCTTAAGGAGAACGTTATTATCGGTCGGCTTATTCCAACAGGCGTAAGGGCAAGGATGGAGGACTAAATGCCAACAATAAATCAATTATTGAGGAAAAAAAGGACTACCAAGTCAAAAAAGACCACGACTCCTGCGCTTAGGGACTTCTTTAACTCCAAAAAGCGGGTTGTAAGAAATTTTGCGTCTCCTTTTAAGAAGGGTGTCTGTTTGCAGGTTAAAACCCAAACTCCCAAAAAGCCCAATTCCGCTTTAAGAAAAGTAGCCAGAGTGCGACTTTCTAACGGTCGGGAGCTAACGGCTTATATTCCAGGTGAGGGTCACACCTTGCAGGAACACTCGGTGGTTTTAATAAGGGGCGGAAGGGTAAAAGATTTGCCGGGGATTAAATATACTATTGTTAGAGGCAAGTATGACTTGCAAGGCGTGGAAAAAAGAAAAACCTCCCGATCAATTTATGGCCGCAAAAAGGAACTTAAGGCCGGAGGAATGTTAAAGAAGTGAGGACCCCATGAGATCAGGTCCGGTAAAAAAAACCTTAAAGCCCGCCGATGCCCTTTTTAAGTCCAAACTTGTGGCAAGGGTTATTACTCATATTATGAGGGATGGGAAAAAAAGTGTGGCGGAAGGGGTGGTATACGGGGCTTTGGAAAAATTGGATAAAGATAAAAAAGTTGCTTTGGAGATGTTTGAGAATGCCGTAAAAAATGTTATGCCCAAGCTCGAAGTTAGAAGTAGGAGAGTAGGAGGGGCAACCTATCAGGTTCCGTCTCCCGTGAGGTATGAAAGGTCCGAGACTTTAGCGGTAAGATGGATAATTGGTGCGGCCAGAAAAAAGAAAGGCAAACCTATAACGGACAAGCTTTTTGAGGAACTTAGAAATGCCCAGCAGGGTATTGGTGACGCTATTAAAAAACGCGACGATGTCCATAAGATGGCGGAGGCCAACAAAGCATTTTCCCATTTTAAATTTTAAAGCCCATGGTCTACCCGCTAAACAAAATTCGGAATATTGGGATTATTGCTCATATTGACGCGGGAAAAACTACTACCACCGAAAGAATTTTGTTCTACACCGGAAAGTCGCACAAAATTGGGGAGGTCCATGAAGGCGCCACGCAAATGGACTGGATGGCACAAGAGCGGGAACGCGGGATCACCATAACCTCTGCGGCCACCACCTGTTTTTGGAATGACCACCGCATAAATATTATTGATACCCCGGGGCACGTGGATTTTACCGCGGAGGTGGAGCGGTCTTTAAGGGTTTTAGATGGTGGGGTTATTCTTTTTGACGGCTCGCAGGGCGTGGAGCCCCAGTCGGAAACCGTTTACCGGCAGGCAGAAAAATATCATGTTCCCCTGCTGTTTTTTATCAATAAGCTGGATAAAGTGGGAGGCGACTTTTACATGTCCTTGGAGTCCATTTCCCAAAGATTAACTAACAAGGCCGTAGCTTTGCAACTTCCCGTTGGGATAGAAAGCGACTTTAGAGCCGTGGTCGACCTGATAGAAAAAAAGGCTTATGAATTCCACGGGAAAAACGGTGAGGAAGTTGTGGAGGTTCCCGTTCCCGCGGAAATGAACGCGTCAATAGAAAAATACCGAAGAATCTTAATAGAGAAAGTAGCGGAAGCAAATGACGTACTTATGGAGAAGTACTTGGCGGGTGAGGAACTGAGTGTCGATGAGATTAAGGCCGGTGTTCGTGAGCTTACCACCAAGTCGCAGATGTACCCCATCTTTGGCGGAGCCTCGCTTTCCAATATAGGAGTGCAAAAACTTTTGGACGGCGTGGTGGCCTATCTTCCGTCGCCCAAAGACGTTCCGTCCATTAAAGCGCATACCGTACAGGGCGAGGATAGCAGCTTAATAGCGGATGAAAACGGTGATTTTGCCGCCTTGGCTTTTAAAGTTCAAACAGACCCTTATGTTGGCCGGCTAACTTATTTTAGAGTCTACTGCGGAAAAGTTACCGCCGGTTCTTACATCTACAACGCCACCAAGCGTAAAAAAGAGCGCTTAAGCCGGATTTTGCTTATGCACGCCAATCACAGAGAAGAGGCCAAGGAGGCCAGAGCGGGTGAGATTGCGGCCGCGGTAGGTTTGGCGGAAACGTTTACGGGCGACACTTTGTGCGACGAAAAGGCCCCCATTTTACTGGAAGCCATAAGTTTTGCCGAACCGGTTATTGGACTGGTGGTAGAGCCAAAAACCAAAACGGACAGAGATAAGCTTGGCGAGTCGCTTAAAAAGTTTTTGGATGAAGATCCCACGCTAAAAATAAAAACCGACAATGAAACGTCCCAAACTATTTTGTACGGTATGGGCGAGCTTCATCTGGAAATTATTGTCGACCGCCTTAAGCGCGAATTTAACGTGGAAGTTAATACCGGCAAGCCTCAGGTTGCTTATCGCGAAACGATTAGAAAAACGGTGGAGAAGGAGGGCAAATATATTAAGCAGTCGGGCGGACACGGTCAGTACGGCCATGTTTACATTAAAATGGAGCCCATGGAGCGGGGCAACGGCGTGGAGTTTGTTAATAAGATTGTAGGGGGTTCTATTCCCAAGGAGTATATTCCGGCTGTGGAAAAGGGCGTAAAGGAAGCATCAGAAACAGGTGTTCTGGCAGGCTATCCAGTGGTGGATGTTAAGGTGTCTTTGTTTGACGGGTCGTATCATGAGGTTGACTCTTCGGAGATTGCCTTTAAGATTGCGGCCAGTGAAGCTTTTAAAGATGCCCAGCGCGCCGCGGATCCGTATTTGCTGGAGCCTATTATGAAGGTGGAGGTTATTGTGGCGGAGGAGTATATGGGCGACATAATAGGCAACCTTTCCAGCAAAAGAGGTCAAATAGAGGACACCGAGATGCGCGGTAACGCCAGGGTGATAAATGCTAAAGTTCCGCTTTCCGAGATGTTTGGCTATGCCACAGATTTGCGTGGGATGACGCAAGGTCGCGGTAGTTTTACTATGGAACCCAGCCATTACGCGGAGGTCCCGCAAAGCGTCTCCGCTTTAATCGTCAAAAAAGCCTAAAGTTGACGGTACCTTGTTAGTATTGCAATATGTGCAATATCACGAGTTCTAAAACGAATCCGAACAGTGTAATGTTCGGAAATGAAAAATCATAACAAAATAACATGGAGAGAAAGGGATAAAATTGCCGTTTGGCTTGCTGAGAAAGCTACCTTTAGGGAGATCGG
>Ga0315277_10000643_pt1 | contig 54646 bp, 50 predicted proteins | sample YL17G05_15_MG_FD_203695 | JGI IMG/M metagenome (GOLD analysis project Ga0315277, IMG submission 203695) | Sediment microbial communities from Yellowstone Lake, YNP, Wyoming, USA - YL17G05_15 | ecosystem: Environmental > Aquatic > Freshwater > Lake > Sediment | place: USA: Wyoming | collected... | reverse complement strand
GATGTCTCAAACATCCCTTCCCGGCAGGCAAATTGCCAGTGCGAGGCAAGTTCAGGATTGCCTGTATGCTGATCGGTTCTGCTGCCGTGACCAATGTCCGGCGTATTCTGCATTTTCAGGAAGCCATTTACGAGTGCGATAAGCCCGAGAAGATGATTAAAAATAGGCGAAAATGCTCGCAAGGGCTGCAAGGTGTTTCTTTTTTTGTTCTCGCCAGGGCTATCTTTACCGACTTGATCAAACCTATCTGGTCTCCAAAACTATGCCTGGTTTGTTAAAGTGCGAGTTTTTTCAGTGGACTCATATATTCAAGTCTTTAGCACCCTTTCCCATTTCCGAGATCCATCCGGTAACCATGGGATGATAAGCCGTAACCCCAAGGGAGCAGACCAGGCAGCGATTTAAGCACTCACGTGTTCAAGCGGGTAATGGTCAAGCACTGGTCTTACGGATGGGATGGCGTAATACGGTCTTGAGCCTGGAGGGATCCGTCCGGCGCGGGTCTCCCATGTAGATCTCGTGGTGCTTACCACTTAGCCCAACCAGATCTTGATAGCCGTTCTCCTGCAGGAAGAGGTCCATCTTTTCTACGGTAGCCGGTTCGTCGGCGTAAGGACCGATGTGCATGGTCTGAACGCACAACCCCTCCTGGAAGCTTTCGAGGCGCAGACGGGCGAATGCGGGCTGGTCGCCTTTCTTCCTGCGAAGCTGGGCGACTGCATCGGTTAACATCTCCACCGTGACCAGGCTGGGCTGCATCATCATGACGGTGTATTTCCAGTTGCCGGGTTTGCGGATATCGAACGTCCCATCCTCGACCCACCACAAGCCTTCAAGAGCCATTACCGGATAGTCCACCGGATTTTCTTTACGCAGTTTGACGGTGAATTTCAACGTGTACGCTGCGCCGTAGAGCGCAGTCATATTTTCCTGGAAGAGCGGCGATGTACCAGGAGCCAGGTCTGGTTCGATGGCTCCATCGATCATGATGAAGTTCATGGCAGGAACATCCACCACTTCCATTTTCTTTGCCGAGGGCAGGTACAGGTACTTCAATTCCTTCTTGAGGTCGAGTTTTTCCATCGATAAGCTCCTTTTCTAAATATTACATCCCAAGCCTTCTGCGGGCATGCACTTCAATCAGTCCAAGAGTGATTCAGGAATACGGTCTCAGGTCTACTCTACTGCTAACCGGCCAGTAGAGCGTTGGTCAGAGACTGATGCCAACGACGGGAATAATATCTACCAATATAGCACGGTTGTTCTATTTATGCAAGCCTTTTCCCTTTGCTTTATGCAGTCATCTGTTCTGGAGCAGGTGGGAAGGATCCTTCACCTGAGCAGGGTGGGAGGGTGCCGGGTCTTGCACTGAGAATCACAATGAGAGGTGGAATGGAAAAAAGAGGAGATTGGTTTTATTACTCTGATGACATTTGAGCTAGAAGATAGCGAATGCGCTGTACCAGGTCGCCAGGTTTGAGCACCGTCACGCCTTTCACCCCCGGCTGAAAATGACGGACGTTGTAAGTGGCAAGATAAACACAGCTTTCGCGTACTGCTGTTGTAAGAATGGGCAAGTCCTTGGGGTCTGCTGATTTTGTATATGTTTTAATCTCATCAGGGGTTGGGTCAGCGACCACCCGCAAACAGCGGCTGACCAATAACTGGAAAGCCGGCAAAGCAGCAGGCATCTTTTCCTGGAGGCTGCCCATGGTCTCGGTGATGACCTGCTCACTGGTCACAGCCTCGACCAGGGTGATCTCTGCCATGCGTAGAATGACCAGGCTGGCACTGTGTTCGTTTGGCGAAGCCGCGCCGGCAAAAAGTACATCAGCATCAATGAATATTCGGGGTTTAGTTGGTTTACCCGGCATACTTTTCTTTTGTGTACTGTTCGCGCTGTTCGCGCAGGTCCTGCAAGAGCTCTTCGATGCCCAGACCTGCTTCCAGACGAATCCGCTCGATCTCGCGCGCAAGCTCTGGTACCATCGGTACCATCGGTACAAAGACAAAGATACCGTCCAGGTCAACCAGCCGGAAGATCCTGCCGTTTTCGATGTTGTACTTTTCCCGCAGTTCAGCGGGGAGCGTGATCACGCCGCGTTCACGTACCTGGATTGTCAGCTCCATATTTCTCCTTTGTGTGAATATCTGCCATTACGGATATTCTGCTTAAGCAGTATAACAGAAATATCATCCAACGTAAAGAACCTTATCAGGGAGTGTTGGAAAAGTCATATATGGGGGTGATTTTATTGATTTGTACCTGAAAATACCGCCATATCTGGGAGTGCCTCATCGTTTTTCAACAACCTCGTCCACAAATTGTTGACAAAACGTCAACCTGTTGTATAATAATTACAAACCCCCCTGGAGATAGCATCTTCTGGCCGACGCCCGCCTACAATGGCGGGTCGTCTCTTTATTGGGTCACACGCTTCAAATTCTCGCGTATCTTGCTTTCCAATTTGCTGCTCTCGGCGAACTGTCCTTCCAGCGCTGCCGTGAGACGCACTATTTTTGCTCCGAAGGGTTCATCATCTTCTTCAATCTCAGCTACTCCGCCAAAATGGCCGGGTGTCAGCACGTAGCCCTGGCCGTGGAGACTACGCCCCTTTTATATCTTCTCCACCACCCAGAAATGGGATAAGCCGAATATGTTCAGCGGCGTACGCTCCAATTCCTGGAGGGTATCACGGAGGAATTTACCCAGGAAACCAAAGCGGCCAATGATATTATCGTAGGCTCCAAATATGATAGTGCGTTTGATGAGCTTCACTGGCAGAGCTACTGCACTTTTCAGCGTGAGCCCGAAGTACCCTGGACAATTAATCGCGCCGAACAGGTCAGCGGACGGATGAAGATGCGTGCGCGTACCGTACGCGGGTACAAAACCTGGCCGGGGATGCGAACCGGTTTGATGCTGGCGGGAATGCAAGCCATCTAACACCAATTCTAGCAAAGACGCCTCTCGCTCATCCAATTCCTAAAATTCACAAACCGCGCATGTTACATACACACTCAAAAAGCCAATTGACAAGGACCTTACTATGTTGTAAAGTAATATAGAGACATAGGAAGGTGAGCCAATCATCGCGGATTAAATGCAGCTCGCGCGGATGATAAAAAGCATGGTGGATTCCAAAAATTTACTACACCGAACAGCGAAAGAGGAGATGATTTATGAATACGCATCGCAGCTGGTTTATTCTTGCGTGCACCGGAATTGTAGGAGGCATCCTGTGGATATCATTTATCACGAGTTCCCCAGGACTCGCCTCGTCTTTGCTCACAGCCCCGCCCAGTACACCGATATGGGGCATGTTCCAGCACGACCAGCAGCACAGCGGACGCAGCCCCTACGTTGGCCCGCGAAACGCCGACCTGGATTGGTCATTTCCCCTGCCGGGCGTTCCCGGCAGTCCTGCGATTGGCGCAGACGGCACGATCTATATATCGGTGGGAATGGTCAATAGCAATAAAGCGGGATATCTTTATGCCATACATCCCGATGGGACTGAAAAGTGGCACACACAACTTAAAATTTTACCGGGCTCGACTGCGCCAGCCATTGGCCCGGACGGTACGATTTATATTCACGGGAGCGGAACGGAAGGCAATATAGCTGCCATCGAGAAAATGTATGCCATCAACCCGGATGATGGAAGCGTGCAATGGATTTTCCTTCCTAACGGCGAATCTGCAAGCTTTTCATCCTATGTATCGTCATCCCCGGCGGTTATCGACGACGGCACCATTTACGTAGGCTCGATGAACACTTATCTTTTCGCGCTGAATCCGGACAGCACAATCAAATGGGCAAAGTCTCCAACCGTCTCGGGAATATCTTCTTCTCCGGCGGTTGGCTTGGATGGAACAGTCTATATCCACGATCAATTTGGAATATATGCATATATGCCCGATGGCACGTTAAAGTGGCGTTACGGAATTGGCGTATCTGGAGCAGATGGATCTCCAACGATTGGCTCGGATGGAAAAATTTACTTTTCACATTCTGGTAACAACAGGTTTTATGCGCTCAACACTGACGGGACCAAGGCTTTTTCCTATGTGTTAGGATGGCCCTCAGATTCTACGCCTGCATTGGCAAATGACGAGACAATTTATATCGGCGCAGACGGACTGTATGCCTTCAACCCGGATGGGACATTGAAGTGGAGACGATATGCAAGCACGTTATTCTCCAGTGTTTCACCGTTAGTCGGCGCAGATGGCACAATCTACTGGCGTGAAAGTTTGTCGTTCTATGCAGTCAACCCAGATGGCACACGAAAATGGAGCATGAGCGTTGAACCTTACGCGGGCGGGCTGGATGCCTCCTTTGCAATTGACAGCAGCGGCGTTCTGTATCTGCCATATTCGTCATGGATTGGCGGAAAAAATAGTCTGCGCGCCTATCGCTCCCAAGTTATGGCCAAATCATTTCGCTCGGCTGGCGCCCAGGACGGCTGGGTGCTCGAATCCAGCGAGACCAGTAACAAGGGTGGCACCATGAACGCCGCCGCCACGGTCTTCCACCTCGGCGATGACACCCAGGACCGCCAGTACCGCGCCATCCTGTCCTTCGATACATCCGGCCTGCACGATAACGCCGTCATCACCAAAGTCACGTTGAGGATCAAGAAGCAAGGGTTGGTGGGCACGAATCCCTTCACCACCCACAACAACATCCTGGTGGACATCCGCAAGGGCGCCTTTGGTAACAACAATACCCTGCAACTGACAGACTTTCAGGATGCCGCCAGCAAGAGCGCCGCCGGGACAATCCAGAACACGCCCGCCAGCGGCTGGTACCCGTCCATTCTGAGCTACAGCGCCTTTACCTATATCAACAAGACAGGCGTGACCCAGTTCCGCCTGCGCTTCCAGAAGGACGATAACGACGACCTGGGCGCCGACTATCTGAAATTCTACAGCGGCAATGCAGTGACTGCATCCTACCAGCCGCTGCTCGTCATCGAGTATTACGTACCGTAATACTGGCTCGTCCAACCTGCGTGTGCTGTACCATAGCGGTAACGAAGAATACTTTGAATGCTCACAGTCTCGTGTTCTTTCACGGGACTGTGAGTTTTTGTAATGTTGACTCGTTTCTTTTATTATATAGGTGGATTCAACTCACAAGTGCACCTTTAACTTTTCCACCACCCAGAAATGGGATAAACCGAAGATGTTCAGCGGCGTCCGCTCCAATGCCTGGAGGATATCACGGAGGAATCTACCCAGGATGCCAAAGCGGGCAATGATATTATCGTAGGCTCCAAATATGACAGTGCGTTTGATGAAGATCACCGGCAGACCGGAAAATAATTCCTTCAGGTCAACGCGGGAATACACACGCACGTGGGGGGTGAGTTTATTGCGAAGGCGGGGGGGCAGGTAGTTAACCAGGGGAATATTGCCAAACCAATACTTCCCGCGCCAATAGATGCCGTGAGTTTCAAAAGGATAGCCGCGGTTCGGACAAAAAAGAATAAACCGCCCGCCAGGTTTAAGCAAGCGGATGCTCTCGGCAACAGCCTGGCGGTCATCCAGGACATGCTCGATGACCTCATGGCTGAGCACCAGGTCGAAGGTCTCGGACGGGAAAGGGAGGCTTTCACCGGCAGCGTTGACGATCATTTCCGAGCTGCGGCGAGACTGGCGTGCCCGCTCGAAGTCGTATTCCAATCCAATGGTGTTACGCTCGCCAGCAAGAGACCGCAGGTGGTCAACATACATACCGACGCCGCAGCCATTCTCGAGCACACGACCCGGGAGGCGGCTGCCGGCGGCAAGGACGATCATTTCCAGACGACGCTGCTGTCCCGCGCGCCAGACGTAGGAGGGTTCACCACGCAGGGCAGCCTTATCCAGGTCACCTGGTCTCATTTTTCCCCCCAGTGGATGGCAATGGTGCCCAACATCAGGCGGCGAAAGCCAAGCCTGTGAAATCCAACAGCAGCCATGCGGGCAGCCAGCTCTTCGGCGCGCAGGAATTTCTCAGTGGAGGCCGGCAGGTAAGCGTAGGCAGCGCGCTGACCGGAAATCAAACCACCAAGAAGCGGGATGATGATATGCATATAGAGCCAGGTCAGCGGACGAAGGGGACCGAACCTGGGTCTGGTTGTATCCAGGATGACAATTCGTCCACCGTCAATAAGCACACGGTGCTGTTCCCGCAGCACCTGCTGGACATCAGGCACGTTGCGCATCAAGAATCCTGAAACCGTGGCATCAAATGTCCCAGCGGAGAAAGGCAGGCACAAGGCATCAGCGGCTGACCAATCGAGCCGGCCGCGAGCCTGAGCGAGGCGCATCATCTCCAGGGAAAAATCAACGGCGATGGGGTGCGAATTCGGCTGCTGCCGCAGGGCTTCAAATGCCAGATCACCGGTACCGGAGCCCAGGTCCAGGAGCGAATCACCAGGACGCAAATGGAGGCGGAGGATGACCTCCCGCCGCCAACGGAGGTCCTGCCCACCAGTCATGATGCGATTCATGAGGTCATAACGAGGGGCAATGAGGGCGAACATTCTCCGTACCTGACGGGCGGATTCCGAGCCTGCCGGGTCGCGAGCATCCGAAATCATGGGGCAATTATAGTCGAGGACATGACCTTGCATCTTTTTTGGATTTGTGCTAGAATAGCAATACGTCAATATTGGAAGCATCGAAAAGTGGGCGCCCCCCACTTTTCTGCTTATAGCACATATGGAGAACAAGTTCGAGAATGAAAAACGAGTTCAACCTTGCCTTCAACGAAGTATTGGAAGACAAACAACTGCCAAAAGAAATCATCCTGGCTGCCATCGAGGCGGCTATGGTTTCCGCATACAGGCGGTCTGTCAACGCTTCCACCGCCCAGCTGATTGAAGCCAAAGTGGATCCCGAGACGGGTCAAGTCAATATCTATGCTGAAAAAGAGGTCGTCGAGGATGTTCAGGACGATCGGACCGAAGTGTTGCTGGAGGATGCGCGCAAGGTCAATCCAGAAGCCCAATTGAATGAGACGGTAGTGGTCGAGACCACTCCGAGCGACTTTGGACGTGTTGCAGCACAGACCGCGCGCCAGGTGATCCAACAGAAACTCCGTGAGGCGGAACGCAGCGCTCAACTGGCTTATTTTGAAAGGCAGGTGGGTGAAATCGTCAGTGGCATCGTGCAGGCAACCAGCGTAATGGGTGCGACCATGGGGCTGGATATGAAGGCTGAAGGCATAATGCCCAACAACCAAAAGATACCCGGTGAGCGTATACATATACATGACCGGATGAGGGCGGTTGTGCTGGAGGTCAAGGATGGTACACGCGGTCCGCAGATCATCCTGTCGCGGGCGCATCGCAATTTCCTGCGGCGACTGCTGGAGAACGAAGTCCCTGAGATCTATCACGGTATTGTCGAGATCCGGGCAATTGCCCGGGAGCCAGGGCAGCGAGCCAAGGTGGCTGTATCTGCGACCCAAGCGGGTGTGGATCCGGTCGGCGCCTGTGTAGGTATTAAAGGTGTACGCATCCAGGGTATCGTACGCGAACTACACGATGAGAAAATTGATATCATCGAGTGGAATGCTGATCAGATAAGCTACATCTCGAAGGCAATCAGCCCGGCACGGGTAACCGGTGTATACCTGTCCGAGACAAGCGCACATGGAAAGACTGCAACCGTGGTCGTCCAGGAAGATCAGTTGAGCCTGGCTATAGGCCGCGACGGTCAAAATGCACGCCTGGCTGCCAAATTAACCGGCTGGCGGATCGATATCAAGAGCGTGATAGAGTCCGCTGGTGACGCGCTTGACAAGATACAAAAAGATAGCGAGCTGGCAGCACTCCTCCCAGCCGTAGTGGAGAGCATCCCGGCGGTGGAAGGAATCCTGACGAAGAAGGCTGCAGGCCGCCCATTAACTCCTGAGGAATACCAGATATTAGCCACATTCGTGGACCGCGTCGAACGGCGCACAATCCAGATCGTGGAAGAAGCCCAGAAGGCTGAGGAAGAACGGGTTGCTGCTGTCAGGTCTGAAATTCCCGAGACGGCGTTCAGTATGCAGTTGGAACAGCTGGCACTCAAAGAGAAGGTATATAACATCCTGGTCGAAGCAGGATATAAAACCATTGGTGATCTATCCCTGATGATGAAACTGGATCCTGACAAGGTCCTGAGGCTGACGGGTATTGGTCCGAAAGCCATGCAGAATATCGAGGAAGCCCTGGCGAATATAACCTACCCCGAACCTGAAAAGGTGGAGGAAGCTCTGGAAGTGGAAGCCGTGGTGGTTGAACCAGCCGCTGAGGCGGTTGTAGAAGTTAAAACAGAAGCCATCGAAGCAGAATCCGTGGGTGAAACTCCCAGCGAGGTTGTGGTGGCTGAAGCAATCGAACCAGTTGAACCGGTTGCGGAGACGGCTGCCGTAGCACCTGAGACCGAAGGGAGAGTTGTAGAGAAAGGAGCTGCAACTCTGGATGAGCTATTCACACTGCGCCCTGAATTGATCAAGGTCGGGGCGACAGCAGAAGATGAGGAAGAAAACGGCGATAAAAAGAAATCCAAGAAAAAGAAAAAGAAGTTTGTTGAAGTGGAATACGATCCCGATCTGGACAAAGTGCTGGTGCGGAAGATGCACAAGCGCGGAGATACAGATTTAGTAAGCGAGGATTGGTAGAACCATCCCTAACCCCGAGTCTTTCTGAAGCGAAGATAGGCAAAGGGCCAGTTCAGTGAAAAAGGTGTCCAAGAAAACAGCCAGGCATATCAAGCATATCCCTCAGCGGACCTGTGTGGGCTGCCGTACCGTGATGGCTAAACGGGCACTAATCCGCGTTGTGCGCCAGCCGGAGGGTGTGCAAATCGATCCGAGTGGCAAAATTCCCGGGCGGGGCGCCTACCTGCACGACCGCCGTTCCTGCTGGGAACGCGGTTTAAAAGGCGCCCTGGCACAAGCCCTGAAAACAGAATTGACCACAAAAGATCGGGAAGACCTGAAAGCCTTTATTAACAAGCTGCCTGAGGAGTCCGGAGAGACTCCATGAACGTGTAGATCCGCCATGTGAACCATAGCGTCGTTTAACGCTCACCAGGCACCTGCCCAGCTTTCATACATAGTGCGGCATGCGGAGGATGGTACCGCATCCATCAGGAGATGTCCTATGAGCGAAAACGAACTAACAAAGATAGAGATACCGTCCAGCATCACTGTTCGTGAACTGGCGGAAAAAATGGGGGCGAGCCCCATCCAGGTGATAAAGATCCTGATGTCTAATGGCGTGATGGCCAGCATCAATCAACAGGTTGACTTTGATGCAGCCGCGGTCGTGGCATCCGATATGGGGTTCGAAGCAGTGATGGAGACTCAGCAGGTAATTGAAGAAGAAAAAGAAACTGGCGAGGTTCCACTCTGGCGGCGGATCATCGCTGATGAGGATGAATCCCTGCTCGAACGGCGCCCGCCAGTGGTCACCATCCTCGGACATGTTGACCATGGAAAAACCACCCTGCTGGATGCCATCCGGCATGCAAATGTGGCTGCCGGGGAAGCCGGTGGGATTACCCAACACATCGGTGCTTATCAGATCGAACACCAGAAACGCCTGATCACTTTTCTAGACACTCCCGGTCACGCGGCTTTTACGGCCATGCGGGCAAGGGGAGCGCAGGGAGCGGATATCGTCGTACTGGTGGTGGCAGCTGATGACGGTGTGATGCCCCAAACGAAAGAAGCCATAGCCCATGCCAAAGCGGCGCGCGTGCCGATCATAGTAGCGCTGAACAAGATCGACAAGGCGAATGCCAATCCTGACCGGGTAAAGCACCAATTGGCCGAACAAGAGCTGATCCCGGATGATTGGGATGGAAGCACCATCGTTGTGCCGGTATCTGCCAAACTGAAACAAGGCATTGACGATCTGCTCGAGGCAATATTATTAGTAGCTGATAACACCGATATCCGTGCTAATCCTGCCGGGAAAGTAATTGGTACAGTCATCGAGGCTGAACTGGATAAATCCAAAGGCGTCATCTCGACACTGCTGGTTCAGAACGGCACGTTGAAGCTTAGTGATTATGTCCTTGCCAGAACAGCTTCCGGTCGCCTTCGGGCGTTGTTTGATCAATACGGCAAGCAAATCAAGAAGGCTGGACCATCCATGCCGGTGGCGGTGATGGGTCTCAGTGAAGTACCGTCCGCGGGTGAACTATTCCAGGTGGTGGGTTCAGAAAAAGAAGCCCGCCAGATCGTATTGGAACGCAGCGAAATCCAGAAAAAGCAGACAACAGAAAAGAAGGTCTCCCTTGAAGATCTATTTGCCAGCTACCAGGCTGGTAAGACCAAGGCGCTAAACCTGATCATCAAAGCCGACGTTCAAGGATCACTGGAACCAATCGTCAATGAGATGGAAAAACTGGGTAAAGGTGATATAGGTGTCAATGTCCTGTATGCCGAGACAGGAAACATTGGTGATAATGACATCCTGCTGGCCTCTGCTTCGCAAGCTATCGTGATTGGATTTAGCGTCCAAGCCGAGGTGGCAGCCCGCCGTTTGGCTGAGGCGGAGGGTGTTTCGTTGCGCCTGTATGACATTATCTATCGCATGACAGAAGATATAGAGAAAGCACTCAAAGGTATGCTGGCACCTGAATTTGAGGAAAAGAATATTGGGCGTGCGGAGATCCTGGCGGTCTTCCCGGTCTCCAAGGTCGGCAAGGTGGCTGGCAGCCGCGTACGGGAAGGAGAACTGCGGCGTAATGCCAGGGTACGTGTCTGGCGCGGCAAGGATATCCTGTATGAAGGTGAGATGGCTTCATTAAAACACGAGAAGGAAGATGTACGAGAGATACGTGAGGGTTTTGAGTGCGGGATCGCCCTGAAAGGTTTTTCCGATTTCGCCATAGGTGACATCATCGAGTGTTTCGTGCTTGAAGAGGTTGTGACTTAAGGAACGAGATGCCAACGCAGGTAAGATTACAACGCATTGCTGATCGCATTCACCAGGAACTCTCTGAGATGCTGATCCATGAGATCAACGATCCACGTTTGAAGCAGATCTTCATCACCGATGTCAGGGTGGATAGGGAGCTGGCTTATGCAGATATTTATGTCTCCGCGGTCGAGGGTGTTAGCCGCAGCACGGAGATCCTGAACGGTCTGGAAAGCGCCAGCGGTTTTATCCGCCGGACGCTGGCAGGTCGTGTAGAATTACGAACGTTCCCGCGATTGCGTTTCCACTGGGATCCCACGCCAGAGCATGCTGATACCATTGAAAAGGTCTTGGAAGTAATACGTGGGAAAACGGGACCAATAGCCAAACCATGATCTGGTTATTATAGCCATATGCATCGTTGAGGACGCTGAGAACATAGACCAGAATTACCATATACAGGCATTGTTATCGATCATGGGTGTTTTAAGGTAAAAATAATTTTATTCAAGTAGAGATTCATATTTCGGAGGTATTCACAGGAATGGATGAAGTAATTGAGGTGGCTATCAAGCAGCGGCTCGATGAAGCAAATAATATATTGATCACCTCGCATATCAGACCAGACGGGGACGCAATCGGCGCACTGATCGCCCTGGGACTGGCCTTAGAAAGTGCCGGCAGGCATGTCCAGATGGTACTGGCAGACGGTATCCCGTCCAATTACCACCATCTGGAAGGCAGCCAGAAGGTGGTGAAAAAACCCAATGGGCCATGTGATACATTCATCGTGGTTGATTGCGCTGACTTCAAACGGATTGGCAAGGTTTTCGATGAATACGGTCAGCCTGATCTGAATATTGACCATCATGTGACTAACGAGAGATTTGGAAAAATTAACCTGATCGAACCAGAGGCGGTGGCAACATCAGCCATCCTGACCGATCGTATGCCTGCCTGGGGATATGAGATCACCAAACCTATCGCAGCTGCACTGCTGACCGGTATCGTCACCGATACGCTTGGTTTTCGCACCTCGAATATGACACCGCAAGCGATGCGCCAGGCAGCTACCCTTATGGAAACCGGCGTTGACCTGCCTGATCTGTATGGGCGGGCATTGGTGCGACGCTCATATCAAGCAGCCCGCTACTGGGGGGCAGGCCTCTCCAGCCTGGAGAGGGCGGATGGTATCGTATGGGGTACTCTAACCCTGGCTGACCGGAAGGCTTCGGGTTACCACAGCAATGATGATGCTGATCTGATCAACATCATCTCAGCAATAGACGACAGCGCCGTTGGTATGATCTTCGTCGAGCAGGAAGACAATCATGTCAAGATCTCGTGGCGTGCACTTGAAGCCGGGATCGATGTGTCCAAGATTGCCACACACTTTGGAGGCGGTGGGCACAAGGCGGCAGCCGGTGCTGATATCGAGGGCAAGCTGCTTGAGGTTCAGGTTGAAGTACTGAAGAAAACGCGGGAAATGTTGGGGTTATAATATATGCAAGTGACCATGAGTCACTGCAACATGGAGGAAATGTAAGGAATGGATAGTCAAGATGTAAAAAACGCAATATCTGGAGTTCTGGTTGTCGACAAACCGGTCGGAATGACCTCACATGATGTCGTGCAGGTCATCCGGAATGGGACTGGTATCCGGCGTGCCGGACACACGGGTACGCTTGACCCGCGCGCCACGGGTGTGCTGGTCATCCTGATTGGACCGGCGGTACGCTTGAGCGAGTTTGTTTCGGCATCCGATAAACGTTACCAGGCAATAATCCGCCTGGGTGGTTCGACCGACACGTATGATGCCAACGGTAGTTATACCCGCTCTTCTTTAACACCAGTGTCGGTTACAGAAACCCAGTTTGAAGAGGCATTAAAAAAGTTCATAGGCGAGATCGAGCAGACACCACCGCCTTACTCCGCAATCAAGGTCAAAGGACGGAGAGCCTATGACATGGCTCGCGAGGGGGAAGAGGTTGTGCTGGAGCCGCGCATGATCCAGGTTTATCACCTGGATGTGTTGGAATGGGCTCCGCCCGAAGTCGTGGTGGATGTTCACTGTTCATCCGGCACCTACGTCCGTTCGTTGGCGAACGACCTGGGCAATGTTCTGGGTTGCGGTGCGTACTTGGTTGGCCTGCGGCGTACGAAGAGCGGTCGTTTCAGCCTGCGGGATGCCGTCCCACTGCGAAAACTACAGGAGGCGTTCACAGCGGGCAACTGGTACCAGTACCTGATCCCGGCTGCAGAAGCCCTGGGTGACTGGCCATCGGTGGAACTCGATCCAGACCAGGTCGAGGCGATCCGGCATGGGCACCGTATCCCAGCCGATGCGGGCACCAAGGGCATGGCTCGCGGTGTAAGCATGCAGGGAGAACTGGTGGCTTTGCTGGAAGTTGATGAAACGACCCAGGAGTGGCAGCCGAAAAAAGTCTTCTTCTCATAGGGACAGGTCGTGGTCAAACATTATCATTCGCTGGAAGACCTGTCTTTAGAAAAGACCTGGTTGACTATCGGTGTCTTCGATGGTGTCCACCGCGGCCACCAGGAGATCCTAAGCAAACTCATGGCAGGTGCGCACACAAGCGGTGCACCGGCAGTCGTACTAACTTTTTATCCGCATCCAGCAGAAGTACTGGGCAAGCAAAATAATCTGAAGTACCTTACCCTACCCTATGAAAAGGTTGCCCGGTTAGGTGAGCTGGGAGCGGACATTGTTGTCACCCATCCTTTCAACACTGAAGTGGCTTTCCTTTCGGCATGGGAATTCATGCAGTACCTGAAGGTACATCTGGATATGCGCCAGCTCTGGGTGGGGTATGATTTTGCGCTCGGTCGAAATCGGGGGGGCGATGTATTCAATTTGACAGAGATCGGTAACGAATTAGGATACCACGTTCATCCCGTCGCGCCGGTTGTGGTCAATGATAAGGTCGTTTCTTCGAGCCAGATCCGTTCCCTGCTTTTTGCTGGGAGGGTGAGTGAAGCCTCGGCACAACTTGGCCGCCCTTATGCCTTGAGCGGAAGGGTGGTTCACGGTGATGGTCGCGGCAGGAAGATCAATATACCGACCGCCAACCTGGATGTACCGATGCAGAAAGCTATCCCAGCAAACGGAGTCTATGCCTGCCAGGCATGGGTGGGGGAGGGGCGATATCCGGCAGTGACCAATATCGGCATCCGCCCGACCTTCACACCCGAGATGAAAACCTCCAGTGTTGAAACCCATATCCTTGATTTAACGCAGGATTTATACGATCAGGTAGTGAAGCTGGAGTTCATCGAGCGCCTGCGGGAGGAACGAAAATTCCCATCGACGGAGACACTGGTGGAGCAGATCCAGGTGGATATCAGTCGAGCCAGGGAAGTGCTTAATGGGGTTCAAGACTGAAACCGAAGACCTTTTTACCATGCAAGGTGGGAAATATATTAGATGGGGATAAAGGATTTTAAAAATAATCATCTTTAGGCTGTTCAAACAATCTGCCAAAATTGCATATAATTGGATGATCAAATTATATTTAAAAAAATCCCTTTCACCACTCAGCCAATCAATGCCCAAACGTAAGGTTTACCTGCTCTCACCCAAGGAATTCAGCCCCGAGAAAATCGCGGTGACATTTGCCAAGACTTCTCGTTCTCCGTTGTCCTTCCGTGAGATCGCCGAGGAGCTTTCGGATGAAAAGAGCGCCGAGTTCCACGAGAAGTGGGTGGTTGGTTACGGACATGCCTCGGTGGCGGAGCACGCTGTGCTACACGTCGCAATTGAGAACGTCTCCCGGCTGGCGGTCGAGTGCATCGAATCCAACCGGCTAGCCTCATATACAGAAAAATCCACCCGTTACCAGAAGTGGGACCTTGATGATTTTTATATACCTCCCGAACTGGAGGGGCATAGACTGCGCGATGACTACGTGCAAACATGCCGGATGTTATTCAATACCTACACTGATGCGTTGGAATCTGCGCGAGATCTGGTCGAAAAACTGGCTCCACGACACTCGAACGAAGAAAAGGAAGCCTGGGACCGCCGCATCCGTTCACAATACGTGGACGTGTGCCGTTTCCTGCTGCCTGCTGCGTCCCTGGCAAACCTGGGCATGACAGCGAATGCGCGCCTGCTGGAGAATGCAGTGCGCAAGATGCTCTCACACCCGTTGAGCGAGGTGCGGCAGATAGGGAAACAGGTCAAGGCGGCGGTGAAGAGCGAAGTGCCCACGCTGGTCAAGTATGCGCAGGCTGTACCTTACCTGGTGGATACCAGAAGGGAGTTCGAAAATCAGGATATAGCGCTTCAAGCTCCATCAAATAAAGGCATAAGATGGTGCGAACTGGTGGACTATGACCACGAGGGTGAGGTTAAGGTGTTGGCTGCGGTGTTGTTCCGCTTTGGGGATATGTCATATACGCAGGCTTTGGAGAGGATCCAGTCATGCTCAACCGAGGAACGTGAACAGCTGGTCAAGTCGCTGCTTGGTCGCCTGAGACGGTATGACATTCCGCTGCGTGAACTGGAGTATGCGACCTATACCTTTGACCTGGTAATGGACCAGGGTGCGTATTTTGAGTTCAAGCGACACAGGATGATGACCCAAACTCCACAAACGCTGAACACACATCTTGGTTACACGGTACCGCGGTGTATCGTGGAGGCAGGTTTCGAGGAACGATACCGGCAGGCAATGGAGGCAGTAAAGATAACCTATGAGGAGCTGGCAGAATGGAATCCTCATGTCGCAGCATATGTAGTGCCAAACGGATACAAACGGCGGATCCTGGCCAAGTTAAATTTACGGGAGGTATACCACTTTTGCCAACTGCGGGCGGCAGCGAATGCTCATTTCTCGATCCGGCGCGTAGCGCTGCGGGTGGCGGAGGAAATCCAGCGGGTGCATCCATCCCTGGCGAGATTCATGCATCTGCCAGAGGGGGAGTCTTGGCGAGGGATCGAGGAAGTTAATTTTACAGAGGTGTAATTGGTTATGTCATTGCACGAGCACGGAACTCTCAAAGACATCTCCTAATAAAATGTAAACCTAGTTTTTAATGATAGACTGATTGCTTTCATCATCCCGTCGAACGGGGTGGCCGACTCTGCGCGGTCGCAGTTGACGCTGCTCGAATGGAAGTTAAAATCAACTACCAGTTATGATCTTGTGGGCAGGACATTGCCACGCTCGGTTGCGCCCACTCGTAATGATTGGTTAGGCATTGGTATAATGCCAGACATGTCATCGACATATAAACATCTACCCTGGATACTGCTGACCAGCCTATTGCTGACGAATGCATGTGGTATCGAAAGCAAGCTGGAGATTACACCCCAAAGCAAAGAACTGCAACCTTATCTGACCACCACACCCAGTGTAACACCCGATATCGAACTGGTCGGAGCAGCAGAGACACCCCTCCCGAGTGCGACACCATTCACCTATACAGTCATCCAAGGGGATACGATGATTGGCATCGCCAGCAAATTTGGTGTGAGCCTGGAAAACCTGATGAAAGCCAACCCGGACGTCCTACCCTCAGCGATGGCAGTGGGACAGGAGTTGCGCATCCCTAGTGCAGGTCAGGACGAAATCGGAGAACCGACTCCCGCTCCTGTTCCATTGGAGATCTCGCAGGTTAAATGCTATCCAACGCTCTCGCGCGGGTTGTGGTGCCTGGTGCTGGTGCACAATGATTATCCGGAAATCCTGGAGAATCTATCTGCGCAGGTCAGCCTGCTCAGCACTGAGGGAGAGATCTTAAACAGCCAGCCAGCCATCCCGCCGCTGAACATCCTGCCGCCAGACGAATCCATCCCATTAGTAGTCTTCTTCCAGCCTGAAATTCCCCCTGACGTGCAGCCACGAGTACAGATGTTGACAGCCATCCGTTTATTAACCGGGGACAATCGTTATTTGCCAGCCATCCTGCAAAATATCCTGGTAGAGGTCGATTGGAGCGGCAAGAATGCCAGGGTCAGTGGAAAGGTATTCCTGCCGTTGAAAAGCATACCTGCCAACCAGTTGTGGGTTGCCGGTGTCGGCTATGATGCGGCTGGTAATGTAGTTGGCGTGCGACGCTGGGAGGCAAGCGAGAGATTGGATGCAGGAGGCAGCCTGCCGTTCGAGTTCATGGTCTCCAGCCTGGCAGCAACGATCGTCCAGGTGGAATTGATTGTTGAGGCAAGACCATAATTATTAAAACATTGATCCCTGTCCCATAGGAGCTAAGGGAGTTAACTGGACGTCAATCCTTGTGGTCCAGCCACAAGTATCTCAACAAGGGGATATCGATCGGGGTCAACACATATCCCTTTACATATGGTTTGACCAGAACAAAAGATAAACCATGAACGGTGAAAAGCACCGGCGCGTCGTTCACGATGATCTGCTCGACTTGCTGGTAGAGGGCAATTCGGCGAGCCACGTCTTTTTCAACACGGGCTTGATCAAGTAGTATATCCAATTCAGGATTGCTATACCCGCCGTTATTCTGGAGTGAGCCGCTGTGGAAGAGGAGATCGGCGAAGTTCTCAGGGTCGGGATAGTCTGCGTACCAGCCGCCGCCGAACATCTGTCCATGGTGGCCGGCATAGATCTCATCCAGGTAACGGTCAGGTTCAAGGTTCTCGACAATGATCCTGACACCAAGGTTCTGCTCCCACATCTGAGCCAGGGCAGCCACGCTATAACCGGTATCATTACCGATACCCGCGTCGGTGTAGATGATTGGTGGGAGACCGGCAGAACCACCATATTTCGACTCAACCAGCAATTGGCGGGCACGTACGGGGTCATATGGTAAGCCCTTGAGATCATAACTGAAACCAGGCAGACCAGGTGGGAAGGGACCGACAGCTGGAAGCGCAATCCCTTGTAACACCACGTCCATGTATTTCTGACGGTCGAAAGCCATGCTGAAGGCTTGCCGCACTTTCAGGTCATCGAAAGGCGGTTGGTTTACGTCAAAGACGACGTAATCCGTGTAAAGATCGACACCGCCAACCAATTCGGAGTGGAGGGGATTTGACAGATCCATGACACCCGGGACCGAGTATGGATAGACAGCAGTCATGTCTATTTCACCGGTCTCATACAGGCGCAAACCGATACCCGAATATAACTGCATGATCACGTAGGGAATAGCGGGAGGTCCAAGATAAAAATCTTCGTAGCGCTCATAGATCATGACCTGGAAACGCTCCCAACGGGTGAGGCGGTAAGGTCCTGTTCCGTTAGGCGTGCGGTACCAATCTGGTCCCGATTCAATGTTATTCTTGTCCAATATAAAAGCAGTTGGATAAGTCAATTTGAGCAGGAAGTACGGCTTGGGTGCATCGATAGAGACCTGGAGAGTATGGTCGTCCACAACTCTCAAGCCGCTAATATGATCAGATCTGCCATCGACCATCTCTCGGACACCAACAATATCTCCCAAGTAGGTCAGGGCGGTATCGGATCGTGTCTCAGGATTGGCAGCACGCTCCCATGAGAAGACCACGTCCCCAGCAGTGACAGGACGCCCGTCATGGAAGAGGGCATTCTGGCGCAGGTGGAATGTATAGAGGGTACCATCACTAGTGACCTCCCAAGATTCAGCCAGATCGGGTACCAGGTTCAAATCAGGATCGAGGGAAACCAATCCGCTAAAAGCAAGCTTGTCACCTGAGGAGTGGGTGGTTGCTGGATCGTAATCGCGTGGATTGGTACTCTCGCCACCCAGCAGAACCAGTGCCTGGTCGCGCGGGATGTCGTAGAGTGATTGAGTCTCCGATGGCGGATTGATAGTGGGGAGCGCGTCTGATAGCTGGCAAGCGAGCAGCAGCAGGAGGACGGCAGCGAGGGAGAGATAGTGAAGGGCATGAGTGCGCATCATTTCACATTCTTCTTCCGGCGGATGATCATGAATATCACGCCACCAAGAACCATGAAGATCAACAATAAACAGCAGACCAGGGTAATAATAATATTACGGGTCATTGCGGCGACTTCGCGCTGGGGTACTTCAAAAGGTACAAATGGTTCAGGTGTGTTCGTAGAAAATCCTGATGCCTCCTGAGTTGGAGGGGGTTTATATGTAGCAACGACCGGTGAGCCTGAGAAAGGAATGATGGTCGGAACATGGGTAGGCAGGGAGGTAGGCGTAGCATTAGGAACAACTGCACGCGGTCTGGCATTAATCGCAAGACGCCAGGTGTCTTCCAGTCCGTCCACGTTGAAACCATAGACCGCTCTTAGTGCATCGTCAATGGTCGTACCATCACGTAAAGCCAGCAGGAGGGTGGTCATCTCAACGCGGCCATATTTTTCGATCAGGAACTTTACAATACTATAAGATTCGCTGTAGGACAGGTCAGCCTTGTCAGCGATCTCAGAAAAGCCGCCGCTAAGGGAACGAACAGATAGCAAAGTATCCTCCTGGATGGCGATTTGAAGGCTGGTTTGCGAGTACTCATCCAGTTCACCTTCGCTATAGACAGCCAGTCCTTCATTCAACCAGGTTGGGACATCACCCAGGCAGGAGAAGGTAAGGTGACCGACGAGGACGTGGGTCAGTTCGTGAATCTCGGTACGTTTACCCCAGTCGATCTCATCCGAGGCAATACCGATGATGACGATATCCTGCTCAGGGAAAGCCATGCCACCGGTCCAGGATGGTTCGTATAAGATGGCATCACGCATATCCTCGCTATCAGCATAGATGTAGAGATCGACCGGCTGGTCAGCCAGAAGCCCCGCATCTTCTTCAAGACGGAGCAGTCCTTGGACTGCGGCGTCGTGCAAGTCCTGCCCAAAGGAGGGATCTCCTTGATACCAGTAGAGGTTGACCTGACCACCGCTGATCTTCTGCCAATCATGGTGAGCATCCAACCAGATAACAGTCTTGGATTCGGTCAGTGTTTCGTGACCAAGGGAATCTGTCACCTGCCAGCGCCACCATATGGTCGCACCAGGTGGCAAGGAACCGGACTGTTTCATTTCCCAAGTCCACTCGACATTAACATTCCTGGCCGGTGTGAACTGGGGAATGGCTTTGGCGATGACCGTCCCGCAGGTCAATTGCTCGACACCATATTCAAGAATGACCGAAGAAATCATCTCCTCGCCCTGAATACTGGCACTGAAGGTAAGACTGTCGGGGAAATGCAGGGTGACCTGATCGTTCGTGATGCCTGGGGAAAATGAGGCATACCCAATCCGGGAAGGAAAAATGGACAGGAGTGCCAGGCTAATTAGGAATGCTATAAAAAGGAGTCTTATCCGCATATGAAGATCCTTGAGGAAATTTTTTTGTACTATATCACGAATTTGATCCCAGAGCACCCTAAATAAAGTGGTGACAGGGAATCACCTGAGTATAGTTTTAATATCTTCCAAGAAGAGTGAGCCTGCCTGGTGTGCAAAATCCTGGATGATAGTTTCCTCTCATTTCAACGGTGTGTTGCGTTCGGGTGGTATTTACGTGGAATCCATCCACCTGGAATACAGAGAGTGCAGATAATTAAGCCCATAACAGGAAGATTAGCCTCACTTTTCAATCCAGAAAGTAACCTGAATTGACGCTTGAGGGGCTTACAAGTATAATCTTTTCATCTCATCGCCCCCCAAATGGGGGACATTTGTTGAGGCTTGACATGGCACTGCGCGGCAACCTGCGCGATTTTACAGTTACTCAATTGTTGAATTTAATCAACCTGGCTAATAAGACGGGCACATTGATCGTTGAAGCCCCAAGCGTATCTGCACAGGTGTCCTTCCGCGGGGGGAAGCTGGCTTATGCCAAATTCGATCAAGAAGATAACGCACTGGCAGCAATCCTACGCCGCTCAAATAAGCTGAGTCTTAATCAATACCATGTCATACGCCAGCGTGCTGGTCAAATGACAGACAAGGAACTTGGCTTGCTGCTGATCAATGCGGGGTATGTGACCCAGGAAGATATCCTGGTCAATTTACAGCAGTATTTTATCGATATCATCCGGCGGCTTTTCACCTGGGTGGAGGGTTTATTTCGTTTTGAGAATGAGATACTTCCACCGGAAGACCGCGTTAATATCCGACTCGACCTGGAAAACCTGATTATCGAAGGTTCGAGGCAATTACGTGAGTGGGAGCAACTGCAGGATGAGATCCCGAGCCTGGAAATGTCAATGAAATTTACTGACCGTCCGGGCGCCAATATTCGTAATATCAACCTGAGCGTGGAAGAATGGCGGGTCATCTCATATGTAAATCCGAAGAACACAATTCAGCAGATTGCTCGAGCCACGAAAATGAATGACCTGGAGATCCGGCGTATCATCTATGGATTACTGCAGGCTGGATTGTTGGAGATCATCCGCCCAGCGGGAATTATTTTACCGTTTAGTTCCCGTGTATTAAGCTCGCAAGATAGGGAAAAACAAAAATCCCTGGTCAATCGTTTGATCGATGCGATCCGGTCCATGTAATATTTATTCAGGATAAGACATTATGCAGACGGTCAAGATGGTGGTGACAGGTCCCTTCAATGCAGGGAAAACCGAATTCATCCGCTCGGTGAGCGAGATCGAAGTCGTTTCGACCGAGCGCAAGATTTCCTCCAGCAGAGACAGGAAAGTTAAAGAAGCGACCACAGTAGCAATGGATTTTGGCCGCATCACCGTTGATGAAGACCTGGTATTATATCTCTTCGGTACACCGGGACAGAAGCGCTTCGACTTCATGTGGGAAATACTCTCGGAGGGAATGCTGGGTTTTATTGTGATGGTAGACAGCTCCAGACCAGAGACGTTCCGTGAAGCACGCAGCATACTGGAGACCTTTCGAGCCTATGCGCCAACCCCCTACGTGGTTGCTGCCAATAAACAAGATTTGGAAGATTCGTGGGAAATGGAAGACATGCGCCACGCGCTGCGATTGGATCCAAAAGTGAAGTTGATCAAATGTATCGCATCTGAACGGAAATCGGTTAAAACAGTCCTCCTTGAGCTGTTATATTGCATTCTAGCTGAGATGGAATCCGAGGGATAAGGATCCTCCGGTTTTTTATATCCCGTCATCAATAATTGATAATCATGATAAGAGGATCATCCATTTTGTGTAATTGAAGACCAATAATCCTTTAGCGTAAACCAAAGAAAGCTTGGACAACAAATAATTCCGGTTAAAAAGATAATAATTCAATACCCGAGTTTTCTATCTTATTTGTCGGATATTCAAGGGTTTGGTGATCCGTTAACGAAGTACAAGCAGATCATGATAACCAACCAACCGGCTGGCATTGTTATAAGACTGATGGATCCCCCCCTATCGAGAATCCAATCCGATGAGTAGTTTCAAATCAACCTATTATTACCCAAATCGGATGGGCAGAATCATTCTTTTAGCTATGGAAGAGATCATCGGACGGGAGGGGGTCAATACCACGCTCAAGTCTGCATCTCTCTCATCCCTGGTCGATAATTACCCTCCCGATAACCTGGAGCGTCAATTTTCTTTCGACATGGTCAGCCGCATACAAAGTTCGCTGGAGCAAGCGTATGGCCAGCGTGGCGGCCATGGTCTGGCACTATGTACCGGTCGTGCCTGTTTCAAATACGGATTACGTGAATTTGGCTTCAGTATCGGATCAACCGAGGCCGCTTTCAAGCTGTTACCCCTCTCCCGGAAATTGCACATTGGCGGTATGGCATTGGCTGATATATTCAACCGGTACTCTGACCAGCAGGTGCGGATTGATGATGACCCGGAACATATTTATTGGCACACTGAACGCTGTCCGGTCTGCTGGAAACGGCAAGCCAATGAACCGATCTGTCATCTTGCTGTAGGGTTTTTACACGAATCTCTTTACTGGGTCAGCGGTGGGAAACAATTCAATGTTGTAGAGACTCAATGCATTGCACGAGGTGATCATACCTGTACGATCGTAATTGATAAAACCCCAATGGATTGAAAAATTGTTCAAGATCATTTGTCCATCATATCGTGCATTCATCACATGAAATCAAACCTCAATAGTTATTCCAACTATTAAGCAGGACATGATCTGGTTAAACACATTTCTCCGAAAGATACTGACCACCACCCAAATATCGACAGGATCATAGTATTCAATCGTGCGCCAAACGATTTCCAGATACTTGGTATAAAATTTATCCCTTGGGATGAACAAATAAAGAAGTTCGTCAAGCGTCACATTTGGAAAGAAGAAATCGTTGGAACATTGAAATTAAAATGATAATCCCTCCTTGACATCTTTCCTTTCCATGCTATACTAAATTTCAACAGAACGGGGAGCCTGTGTTTCAGGCTGAGAGGAGGGCAAGACCCTCGACCCGCAATACCTGATCCGGATCATGCCGGCGGAGGGAAAATAACTCAAGACTCAAACTATCCTCCAAAGGCGAGGATAGTTGCATTTATGATTGAAACACGAGCTGTGATATTTGCCAATGGGGTCTTGCATGATAATGAAACCGTACGGTCGTTGTTGCAATCTGAGGATGTCCTTATTGGGGCGGATGGAGGCACACATCACATCCTTGATCTCGGTCTGCTGCCCTCCATCGTAATTGGCGACCTGGATTCGCTCTCTGAAAATCACCTGAATATTCTTACCGAAGCTGGTGTCCGGATCCTGCAATACCCGGTTGATAAAGACCATACTGACCTGGAACTGGTCTTTGATTATGTGGTGAACACTGGTTACCAATCGATCCTGGTGCTGGCTGCCTTTGGTGGTCGCCTGGACCAGACCCTGAGCAACCTGGCACTATTAACGCGTCCTGATCTGCTCAAGCTGGATGTACATATGCTTGATGGAAACGAAGAAGCCTTTTTTATTCAAAGAGAGGGATTGGTTCGGGGCATGGCAGGAGACAGCGTGTCACTCCTGCCTTGGGGAAATGTGGTGATCGGCATCACCACTGGTGGTCTCCGCTGGCCTCTGATTGGTGAAACGCTATATCCCCACAAGACACGTGGCATCAGCAACGAAATGCTTGGCGAACTAGCGACCATTAAGTTTGATTCCGGTCTTTTATTGTGCATACATCAGAAACACAAACCTGAATAATGAAGTTCAGCTCTGGTCGTTCCCGGAAGGAGATTTCCATGAAAAATATACCATCAATTATCCTGCTGGCTGCGTTCCTGCTTTCAGCCTGTATTCCTGCCATTCAGACGCCCATCGAGACCCTAACCCTGACCGTGATGACCCATGACTCGTTCGAAGTCAGCACCGATGTCATTACCGCATTCGAGAAAACCAACAATGTCAAGATCAATTTTCTCAAGAGCGGTGATACCGGTGCAGCCCTCAATAAAGCGATCCTTTCAAAATCAGCTCCGCTGGCTGATGTTTTCTATGGGGTGGATAACACATTTCTCTCGCGTGCCCTGGAAGCTGGCATCTTCGAACAATATCATTCTCCAGCGTTGGCTTATATACCTGAGAAGTTTAAACTTGACACAGGGGACCGAGCACTGCCGGTCGATTACGGTGACGTCTGCATTAACTATGATAAAGCCTACTTCGCAGAGCATCAACTGACAGTCCCCAAGGCACTCGAAGACCTGACAATGACAGAATATAAGAATCTACTGGTCGTAGAGAATCCAGCCACCTCCTCGCCGGGTCTGGCTTTCCTGCTGGCAACCATCGCCCACTTTGGCGATCCCGGTTATGTGGATTATTGGCTGAAATTACGCCAAAATGGATTGGTCGTTGTGGATGGTTGGGAGACGGCATACCTAACCAACTTCAGCGCCTCATCCGGACGTGGACCACAACCAATGGTCGTGTCGTACGGGTCCAGCCCTGCAGCTGAAGTGATATACGCTGAGCAGCCATTGAGTGATGCCCCAACCGCCTCCATTATCGGTCCAGACACATGTTTCCGTCAAATCGAGTTCGCAGGCATCCTGAAAGGCACCCAGAAACGCAAGATGGCGGAGAAATTTCTGGATTTCATGCTCAGCGTACAATTTCAGGAAGACATGCCCATGCAAATGCTTATGTTCCCAGTTAATCCGCAGGCTAAACTGCCAGAAGAATTCGTTAAGTATGCCCAAATCCCTAATGAACCGGCTATTCTACTGCCGATTGAAATTGCTGAGAACCGCGATACATGGATCCAGACCTGGACAGAAGCAGTTCTGCGGTAAATAAGAACCTCTCGACAAACCCTCCCAGTGATCCACCATCAGGTAGAGAGGATAAAGAATTTTCAAGTACACCAGTTTACCCGGTTGGATCAACGTCGCAGAGTAACAGCAGAGGCTAATGAATACTCTTGCCATAACCAGGCATCACGTTACTGTAACCTTCTGGCACATCATTCCCTGGGTGGCTCCACTTTTTTTCCTGGGATTATTTTTCTTTTATCCACTGGGAAAAATCCTGAGCCTGGGTTTGACTCCTACAATTCTGTTCGAAGCAGATTATGCAGAATTAGCCTCGAAGACATTGTTTTTTACTTTTTCTCAGGCAATCCTCTCCGTCTTGCTTACGTTATTTGTCGGTCTGCCGGCAGCCTATCTGTTTGCCAGATACAAATTTATTGGAAAATCTATCCTGCGGGCGCTGACAGCTGTCCCATTCATGCTGCCGACCGTGGTTGTGGCGGCGGGATTTAATGCCTTGTTGGGTCCGCGTGGCTGGATCAACCTGGGATTGATGGGAGCATTCAGGCTGGAGCTGCCGCCGATCACATTCGTACACACGCTGGGAGCGATCCTGCTGGCACATGTCTTTTACAATACCACCATAGTCATCCGTATAGTCGGCAACACTCTTATCCATCTCGATCCACGCCTGGAACAGGCGGCACGCTGCCTGGGTGCAGACACACGCCGCACTTTCTGGCACATCTCTATGCCTCTGCTCTTTCCGTCCATCCTGGCTGCAGGGTTATTGGTCTTCCTGTTCGACTTCACAAGTTTTGGCGTCATCCTGCTGCTTGGTGGACCGACCTTCGCCACACTGGAAGTCGAGATCTATATCCAGGCGCTACAAATGCTCAATCTACCAGCAGCAGCGGTACTTTCGATGATCCAGTTGGGGTGTACTCTAGTTTTCTCAGTGATGTACAGTCGTATGGCGAAGAAGGCTACAGTACAGTTCGGTCAGCATCCGGCGGGAATGAATGTCCGGGGAGCAAGAACAAAATCCGAACGCCTTTTTACCGGAAGCATGGTCACATTGCTGGTCACCCTGTTCTTATCACCGATGCTCGCCTTACCGGTGCGCTCGATCAGCCGGCTTGAAGCAGCACGAGGTGAACGGACGACGATACAGGCAGGTTTGACTGGCGAGTATTACCAGGAACTGTTCATGAACCGGCGTGGCTCGCTGTTCTATGTCCCCCCGATCCGGGCAGCATACAATTCACTAAAATATGCAGGGATCACTATCATCCTATCGTTATTGCTTGGTTTTCCAGCAGCCTCAGCCCTGGCACATCCCGGTAGATTGGAGCGTTTGTTTGATCCGCTATTAATCATGCCGCTTGGTGCGTCAGCTGTCACAATGGGATTAGGATTCATAGTGGCTTTCAATCGCCCTCCGTTAAACCTGCTGACCTCACCCTGGCTGATACCGCTGGCGCATACATTGGTGGCACTTCCGTTTGTCATACGTAGTCTGCAACCAGCACTGGCAGCAATCCCAGAGCGATATCGTGAGGCGGCGGCATTGCTCGGCGCTTCAGCGCTGCGTACCTGGCTGGCAGTGGATTGGCCAATCGTAAGGAGGGCTACTCTGGCTGCGGCGACATTTGCCTTCACGGTCTCGTTGGGTGAGTTCGGAGCGACATCACTGTTGGTTCGACCAGAATACCCGACCATACCAATTGCTATCTATCGATTCCTCTCCCAACCCGGTGGATTGAATTATGGTCAGGCAATGGCAATGGCAACCCTGCTGATGGTATCATCCACGCTGGGTATATTGTTGATCGAGCGCCTGCGTTTACCAGGGGCGGGAGAATTCTAATACTAATAGGGTGTCTTAACGGAAAGATTATGTTAGAAGTTATCAATATTCATAAAAAGTATGAAGGTGCGCCGTTGCTGCGTGGTATATCGTTCACGGTTACCTCAGGGGAGACGGTCTGTTTGCTGGGAGCATCTGGCAGCGGAAAGTCCACATTATTGCGTATTATAGCCGGATTGGAACATCCAGAGGCAGGACAAATACGCTGGAATGGAGAGGACCTGTCCACCATTCCAACCTATAAGCGTAACTTTGGTTTGGTGTTCCAGGATTATGTACTCTTTCCCCATCTTCGTGTAGACGAAAATATTGCTTTCGGTTTACGCATGCAGGGGCTGGATCGCGCTGAGATACGAAACCGATTGCACATAGCGCTGGAACAAGTCAATCTCTCCGGGTTTGAACAGCGCCGCGTCACTGAGCTTTCGGGTGGTGAGCAGCAACGCGTAGCACTGGCGCGTGCATTGGCTCCTCGTCCGCGTTTATTGATGTTTGATGAACCAATCGGTGCCCTCGACCGTACACTGCGAGATCATCTGATGGTAGAGCTTCGCTCCATTTTACAAAACACTGGAGTACCATCCATCTACGTCACCCACGATCAGGAAGAGGCCTCCGCCATCTCAGATCGCATCTTGCTCCTGTGCGATGGAGAAATTATCCGCAGTGGAAGCCCGGCGGAGGTCCATGCAGAGCCTGGTTCAGCCTGGGCAGCGAACTTCCTTGGCTTAGGGAATGTGTTGCAAGGGAAAGTGGTTGAAGCTGGATGGATAGAAACGAGGGTTGGCAGGCTGCAGGTGAATTGCATACATGATCACAGAGAGGGGGAGTCGATACCTGTTTTGATCCGTCCGCGTGGAGCATTGGCTGGGGATGGGAAGAACAGCATACGGAGTGTGGTAGTGGATATCATCTATCATCAAGATGATTTTCGCATCACACTCGATAATGGCCTGTTTTTTTATCTGGAGGAAGCGCCGAGGATCGGGCAGACCATTGATATCAGGATACAGTCATCAGCGTTGCAATGCCTGGCATGAATGGGTGTGAGATCACAGTATTTAAACATCACCTGGCAGGAGAGGTTACCTGGCAGTATCACGGTACTATCCTGCACAGTGAGGCGAATACTGCTGTAATGGAAGCTTTTTTCAACCGCCCGGACCAACTTTTTTTAAAACATTTTACTGAAAAAGAATGACGGTTTTATCGAGACTTTCTATACTGACCGCCGATATAGTATCTATGAAATCCATGATTGCGATGACGGAAAAATAAGGTTTGTATGCCAACATCAGCACGCCAGCAGAGATTGGTGCAGATTCAATCTTATACGTGGATCTGGCACTAGACCTGTGGGTCACCCCCAATGGTAGTCTAACAGTGCTAGATGAGGATGAATTTACTGGGCTACACCTAGATCCTGAGATGCGAGAAAAAGCCCTGACCGCACTGATAGAATTGAAAATGGCATTCAAAACGAAAAGACCTCCGGGATAAACCCGGAGGTTTGTTTATAAATGGAGCTTCAGGATATCAGAAACCCAATGCCTGTATTGATTGGAGTAACTGGTCGCCGAATTTGTAAGCAAGAAAGCCGATAACCACACAACAACAGCAAAGCACTATTGCAACAATGCCGATAATCAACCATGTGTTGGTTTTCTTCTTTTCAACCGGCTGCGGCTCCTGAGGTGTGCCTATATTCTCTGACATAGATCCTCCTTTGTGGATTATTAATTGATTGTAATTAGTACGTATTAAGATTATTCAGGAATGGAATGCTTATTCCAAGACCGACAAGTGGAAGGATCACGAACACAACACAGATGCATAGGCCTAAAGCCAGGCTGAGGTAACCCAATATGAGTCCGGCGGTTGCCATCCCGTTGCCACCCAGACTTCCCATGCTCTTTTTTATCTCACTTTTTGCCATGTGACCGGTGATGACCGCAACCAGGGAACCAATCATGGGTAAAATTGTCCACCCGGTAATGCCTGTTATCAGGCTGACGATCGCCATGGTGCTAGTGGGTTTTGGCGGGGGTGGTGGCATTTGAACCGGTTGTGGATTAGCAGTATCAGACATTCTTCCTCCTTAAATTAGATAGGGTTTTCCCGAATATTATACTCGCTGGCGTGCGTTCGCGCGCCGCCACAGCCACCAGATGATGAATGCGGTGACCAATACGAGCAGACAACCAATCAGAACAGGGATGACAACAGCAAGGATGGACAGGGTTGTCGAAATCACATCTTCAAGGATGCTGACCGGGACATTGGCTGTTCCGCCAGTCGTAGCTGTCACCGCTGGTCGTACAGCACCAGCTTTGATGACATGCACGGTCCCGGCGATGAGCAGACCACAAGCCATTGAGATGACCGGGTGAATATCGGTGAACACTTTCGCGCTGGCAGCAAAGACTATCGCACCCGCGATCGGCCGGATGACAGTTTGAATGAGATCGTTGATATGGTTCACTGCAGGAAATTTATCAGCCAGAAATTCAATAATGACCAGAATGCCCAATAAGATCAGTATCCAGGGATTTGCCAGTGTATCCCATGGGCGATCCAGCTTAACCAGGTCAGTATAGTGAGCCAGTGAACCGATCACCAGCAACGGAATGTACGCATTCAACCCGGCACTGGCTGAAAGCCCAAAAGCGGATAGAATTCCGGTGAGAAGTTCCATAATTGCTCCTTATTTTAATCCAAGGGGGAAACCACCCCAGGTGCCAGTCAATCTAAAACGCAACAAGTCAATCGTCAAGACCATGATCATTGTCAAGGTGAAGCCTGCCGTTATGGGTAACCACAATTGAGGTAACGTGTCGAAGATATTTTCCTCCTGCATAATGAGGATCCAGATCATCGTGTAAATCATCGTCAGAGGAACCAGAACACCCAGGGTGCTGATGAGGGCGACGGGATAAAGAATGAAAGGAGATCCTGTCATTATACCCAGGTCCACCAGAAGCATAATACCAAGCAAAATTACCAGATGCCATAAATTGCCAAGGGCGGGTCGAGGGTCGACTTTCCGCCAGACAGTCTGGTTGAAGACGGGATAAATCACAGCCGCCAGCCCAAGCCCCATACCACTGCCAGTCAGCAGACGCAGCCAATTCTGGGGAATGTAAAGGTTTGGGATCCGAGAGAGAGCACCTGGATAGGTTTCTTTAATTAGATACAGATAAGAGTTGCTGCCATCTAAGGCGAAGGCGACGAATAGCAGGATAAGCGGGACGATAACCTTCCAAGGCGGAGCGCCCGTCCGCCGGCGACCTACAGCGGTCTGATACAGCAGCCCGGTGACAACACCCATGAACGTTCCACAGCAGCGGGCACAAAGAGGGTATTGTCGTTCTCCGATGTGAAAAGAACGGGCCTCGATTCGGTGGCAGACAGCGTAACCAACCGCATCGGCTTTACCAAGGATGCCTGGTGGCGTCAGCAGCAACCAGCCAGTAAAGACCAGCAGGGCTGCCAGGGGAACAAGATATTTGGTTAAATTACCGATAAAGGTTAGCGCTGCTGATCTTTGCATATTTTACCCATTATATGGGGATTGGATGGGAAAAGCAAGAACGCGCATCCCCATAGGAGCCTTATAAGATTTTTTCCTCGGTATTTGCGGTATGATTATATCTTATTGGGTAGGAGGATCACCCTGCATGATAAAAATCTGGTTCCTTATAGTTATATTCCCGATATATATATCGGGCTGCCTACCCCTTATTGGATCACCCGGGGGGTTAAGTACTGATACAACCCCTGCGATACAGGCTCCCCAGATGCAATTATTACCACAGGCTGCTGAAACAACCACCCAAGGAGTGGTGAATGAATATCCGGCTGCAGGATATGGTCCCACGAACTTCCCTATGGATGTCGATCCGCTGACCGGTCTAAAAGTGCCTGATCCGTCCTTGCTGGAACGGCGACCGATCATCATCAAGGTCTCGAACCTGCCGCGTTATGTGCGTCCACAATGGGGATTGTCATTGGCAGACCTGATCTATGAATATTATACGGAGGAGGGGACCACCCGTTTCGCGGCGATATACTACGGGAAGGATGCTGAAAAAGTCGGTGACATCCGCTCAGCCCGCTTTTTCGACGCGCACCTGATCCGCATGTATAAAGGTCTCTTCGCTTTTGGCAGTGGTGATGAACGTGTGCGAGAGCGTCTATATACTTCTGAGTTCGCAGGACGCTTGATCCTGGAATGGCAGGCTAAATGTCCTGCAATGTGCCGGTTTATCTCCAATGAACAGGATTTCTTATTGGGGAATACCAGAGGACTCAGCGCCTATGCCACCAGTATTGGGATCAATAATAACCGCCAGAACCTGGATGGAATGCTGTTCCAGATGCAGCCAGCTAGCAGTGGCATCCAGGTTGAGCATGTGTTCGTTCGTTTTTCAGCAGCGATATATAATCGCTGGGATTATGATCCTGCAAGCGGTCGTTATCTGCGCTTTTCTGAGAAGGATAACGATACCACAGGCGGGAAGAATGAAATTTTTGGGCAATTAAGTGACCGCCTGACCGGCCAGTTGATCGCTGTAGAAAACCTTGTCATTCTATTTATCCCTCACCAATATTACTCCCTTGATCCAGAAATGGTCGACATGACATTCCAGGGAACCGGAACAGCATATGCATTTCGTGATGGGCTTGCCTACCAGGTCAAATGGCAGCGTCCTGCGGACGATTCGGTTGTTTATCTTACCATTGAAGATGATACCCGATTCCCATTTAAACCCGGGACGACCTGGTTCGAAGTGCTGGGAACCTCCTCCAAGCTCGAACAGATTGGAGAGGGTTGGCGGTTCCACCATTATTTTCCCCCATAGGTTTTCCAGTACGGTCACATGATAACACTATAGAAATTGAAAAGGTGGACAGGATGAAGCGTTTGGGAATATTAACTGGTGGTGGGGACGCTCCCGGCTTGAATGCGGTGATCAGGGCGGCGGTCAAGACAGCCATTCAAGATTTTGGCTGCGAGATGCTGGGAATCAAAGATGGTTATGACGGCTTCCTTAATCCGGCAGGGAGCATACCCCTTGGATTCAATGAGGTTCGCGGCATCCTGCCACGCGGGGGTACGATCCTGGGGACAGCCAACCGCGGCAACCCATTTGCGAGAAAGGTGATTCGAGGAGGCCAAGAGGTTATTGACGATGTTTCCGGACAGATTGTGGATGGTATTCACAACCTTGGATTGGATGGTCTGATTGTTGTTGGTGGAGACGGTACACTGCGCATCGCGATGGAGCTGTTTGCCAAGGGAGTACCGGTTGTGGGTGTGCCAAAGACAATTGATAATGACATTGGTGGCACGGAGGTTACTTTTGGATTTGATACTGCGCTCAATACCGCCACCGAGGCTCTGGATAAACTGCATACGACTGCCGAGGCTCACCACCGGGTGATGGTTCTGGAACTGATGGGCCGCGATGCGGGTTTTATCGCTTTACATGCGGGGGTTGCAGGAGGAGCAGATGTGATACTGATCCCCGAGATCCCATTCAAGTTCGAGTCGATAGCAGCCAAGATCAGGCAGCGGGTTGGACGAGGCAGCCTGTTCAGTATCCTGGCAGTATCGGAGGGCGCATGTCCGCAGGGGGGGCAGCAGATCTTTTGCCGGGAAGGGAATGCAGTATATGTGCCACGGTTGGGGGGCATCGGACAAGTGGTGGCACAATATGTTGAAGAAGCTTGTCAAACGGAATCGCGTGTCACGGTATTAGGTCACCTCCAACGCGGCGGAACACCAACCGCATTCGACCGCTGGCTGGCTTCGCGCTATGGGTCTGCTGCGGTTCGATTGGCTGCAGCTGGAGGATTTGGACGGATGGTCGCGCTGCAAAATGCGAAGGTCATTGATATCAACCTGCAGGAGGCACTGGCTGAGTTGAGAAGGGTGGATATCAATGGCGATGGTGTACGCACCGCGCGGGGCTTGGGGATCTATTTTGGGGATGAATAATCATACTCATTGCATTATTTATTAGGTGACATACGGGATTCCAATAAGCAAATAAACAAATATAACGACACTTTTTAGGAAATTAAATTAGTTGTTAATGTAGACCAAGATTTGAATAACCAAATCGTAAACCCATTCTCTCTGTCCACAAAGATACAGCATGCTGTCATTATTAAAAAAGCGGAAGACCGCCCTTATGGACGGCCTTCCTATGCGCGCTGCGGTCCCTTATCGAAGATCGAGGAGGGATGCCGCAGCGCTGTGTTTAAAACTACTTTCCATTTCAGGCACCACCTCCTCTTCGTTAGGATGGCACACCTGGCAGATCCCCCTGCATTGTTTGAATTATGACATAGTTATTATAGGGTGTCAATATCGCATAATACTTGCGACATTCAATTTTCACCTGGATAAACCTATGAGACTAAAAACTGATGGTTTTTTATAGGATTTGAAATATATTGAGAGTTTCCGCAAGAGCAGCATGTATACACTCAAGAAAATTCGTTCAGGAGGCTGATATGCAAAACTCAAAGCGTTTGTGGATCTCCACCCTCATATTGGGTATTGCCTTTGACTTTCTATTCTGGAAGAAAGCCCCTGGTATCTCATTCGCGATTTATGTGGGATTGTGTCTGATTACCGGTTATCTCTTGCTGCAGTTAGATAGTTTCCGTCCAGCGAGGAGGAGCCTCTGGCTGCTCCTACCAATTATTTTCTTCTCTGTTATGACCTTTGTGCGTGAGGAACCGCTGACTTTACTCTTAAATCATGCGCTCACGTTATTCCTGCTGGCAATGCTGGCGCTGACATACCTTGGCGGCCGTTGGCTGGCTTACAGTATGAGTGATTACGCGAGTGGATTTTTTCATTTAGCTGGCAGCATGCTCAGCCGTCCGTTTGGTTTTATCATTGAGAGGCGTCGAATTGATAAAGAGGCGGGGAAAGAAGCAAGTGGAAGACAGGTCTGGATGATCCTGCGCGGGTTGTTGATCGCCCTGCCGGTTGTGGTCATCTTTGCCGCACTGCTGTCCTCGGCAGACCTGATATTTGCCCAAAGGCTGGATGATTTCGTCACCCTGTTCAGGCTTGAGAGATTACCCGAGTATCTCTTCCGGGGTGCCTATATCCTGATTGGTGCATACCTGTTGGCAGGTGTCTTTTTACACGCTGCCAGCCGGAGCCAGGACGATAAATTGCTTGGTATGGATAAGCCTCATTTTACCCCCTTTCTGAGTTTCACTGAAACAGCTATTGTCCTGGGTAGTGTCATTTTACTTTTCTTGACCTTTGTCGTGATCCAATTCCAATACTTTTTTGGTGGACAAGCAAATATCACACTGGAAGGATATACTTATTCGGAATATGCCAGACGTGGATTCGGCGAGCTGGTGACCGTGGCATTCTTCAGCCTGTTGTTGTTCCTGGGTCTAAGCACGATCACGAGGCGTATCAGCACCTGGCAGCAGAAGGCTTTTTCCGGAACAGGCATTGGTTTGGTGGTTCTGGTTCTCGTGATGCTGGTATCGGCATATCAACGACTGGTGCTGTATGAGGCGGCTTACGGTTTTTCCCGCCTGCGCACGTACCCGCACATCTTCATGATATGGCTGGGTGTTTTACTAATGGCAGTGGTCCTGCTCGAAGTGATGCGACGGCAGCGTTCCTTTGCCAATGCTGTCTTGTTGGCTGCGATGGGTTTTACTGTCTCGCTCAATCTGCTGAATGTGGATGCATTCATCGTACATCAAAACGTCGCTAGAGCATCACACGGGGATGTCCTGGATGTCCCATATCTGGCATCATTATCAGCAGATGCAGTACCGATCCTTGCCAAGGAATACAGATCAATAACAATTCCCACCGACGCCCGAGATCAGGTTGGTGCTGTCCTCGCCTGTCGGATGGTAATCCAGGATGAACAGATATACCAATATCAATCCTGGCAGTCTTTCCACCTCTCGCGATGGAACGTGGAAAGAATAATGCAAAAAGTAAAAATATTCTTGACCCATTACCAATCAAATAAAGATGACCGAGGTCTGTTGATGGTCGTCAGTCCTGCTGGAAAGGAGTACCAATGCTGGGAGTACGGACATATGGATTGACAACGATAATAGATAGTATATGGCTTGTTGCCATATGATTAGTAGAAAGGTAAATCCGCCATACACATGCAAGCCCTTCCCCCATATCTTCAGGAGGAAGGGTTTTTGTCGCATATTAACACGAGAAGTCGCACTCGGATGGTATTGGGTACATATGTAATATATTTATCAACTGCTGATTACTTGATATTATTATCTTTCTCTCTTGAGGATTCATGTCTTTGCATCTATACTTGCCATCTGAGTTAAATTAAAATAAAGGAAAACCATGCACAAACCTGATCTTCCTCGATCATCCAACCAGGCTTTATTTGATCCGGCGCACGATGTTTACCGCTACACACCGCGGACATTACAAGCCATCTTTGCTCCCAAGAATGTAGCAGTTATCGGGGCGACTGAAAAAGCTGGCAGCGTTGGGCGAACGATCCTGTGGAACCTGATCAGCAGCCCGTTCGGTGGTGCGGTCTTCCCGATCAATCCGAAATATCCTGCTGTATTGGGTATCAAAGCCTACCCGAATATCTCCTCAGTCCCCGACCCTGTTGATCTGGTTGTAATCGTTACACCCGCACCAACTGTCCCTGACCTGGTTGGTGAATGCGTGAATATGGGGGTGAAGGGCGCCATCATCATCTCAGCGGGATTCAAGGAGGTTGGAGAGGCAGGTGCCGAGCTTGAGCGACAGGTCCTGGAGCGTGCCCGCCGGGGAAAGATGCGCATTGTCGGTCCCAACTGCCTGGGTGTGATGAACCCCCTCACGGGTTTGAATGCGACCTTCGCGAATGCAATGGCTAATCCTGGCAACGTAGCTTTCATCAGCCAATCAGGGGCACTATGTACAGCAGTGCTTGACTGGTCATTCCGCGAACATGTCGGCTTTTCAGCTTTTGTCTCCATCGGCTCGATGCTGGATGTCGGTTGGGGCGACCTGATCTATTACCTGGCTGACGATCCTCATACGGAGAGTATCGTTATTTATATGGAGTCCATCGGGGATGCACGGACTTTTATGTCTGCGGCACGTGAAGTTGCACTGACCAAACCCATCATCGTAATTAAACCAGGACGTACGGAAGGCGCGGCACGAGCTGCGGCTTCTCATACCGGTTCCCTGACCGGTTCCGATGAAGTGCTGGAGGTGGCTTTTCGGCGCTGTGGTGTTCTGCGGGTAAACACGATCGGTGAGGTCTTTTCGGTTGCCGAAGTGCTTGCCAAACAACCACGCCCAAAAGGACCACATCTTACCATTTTGACCAACGCGGGTGGACCGGGTGTGTTGGCGACCGACACGCTTATTTCCAGCGGCGGTAAATTGACCTCACTATCTGACGAAACAATGCAGGCGCTCAGCAAGATCCTACCACCACAATGGAGCCATAATAACCCGGTTGACATCCTGGGGGATGCCAGTCCGGAGCGCTATGCTCAATCGCTGGAGATCACTGCCCAGGATGCGAACAGTGATGGCTTGTTGGTCATTTTAACCCCGCAGGCGATGACCGACCCGACTGCCACAGCCGAGGCTCTAAAGCAATATGGTCAAACATATGACAAGCCTGTTCTGGCTTCCTGGATGGGTGGTGAGGATATTGAGGCAGGTGAGTCGATACTTGCCAAGGCAAACATCCCAACCTTTGCTTATCCAGACGCAGCGGCACAGGCATTTATTTATATGTGGCAGTATTCCGACAATCTACGCGCTCTCTACGAAACACCCAGCCAGCCTGAAAACGGTAAAGGCAAAGGAATCGATCGTGACAGAGCAGGCAAGATCCTGCAAGAAGCCCGGCAGGCAGGAAGAACCATCCTGACTGAGGTGGAGTCAAAACAGCTATTGGCTGCCTATGGCATCCCGGTCGTTCCCACACATATCGCTACCAATCCGAAGGAGGCAATCCGGTTGGCAGATCAGGCAGGGTATCCGGTTGTGCTCAAACTGCACTCTGAGACAATCACCCATAAAACTGATGTGGGCGGTGTGTTGCTGAATCTTAAAGATGCGGCAGCGGTTGAAGCCGCTTATGAGGCGATCCATACTTCGGTTTCCGAAAAAGCCGGGGCAGGGCACTTTCTGGGTGTCACCATTCAGCCGATGATACAAATGCAAGGTTACGAACTGATCCTGGGCAGCAGCATCGATCCGCAGTTCGGACCGGTGTTGCTGTTTGGTATGGGTGGGCAACTTGTAGAGGTATTCAAAGACCGCGCCCTGGGCCTACCCCCGCTCAATACCACCCTGGCACGCCGCATGGTTGAGCGTACGCGAATATATGAAGCCTTGCAGGGGGTTCGTGGCAGACCGCCGGTGGATCTGGATGCTCTGGATATCCTTCTCGTTCGTTTCAGTCAATTGATTGTAGAGCAGTGTTGTATCAGGGAGTTAGACATCAATCCACTGATCGCCTCCCATGAGGGGTTGCTGGCTTTGGATGCACGTGTGGTAGTGTATGGACCAGAAGTGACGAGGGAAAACCTACCCAAGTTAGCCATCCGACCGTACCCGAACCAGTATGTAACCCGTTGGAAAATGAAAGATGGCAGGACAGTCAATATCCGCCCGATCAGACCTGAGGATGAACCCTTAGTGAAAAATTTCCATGAAACTCTCTCGGATCGGAGCGTATATCTAAGGTATTTATCACCAATGCTTCTCAACCAGCGCGTGACCCACGAACGCATGGCACGCATCTGCCACAATGATTACGATAGAGAGATCGCGCTCGTGGTGGAGGCTGAAACCGGAAATGGTACACAGCAGATTTATGCGATCGGTCGCCTGAGCAAACTACACGGCGGTGACGACGAAGCGCGGGTTACCATGCTGGTCAGCGACCAGTTCCAGGGGCAGGGCATCGGGAGCGAACTGATGAGGCGATTCATCCAGATCGCGCGAGACGAGAAAATAAAGCGCATCCTGGCTACCATGTCTCCCGAAAATTTTGCCATGCAGAATTTATGCAGCCGGCTTGGTTTTACTTCCATGAAAAAGAATTTTGAAAGCGGATTGATCGAAGCAGAGCTGCCATTAAAGCATGGAATAGAAACCTGAGGAATTGTAAAGATACCAAGTTTGAATTCTTATTGCTTCATGGAGATGGATGAGTCGAACAGGGAGAATCAATACATGAATAACTTCATACAATTCTATTGATATTCATGTAGAAAGAGTTTGTGGGGGAAGCTAAATGCGCACCATCACATTTTGCATCTTCTCGAGGCCACGTTTAATGTTTTCGATAGAATTTGCGTATGACAGGCGCAGATAACCTTCCCCATACCTGCCAAACGCGGAACCGGGCAGGAGGGCTACACAGGCTTTTTCCAGGATCAGGTCTGCCAGTTCGTTTGAGGTCAACCCGGTTTCCTGGATGTTTGGAAAGACATAGAACGCCCCTTGTGGTTTCTGGCAACAAATACCAGGAAAAGAGTTGAGACCTGCCACGATCACATCACGGCGGCGCTGGAATTCAGCCACCATTGCATCTACCTCTTCCTGTGGTCCAGCAAGCGCTTCCAATCCGGCATATTGAGTGAAGTGGGCAGTGGAGCCCAGCGAGTGAGTGAGTAGCAGTTCGACACGTCTGGCGATTTCAACGGGCATGATGCCGTAACCGAGGCGCCAGCCGGTCATGGCATAAGTTTTCGAGAAACCGTCTACAATGATTGTGCGCGACTGCATGCCAGGCAGGGACGCGATGGAATATTCCTTCAATCCATCGTATACCATACGGGCATAGATCTCATCTGACATCACCCAGCAATTAAAGCGTTGAGCTTGCTCTGCGATATGTTCCAAATGGGAAAGTGGAATAACCCCGCCAGTTGGGTTTCCCGGAGAGTTGAGTATGATCAACTTGGTGCGGGGGTTGACCAAACGGTCGAAAGCATTCAGGTCAAAGGAAAAATTGGTTTCTTCCTGCAATGGCACGGCAATGGGGATACCACCTACGAGATGGATCATGGCTTCGTAGGTAGGAAAACCGGGATCGGGATAGATGACCTCATCGCCGGGTTCGACCAGCGCCAGGGTGGGAAAGAACAGGTTGGGTTTGGCACCCGGGCTGACCACGACTTCTTCGGGATGGACCTGAATGCCTCTGCGCTTTCCACTGTCTTCTGCGATGGCTTCGCGCAAGGTGGACATCCCCGCCGGGGGCGTATACCGTGTATGTCCCTGCTCAATGGCACGAATACCTGCCAGACTGATGTTTGAGAAGGTCTGGTAGTCGGGTTGCCCAATCTCGAAGTGAATGATCTCTTTTCCCTCTGCTTCCATTCGCTGGGACCGAGCCAGTACTTTATAGGCACCCTCAGGTTTCAGATGGTCGGTTCGGTGTGCGTAGGTCATATATTATGCCTCACATCAATATGTAGGTATCATAATAGAACATACATATGGTATTTTGGTATTAAGAAGGTCAGGTTGCCGCGAGTAGGGACAATGTGGGAAAAAACGATTGAAGATGGAATTTTATTAAGCATTTGATGATGAAGGAAATCGTCATCAGTGATTATTAGAGTAAATATTCTTTACACCTGTGTTTATTCATTATGTCTTTTACCAAATGAATTGTAGTGGACTTTTCACCTTCTGCAAAATTTGAAAGCACAATCAAAAAATTCGCCACAGTATTCCCGACATTGCGCCAACGATGCTGAAGATGTGCTGAAAACAATAAGCTATCACCTGCTTCCATGGGATAGACCTGTTCTTCAACCTGATACTCCAGTCGTCCGTGCAGGCAAAAAACAAATTCATGACCGCTAGAAAGCATAGATTGATGACCGCTATCCGCCCCGGTTTCCAAGGTTATTATAGTAGGTTCGACACGACCAATAAAATGCTCACCACCCAGTCCCTCCCAGATGCCACGAAGCATGGGTACGTGTGTGCGGTCTGATAATTTCATATAAACAACCTGTCTACGTTCTGCTGTCGGGCTGAAAAAGCTTGTAATTTGGATTTCCAAAGCATCTGCAAGTTTATAAAGAGTACTAACGGAGGGGGAAGTTTTTCCATGCTCTATCATGCTGAGGGCATTGGCTGAAAGTTCACTTTATTACGCCAGCGCCCGGATGGATATCCCATGTCCCTGATGGAGTTTTTATTAGCGAACAGCCACATCAATGAACGAGGCTTTCCGATCATTCACAGCTATATATACCTCTCTGGTAATAATATTAAGCCTATGCTATCACATGATAGTAGTAAAAATGTAACATATATATGACAAGATGCATTAAAATATGTGACACATGGTACTATATTCTCTTTTTCAGAAGAAATAAAATAAAGAATATATCCGAATATATGTATAAGGTTATATCCAATGATTTCATCTGTTATCGCCCAAGAAGTTTCACAACTCCATGCAGAACTATGTTCCGCGTTGGCTGATCCTACCCGCTTAATAATTCTCTATACACTCGCGGAGAAGCCGCATAACGTCACTGAACTGACTCAGGCATTGAAGCTATCTCAACCTACGATCTCACGCCACTTAAAGGTGTTGCGCGACCGCAACCTGGTGATTGGCAATCGACAAGGTACGACAATGTTGTACACGATTGCCGACCATCGCATCATAGACGCCCTGGATATATTACGGAGCATTATGCGAGACCGTATCCAGTACAGAGCCAACCTGATTGACGAATATATTTCTACTTGAGTTGCGAAACCATCATCGTTGAATGGTTTCAAGGAGGAGTGCATGCATCAAAATAGGATCAATTCATTCACTCTTACCATCGGTTTTTTGCTCGTTGCCTGCAGTATCAGCCTGATGCTGGTACATCCTGTCCAGGCTCAATGTGGTTCGCAGGCTTCATCATGCAAGAATTGTCATGAGGTACAAGGACAGGACCCGGTCAATGCTGATGGTAAGGGTTGGCATACTGGTCACGCCTTCGGTGATTTCTGCTATATCTGCCATGCTGGTAACAATCAGGCAGTCGAGAAAGACGCCGCCCATGTAGGGATGGTGCCCCCGTTAGCGGATGTAAAGGCGGCTTGTCAGCAATGCCATCCCAACGACCTCATGGAGCGTGTACAGGTTTATGCGATTGCTTTGGGTGTCGAGATAGGTTCTGGTGGCACACAGCCACCAACTCCTTTGACTTCCTCATCACCTGCGAACGTAAACACACCAATCCCGGGAACATCATCCGGACCAGAATTACCCGCACCAGCGGGAGGCGTTATCGTTGAGCAGCCAACGATCGATTATGTACAGCAATATAATGAGACAGTCCTTAACCAGAAACCAATCAACTGGGGAAACATTATCCTTGCAATAATGATCGCTACCATTACAATTGGTGGGGGGACACTTATCGTTTTACACGAGAAAAAACTCCGGAGGAGGTCACAACCGTCATTACAAGGAACCACCGATGAAATCGCTTCGATCCACCTGGAAGACTATCCAGAAGAGGTTATCGCACTTCTACCCAAGATTGCAGCACTCAACCCTGTTGGGAGAAAATCTTTAAAAATCATGCTTCAGGACCCTGATGCGGCGTCTGAACTTCTGCATAACCTTTCACACCTCGATCCGGACCTGATCCGCCGCGTAAAATCTTTGAATCGTGAAGAACAGGTTTTACTTATCGCCCTGGCTGGAGAATAATCCCCAATCAAAGGAGGAACTGATGAATTGGCTCGTAAAACAATTGCGTAAAGAAGAATGGTCACCTTACGCCGCGGGTGTCCTGCTGGGTATTGTCGGCATCTTGACCGTACTGCTGGCTAACAATTTGCTGAGTGAATCCGGAGGGTTTATGAACCTGGCAGGAATAATCGGCAAGAAGGTCGCCCCTAAAGCCTTCGACAATGTGTACTTCAACTTTGTCATGCCTGCAGAAATCACTTTCCCGGTCATTCTGCTGGTCGGGGTCTTTTTCGGGGGCATGATCGGGGCACTTTCAAGCGGGACATTTAAATTCCGGACAATGGATGACGAACAATGGAAAAAGGTCATCGGTCCACAAGTCTGGAAGCGCTGGTTATTACTCTTTATTGGCGCCATCATCCTGGAATATGCAGCAGGTATCGCCGGGGGCTGCACCAGTGGATTAGCCATATCAGGTGGAATGCTGCTTGTACCGGCTGCCTTTCTTTTTATCGCCGGCATGTTCGCTTCCGGGATCATTACTGCACTGATAATCTATGGAAGGAGATACTAAGCCATGTCCAGCTATATCCTGGCACTCGTCCTGGGTGGTTTCTTCGGCTTTTCGCTGAATAAAGCCGGATTGACCAAGTACAACAAAATCGTTAATGTTTTTCGTTTAAATGACCTGTCGGTTTTGAAATTCATGATGACAGCCATAGTCGTTGCGATGATCGGACTTTATACCCTGCGCGGCCTCGGTCTGGTTTCCTTTCCGCCAGTGCCTGCCACTTACATTGTTGGAAATTTGATCGGCGGGCTGATATTCGGGATAGGTATGGCTTTAGCCGGGTACTGACCAGGCACCTGCGTCGCCGGTGGCGGCGAAGGAAAGTTGGATTATCTGATCCCTGGTCTCCTGGGTTTCTTGACAGGGGCGGGTATCTATGGACTAACCTACCAACAGGTCTTCCCAAAGATCTCTGCGCTGGCAAATTATGGAAGCGTTGTCCTGCCTGATCTATGGCATATCAATCCCTATCTGACCGTATTGTTATTCTCATTCATCGCCCTACTGCTGTTCTATCTGATCGACCGCATGGGAATGCAGCGAAAAAAGAAAGACCTGTAAATACTTTAAAGGGTGATCACTCACCATCCAGCCAGGGTGGTAATCCCCTCGAGTACGTGGAGTAAATGATGTCAAATACGCTATCCCGACGTGACTTTCTAAAAGTGGGCGGTGTGACGCTGGGGGCACTGGCACTCGGACAGTATGTCCCAGCCAAAGCAGCAAGAGAAGCCGCCGATCATAACCAGATCGATGCTAATGGTGACGGCTACATCCCGACGACCTGTGAGATGTGCGTTTGGAGATGCGGCGTCCTTGCCAAAGTCAAGGAAGGCCGCGTTATCAAGCTGGAAGGCAATCCTGACCATCCGCATTCAAAAGGGAAACTGTGTGCGCGTGGACAATCTGGGTTAATGAACACTTACGATCCAGACCGAGTCCTGTACCCCCTTATTCGCGTTGGCAAGCGGGGCGAAGGAAAGTTCCGCCAGGCTTCCTGGGAGGAAGCATTAGACATCACCGCTGAAAATATGATCAGGATCAAAGAGCAATACGGTCCTGAGGCGATGGTCTTCTCTTCCACACATAATTTATCGCAAACCCAATTCGAGAACCTGCTGTATGCATATGGTTCACCAAACTATGGCACCCAGCGCAGTCTCTGCTTCAACGCCATGGTGACCGCTTTTACGCTGACTTACGGAGTAGAGGAACCAGCCCGCAATTATGACCAAGTAGAGTTCATTATGATGGTTGGCCGTAACATGATGGAAGCCATTTCCACGTCGGAGACTTCCGAGTTATCGGATGCATTAGCCCGTGGTGCCAAGCTCGTCTACCTGGATCCGCGCTTCACGAAGACCGCCTCCAAGGCTACCGAATGGATCCCGATCCGACCAGGCACTGATGCTGCTTTCCTATTGGCGATGATCAACGTCATCGTCTCCAACGAATTGGCTGACTGTGAATTTGTCAAGCAGTACGTTGTAGGCTGTGACGATATCCGTGAAGAGATGAGCAAATACACACCTCGCTGGGCTGAAAAGATCACTGGCGTCCCAGCCAAATCCATCGAACGCATCGCCCGCGAATACGCTGCAGCTGGAAAGAACGCCATGGCGCATCCTGGCTGGCGAACGTCGAACTTCATCAATTCCTTCCAGACCGAGCGCGCCATTGCTACACTCAATGCTCTAAGTGGTAATGTCCTCACCATGGGCGGTTGCCTTGTCGCTGAGAATCCTGAAGCCAGCGGAGTTTCACTGGGTAAGCCATCGCAACCTTCTTATCCGCGTGTATCTGCTCTGCGTCTGGATGGCGTGCCATGGAAATATCCGCTCGTACCACTCAAACTGGGCGTCTTCCAGGAATTGCGCGACGCCATCCTGACAGGTCAACCCTACCAGGCTCATGGATGGTTCATCTCACGTCAAAACCCGATTCTATCCCTGCCTGACCGGAAAAAGACCCTCGAAGCTCTTGGAAAACTTGATTTCATAGTTACGGTCGACATCATCATGAATGATACTACCTGGTTCTCCGATGTGGTGCTGCCAGAAGCATCATATCTGGAGCGTTATGATCCGCTCATGGCTCTGGCTGGCAAGATTTTCATCCGCCAGCCTGTTATTGAACCCCAGGGGGAAGCCAGATCAGCGTTATGGATCTACAAAGAGCTTGGAAAACGGCTTGGGCTTGAAGACTTCTTCAAATATGAAGATGAGCAAGATTATATACGTCAACAACTGGCGCCCCTTGACCTGGATTTCTATGAGCTTTGTCAAAAAGGGCACGTGGTCGCTGAAAGCGATACCCCAGGAAATGACGAGATCGTATTCAACACACCTTCGGGAAAGATCGAAATCTACAACGAAGTACTGGCCAATGCAGGTTTCTCACCCTGGCCGACATGGGAAGAACCACCATATCCTAAGTCTGATGAATTCTACTTACTTACAGGTAAAGTTGGTCAACATACCCAGTTCGGTACACAAAACAACCTGTTGTTGCATAAATATGAGGATAAGCCGCGCATATGGATTCATCCTGACCCAGCGAAGGAGCGGGAGCTACAAACTGATGATTGGGTGAAAGTTACCAGTCAGATCGGAGAGGTTAAAGTTCATGCCCTGGTTACTGAAGCGATCCGTCCAGATTGTGTGTACCTTACTCCCGGGTACGGTCACATGTCAAAAGGACTGCGTACCGCCTATGGCAATGGTGTATCCGACTCGGATCTCCATGTGACTTATACAGATCCGATCAGTGGAGGCCAAGCGTTAAGCCAGACCTTTGTAACAGTCAGAAAAGCCTAGGAGGAACTGAATACCAATGAAGAAACGCTTCGGCTTTGTGATTGACGTTTCACGCTGCATAGACTGCCGCGCCTGTATGGTTGCATGCAGTGTTGAGAATTATGTGCCAATCAACCACTCCCGCATCTGGGTGCAAGATCAGGGTGTGGATGGTGTTTTCCCTGAACTCCAACGCTTATTTGTCCCTTATAACTGCATGCATTGTGAAAATCCTCCATGTACTGAAGTATGTGTCAGTGGTGCCACTTATAAAGACAAGGACACTGGTCTGGTACTGGTCGACCAGGAAGCCTGCATCGGCTGCGGTTTCTGTGTGGAAGCCTGTCCATATGATGCCCGTTACCTGGACGAGAAACGTGGTGTGGTGGATAAATGTACCGGCTGCATACAACGCGTTGAGACCGGTCAACAACCGGCTTGTGTAACTACATGTATCGGAGGTTCGCGCCTATTTGGCGATCTGAACGATCCGGAATCTGATGTTTCATATGCGATCAAGAACGCCAGGCTGGTGCAACGGCTGGATTACGAATCGGGAGGAATTGACACCGACCCAAACGTCTTCTACGTCAATGCACCAGAAGGCATTTCCAGTTTGAAAACCTCAGATCCTTTCGATCAGATGGGAAAAGAGGTCCCACGTTCACCACGTTATACCCTTTCTGAGGTTGGCTGGAAGAAGATCCTTGTACCCGCCGTCCTAACTGGTATCGGAGCGGCTTTCCTGGTCCAGGCTACTTATTTCACCAAGCAATTGATTGAGGGCGAAAAAGAGGTCGACGAATAATTGGAGCGAAATATGAGTGGATATCAGAACATATCTGGGAAAGAGCGTCGTCGTCTGCGTGAGAGGAAGATAAAGAAGCACAATCTGGCGAATATCCTGACCCATTGGTTTAATGTGGGGATGTGGTTATTACTATTGCCAACTGGTATCGCCATCATTTCTTCACCACGTCTAGGATTAACCCCAGAATGGTGGCAGGTGGCTTTCCGAAATATCTTTGGCAGTACTGCCAACCTGATCACATTTCACTATACCGTGGGAATTATTTGGGGTTTTGTGCTCATCTTTAACATCTTTTTTGGTTTTCGAAAATATTTCGTCCCATTCGCTATTAAGCGCATGCTGCTGGACAAGGACGATATCGAATGGTTAAAGATCAAACCGCTGCAGATGCTTGGTTTCCTGAAGGATAAAGAACTCCCGCCTCAGGATGCGTATAACGCCGGGCAGAAACTATACATGTACTTAGTCCTGATCGGCACGGTCGGTATCGGCAGCAGCGGTTTAGTTATGACCCTTAAAAACATATTCCCCCCTCTCCTGAAGCAAATCGCCCAGCCGCTTCATTTTGTTTCGGTATTCGGTATAGTAGCAGGTTTAATAGTACATGTATACATGGGCGCTGTTTTTCCGGAAGAGAAGGAAGCCTTTTTCTCCATGTTCAGCGGTAAAGTATCCCAGTGGTACGCCCGGTCACACCACGAGAAATGGTACTGGGAGAAGGTTCAAGAAGAGATGGAATGGGAGGAGCAGGTCAATAAACAGGTCGAGAGTGCATCTCACGTGAATGCAAGGCCTGCTCCCACAAAAACCAGTGATTAACCAGAGTTACGCTTTTCATTGATGGGCTTTCCACGGGTTCTGGTCTGCGGGAGATTTGGAATCCAGTCTGTAATAGAGGAGACTGGATCCCATTTTTATTTACCTACATCTGCCAATATCAGAATCAGGATGATGATTCTAAGGTATAAAATAAGAATATCCCTGTGAAAATATTGGAACTATTAAATCATTGTTTTACTGCTTGGCTACCTCTACCAATGTCATAAATCATTGATCAGGTACACGTGCGCCGACTAATCTTCATAGCATCTGGCGTTCTTCTGCTTGCCACACTATTTATGATCAGGCAAGAAAACCGCCGCCTCAAACCTCTTCGACTGATCCCAACCATTACCGGTCAGCCGGAGTACTGTCTGACATGTCATAGTGATCTGCCCGAGATCAGTCATTCCCATCCGGTCAAATCGTTTGGCTGTGTTCTGTGTCACGGTGGAGAGCGGCTGGCTCTTGAGGCAAATCTGGCTCACAGCACGATGCGTGGAGCTGATAATCCCTCGGATTTTTCCATGGTCAAGACATCATGCGGCGGGACGAATTGTCATAGTGGGAATGCAGAATACTATCGGGATCACATCCAGCGCGCGACGACCAGTATCCAGGCAACATATGCAGGGGCGATCGCTAATATCCGTTACACATTCGGCGCTCAACCTGATCTGAAAGCTCGATTTGGCATAATTGCCATACAGGATACCCTGAGCATTAGCAACATTAACGTGCTCGCGGTTTTTAACCCAATCCAGGAGACCGATCCAGCCATTCAAGCCTTCGCTCGAAACTGTCTGGAGTGTCATCTTTCTGCCATACCCCGATCTGGAACTAAGTATGCTCATTTCACCGGGTGTTCCGCATGTCATACACCTACCCAAACGGCAGATCGAAACATCAACGATACGACCTCAGACAATGTTCACGCGTTTACTACTGCGATTTCTTATGCACAGTGCAATACGTGCCATAACCGAGGGAATTATGACCTGAGGAGTATGACTTTTATAGAGCGTCAGGATGATCCCACGGACAGGCTGCACGATTATTACCAACCCATTGCCCAGTTCACGAGGTGCGAATGGACGCTCGATTGCATTGATTGTCACACTCGCAATGAGGTGATGGGGGATGGTAATTTATATAGCAGCAAAAAGGATATTCAATATATTCAATGTAGAACATGTCATGGGACACTGACTGAACTCCCGCTAAACCGGACGATCACTGACCTTGATGCTCTTGCCTTCCGAATGTCCTTCCTCAACCCAGTCATCGAGTTGAAACCAGGTGATACGATCCTCTTTACAGAAAAAGGTGAGCCTCTTTGGAATATCCGGGTTCTACCTGATGGGACTTATGAGCTGTTTGGTAAGGTGGGTGGTCATCGTTTTCAATTTCATCCAGTTAAAGGCTCAGACTGTACACAAAATCCTGCACAGCAGGACTCAGCTTCCTGCCACCAGTGTCACTCAGTGGAACGATGAACAAAGCGGGATTAATCCCAACCGGGATCTATTATTACTAATTACCTCATTGCTGGATACTATCAAACAATCCGGCTATGCCAGATTGATCCACCTTCCTGGTGATGAGGATATAATTTAACCCAGCCGGCTCAACCGGCAATGTTATTGATTAATGAGGATTCTGTTGATCGATGATGCAGGATTGACAAGGCAGAAAATGAACCTGCGTTGGCAGGAAACCTTTGCAGCACTTAAGCACCATAACTATCGGCTGTGGTTTTCCGGGCAGGTGATCTCCCTGGTTGGGACTTGGATGCAGAGCACTGCCCAGGGTTATTTGATCTACCAATTGACAGGGTCTCCCGCCTACCTGGGCCTGGTGGGCTTTGCCGGAGGATTCCCGGCATGGCTCTTGACCCTTTACGGCGGCGTCATAGCTGATCGACTGTCCAGGCGAACGCTGCTGGTCATCACGCAAACAGCGATGATGATCCTGGCGTTTATCCTGGCCGGGTTGACATTCTCGAACCATGTGCAGCCCTGGCATGTCATTGTCATGGCGTTCTTTCTTGGGATCGCGAATGCATTTGATGCGCCGGCACGGGTCTCGTTCGTGAGGGAGCTGGTCAACCTGGAAGATATGACCAATGCCATTGCATTGAATTCGATGATGTTCAATATAGCGGTTGTAGTTGGACCGTCGGTAGCCGGGCTGACTTACGCTAAATTTGGACCAGCCTGGTGTTTTACTTTGAATGGATTGTCGTTCATCGCTGTAATCGTTGCTCTGCTCCTGATGCGAATTGCAATGGTAAAACAACCTGCTCAAAGGAGCACGGCCTTAAGCGAATTATCAGAAGGATTACGGTATGTCTTCTCCAATCGTTTGATCCTTAGCCTGATAGGTTTCGTAGGCCTGGTGAGCATCTTCGGGATCGGGATGATGACGCTGCTTCCCGCCTGGGCGAGGGACATTCTCCATGGTGATGTCAGGACCAACGGTATGTTGATCTCGGCACGCGGGGTTGGAGCTTTGATCAGCGCACTAATGCTGGCATCATTTGGCAGGTTGAAGATAAGAGGAAAGCTATGGACGGTTGGCAGCCTGATGATGCCAGTCACCCTGTTCGCTTTTGCCTGCAGCCGCTGGCTACCTCTATCGCTGGTCATCCTGGTGTTCATTGGCTGGGCTTTCATGCTGGTGGTCAACAACAGTAATGCCCTGGTGCAATCGTACGTACCTGATGAATTGCGCGGGCGGGTGATGGGTGTATATTCCCTGGTATTCCTGGGTTCGATGCCGTTGGGGGCATTGCTGGCAGGCTCTTTGGCCGAACGTTTGAACGAACCACTGACTGTAATGCTAAGCTCATCCCTGTTATTGATCTTTGCCCTGGCGACCTGGTTCTTTTTACCCGATATTCGGAAACAGGAATAAAGCTCTCATGCTGCATGTACCCTGGTTATGAAGTTTTCAAAAAACATGGGGTTCGGGAAAGAAGGTGAAACTGGATGGATATCCCCTTGGATTTTTATAATTTAAATTCCAAGGTGATAAGCATGGAAGCAGGATAAAGATAACATGCCCATTATCAGGGCGTTTTTTTCTATGCCTACTTTAAACAGATACATGAAGACTGAAGTACATCGGTAATAATCAACCAGTCAATTCCCGTAAGCGTTGGAACATTAATGAGAATCCCATTGCCACCAGTGTACCAACGATGATCCATTTCCAGAAATGGAACAATATAATCAGTGCGGCGATCATCGCAAGGATGAGTGTTATCCGACCGATGGTCTGGGTGAAGGCTTCACGCAAGATCGACTCGACTACTATGAAAGTGATCAAGATGATCGCCAGTCCTGGCCAGGCGTATTTGGGGGTAAAGAATATCAGGGCAGCGATGATAAACAATAACAAGCTCAAGCTGATGGCTGCCCAGGTTTCAGCAACGTTTTCGAAGCGGAGAACACGACCCGGTTTGACCGGCATGACCAGGTGTCGTATATGGGCGCACGGATCATCTTTTCCGCCTGCCTTAATCCTATCGATTTGCTGCGTTAGTCCTTGTAGGAGCGCTGAATTTTCCAGGCACTCGCGGCGTAATCCCTTTACTTCATCAGCCAGGCTGTTGAGCACCCTGGTGAGGGCGTTGTATTGCTTTGCCAGGTGTGGATTGCCTTCCATGCCTTTCAATCTGATACCAAGCATCTGAAGTTCGCCGGCTTTTTCCGGTATCAATCTGTCCATCTCCTCCTGCCGTCGGTTGATCTTCTCGCAACTCTTCTCGAGGAGCTGGAGTGCTATTGGCGGTGGAGGTACTTTATCAAGACCGGCGAATCCCAGGGGATCGTACCATGAACTGCGGGGAGAGCCATCACGGTTATACATAGGTCCTGCCGGAGCATTCTCACCCGAGATCGGATCACGGGCAAAGAGACCCCACAACCCCCGGTAGCGGCTAACCCAGGGAGTGCTTTCATCTATCAAGACCGGAGACCAGGCATGAGATTTTCCATTGCCGATGGCAAGTCCATCACCCCGGGTAAAATCCACGAAGGGTATGCGTAAAGGATTCCCGGCAGGCTGGCCCAGGGTCTCCGTCCAGAATCTATTCCAGGCTTTCAAAAAGCCTGAAAGCCAATCCGGCAGCGGTAGATTGACTTCTGCCTGGTACTCACCAGGACGGAAGTAAGAGGCATGTGAACCAGCACCTGCATAGATGACCGGATGAGTATCCTCCAGGTCGAGCTGGGTGCGATCATCCCAGCGACGGCGCAGATCATCACCCTTGATATCGTGGGAAGCACACGCGATCCATTCTGGCACCAGTTGACCATCTTGCTCGTACAGGTAGATGCTGATCATTTCCCAGTCTGATTCGTGGTCGTTTACACCGTGAAAACCGGAACGCCAGCTATTGAAGCAGAAGAAATACCAGTACTGGAGAACTGTCCAGTTGTTCTGGCGGGTGACACGACCATAGTAAACATATTTCTTCTCCTCTTTCAGCATTTCATGGTAGTCAAGCTCGGCTGCGGCTGCAGTTGCGGCAGAAACTTTGCCACGCAGCAGGAACGAAAGAGAGAACAAGCCATCAGCCATGCGGGGCAGGAACCCACCACGCGCCAGGCGACCTGTTCCAGCATGGAAATAATTTCGCAGCCTGTGCCGCAGGAGGGTCTGGTTCGCCAGCACCTGGGCAGCCTCAGACAGGTTGAGGGGTTCAATGAAGCGCAGGTATCTAACTGTCCCGAAGACCGCCGGGCGAGTTTCAACCAGTTTCTCAGGGGTGACTTCTCCCTGCTTGATCAGGAGTTCATCACGTCCATCGGGGTAATGTGCCCACAGGCTGCAATCACGGATATAGTGATCAACACCCATGGGATAGAATTGCTCGCCTTTCGTATAGCATACAACAGGTTCGAACTGGCGCAGCAGCTGCAGATTGGTAGCAGTAACGGGGGTGGTTAGATGATCAGAGGCTGGTTTCACGATCATCACTCCTTATGCCAAAGATGCGTTGGATATCGGCCTGGTTGAGCGCAAAAGCGATGATGACATTGGATACCATCACGATATAGTTGGGGCGTCTATAGAAATAATCGATCAAGGAGATGGTGAGCGAAATGCCGGTCCATGCCATCAATACCACCCAGCTCCATCGCCGAACCTTCAGAAAGCCGACCAGGACGATAATACCCAAGATTGACAAAATGAGATAGACTGCGCTGGTAATAATTGCCATGCAAAGCGGCGTCAATGATCCATCTACGAAGAGTGGGCTGGATATACCATTAATGAAGACCTGCTGCTGTATCAACGGCACTACGACCTGATACAGGCGTACGAGAAATAGGATTATGATCGCTGCAGCAATAATGGAGACAGCGATCGGTCTCTTTTTTCGGTAACTCTTTTTTCTTTTTACCATTACCCACCACCTGTTTTATCTCTCTATATTATAGAACCAAGAAATAGAAATGATCGGAATTCTGTGTTGTGACTATCCTCGCAAGGTAATTTTACCCCGATTGAATTTGATTAACATCCCTACTCCGACAGTCTTTCCCTGATGGAGAGTGATCAACCCATAGGTAATTATTATCTTCGGCTGCAGTGAACAAGGGAATTCCCAGGCTCGGAGGTTGTATTCGATGGCTTATCGTCTCTGTCGATATCCATGCATCAACTGACCACACCAGTCTTAAAAGCGACGGGTACACGGCTGCAGTGGGGGATCAACAATGGCAGGGAATTGGAGAGCTGGGGAGATGGTATTCACCTGCTCGACGAGCGGTTTTATTACGATAATCACGAGCCGCGCATGCGTTGGTTCAACCTGATACGATATTTCCCTCCGTTGGGAAAAGCAAACCGGGTATTGCATTACCGGCTTGGAGATGAGGAGTGACCAAGAATAACAGTTGAGATATCTAGCGATTGGTTCTCCGACAATGCCCCATAGGTTCTGAAACTACGGGACGTTGAGCAGACTGTACAGCAGACCGTTGTTGCGCAGGAGCTCCAGGACTGCGACCACGCCGGAGCTGCTCTCAACCGTGACCGGACATTCCGGGCAGGAATCATTGTACGACATCAACAGGCTGGCGCGGCTGAACGCCTCCCGCCCGCCTGCTCCAAGCCTGTTCAGGCAGGAGCGAAAGCAAGACCGTCTGATTCGGTATAGAAAAAAAGGGCGGACTGCTTTGGTGTATCTTCTTCCGTCAATGAGGCGACCACCGGGGTGAGGGGTAAAACTTCACCACCGTTATTTGTCCTTGTGATAAAAACCCCAGGCTATAAATTACCCATTTGGTCCTTCAGGTTGATTCCCCAGATCACGCTGCTGTTCACTGAAGTATAACTCGAATCTCCGATCGTCCGGTCAACCCAAGCACGAAGCGACGCGGGGGTCATTGTCCCAGGCAGCGCCCAATTTAGTTATCATTTTTTCAATCCGGCTTTTAAACTGCCGGCTGTTCCAATCCAGCTCCCGCATATCGGCAGGCCAATGGTTTTGAGACTCATTTCCCCACTGAAGATAAACCCTCGGAATGACCTTAATGTTGTGTTTTTCCACACCCTCCCAGCAATGATCGCAATACTCCAATATTTTATCAACACCATCATCGACACAGCCTTCGATGTCGTTCCATTTTATATAATGCTTTCTCAAGTTTCCGTATTCATGGCCGGACAGTCCCGGTTTCGGATTAACGGCCTCGGAAGTATCAGAACCTAGAAAAGGTCTGAATCCTTTTAATGGATTTTGGATCGCTTCAGTATACTCTTCCGGTTTAATAGTAATGGATTTATTATCTAACATAGCTCTAACTTTCTATCGGTAGTATTTGGGTGTTTCAAGGACATCCGGTATAAATCATTCTCAAAGAAAAGCGCACCGCTCATATGCCAGCGACCGCCTTTTTCCATATGTTCAACCACTGCTTTTTGAAGCCCGGTTACCTTCGGGGCTTCCGAGAGAGCATCATATCTTCTTCAAAAAACCCATTCGAAAAGTGGTCGAGCCGATGTACCCCCTCCGCCTGTGATGAAAATGATCATAAACCCTCCGAAACGTAATCAAAGCTAAAAAACGCGGATCATTTCATTTGGTGCGTATACGCGTCTACACTCAGCTGACCATAGGCAAAATTAAATCTTATGTCTGATCCTAAAATAGGTAATCGCTTAGCTTCATCTTGCAATTAGTCTGCAAATAAAACCTGCCTCAAAGTGCCTTCCTGAGTCATATCCTTGACGTTGCATAAACAGGTCAGTATGATATCGGTACCTTTTACCTTGAACTCGTTTCTATTGAGCCTTTCCAGCTCCGCATTATTTTTGATGACGAAGTTTTGAGACGATTTATATTTGCTTTCTGCGTAGTTCTCAAATTTATTTCCTTCCAGCGTATTGATTTCAACGCTGGATTTCACGCCGAGAACCATTGACCCGTAAGTATATTTATGGAACCCTTTTATGCTGTTCTTAAAAGCAGTATCTTCAACATTGGAAGTAAGGCCAAGATCGAATTCGATTTTATCTCCGGTCTTAAACGCGGATTTAATAACCAGGAAACCGTTATCATATAAGGTTTTTATGTTTTTATCGTTGAGCTTAACGGTGATTTTTCCTTTTTGCGTCCAGGAGGGTGCAAAAAACTTAAGAGTCTTAGCTCCGGCTGCGTTCGCTTCCGTTACTTCAAAACTGGTGTTCCCATAAAAGGGATAATCAGTCTTTTCATCCAGTTTGATTGCCCCGTCGCTGAATATTATATTAGCCACGCAGTTATGGTAATAAGGGACATAAACTGTTTCCCCGTCGATAAAAAACGAATATTCTATCGCCCGGGTAAAGCCTTCCCCTCCTCTCATGGTGCAGCACCAGTATGTTTCGTAATTGATCGGGTGTATAAACTGGTTATCTTCGGTTTCAACTGCGCCGCAGCATCTGTCGGTGCCGAAAGAACCATTGATCCTATTGCCATGGGATAACGCGTTAAAATAAATATGGTGTGCGTCTTCCAGATAGGCGGGGTCTTT
>Ga0315277_10000641_pt1 | contig 54751 bp, 44 predicted proteins | sample YL17G05_15_MG_FD_203695 | JGI IMG/M metagenome (GOLD analysis project Ga0315277, IMG submission 203695) | Sediment microbial communities from Yellowstone Lake, YNP, Wyoming, USA - YL17G05_15 | ecosystem: Environmental > Aquatic > Freshwater > Lake > Sediment | place: USA: Wyoming | collected... | reverse complement strand
GGCCCCGAGCGAACCTGGCTGGACGGCCTCGGTTCCCCGGCGGAGGTCTCCGCCCCTGACGAACGTGTGGAGCGCCGCAAGCTCGCCGACAAGGTGACTGAGCAGGTCGTTGAGCTCATCCCGGTCGCTGACCCTCTCGACGAAGGGACGGTAGCGGGCCAGGAGGCCGTCGTAGTCGATGTTGTGGAGGTTCCGGTCGTAAAAATAGTCCCGCTCCATCCGCCAGGCGTCGACGTACATCTGCCGCCACTCCTCGCGCGGGTCGACCGGAAAGGTCCATCGCGAAAGATCGACTCGCTTGTCGTTGAGGTTCGGCGGGGCGGCGGGTCCGGCGTCGATGACGAACAGCTCTGGACCGCGCTGGAAGAGGATTTTCTTTGCGTCGGCGGAGAGCTCGAAGGACCCGACGCCTTCGAGAACGGTCTTGGCCTGGGCGTCGCGGGCCCCGATCTCGATCGCTTTGACCTTCGGCCGGCCGGCCGCTTGGCTCTCGGAATCGGTGACGAAGATGAACTTGTCGCTCAAGACGAGATTGCCGTAGGTCCCGGCCGGGACGGGGACTTCGAAGACGCGGGACTGGATCCCCGCGAGGTCGATTTTCACCTCGGGGACCTCGGTCTTATCGGGCTTGGCCGCCGGCTTCTCGACCGCCGGTCCCGGGGCGGCTCCCGCGGCCGGGGGCTTGGACGGCGTCTCTTTGGCCTCAGCCTGAAGCTCGTCGGCCGGAGCGAAGGGGAAGCGCGCCTTGGCCGCGAGGCTGAGGGCGTAGATCTTGGTCGTCTTGTCGAAATAGGGTTCAGGTTGGCGGGCCGTGCGGAGGCCGGGGGCGGATCCCCAGGGGCTCGTGACAACGCTCACGAAAAAGCGGTCGGAAAGGAAATAGAGCCATTTTCCGTCCCGGCTCCAGGAAGGCGAATAGCTGTCGACCCGGTCGTCGGTGAGGGCCGTGGTCGTGTCGGACACGGCGTTATAGAGCATGATTTGGGAGAAGGAGTTCCCTGCTCCCTTGACGTAGGCGAGCCAGCGTCCGTCATAGGACCAGGCGAGGTCCGTGGGCATATCCCACTCGTCGACGGCGATCCGCTTCGAGGACTTCCCTTCGATGTCGTAGACCCAGAGCTGGTTGTCTTTATCGGCGAACGCGATCCGGCGGCCATCAGGCGACGGGATCCCGTCGAACCTGATGACTTTCGCTCCCGAGGTGAGCCGGTCGCCCGCCCCGGTCCCGTCGGCCGGGAAACGTGTGAACTCCCATTCGCCGCTTTCATCCGAGAGGAATACGACCGATTTGCCGTCCGGCATGAACCGGGCCGACCGGCGGCGGATCCCATCCTTTCGGTCGATCTGGGCCAGCCGCCCCTGGGCCGAGGGCGCGACGAAGACGCGGCCCCGAGAGACGAGGGCGACCTTGTCGCCGGACGGGGAGAGATGGGCCGAGGTCATGTACTCGAGGGGCTTGGTCAACCATTTCTCGCGCATCTGGTCGAAGTCGGACGGGATCCTGATCTCGATCTTGGAGTCCTTGCCCGCGGCGATGTCGTAGAGGTGGAGGTCCGAAACGAGCTGATAGACGATCCGGCCGTCGGACAGGGAGGGTGCGCTCGCGTCGAATTCCTTGTGAAAGGTGTGCTGCTTGAGGCCGCCGCCTTTGGGGTCCATCGACCATAGGTTCATGATCCCGTCGCGGTCGCTCAGGAAATAGACCCGTCCCTTCCAGACCATCGGGTCCTTGCTCGTTCCTGGGTAGTCGGCCGTCAAGGGGACGGCCTCGGCGGTTCCCCCGAGCTCGTATCTCCAGAGGTTCTGGGCCGTGCCTCCCTGATAGCGTTTGGTGAAGCTCGGCTGGCGCGGCAGACGGGTGAAATAGAGGGTTTTGCCAGAGGGGTCGAACGCGCCGTCGGCGGCCTGGCTCAGCGGGATGACGGTTTCACCGCGTCCGGGATCGACGAGCGCGAGTTGTACGTCGGGAAGGCCGGAGTATTTCGCCGTGGCCGTGACGATCTTAGAGTCGGGCGTCCAGCCGGCGACGGAGACGTACTGGCCGGAGAACGTCCGCCGGACGGGGAGTCCCCCGTCGATGGGCATCGTGTAGACCTCGGTCGGCCCTTCGTACTGGCCGGTAAAAGCGATCGTCGATCCGTCCGGAGAGATCGCGGCCTGGCTTTCGATTCCCTGGTGGGACGTCAATCGACGGGCGAGCCCGCCGCCGGCCGGGACCGACCAGAGATCTCCTTCCGAAGTGAAGACGACAAGGTCGCCGTGGATCGCCGGAAACCTGTAGAAGCCTTCCCGGCCCGCGGACGACGGGCCCGACGCGAAAACCGGATCGCCGGAACCGCCGGCGAGGAAAAGGGCCGCGGCCAGGACCGCGGACGCGAAAAGGATTGCCGCCCAGCGATGCGTTCTCATGCCTCCCGCTCCTTTCCCCGAGTGTCCTTATGCGAGATGGTCGCTCAAGCCCCGTCGACGGGCAGGGACTCTCGGCCGAAGGATTCTAAAATATAGAATTCCGAGAGGAATTGTCAAGATTCGCTCGCGGGGCCTTCGAAAACAAAGGGTTTTCGTCCCAGCCTGCATTTTCCTTTATTGAAGGGAATTGTCCTTCCGGGACAAGAGATAAGCCGGCCGCGGGCGGGCGTCGAGAACAAGAAATAAAAGTCCCCGGGTTTCTTGTTATAATGGATCGCACAGGGAGGTGCCGGATGCCGGATCGGAAACCCATCTGGCGAAGGATCCTCGGCGGCATCGGCTGGCTGCTCCTTCTGATCGTGGTCACCGCCGTCGTCTGGCGGGTCTTCATTTATTCCTGGGCCTACAGCTGGGGGACGATCGGGAGCGAGCGGACGATGCCGCTCCCCGGCGATGAGTTCGGAGAGGCGTCGGTCCCGCAGCATACCTTCGGGTTGACGATCAACGCCCCGGCGGACGAAGCCTGGAAATGGCTGGTCCAGATCGGCCAGGGCCGGGGAGGATTCTACAGCTACACGTTCCTGGAAAACGTGTTCGACGCCGGAGCGATCCGCAACACGAACGAGATCAAGCCGGAATGGCAGGAGCTGAAAGCCGGCGACACCATCAGGCTGGCCCGGGAAGAAGGCATGATCCAGCTCAAGGTCCTTCGGGTCGATCCGGGCCGGGCCTTGGTGCTGACGTACTGGGGCGCTTTCGTGCTCGAGCCCGCGCCCGACGGCCGAAGCTGCCGGCTCCTCATCCGCAGCCGGGTCGAGAGCCGGCCGCTCCTCCGCATCGCCCTGTCCCTGACCCTCGACCCGATCCACTTCCTGATGCAGCGGCGTATGATGCTGGGGATCAAGGAGCTGGCCGAGGCGAAGACCGCAACCGACCGGCCGCTGATCCCCACATTTTCTGACTATATCTGGTTCTTCAGCATCGCGGTATCTGGCCTTTTCATCCTCATCATGCTGTTCGCTCGGCGCCGGCCGGGCCGGTTGCCGACGGCCATCGGCCTGGCGGCCCTTCTGACCTTGGTGCTCTACCGGTTTCCTCCGGTTCCGCTTTCAGGGACGGCCTTGGCCGTCTTCACTTTACTGGTCCTTACCTGGCGTCTCCGGCCGTCGCGTCCCTAGGCCTCCGATCCCTCAAATCCGATCTCTTTCACTTTTGGCATGATTCTTGGATAAATTCGGAGGGAGTGTCGATCATGAAAACCATCCTGATGATTTTCGGCATCTTGCTCGCCATTTTGGGAGGAATCTGGTTTCTCCAGGGGATCAACGTCATTCAGGGAAGCTATATGACCGGCTAGGGCCACTGGGCGATTTACGGGGGGATCGCCTTTGTCGTAGGCATCGTGCTCATCGTCTTGGCCGCCAGGAGAAAAGCCTCGCCGCGCGATTGAATCGGCCGGAAAGGCCGGAAACGTCGTTTGGTCATGCCGCGTCGTGGGCCCTTTCCGCCCTGAAGAGATATCATGGAAACGGGATGATCTCGTTCACAGACTTTTCAGCGTGGTTTCGCCCGCAGCGGCAAGATCAGAGCGAGGAGAACCAGGAGCAGGACCCCCACCCCGAAAGCCGGGGAGGGCGGCCGGCGGAGCAGCGCCAGGATCACGAGGACCGTGGCCCCGGAGGCCGCGCCGAATTTCTTAATCGTAAAGCGGCTGACGGTCAGGAGAAGAATCAGCAGTCCCGCCGCAACAAGCGACAGAAACCAGACGGTGTCGCCGGTTGAGGGGATGACGGGTTTCTTCGCGCCGGCCTCCGCCACTTCCTTGATCCCGAGCATCATCCTTCTCTGCATGATGAAATGGATGGGCTCCAAAAAGAGCTTCATCGCGATCCGGACTGCCGAGCCCATATCGTTCCGGCCCCGGATGAAAAAGCGGGTGCTCCCGCCGCCAGCCGCCGACTCCAGGACAAAGGCGCCCCAGCCCTTGAGATAGAGGAAGCGGGGCGGCTCTGCCGCCAGGACCGGGCAGGCGAGACCCCCGATCGACCCACCTTTGCTCGGCGGCGCCAGGCGCACCGTGTCGTCTTTTCGGCCATGATTTTCTTCCCCATTCAATGTGCTGGTATCTCCTCAACCGATCGCTTCGGAGGTTTTGCCGCGGCAGGGAAGTTTCGAGGTCCCGCGGTTGGCACCGACGACCGCGGCAACGACGACCCACAGGACTGCGGCCCATACGAGGTCAAAGGTCAAGAGGGGCACCCCTGCGATCACCAGAGGACTGAGGATCCGCACGCTGGCTGTGAGACTCACGTGCATGAACATCGCCACGAGCAGGCTCCCCGTCCGGTCGTAAACCCACACCATGAGGATCCTGAAGGCCACCAGGAGCAAGAAAGGATCGAGGAGGTAGCTGACCAGGGAGAGCTCTCCGGATATCGTGCCGCTTGCCCAGAAGGCCGCGAGCAGGTGCCACGCCGCCCAGAGGATGCCCATCATGAACCCGGTGGCCAGGACGCCGTAACGCAGCCTCAGCCTGGGCACGGCGAACCCCGTCCAGCCCAGTTCCTCGAAGATGCCGGCAAGAAGGCCTATCGCGAGGCCCGTCAGGAGATGGGACGCCTTGTCGTCGGCCGCGAATATGCCGGGGAGGAACTCGGGCGAGAGAAGCGAGAGCACAAAAAGGAGCGCCGCCATCAGGAGCGGGGCGGTCAGGAGCGCTGCCGCGTACCAGCGAGCGCCCACCCGCCACTTGAGCAACCGGGAAAGAAGCTCGCGAAGGCCCGCCCTTCCACGGACGAGGCCGGTCAAAAGGATGCCTGCCGCGCTGGGGCCGGCGATCATCGCCAGGCAGGCGAAGGGGAACAGCGTCTCAAATCGATCCTTGGCGGCCGGGAAGCCGCTAGGGCCCATCACCAGGACGAAGCCGCCCCAGGAGATGGCGAACGCCAGGGCGAAGTAGGCCGGTGCCGAGTGCCTCTTGATGAAAGCCTTAATGGTCGCCATATTGCTCACTTGTCGTTCTCCTCGGCGGCCAGCTCCGGTGAGGTCGCCGCCGCGGCCGGCTGAGGAGCCGGCTCGGTACGCTCGTAAATGCGGGCCGCCATCCAGTCGAAGGCGGCTCCGGCAGCCTTCTTGAACGGGCCAAGCTTGGTCGGGTAGTAGTAGTCGGATTCGAACCAGCCGCGATCGCGGTAATAGACGTGGTCGCGCTTGTCTTCGCTGAGCGTCTGCTTGATGCTCGTGCGGGCCATTCTGAACGCCATGAGCCAGAAGATTGACGGTACGGGATAGGCCGGCTTCGACAGCTGCTCGTGAAACCGCTTGCTCTGCCTTGCGATCGCCTTATCCATCTTGATCCTTTCCTTCTCCACCATCGGCTCGAGCGCCGTGATGCAGCTGCCCTTCACGACGTTGAAACCCAAACCGAGTCCTACGAACTGGAGGTACTTCGCGACCTTGCCGCCTCCGCGGAGCCCCTGAACGACGATGCCCGTGAAGGTCTTCCCGTGGAAGCACGGTCGATGAAAGACAAAGCCGAGTCTGTCGAGGAACGTTTTCATGATCGCCGAGACCTGGAACGAATAGTTCGGGGAGGCGAAGACGACGCCGTCGGAGGTCATCATCTTCTCCATGAGCACGTCCCGGTCGTCCTTCAGCGGGCAGCGTTCTTCCCCCAGCATGAAACACACCTTGCAGCCGCGACACAAGCCAAGGTTGTACTCGCTCAGAAAGACGATCTCGCCCTGGACGTCGCCGAACGACTGCAGGTTGTCGAGGAACCGGCTCGCGGCGCCGACCGTCGCGCCCCTCTTGCGCGCACTGCCGACGAATACGGTGACTTTTTTCATTGACGTACTCCTTTCTCTCGTTTTATGAAAATCTTCGGCTCCCGCCGAAGATAAAACGGAGATAAAAGCCCGTCAAGCCCGATTTGGGTCCGCCCGCGATATCCAGGTCCGGCATCGTCCATTTTCCCCAGCCCGGCGCCAGGCGATAGCCGGCCTGAACCCCGAAGAGCAGCCCTCCGGCTCCGTTCGGATGCTTTTTCGTCTTGACGAAAAAGTCGGCTCCCATCGCGAGTTCGAGCAGGAAACCGCCGGTCGTCAAGAGCGAACCTCGTTTCGGATCGGCCAGAACCTCCTCGAAATCCGCCGAGCTCTTTTTCGTGACCCGGAGGCTGAGAGACCCGCAGCCGATTCCGGCCAGGGCATAGCTTTTGAGGCTCCCCTTCGACAGGAACGCGTAGCCGACGTGGAAAAGCCCCACGGCTCCGCTCAGCACGGCGGTAGTGTCGTCCCGCGTGACATTTTTCCCGGCGAGCGCATAGCCTCCGCCTCCGAGAAGGATCCTGTTGATAAAGACATGCCCGAAGCCGCCCTTCTCCACAAACGCGCCCGAAAATTGCGAATATCCCTGGTTGCTCATCACCGTATTCAAGTCCTTCAAGCCGAGCCATAGTCCCCCGCCCGAGGCATAGCCGCGGAGTTCCAGAGGCGTGCGTCTTTTAGGCTTCTCCTGCGCGTCAAGTGGAAGAGCCGGTTGGGTGCCTTTCTTCAGCTCTTGAATTTGTTCCAAGGCATTTGCGTTTGCCGGGTTCAGCTCCAAAGATTTCTTATAATTCTTGATCGCCTCCTCGTTCTTCCCCAGAGCCGCTTGCGCCTCGGCCAGGCTGTCGTAGGCGTTCCAGGAATCCGGGAATTGTTCGGCGGTAAAAGAAAAGACGGACACGGCGTCTTGAAGCCGTTTTTGCCCGAGAAGCTCGTATCCGAAGGCATTGAGCTGGATGGCTTCGGGCTCGGGATCGATCAAGACGCCTTCCTCGCGGCGGATCGCTCGGAGATCCCGGATCGCCGCTTCGAGGCCCTTTTCCTTTTGCGCAACCCGGCATTCCTCCGCCAGGGCCCGGCGAGGCGCCCGGGGGCTTCGCCCGTAAATGACATCCATCAGTCCTTCGGCCATCGTTTCCAGACGGGTCGAATCCGTGTTGTTGAGGAGAACAATGAAGATGCGGTCTTGGGGGATGCGCAGGAGCAGACTGTTGAATCCTCTGATCCGGCCCCCGTGAAATACAATATCCCGCTCCGTCCGGTCCGGCCCGACCGGCCGGCGGCTGAAGCGCTGCCCGCAGAAATAGTCATTGGCCGGGGCAGAGGACAGAAGCGCGCGCGACTCCGAGGATAAGATGACGTCGCTAGAGAATATCAATTCCCAGAGGGCGAGGTCGGTCGTGGTGGAATACAGGCCGCCGGCCGAAAACGCCAGAAAAGGGTCAATGGGGCCGGCGTCGACGATCTGCCCTCCGCGTCGCTGGTAGCCTTTGGCTGCCCGCGACAATGGCGTCCCCAGCCGGCCCAGCCCCGAGGAATTCATCCCGAGAGGAGCGAATACATACCGGCGAATGGCCTCCTCGTAGGAAAGGCCGGTCAGCTGCTCGACAACCGCGCCCAGGATGACATAGCCGCCGTTATTGTAGCGGAACTGGGCGCCCGGCTCGTAGTAAAGCTCCCGGCTGCAGTATTTAAGGACGAATTCCTTGATTGAAGGGCAAACTTGGGCGCCTTCCTGCGGAAAGTCGGTGAAGGAGGGGATCCCGGAGGTATGCTCGAGCAGATGGAGGATTTTGACCTTGGATCCCGTATCCTTTCGATAATAGGGCAAGGCCTCCGCGAGCGTGGAGTCGAGGGAAAGACGCCCCATTTCCACGAGCTTCAGAATCATGACCGCCGTAAATTGCTTGCTGATCGAGCCGATCAGAAATTTTGTTTCCGGCCCGTTGGAAATCTTTTCCCTGAAGTCGCCGAAGCCATATCCTGAGTTGACCAGAGTTTGCCCCTGGCGAACCACCAGGACCGCCCCGTTGAACTCTCCCAATTCCTGATAGCGGCTCATCAGCGCATCGAGGGACTCGGCGAGGGGCCGGCCTTGGACGGCGCCGAACGGAGGTCGATCCGTCCGAGCCTCCGGGGCGGCTTCCTGTCCGAAGAGGGAAAACAAAAGGAACAGAATGGCGATGAGAAGCAGAATGGGCTTTGTCAGAATTTTGGCGATCATATCGTCCTCCCGGATGCGAAAGGATCAGGCTGGAGAGGCATCTCGCCCCGTTTTGTCGCGATTTTCATATTGGACCTCCCGTTGAGTTTATTGGCCGGCGGTCGATCGGGATCGCTGCCGGACGACCCCACGATACGGAAAGCGGGGCGGGGATTCGCCTCATCGGGAGGGATGGAACCGATTTTTCTCTAAGTGACAGCAATCAAACGAGAAAGATCAGGTCACAATGGATGATTTGTTACCTTGATAGCGGCTTTTATATTCGGAAGGCGTCAGTCCCGAATATTTTTTAAAGACGCGGTTGAAGGCCACCTTGCTGGCGAAGCCGGTGTCGAAGGCGATCCCCAGGATCTTCTGATCGCGGCGCCGCGGGTCGCGCAGGATCCGTTGGGCTTCCTCGACCCGGTAGCCGTTGACGAAGTCGTAGAAGTTCTTTTTCAGGCGTTCGTTGATGACCTGGGAAACGTAAGACGGGGCAAGGCCGATTTTTTCGGACAACGACCTCAGGGAGAGCTCCTCGTCGAGGTAGAGCTTGTCGCTTTCCATGACGGCCAAGAGGAGCTTTTCGGCCTCCTCCGCCTGGTCCTTCGTCAGGGACGAACGCTCGTATTTCGGCCCGGCTTGAGGGGTTTCTTTGGGAGCGTCCTCGCGGCTGAAGATTTCCGTCTGGGTCAATCCCCTCGCGCCGATGATCAGGATGACCAGGGTGCCGTAGAAGTGGAGGGCGGTGTCGGGAACGTCGAGCTGGGCGAGGATCACGACCGCGACGAGGCCTGTCGCGTAGGCCAGGACGAGGAAACGGAGCCAATTCAGGTTGATCCTCTCCAAGGCGGAAAAATTGTCCGGAAGGGCCCTCGCGTGCTTTCTGAGGAGATCCAGGCAGAGGGCCAGATAAACGAGGATATGGACGGTCCGGGCGACCATATAGACCGTGAAGCCCCAAGGTTCCTCGCCGGCCTGCATCCGGCGGATCAGGCCGAGCTTATCATCCGCGCTCCGGACGTAGACGAGGGTGAAGAAAAGAACCAGAGCGACCGCATACGGAACGAAATGCAGGGCGTGCGCTTTGAGGAAACGAAAATTCGGACGGGTCAGGGAGAGGATATACAAAAAGAGAAGCGGCCCGATCAAAAAAATGAACGGCATGAACAGCCCGAACAGATGCGGAACATCGGCGATGAATCCGGAATGGGTCGGGACCGAGCCGAGGTTGCCGAGGGAATAGAAGAGGAGAAACGCGCCGAGGAATAAATTCGCGAGCTTGTTCCCTTTTTTCAAGCCGAAAAGGATCAGGGCCAAAAAAATACCGACGGCCGACCCGGCGAGAACGATTAGGGAAACCCAATCCAGGGAAAACTTCATTCCGGGATTATTCTCTCGGACCGTTTTGGAATTGTCAACGCGTTTTCTCCCGGCGTCACGCCGGCAGGTAACATCTCGTCCATTGTTCCCTTTCTATCTTCTTGCTTTTCTGGAAGTTAAGCCCGGCCGGGATTCATCCGTTCCTCGGAGACGACTTGCGATCGGTTTGAGAAGAATATGGGCACGGAGCCGAGCTTCCCGCGTCCCGCGGCCGATGGCGGCGCGAAGATCGGTGATCCCATTTTTTGAAAAAGGAGAAAATCATGAAAAAACGAATGGCCGTACTGCTTCTTCTCGCCATGGGATTGATCCTCCCGGCGACCGGAGAGGTCCGGCTCACCCGGCGGATCCATGTCAACTCGTTCTACCACGAGGGGATCCAGCGGCCCGAGCGAACCACCACCGTGGACATATGGGTCGCCCCGGCTCGGATGGCCTGCCTCGCCGGCCCCGCCAAGATCATCATCGATGCCGATCGGGATCTTTTGATCCTCGTGAACGATTCGACGAAAACCTATGCCCAGGCCGTGCTGAGCAAGCCGGTATCCGCGTCAATGACCCCCGACGACCGGGAGGCCATGCCTTCTCATGACACAAGGGCGGCGGTCCGCAAAACCGATCAGACGCGGACCGTCCTCGGGCGGATCTGCCGAGGATACACCATCGATCTTCGGTCCAACCTTGATCACAAGGTCACAGCCTGGGTTTCGGCCGACGTTCCGCTCGATCTGGCGGCTTACGGAATTCTTCTGAAAAAACTCTATGTGTTCCTCGGACGATACGACGGCGCTTCGACCGAAGCGCTCTTGAGCGTTCCTGGATACATCCTTTCGGAAGAGGACGTCGCCGATCTCAAAGGAGAGACCCTTCGAGTGAGCAAGGACGTGATCGAGATGAGCGAGAAGACGCCTCTCCCGGGCCTGTTCACCGTGCCCGCGGGTACGCCAAGAGGCCGGGGCTGACCCATGCGGACGTGGATCTGATCGCCTCGATCCTGGAATGAACATGCCTAAAAATGCTTCCCGCGGCCGACGCCGCTTTCTCACCAACGGACTGGCCGTCTTGGCCGGGAGCCACCGTCCTCCCGTTTAGCCGGGCGGCGGAAAGTGGGCCGATCCGGCCCGTCCCGGCTTCTGAAGTGTCCACGCGCCCGCTCGGACGGACGGGGCTCCGGCTTGGCGAGAAGCTCGGCCTGCCCGGGCTCTATTGTCTCCAGTGCGGTGATTGCCGAGGCCAGTGCCGGACGGGATTGGATGTCCGGGTCTGGATGCGCGGATACATGTACGCATATGGATATCGCTCTCCGGCAAGAGCCAAGGACGTCCTCGGAAGGTCTTTCGCCGCCCCGGCCTGTCGGTCGTGCGCGGCTTGCCCCGTTCGTTGCCGGATGGGCTTCGACGTCAAAGCCAGGATCCTCGACCTGGCCAGGCTGAGGAATATCCCCGATGCGTTCTTAGCCTGATACACCGGACAGGATGGGGATCTCGGAGGCGAAAGCTTCGACTTTCTTCTGCCAGCCCTCTTCCAGCGGACCCTTGAGCCCGGTCACCAGGACCTTTCCCTCGGCGACCTTGACCAAGCCTTTTTCGCGCAGGATTTCGTTCATGATGGGACGGACGCGCTGCCACTTGGCCAGCTCCTCTTCGGTGGGCATCCGACCGGTCTTTTTGTCCGGCTGGGGCGCCCCCTCAGTGGTCAGGATGGCGTACTTCGCTCCCGACGGCAGTTCGGCCTTCTTCAGGAAGCGGCGCATGCGTCCGATGGGCTTGCCCATGCGTCCCGGGGAGCTGAACAGGTACAGGTCGGCCGGCGGCATCTCCTTCGGCCTCGCCTCCCGGATGTGATGGACGTCGACCATGACCCCCTTGGCGATCATCTGCGTCTTGAACTCGTCAGCGACCTTAGCTCCATTTCCGTACTTCGAGGCGTGAAAATACTCGATCTTCATAGTTTTTGACATAAGAACGAACCTCCTTTCGACCCGATATGAACGAGCCTTTAACCTGAGACAGCTTGCAGCCGCGTTGTTGCCTCGATCATCCTATCCGGCGATCTTAAAGAAGCATAAATGAGAGCTCAAGGCCTGTCAAAGACAAGTTGAGCTCGAAACGGTTTCCGGGCAGGGTTATTCCCCGGCACCGCTGTCGCGGCGGAAGAAAGCCCAGACCATGGAAGCACAGAGGACGAGAATGAAAAGGATGCCGACGACGAGCGAAGGCTGACCGAGCACCAGGTAAAAAAGCACACCCCAGGCCGCCCAGGTGACGACAAAGAGAGGAATCCAGGATTTCTTGACCAGGGCGCCGATAAAAGATACAAGCCCGATCAGGATGGCGGCGCACCACAGAAGCAATTCGATGAGTTCCTCGGCCGGAGTTCCGGCCGCCCCTTCGACCCTCCGCTTGATGCCGGTCAGCATTTTGCGCACCATGGCGAACTCTCCCGGGTCAAGGAGGGCAATGATCGGGGCAGCCTGAGCTTTGACATCAATCCGCCCCTTGATCCTGACGATCAGACGCGTCGCGCCGTCTTCTAAGGGGGCGAGCAGCCAGGACCAGGTGATATGGACGCCCGGCTGCCGGATATCAAAGACCAGGGACCGATTGGGTTCGAGCGAGCTGACCGGCCAACCGGATCCTCCGCCGATGGGGATTTCATCGCCGGCCTTCAATCCCTGAAATTCAGGCAGGAGGACATTCGCGCTCGGCCGGTCGAGGATCTTCTGAAGACGATCGATCCAGTCATAGCTGTACAGGCCGCCCCGCTTGTATCCCATCTGGACCAGCCAGGGCCAGATGTCCTCCGGCCGGGAGTCGATCGTCTCGGCGCGGGTTGTGACAAAGTTGGGATTTGGCACGAGTGAATCGGCGGGCATGACGCTCTTGATTTCCTCGGCTGTGGCGCCCCAGCTCCTGTGCCAGGGCCGGATGATGACGAGGTAAGCGCCCACGAAGACGATGAACGCCAGGATATTCAGCCCGATAACTCCGATGAATTTAATCCGTTTTGCCATGAATTCCTCCTGGACGAATGCCTCACCTGCGGCTCCGAAGTCCCGGGCTTGATTTGCCCGCTTGATCCGGCCCGGATTGAATCGAATCCGCAAAGAAGCGGACAAAATCAAACATGTGTTTTTTTAACTCGGAGGGATCTTTGTTCAAAATCTTGAGAATTCCGTATTCGAGATGCATGGCCCTGATCGCATAGCCATACGTCGAAGCCAGCATCTTGGGATTGAGCGGCTTGACCTTGCCGAAAACGATCATTTCCTGAAAAATGGATTCGAGAAGTTCCAACAGCCGGTGCGTCTCTTCCAGGACCAAACGTCCCGCCAGACGGTTGGAGTATTGCTCCATCGAGACGACAAACCAAAGCTTCATCCTGGCCGGCGGCTCCCAAAAGTCCATATAGTTCGTCAATGATCTCTTCCAAAAATCTTCCACGCTCAGCGTCTTGATCAATTCTCCCAGGGCTTGCGCCGGAACCGGCCGGGCGAGGTTTTCCTGCTTGAATCGATTCAAAATGGCATTCTGGAGCTCTTCCTTGCTTTGATAGTGGTTATAGAATGAGCTCTCCTTGATGCCGACTTGGCGGGAGATTTCGCGGATCGAGACTCCGTTGAAGCCCTTTTGGGAAAAGAGATCGACGGCTGCGTCGAATATTCGTTCCTTCGTCGGGCGGATAAATGAATCGGACGGTTTCTTCATCTGAGCCGGGCTCTTTTGATCTCCGGAAGCTTTCCTCTGCGGAGGATCCCAAGATCCGATCAGATATTAACTAACGTTAGTTAGTCTGTCAAGCGAAAAATAGGGTCGGCGGGGGTGCGGGAAGAGCCTACGTGGCCCGCTTGGTGCGGGCCATCGCTTTGGGATCGACGATTCGATCGAACTGCTCCGCCGTGACCGCGCCGCTCGAAATGGCGGCCTGGCGAAGAGTGATGTTTTCACTGAGGGCCTTGTGCGCGATCGCGGAGGCCTTGTCATAGCCGATGACCGGGCCGAGCGCCGTGACCAGCATGAGAGAGCGGTTCACGTATTCCGCGATCCGATCCCGGTTCAGTTCCGTCCCCTCGACGGAGAAAAGGCGGAACGTCTCGCAGCCGTCGGCCAGGATGCGGGCGGAATGCAGAAAATTGTTGATGACGATCGGACGCATCGTGTTCAGCTCGAAATGGCCTTGCGATCCGGCAAAGCTCACCGCGGAGTCCTCGCCCATCACTTGAATGCAGACCATCACCATGGCCTCGCACTGCGAAGGGTTCACCTTTCCCGGCATGATCGAAGAGCCCGGCTCGTTCGCGGGGAGGACGAGCTCGCCCAGGCCGCAGCGCGGGCCTGAAGCCAGCCAGCTCATGTCGTTGGCGATTTTCATGAGGGCGATGGCAAGGCCTCTCAGGGCGGCGGAGGCCGCTACCATGCCATCCAGGGACGCCTGCGCCGCGAACTTATTCGGGGCCGTCACAAAGGGAAGGCCGGTCAGCTTCGCGATGGCCTCGGCCATCTCATGATCGAAGTCGGGCGGGGCATTCAGCCCGGTGCCGACGGCGGTCCCCCCGGCGGCGAGCCGGCAGAGCCCGTTCACCGCTATCCGGACATTCTCGAGGGCATCGCGGATTTGAGCCGCATAGCCGGACCATTCCTGACCGACCGTCAGGGGGACCGCATCCTGCAGGTGCGTCCGTCCGACCTTGACGACCTCACGCCAAGCCTCGGCCTTGGCCTCGATCGCCCGGGCCAGCGCTTCAGCGCTCGGGAGAAGATGGCGCTCGACTTCGATAACGGCGGCGATGTGCATGGCCGTCAGGAACGCGTCGTTCGAGGATTGGGCCATGTTCACATCATCATTGGGGTGAACGGGGCTCTTGCCGCCGAGCTTCCCACCCAAAAGCTGGATGGCCCGATTGGAGATCACCTCATTGACGTTCATGTTGGAATGCGTCCCCGACCCCGACTGGAAGACGCGGAGAGGGAATTCGCCGTCGAGCTTCCCCTCGATGATCTCGTCGGCGGCACGGCCGATCGCGTCCGCCTTCCAGGCCGGCAGCCGGCCGGCGGCGGCATGGATTTGGGCCGCCGCTTTCTTCACGGTGGCAAGGGCCCGAAAGACCTCCTTGGGCAGGCGATCGTCGCCGATCGGGAAGTGGATCAACGAACGCTGGGTTTGCGCCCCCCAGTAATGGTCCGCCGGGACCCGGATTTCTCCCATCGCGTCGGTTTCCCTGCGCCAGCCGCTCTCGCCCGTGCCGACCGGAAGATCGCGAACGATCGCCGGGGTCTGGCCGTCATCGACATGAGGTGAGTTGTTTTTATTTTCGCCGATCATTTTTTCCCACTTTCGGGCCAAGCCGTCGTGCCCATCAAACGCCAAGCCCGTCGCCGGTAATGGTACCTTCGGCATTGGAGATTTTCAAGCGAGACGGGGCGGTGATCCCCCATCCGTCTTGACAACGGCGCCCTCGAGATTATAATGGGCCGCATGTTTTATCTCGACGAGCGCTTTTTCACCCGCCGCATGGCGATGCCTTGCCCGAGCACGGGGCCGAACAATCCGTGCCGGGCGGCTCGTTGAGCTTCAACGTTCAACGTCCTCCCCTGGATTTTTCCGGCTCCGGCTCGGGCTCTGCAAAAAATCCGCAGATCCACTGGACCGCGTTAGGAAAAAGACATCAAGGAGGATACGATGGATTACCATTTCGATACCCTGGCGATCCACGCCGGGCAACCCAACGAGGAACAGACGGGCGCCGTCACGTTCCCGATCTTTCAGACTTCGACGTTCGGCCAGCTTGAGCCGGGAGTGACCAAGGGCTTCAGCTACGGACGGACGGACAATCCCACCCGCCGCGCCCTCGAGGAGTGCGTGGCGGCCCTGGAGGGGGGCGGCACCGGCATCGCCTTCGCCAGCGGCCTCGCCGCGGCCAGCGCCTGCCTGCAGATCCTGCGTCGCGGCGATCACGTGGTGGCAGGCCGCGACCTCTACGGCGGGGTTTATAGGCTGTTCACGAAGGTCTATCAAAAATTCGGCCTGGACTTCACCTTCGCCGACCTGACCGACCTCACCGAGCTCGAGCGGGCGCTGCGGCCGACAACGAAGCTGCTCTGGCTGGAGAGTCCGTCCAATCCGCTTCTCCGGGTCACCGATATCGCCGCCGCTTCGGCCCTGGCCAAGAGCCGGGGCGTTCTTGTCGTCGCGGACAACACCTTCGCCACCCCCTACCTTCAGCGACCTCTCAGCTTGGGGGCCGATATCGTCCTGCACTCCACGACGAAATACCTGAACGGCCATTCGGACGTCATCGGCGGCATGCTTGTCGCTCGGGACCCGGACCTCGCCGCCGATCTCCGTTTCTATCAAAACGCCGTCGGCGCCGTTCCCGGGCCGCAGGATTGCTTTCTGATCCTTCGCGGCATCAAGACGCTCGGCGTACGCATGGAGAAGCACTGCCAGAACGCCGTCCGGGTGGCCGAGTTCCTCGCCGGCCACCCCAAAGTCGAGCGCGTGCATTACCCCGGCCTGCCCGGGCATCCTGACCACGCTGTCGCCAAGCGCCAGCAGCGCTCGTTCGGGGCCATGATCTCCCTCGAGCTGAGGGCCAGCCTCGAGGAGACGAAGCGATTCGCGGCCCGGACCGAGCTGTTCACGCTGGCCGAGTCTCTCGGCTCGGTGAAATCGCTCCTCTGTCATCCGCCGACCATGACCCACGCCAGCGTCGAGCCCGAAGTCCGAAAGCGAAACGGCATCCCGGACGGTCTCATCCGGCTCAGCGTCGGGATCGAGGACGCGGAGGATCTGATCGCCGACCTCGGCCGGGCCCTGGCGGACGTCCGAGCCCGGGCGGAGGACGAGGCCGGTTTCGGCGAGGCCGAAGGCTCGCCGGCTATACTGCCCTGACCGCGGACCCAGGACAATGTTGACCGACCGTCGGCCTCGAGCGCCACCCGGATCGCCCGGAGGATCTCCTCGAGGCTGAAGGGCTTCATCACGACCGTGCGGACGCCGTTTTGCCGGATTCTCGTCTTTTTTCGGAGCCGGGGCACAAAAACGGCATGATTCGTGCATTCTTTCGCTATCCTGAGGAGATCGGTCGAGCCCAAGGGAGGAAACGGCCATGAGGAATATCTTCTTTTTCATGATCGTTAGTCTGGACGGGTGCTTTGAAGGGCCGAACCACGATCTTTCCTGGCACAACGCCGAAATCGGGATGGGGGTTGAAACATGACGAGTCATGATTCAACCCCGAAGATTTGAGTGCGGATTTATGGGGTGGAGAAATGAAATCTTGGATAAAAACGGGGTGCCTCATCATCGCCGGTTTTGCCCCGCTGATGGCCGGTCCTGCCTTGACCGGACGAAGCGCCGGGTTCCAGGACTTGGCAGCCCGGGCGCGGGGGCAATTCAGCCCGCTGCCTGCGACGATGGCGGCCGAATCGAATCCGATCACCGCGGAAAAAGTCCGGCTGGGGAAAGCCCTCTTTCACGAGACGCGGATCTCCATCGACGGAACGGTGAGCTGCGCCCGCTGCCATCCCCTCGAGTTGTACGCGGCCGACGGGCTGAAGACCTCGATCGGAAATCGCTGCGCCTCGAATCCCAGGAACGCGCCGACCCTCCTGAACGCGGCCGGGCAGATCGCCCAGCACTGGATCGGGAACCGGATTGACGTCGAGGACCAGGCCCGGCAATCCGTCGTCGGCGCCGCATCCTTCGGCATGCCCTCTCCCGCCGCGGTGGAGGACAGGATGAGGCGGATCGAGGGATACGATTTTTCACGACGGCTCCGTGGAATCGCTCGAGACGGCCGTCAGGATCATGGCCAAAGTCCAGCTCGGGCGGAACCTCTCTCCGGACGAGCGTGACGGCATCCTGGCCTTCCTCGAAGCCCTGACCGGGAAGATCCCCGAGGACGCCCTCCGGATTCCGCTGCTTCCGGCCGTCAAAGAGCCTTCGAAACCATGAAGTCGACAGGCGCCCGGCGGATCTCCGTGAGGATCGGGCCCGCCTTAGACGGGAAACGCATCCGTTTCTGGCACGAATCTGGCAAAAAATCCTTCAGCGAGGCCGTGGTCTCGTCGCCTCGGGGCCGGGCATATCACCAAGGCGCAGACGGGAGGAGCGATGGAAGGCCAAATTGTCGCGGAAACAACCCGGGCGGAGGTCTCCCGGCGACGCTTTCTCAAGACGTTCATCGGCGTCTTCACCTCGCTCATCGGGGCGGCGCTGGCCATTCCGTTCCTGGGCACGCTCGTCGGAAAGGTCTCCTTCGCCAAGGCCGGCGGCTCCTCCCGGGTCGGCCCCATCGACGCCTTTCCCCTCGGAACCCCGAAGGACGTGGCTTATGTGGAGACGGGAACCGACGCCTTCCTGAGCGAGCAATCCGTCCGCCACATCTGGGTGGTCAGACGGTCGCCGACCGAGGTCGTCGTCTTCTCTCCGATCTGCCCTCATCTCGGATGCCGGGTCGATTGGGATCCCGGCGAAGCCCGGTTCAGGTGTCCCTGCCACTTGAGCATTTTCGGGCTTGACGGAACGGTCCTCTCCGGCCCCGCGCCGCGTCCCCTGGATACCCTGCCCGCCGAGGTCAAGCAGGGCACGCTTTACGTCCGCTGGGAGCAATTCAAGGTCGGGACCTTCCGCAAGACGTCGATCTAGGAGGACGCCGTGAAAGAACGCCTCTGGGCTTGGATCAACGCCCGCTGGCCGGTCGGACCCCTCTGGCGTGCTCTCATCACCGAGGATATCCCGGGCGGGCCGTCGGCCTTCTACAGCCTGGGAAGCGCCGTTCTCTTCGTTTTCATCCTTCAGGCCGTGACGGGGACCTGCCAGCTCTTCTTCTATGCCCCGACGGTCGACCACGCCTACGCGAGCCTCACCTTCTTCCGGACCGAAATCCCCTTCGGTTGGCTCATCCATAACCTCCACGTCTGGGGCGCGACCGCGATGGTCGTCCTCGTTCTTCTCCATATGATGCGCGTCTTCCTCTGGGGGGCTTACAAGGACCCCGGGCAGGTGATGTGGATCCTGGGAGCGTTCCTGCTCGTCTTGACCCTGGCGATGATCTTCACGGGATCTCCCCTGCCCTGGGACGAGAAAGGATACTGGGCCACGGAGGTCGGGACCAGCATCGCCGGGACCGTGCCGCTCCTGGGGACGTTCACGAAGCGCTTTCTGCGGGGCGGGGAGCTCATGGGCCAGCTCACGATCGCCCGTTTCTACGTCCTGCACACCGCGCTGCTGTCGGGCTTCCTGGCCGGTCTGATCGTCCTCCATCTCGTGGCCCTCCGCCGTAAAGGGGCCGCCGGGGCCTGGGCGAAGGACAAGAGGATGCGCACGGGCCCCTTTTGGCCCGATCAGATGACGAACGACCTGATCGTCTCCGGCATCGTCTTCCTCGCCCTCGTCGGCCTCGCGGTCTTCCTCCCTCCGTCGTTCCACGGCCCCGCGGACCCCATGGATGCGTCTTATATTCCCAAGCCCGAGTGGTCGTTCCTTTTTCTCTATCAAATATTGAAATATTTCCCGGGATCGTTCGAGGCGGTTGGGACGGTCGGCGTCCCGGTCATCTTCGGGCTGCTCCTGCTGGCGGTCCCGTTCATCGACCGCCGGAAAGAAAGAAATCCTTTTCGACGTCCTTTGGCTGTGGGAGTTTATTTCGCGATCCTGGCCGCCGTGATTTTCCTGAGCATCGCCGGCGCCGCAAGCCGTCCCGGAGCGAACACGGCCGTTTCCGCCTCTCCATCGTCCATCGCGATCGGGGCGCAGAAGACGGCGCCCTCTTCCGGATCGGAACCAACCGTCCCGCCCGGCGAAATGCGCTCGTCGAAGGCGGCCCAGGGCATCATCGGAAACGCCGATCACGGCCGCCTTCTGTTCGAGCAGTTCTGCCGGGCTTGTCATGGCCCGACGGGCAAAGCCGGCGTCCCGAACCCGGGCTCCGACGATGGGAGGGTTCCTCCTCTCGATCCGATCGACCGCGTCTTGGTCGATCCCGACCCGGATCGCTTCGTCGCCAAAATCGACCCGTTCCTCCAGGCCGGGTCGGTGCCCTCGGGCCCCGGTCCATCTTTGAAGATGCCCGCCTTCGGCGCATCGAACACGCTGTCCGAACCCCAGATCGCCCATGCCGAGGCCTATGTCTTGAGCTTGAACGGGGTTCGACGAGCTAAAATCCTCCATCCCGGCGCGCCGCCCGGCTTGTTCTTCGGCGTGGTCGCTGCGGTTTTCGCGATCTCGGGACTGGGCCTGGCCGGGATCGGGCTCCGTGCCCGGCGAAGAAGGAAACGGGCGGCCAAAGGACCGTCGACATCCTGAAGTCGATATTCAAGAAAAAATCCATCCGCGCAACCGTTCCCGCATCCGAAGAACTTTTTTTCCAAACCGGACGTACTTGGAGAGTGGAAGGCTATTGCGCCGCCGCTTATTTTCTCCAGGAGGCACTTATGTTTATAACCGGGAAACGGTGGATCATCACGACGCTTTCAGTCCTGGCGTTCCTCCCCGCGTTTGCGCGGGGCTCCCAGGACAGGCCCAAACCGGACCAGATCCTCATCCATCCCAAGCTCGAAGTTGTCATGCCCGACTTCCGGGCCGAAGGACTCATCCTGGACATCGGAGGCGGCGGAGAGGGCGTCATCGGCCAGCTCAAAGGGAAGCAGGTCATCGCCGTCGACCTCAGCAAGCGCGAGCTCGAAGATGCTCCCGGCGAGCCGTTGATCAAGATCGTCATGGACGCCCGGGACCTCAAATTCCTGGACAAGACGTTTGAAACCGTCACGGTCTTCTTCACGTTCATGTATATCGCGCCGGCCGACCACGCCAAGGCCTTTCAGGAAATCCGCCGGGTTCTCCGGCCGGGGGGACGGCTCCTGATCTGGGACGTCGTCTTCCCCGCAAAGCCGGATCCGCTCAAAACCTACGTCATGTATCTGCTCCATATCCGTCTGCCGGGGAAAGAGATCAACACCGGTTACGGCGTGAAGACCGCCCCGGGACAAGGAGCGGACCATTTCGTTGAATTGGCCAAGGGGTTGGGTTTCGAGATCATCTCCCGGAAAGACGAAGCGGGCTGGTTCCTGCTCGAGCTTAAGGCGGGATCGTAAGCTCGCGGATCATTTGCCGGCGGCCGGGACTTTGAACCGGTCGTCGCTTAAAACCGGGTTGAATTCGATCTTCTTGATGAGGCTTCGGTTGCGGTTCCCGGACTCAGGGAATATCCCGCCGTTGAAATCTCCAGAGCGCAAGTCCGATAAATCCGGCGGACAGGATGACGAAAACCGCGGCCGAGGCGGCGGGCAACACCCCCGATTTCGCGATCGCCCTCGGGTCGTGGTACCCGTTCAGAGAATAACGCAAGAGAAAAGCCGCCCTAGGCCAGAGCTGGCCGACGACCTGGGTAAGGTAGGAGAGAAGAGCGAACAGGAAGCTTGTGAAAGAAACCCGGCCGGCGGTCCGGCCGAGCGCCGAAAGGAACAACGTCACGGCGAACCACGTCATTTGGAGGAGAAAAAAGCTCACGGCCATAAGGGCGATCCGGCCGTTCGCGACGGCATCGAGATGGTAGACGCGCTGGCCGAGGGCCATGGCCGCCGCGCCGGCGAGGCTCATCGCGGCGAGGGCCGCGGCGGCGAAGATCACCTGGGCCCCAAAGTACCGGGCCCGGGAGATCAGCTGGCTCAGGACAAGCTCCAGCGTTCCGTCTTCGATCCCGCCGGCGATCGCCTGGGCGGCGGGAACGATCGCGACCGCGCCGCCGACGGCCAGAACGATGGGATGGTTCCAAGCGAAGGTCAGGAGGTCGGCCGGACCGAAACAGCGGGTCGAGGCCCGTCGTCGGTTCGTCGAGAAAGAGGAGGGCGGGATCATGCTGCATGGCGATGACGAGCCCGACCTTCTGCCGCGTTCCGTGAGAGAGGAATTTGACCGGTCGGCGGAGATCGGACCGCGCCAGGCCCAGGGCTTGGATCAGGGGATCCCGAAGAAGCGGGGACTTGTCGCGACGCAATCCGGCGAAGTGATCGAAGAGCGCTTCGCCGCTCATGTCGCCGAAGAGATGGATCTCGCCGGGAAGATACCCGATATCCCACCGCGAAACCGCCGCCTCCGGATCGCTCCCGAAGATCCGGACCGTGCCCGCCGAGGGATGGACGAGGCCCAGGATGATGCGGAGCGTCGTCGTTTTGCCGGCGCCGTTCGGCCCGAGATAGCCGAAGACTTCGCCCGCCCCGACCGCAAAGCTGACCCCGTCGAGCGCCTGGAGAGAGCCATAGCGCTTCGACAAGCTTTCGACGACGAGCGGCTGCACGGCCCTCCTTCCGGTTCGAAAACGACTCTAAAAGAAAGGCCTCCGACAGTCAAGAATCCCGCGCCTGAAGCGGCCTTCCGGAGCGCCGGATTCTCGCGAGGCGCTCTTCGAGCCGGACGCGCGTCACGTCTTCTCGAAAATGATCTCGACGAGAGCGAAGCCGATCCCCTTGGAGCGGGGATCGGCGCCGGTGAGGTGAAGGTAGAGGACGTTCTCCCCGCGGCGCATCTCGAAAACTCCCAGGGGCAGCTCCCCGCTCAGCGCGCGCGCCGGCGCATAGAGATTCGCGGGCTCGCCGGCCGGACGGTCCCGTTCGAAGAGCCTCAAGATTCCTTGATCGGGTCCCAGGACCGCCTTGACCGACACCCTGTAGCTTCCGGCGGCGGGCAGGTCGCAGATGAACGAGACGTGGTGGCCGTAGGAAAAGGGCCCAGTCGTCTTCATTGAGAAGTACCGGACCCGGTCCTTTCCCACCTCTTCGGTGGTCTTCGTCCAGACGGCGTTGCGGAGCGACGTCGTGCGGATGGGCACGTTCCAACCCGGCGTGAAGAGGATGCGGTCGAGGCCCGTGACTTTCCGGGCCGAGGCCGGCGGGAGAGGGGGATCGGCCGGCGGCGGGTCCTGGGAGTAGAAGAAGACGACGCTCGCGTAATCCGTGGGGACGGCATTCCCTTCGGGGCCGTGCTCGATCGTGTAATTGATGCTTTTCGCGTAAGCGTAAGCGTCCGTGATCATCAACCGATATCCGCCCGTCCGGGCCAGGGCTTTTTGATAATCGAGGCAGCCGCTCAGCGGGAGCGAGGTTCGCTGTTCCCACCGGCCGGGGATATCGTAATATCCGCCATTGAACGAGTCCTCGGAGCCGGTCCCGAAGATCGCCATCTCGCCGTCGATCTCGGCACGGTCGTCGCCCTCGAAGAATCCCGTGCTTCCCGTCTGGACTCCCTGGGCTTGGAGAATGACGCCGACGACATGCCCGCGGCCGGACGTGCGCAGATACGTGTAGGGAACTCCCGTCGTCGTCGGATTCTCGCGGCGCCAGCGGGCGTAAAAGCGCCCTTCGTCGGCCGCCTTGCCGAGCGGAGCGTGGACGACTTCGGCCCGGACGCCGACGGCCGGCCCGCCGGTTCGTTCCGATACAAGCTCGATCCGGGCCGAGCGCTCGTACGGCATCGGAAGATAGACATAGTCCGTGTCCTCATCCGTGCCCAGAAGAAGCGACCGGACGGCCGGATCTCCGAAGCTGGTGCCGAAGAAATCGCCGATCGGACAGTTCACGGCCGGCTCGGACGCGCCGTCCCAGAAGATGCGGAGCAGGATGTCGCGCCCCGCTCCGGCGAAAGCAGAGGCCGGGCCGATCTTGAGTCCGAGGATCCGGCCGGGGCGGGACGATTTGAAGAGCGTCAGAGAGCCCCCGGGGGGGAGGGATCCCTGGACCGAAGTCCTTGAAACGGCCACGCCCGCGGGAACGAGCGCTTCGCTGATATCCGATCCCGTACGGGCGAAGAGCTTCGCGGCAGCCTCGAAATGACGCAGGAATTCCGCCGAAGGCGGATTCTCGAACGTCGGCAGGTCGAAATCGGGAGGATAGACGGCGTAATTGATATCGTAGAACTTGAAGCTTTCGGCCCGGAGCAGGATCTTGCAGGATTTCCGGAACGTCAGCGGAACGTAGGAGGTATAGCCGCCGGCGCCCATGACGACGAGCGGAGCGAGGAAAGGCGCGTGCGTCCCGTCATAGAGGTCGGTCATTTTCAGGCTGATCCTTGGGCGCGGTCTCGCCGTCGAAATAGAATTCGATCAGATCGTCCGTCGGCGTCGGCGTATGGATCCGGGTGATGATGCCGGGACCCGGGAGGTCGGCCAGGACCAGGCCGCCGTCTTCTTTGCGGATAAACGAATAGGTTCCGGAGAAGCCGTCGTCATTAGCGCCCGTCCGGTCATAGCTCGAAACGAGGCCGACCTTGACGGATTGTTTGAGCCGCGGCAGAAGGTCGAGACGGCTGAGCTCTTCGATTCCCAGGACCCGTTCGCCGGCCACCGGCTTGGGGCCTCCGCCCGAGCAGAAGCTCAGTCCGAAGATGAGGATGAGCGGAAGAAGGGCTTCGGGCCGAAACAAAAAGCCGGGCCGCGCTTTTTTCGTGATCATTTTCCGTCCTCCTTCCTTCGTCTTAGCTCAAGCACGAGGCAGGCCGATTCCCTGAACGTTCGTCAGGGAGGTTTTATCCCGCCGCAGAAAGCTAAGTCAAGCTCAAGATCGCAGGCTTCGCTTCAAATTGATTCGCCGCGACGGATTCCCATATAATCGCGGTGCCATGAAGCCATTGAAAATCCTGTTCCGGATCGTCGCGGCGGTCGCGCTGGCCTTCGGGCTCTACCTGGGCGCCGTGATCGCCCTGGCCACGGCGACGGATTACAGGCCGGCGGACATCATTCCGCTGGAAATCCGCCCCGGCGGGGCGACGGCGAGCCTCCCGGGTTCCGGCCTGACGGTCCTGTCCTGGAACATCGGCTACTGCGGGCTGGGGGCCGAGATGGACTTTTTCTACGACGGCGGGAAATTGGTCCGGCCGAGCGCCGCCCAGGAGGAGAGCTTCACCCGGGGAATCGTCGACCACTTGAAGTCGTCCGCAGGCGCGGATTTCATCATCCTCCAGGAAGTGGACAAGCGCTCGGCCCGGACGAGGAAGCGGGACCAAACCGAGATCATCGGCGCCGCTCTTCCCGGATTCGCCCGCTCGTTCGGAGTCAACTACCTCGTCCGGTTCAATCCCGTTCCGCTCGCCAACCCGCTCGGGAGGATCGAGGCCGGCCAGATGACTTTATCCAAGGCCTTGCCTGTCTCGTCGGAACGGGTCGCCTACCATTCGGCCTACGGCTGGCCGAAGCAGCTGTTCATGCTCGACCGGTGCCTCCTCCTTTCCCGGTTCAAGACGGCGAACGGAAAAGAGCTCGTTTTGCTCAACAATCACAACTCGGCCTACGATCCGGGAGGAAATCTCCGCAATGTCGAGATGCCCCTCATCCGCGATCTGATGCTGCGGGAGTACGAAAAAGGCAACTATGTGGTGGCCGGAGGCGACTGGAACCAGAACCCGCCGGGCTTCGATCCCGCGGCCGTGCGCGGCCCGTTCCCGGGCCAGGCGAACGACATGATGGATGCCTCGCTGTTCCCCTCCGGCTGGACGTTCGCTTGCGATTCCGTCACTCCCTCCAACCGGAATGTCGACATGCCCCTCCAGGCCGGAGTGACCAAAGCCACGGTCATCGATTTCTTCATCCTCTCGCCCAACATCCAGCCCCTCGAAGTGAAGACCCAGCCGCTGGATTTCCAATTCTCCGACCATAATCCGGTCCTCCTGAAGATCGGGCTGAAATGAGCTTCCGGACATGAAAAGAACCACCCTCACGGCCTTTGTCCCCTTTCTCTTCGTCCTCGTCTCTTCGGCCGCGCTCCCGGCCCAGGTCCGGGACGCCGACCGCAAGATCTCGGGCATCGTTCAGGAGATCGCCCCGGAGCTCATCGCCGTCCGGCGCGACATCCACGCCCACCCCGAGCTTTCGACCCAGGAGACGCGCACCGCCGCCCTCGTCGCCGACCGGTTCACGGCCCTCGGCCTCGAGGTCCGGACGGGCATCGCCGGGACCGGCGTCCTCGGCATCCTCCGCGGCGCCAAGCCCGGACCGGTCGTCGGGCTGCGCGGCGACATGGACGCCCTGCCCATCACCGAGGATACCGGGCTGCCCTTCGCCTCGACGGTCCGGGCCGTCCGCGGGGGTATCGAGACGGGCGTCATGCACGCCTGCGGCCATGACATCCACACGACCGTCCTGATGGGCGTGGCGACCGTCCTCTCGCGTCTTCGGAACGAGATCGCCGGGACCGTTCTCTTCGTCGCCCAGCCCGCGGAGGAATCCGTGGGCGGCGCCGCGCGGATGATCCGGGAGGGCGTTTTCCGCGACGTCAAGCCCGCGGCGATGTTCTCCCTCCACGTGGATGATTCGGCCCCCGCGGGCGTCATCAAGTACGTGCCCGGCTATGTCATGGCCAACGTGGACTCGGCCTCGTTCTCCATCCTCTCGCAGGGGGGCCACGCCGCGGATCCCGACGCCTGCGTCGACCCGATCGTGGTCGCCTCCCAGATCGTCATCGCCCTTCAAGTCATGGTCTCGCGGCAGATCGACGTCCGCGACGATACCGTGATCACCGTCGGATCGTTCCACGCGGGAACGGTCAGCAACATCATCCCCGAGCGGGCCGACCTCAAGGCGACCATCCGGACCTACGGCGACGACCAGCGCAAGATCGTCCGGGAGAAGATCGAGCGGACGATCGCCAACATCTGCGAAGCCTCCGGGGCCAAGGTCACGCTCGAGTATGCCTTCGGCACTCCGGCGACCTACAACGACCCGGCCCTCACGGCGGACGCCGTGGCCGTGGCCGAGCGGATTTTGGGCAAGGCGAACGTCGTCAAGGACACGCCGGGGATGGGCGGCGAGGACTTCAGCTACTTCGGCCGGGAGATGCCGGCGCTCATGCTTTTTCTGGGGGTCCAACCCAAAGGAGCGACGGCGAAGGTCCATTCGCCGTATTTCGCGGCCGACGAGGACGGGATCGCCGTCGGGGTCCGGGTCATGACCGCCGTCCTGCTGGACAAGCTCGACCGGCTCCGGGCCGGCTCGCGCTGAACGCCGGCGTCGGCGGCCGGCCCGGCCGAAGCAAAAGACCGGACCGAACAGCCTTCTCAGCCGCGATTCGGCCTCAGAATCGATAGCCCGCGTACAGCGAAACCACGTTGTTCTTGGCGTTGATGCTGGGGAAATACGAGGGGGGCCCTCCGGCAGAAGCCAGGTTCTTGTAGAGATTCCCAAAGCTAAGATTGATTCGGGCCCCCACGAGGAATCCCATGAACGGGAAGACTTCCCCGCCCAGCGCCAGCCCGTAATCGAGACGATGGTAGAGGTCGAGAAGCGAGCCCGGTTTCGGGTCGAGGGGAGCGGCCCCATCCACGTTCACTTTCAACAAGTAAGCAAGCTGCGGCCCCGCGTGGACCTGGGCGATGTTCGCGAGATTGACGACGAGCAGCATGGGCAGGAGAAGATAATCCAGCTTGACGGATCCCGTCGAAGCATTGGAGCTGAAATCGTATCCTTGGCGGGAGAAAAGAAGCTCCGTCCGAAACCCCAGCAAGCCCCCGGACGACGGTCCGAGAAAGACGCCGGCCATATAACCGGTATAGCTGGAGGCGTTGATCGAAGACGCGTTCGTCACGTTGGCGAAATTGAGCCCGGCCTTCACCCCAATGCTTGCGGACAAGGAAAGTGGCGCGACCAGCAAAAGCGCCGCGATGCCTATGGCTTTGATTTTCATCTGCGCTCCTTTAACGATCATGCCCATATTTGCAAAGGTCATGCCAAATTCGCCCGGCGAAGATAGGGATTCGGCTCGGGGAGCTGAAATCCCAGCCGCCATCGGCGCTTTTCGCCGGGGAACCGAGGAAATCCGTTATTCAATTCGGCCGAAAAATGACCCGCGGTGTCATCGCCCGCCCCGGATTCCTTTCTTGCCCGGCAGAAAAAATCCAGCGTGGCAGGAATTTTTTACGGCACGGCGGCTATCCGGTTCGAGATAATCATTGAGGAGGTCGGGAGCCCGGCCCGCGAAGGACGCGGCCCGGCTTCGCTCCCGTCAGCTTCCCTTTCTCCAGGACGGGCACTCCGTTGACGATCACATAATCGATCCCTTCCGACAGAAGGGCGGGCTCGGCGAATGTCGCCCGGTCCCGGATCCGGGCCGGATCGAAGACGACCAGGTCGGCGGCCAAGCCCTCGGCGATCCGGCCGCGATCGTGGGCCATGATGACGTTTGCCGCCAGCGAGGACATCTTGCGGATGGCGTCCTCGAGCGTCAGCGCCCCGAGGTCGTTCACGTATCGGGCCAGCACGCGGGGGAACGAGCCGTAGCCTCTCGGATGGCTCGCCCGCTCCGGCGCGCGGAGGGGCCCGACATCGGTGCAAAACCCGACGAACGGCTGCCGCATCGCCTTGATCTTGTTCGCTTCTGACATGCTCTGGGGCATGGCGTATCCGCCGTTGCGGGGCCCGGCGGCGATCGTGAAGAAGACTTCCCAGGGATCCTGTCCGACGGCCCGGGCGATCTCGCCGAGCGATCGGCCTCCATAGGAGGCATAAGCGGGAGTCGTGATCTGGCTGATCACGATCCGGTCCCAGTCATGGCCGGCGTTCGCGTACCAATTCTCCCAGCCCGTTCCCTCCTCCATCTCGCGCCTCATCTCGGCCCTGCTGGCGGGGTCCTGAAGGCGCTTGACGAGGTCTTCGGGTCCCCTGGCCGAGTGGCGGGGATGGATCAGGGCGCGGATGCCGAGCCCGTTGTTCACGTAAGGATAAACGTCGGCGGTGACCTCCTGCCCGGCCGAGCGCGCCGCCGCGATCGCCGAGAGGGCTTGGTCCATCTTGGGCCAATTGGCCTGGCCTGCCGTCTTGAGGTGGAAGATATGGACCGGCGTCTTCGCCTGCTTGCCGATGCGGAGAGCTTCTTCGATCGCCTCGAGCAGCCGGTCGCCTTCATTGCGCATGTGGGTGAAATACCGCCCGCCGTATTCGCCCACGACCTTGGCCAGCTCGACAATCTCCTCCTCCGGCGCATAGACCGCGGGAGGATAGATGAGCGCCGTGGACAATCCGACCGCGCCGCCCTCCATGGATTCCCGGACGAGCGCTTTCATGCGCTCCATTTCCTCGGGCGTCGCGCGCCGATCCTCCTCCCCGATGACGATCGTGCGGACTTGGGTATGTCCGACCGTCTGGGCCACGTTGAGGGGAATGCCCGTTTTTTCAAGATGGGCCAGGAACTCGCGCATCGTCCGCCAGGCCGCTCCCCGGCGTTTCGCCTGCGCTTCATCGAGGGGCGCGTCGGTCCCGCCCTCTCCGGCGTTGATCGTGGTGATGCCCTGGCTGATCATGTTCAACCCCGCCTGCTCTCCCGAAAGCAGCACGGAAGCGGTCTGCCCCATCAGGTCGATGAATCCCGGGGCGACGACGAGCCCCTCGGCGTCGATGACGCGGTCGGCCGTGAGGCCGCCGATCCGTCCGACCGCGACGATCCTCCCGCCCGCGACGGCGATGTCGCCGCGAAACCATGGATTCCCCGATCCGTCGATCACCCGGCCGTTTTTGATGATCAGATCGACCCGCGTTTGTTCCTGACTGCCGGCCTTCTGAACAGTCAAGCCGAATTGACCCAAAAAAATGATGAGAATCGCGGTTATACCGGCGTAAATCCTAGGTGTCTTCATCGCATCACCTCCGAGCTTAATCAAACTTAGCCGTGGTCATGTCCGGGAGGGAAGTTAGGGATTTCCAATTCTTCCCCGTCGGCGCCTCGGCGTGAAACTTCACTCCAAAAAAGGCGTGGAAAGATTCCACCAGGACGGATATGTACCTTATTCCGAATCTTCGGGAACCTCGGCTTGCCGGAATAACAGATCGAAACGATTGACCCATCGGGGATACTTGGCGATAACTTTTTTCTGTGTTTTCGTCAGGCCATAAATATCTTCGACAAGCCTATCGAGCTGGGCCCAGAGCGACTCAAGCGTAGCCCGGTAACCCGCTTTCGCGCCTTCCGAAGTCGCGGTCAATGCTTTACCTTGAAGGACGGTGATCTTATCGGAGAAGGCGGCCAAGTCTTTGATGAAGGACTCATCATGGAGTATCGAGCTCGGGAATGGGACGAGCTCGGCATATTGGCGGTTGAATTTTCGCCAGCCCGCATCATTCAAACCGGCCTTCAATCTTCCCAAGGCATTGAACAAAGTCGAATTGACCACAGCCGCGATCGCTTGTAACTGGGCCCCACTGGCATCGACTAAAGAAATTGAATTGATATTGACATTATCTTGATATATATCGCCTTTATAATCCACCGAGGCGGATATATCTTCGACTGTCATTGGGAATAAGACTTTTGGCATGGCTTGAGATGCGAGGTTCTTCGGGTACCTGTATAAATGCCATCTGTTCGGAGACGATTCGATATCAACGCCGTTTTTTATTTTCTTCTTTCTCTCCTCGAGATAATCCGCAGTCTTAGGAAATCTCTCTTTGAACTTGGTCCACTCGATCTCATGGGCCTGGCCCTCGGCGATATCATAGGGAAAAATCACCCAAGCGTCGGCGTTGTTTTGACGAAACGGATAAAATCCCCGGTTTCGGCATAGGGGCCTCAACGCGTTCCGCTCGAGCGTGACCTCTTCGCCGTCGCCGTTCCGTCCCGTGACGACCCTAGGACCGACGTTGATCGGATCTAATTGATAATATTTTCCATAGAGAGTCTGCAGCCCGACCGATATCTGAAGCTCCTTACGGAGGGCGATTGTTCCGTGCTTCCGCTCGAGCTGGCGATGCACACCCATCAAATCCGGCTGATCGAAAGCCCAGACATCGCTGTTCACATCGGCCCAGTCGATCGTTGTATCCTCACATGGCTTGCCGATTTGCGCATTCCCGATCGAATCATAGGTCCGATACCGGATGGAGGGGCTGTTCTTCTGCAAGATGAGGATCGCCGTATACGTCGTTCGTCCCGAAAATATCTGGAGGTCTCGGAAATCCTCCACGTCCGCAACCGCCTTCTCCCTTCGCAGCCAAGCCCTGACAACGGCGCCGTAATCCGTGCGGAAAAAACGGTTCTGGATGATGAATCCCAGCCGGCCGCCGGGAGCAAGGAGCTTCAGGCCCCTCTCCATGAACGGCATGGCGACATCGGTCTTGCCTTGTACCGTAGTCTCGAAAGCGCCGCTTTCCTTGAGATATCGATACTGGGCGGGCATCCATTCTTTGTAGCGCTTGACCTCGATATAAGGAGGATTTCCGACAACCGCGTCGAAACCGCCCCGGGCCAGGATGTCACCGAATCCGGTCGTCCTGTTGCTCCAATCGAAGGGAAGCGTATCGGTGACAATATCGCCGTTGAGGCCCAGCCCCTGGATATCCGGAGAGACAAGCGAATTTCCGTGGCGGATATTCAGCCCGATTCCCTTGAGTAGATCGTGCGGCTCGCCGTCCTGCGCCGCTGTCCGCTCCAAATATCGCAAGGCCAGAGACATCCGCGCCACCTCCACGGCTTCGGCATCGATATCGACGCCATAGAGACACTCATTGATCAGGCGTTTTGTAATCTGCGATCTCAAAGCGGGGCCATCGGACGATTCGAAGATAAAATCGTGCTTCCGATGGTCTTTCGGATGATCGACGAACCAGCGCAGGAGCCGCGTTTCCAAATAATCGTGGACACCGAGCAGAAATCCAGCGCTGCCGCATGCAGGATCCAGAAATCGCATCTGGAGGATATCATCGGGCGATTTGTTCTCGATGAGCGGGGCAAGTGTTTTCTCGACGATCCGGCGAACCACCCACGGCGGCGTATAGACCGCCCCCTTGGAGCGCTGGTATTCAGGTTTGTATTCGTCCTGGACATCGTTGCCAATAATACGAAGGCGTTTTCCGAGATAGCGCTCATAAACGCCCCCGAGAAGCTCGATGGGGAGGACATCAAAACGATATGGCTTGGGATAATAAAGCGACAGGACGATATCCCTGAAGATCCTGCCTTTCAGCCACCAGGATCGCAGCTTCTCGTCCACACCCGTCGGATCGTCCTCAGCGGAGGCAGGAAAAAGAATCCCATCATAAATCCGGCTATAACGCTTGTCGTGCTCTTCAAGAAAAAGCGGCCAGAAACCGTCCTCGTGGGTCCCCATTTCGAGCAGCGTTCCCAGCTCTTCGATGCCGAACTCCTCGCAAATGCGCAGAAAGACGATCCGGTCAAGGATCCTCTGTGCGGCGGCCGAAATCGTTTCGACATTCCGCTCTTTACCGTACCGAAGAATGGACTTGGCCAATTCCTTCCGCCATACACCGAGCTTTTCTTCAAAATCCTGATCAAGCGTCCGGCTTCCTTTGGGCTTCGCGTCTTCCGGCAGCAACCGGAAAAGAGATCCGGAATCCAAAGCCTCCTTAGCGAAGAAATCCCAGAGCGCATCGAATCGGCTTAGAAAATCGGAATACCGCAAGTAGAGGATCCGCGCCACGTCGGCATCATCCTGATCGGAGGGAGGAATCCGGCAATCGAATATCGCCAATTCTTCGAAATCGAAAGCGTAGCTGACCTTGAAATTCTCCGACCATCCATAGCATCGGACCTGATAAGCAATGCTCGAATCCTCTTGAAGGTCGGCGCTCATTCTCTTGACGTCGATATAAAGCAGTCTCTGCCCATTGGAAATCAGACAATAATCGGGTTTTCGATGTGAGGTGCCTTCGGCGCGAAGACGACGGGCGGCCCGACCGCGGATCCGGTACTCTTGACGGACCTCGCCGGGATCGGAGGGATTCCATCCAAAAACGGCGAGAAATCGTTCGACCCAAGTACGTGCCGTAGCCTCAGAAGCGTCTTTCAAGCCTCCTGACTCGTAAAGCTTCCCGAATTCCTGGAGCAGCAAACTCAATTCTTTTTTCGCCGTCGCTTTGCTCATCGGTCCGCCTCTCGGCATGCCCGGCATCCAACATATTTATACCATGAAATATCCCATGAGAATAAAACGCCGAGACGAGACATAATTCTCGTTGCGGCCGGAGATCGGGATTAATCAGATCAAGCGTCCGTTTGCTCTGCCAGTCGCTTTGTCTGCCGCCGCCAGAAGAAATACGCCGGCAGCCCCAGGGCCATGATCGCCAGCCCGGCGAACGAGTTCCAGAACGTATTGATCAGGGAATTGATCGAAATGAATAGGGCGGCCAGGACAAAGAGGCCGGGCGTCACCGGGTAGCCCCAGGTCCGGTAAGGCCGGGGAAGGTCCGGCCTCTTCTTCCGCAGGATGAAGACCGCCGTGACCGTCAGGCCGAAGAAAATCCACAGACCGAAGACGACGTAGGTGAAGAGCTGCTCGAACGTCCCGGAGACGCAAAGAATGGAGGCCCAGAGGGCGACGGCGATGATCGAAACGTGCGGCGTCAGGAATTTCGGATGGACCCGGGCGACGTTCCGGAAGAAGACGCCGTCGCGGGCCATGGCGAAATACACCCTCGGCCCCGTCATCAGGTGGCCGTTGCAGGCGCCGGAGATGGAGAACAGGATGGCGATGGCGATGAAGGTCGCGCCGGCGGTCCCGACCGCGGCGTTCATGGCATCGCTGGCGATGCGGGTCGACTGAGCCACCTCGGCGACCGGGAAGACATAAAGATAGGCCAGGTTCGCACCGAGGTAGAGAAGGATGACGGCGGCCGTGCCGGCGAAAATGCCGAGGGGCAGGTTCTTCTCCGGGTTCTTGACCTCGCCCGCGCTGAAGGTCGAGACCTCCCATCCCTTGAACGCCCAAAGCGCGGCGACCATGGCCACGCCGAACGTCCCGATGAGGTTCCCCGAAGCGGCGCCGCCTGCCGCCGTGAAATTGCTGATGCTTCCCTTGGCGAAAATGAAGACCGTCCCGATGAGGATGATGATCGCCGCGGTCTTAATGACCGTGAAGAGGTTCTGGACGAGGGCGCCCCACTTGACTCCCAGGTAGTTGACCGTGGCCAGGACGGCGATGAGCAGGACGGCGACGGCTTTGACGCCCCACGGCGGGAGGTTGACGAATTGGGGCAGGTATTTCGAGGAGAAAGCGACGGCCAGCGTGGCCACGCTCCCGGCGTCGATGACGAGAAAAAGCGTCCAGCCGAAGAGGAAAGCTACGAGCGAGCCGTAGGCTTCACGGAGATAGATATACATCCCGCCCGCAAGGGGGTAAGCGGCGCCGAGCTCGGACAGAGCCAGGGCCCCGAAGAAGCTCAGGATCCCGCCGATCACCCAGACGAGGAGCATCAGCACCGGCGACCGCAAGGTCGCGGCCATGGCGGACGGGACGATGAAGATCCCGGAGCCGATCATCGTCCCGATGACGATGCCGACGACGCTCCAGGGGCCGAGGACGCGGGGAAGGTTCTGCATGGGTTTGCTTATAGTACAGCGGCGCCGGGCCTGTCAATTAGGCTCAGGCGTCGCGCAAGGCACACTCGGGAACCAGTCCCGTCAGCTACGGGATCAATCCTGCTGTGCATAACAGGGCGCAGCTTGGGGTGATCCCTGCGCCAGCCGAATTAGGGATCAGCTATTGTGTCTCCGATTCAAGACGACAAGGCAAATTCCGGACAATGGAATTCCTTGACAGAAGGAGCTTGGCGGGATAGGATTTTCATCGCTAAAGGGATTCCGGCGCCATAGAGAATAAGGGCTTTGCCTTTGTCTCTCATAGGCGCGATTTCCCTTCATTTCATCCTAAGGGGGAGGACCATGTTGAAAAAAAATCTCGCCTGGGTGATCGTCGGCTTTCTTATCGTTGCCCTTTTCCCGTCCGGTCTTTTCGCTCAATACCGGGCTGAGGACATCGCGGTCCCGCCGGGCTACAAGGTCATCAAGGTCGCGGAGACGAATAAGATCTACGAACCCTACCGGCTCTCTTTGGATTCGGACGGCAACTTGATCATAGCGGGCTTTGGCTACCTGTTCTATAAAATGGACTGGGGGGGGCAACCCGAGGTCATCGCCAAAACCCGGAAATACGATATCAATCCCGTCGAAGTCGAACGCTCGCCGGAGGGATTCTATGTTGTGCGAAACCTCTTCATCCCGGGGACGCCGTCGATCTACACATTTACGCCTCCGGGGGCATTCGTCAAAGTTCTCGAGGCCATCGCCATCAATGCCATCGGATATGATAAACAAGGCCGTTTCTACGCCGCCCTGCGAGAAGCGATCCCGGGATCGACTCCGGTCCAATATCGATGGGTCGTCAATCGCTATAACGCCCAATTTCAAGCCGTCGAAGCGGCTTATACGACCAATGTCGGGATCCAGGATTTCGCCTTCGACAGCCAGAATAATCTCTGTATTCTAGTGCCCGGATTAAGCGGTGACTCCAGCGGCGTCATCATCAAGGTTTTCGCCGGCGGCGACGGCATCCCCGGTCCGAGCGATCTTATCGCCACTGTCGCCGATCAGTTGAATTGGCCCAATAACATCGCCGTCGACGATACGGACGATCTTTACACGGACGAGCTTCTCCGGACCGAAACGGACGGCTTATCCCAAAAATACATCTTTGGGCTGACTCGCGTCTCGGCGTCGGGCGCTATCGGCCGCAATCTGGGCCCGCAATTCAACAGTTCGCAGGGTCTGATCTGCCATGACGGTTTCCTCTATGTCAGCGAATTCTTTCCGGCCGTCATCTCCAAAGTCGATTTGGCCACCTTCCAAAAAACAAATGTCACGCAGGATTTCGGCATCAGCGCCGCGGGACCGCTGGCCTTTGATGCGCGTGACGCGCTCTATGCCGCGGATTTCCGCCAGGGAAAGTTGATGCGATTGAACCCCGCCGGCCGATTCGATCAGGTCGGAGCGGGCATCGGAAACGCCCAAAGCATTGCCTCCGACGGATCGTCTTTCTACATCGGCAGCGCCCCGCACACGGAGGAACCCAGCCAGATCTTGAAAATCGACCCCGTGACCGAAGCTCGAACGGTCGTGGCCTCCGGCGTCCGGGGTTTCCGGACCGTCGTCTTCGACTCTTATCAGCGCTTGATCCTCAATACGGTCATCAACGAAGCCCAGAATCAATTCGGAGCGGAGATCATCGATACTATCAAGGGAACGTCGACCCCCTATCTCATCGGCCTGCACAACAAGGGCCGCTGCATCCGCTTCGATGACCGCCAGAATATCTATTTCGTCGAAGGGAACGGAAGCGGCATCAAGAAGGTGGCTTTGCATCCGAGTTATACTCCTCCGCGCGATCTTGGCGGCGAGCCTCTGTTCTATGATTTTGTCATCCCCGGCTTCGCCTCGCCGACGATCTATTTCTTTGCCGTCAATCCCCAAGAAGAGGTGTTCGTCCCCCGAATGGACAGCGGCGACCTGTTGTTCTGCGACCCGGCCGGAAACGTGGAGCGGTTCGCCCAGGGGTTCATCTTGCCGACTCAAGCCACGATCGACAGATTCGGCGCTCTCTATGTATCGGATGCGGGCAATGGCGTCTTCAAGATCGTCCATGAGCGCTGGACGATCCCGGCCGTGATCAAGCTCGAGGACAAGCTGCTCAAGGAAATCCGCGTGAGCCCGATCGACAGCGGCGTCAGAAACAGCTTGGTCAAGAAACTGGAGAATGCGGGCAAGGACCTCGAAAAAGGCCAGGTCATTCCGGCGATCAACAAAATCGAGGCCTTCGTCAATGAGGTCGAAGCCCAAAGCGGCAAGAACATTCCGGCCAAGATCGCCGCCGAGTGGATCCAGGCGGCTCGAGCCATCATAAATGCGCTGAGAGAGATCGCCTGAGACCGGATGAGATCCGCTGCGACGGCCGCCGTCAGAAGACGTACGCCGGTAATCCCGGCGCCATGATAGCCAGCCCGGCGAACGAGTTCGAGAACGTGTTGATCAGAGAGCTGATCGCACGCGGCCCAAGGGGGGAAGCTCCGTATCATTCCCGATTCATATAGCCGCATCGGCGAAAAAAAGCGGAAATGATGCAGGCGGTCACCTAATTTCAACTCTTGACACCCGTGCGACGCGGGCATACAAATAGCCCGATGGAACCGACCCGGGCGGCGGCGGTAAGGATCCTGGCTGCCGTCCTCATCGCCCTGGCCCTGTTCATGGGCCTGTGGAACCTCGGCGGATGGCTCATGAACGACGACGAGGGGACCTACCTCTATGATGCCTGGCGCGTCAGCTTGGGCGAGCTTCCTTACCGGGATTTCTTCCTTTCCCAGACGCCGCTCGGGATCTTTCTCGGCGCCGCAGCGTTCAAAGCGTTAGGTCCTACTGTCGGGGCCGCCCGGGCGCTTTCCCTGGCCTTCATCCTCGCCTCGGCGGTTCTCATCGGGCTCGCGGCGCGCCGCTTTTTCGGCCTCTCGCCCGTCATTTCGCTTCTCGCCGCCGCGGCCTTCCTTTTCACCAAGCACGTCTATTTCCTGGGCCGGACGTTCATGCCCGACATCCCGATGGTCTTCTTCTCGACGGCCGCTCTTTTCTATGGGCTGAAGGCCGAAGCGGCGGTTCCAGGGCGAAAAGCCGCCGGCCCGGCATTTCTCTTCGGGATCATGGCCGGCCTGGCCGCGCTGGCCAAGCTCAACGCCGCGCTTCTTCTCCCTGGCTACGGCCTTTTCGTCTTTTATAGCGCCGCGCGCCGTTTCGACCGCTTGTCCGCCGTCCTCCGAAAAGCCGCTCTCGCGGCCGCGGGCTTCGTGATCTCCTGCGGTCTCCCTTTCGGCCTCATGCTGGCAACCATCCCTGGGGCCTACGCGGGAACGATTGGCTTCCACCTGGCCAAGGAAACGGCCGCCGAACCGCTCTTCTCGCTCGTTTTCGCCCGGCTCGGGACGTTCATCGGCAACCACAATTATGGTCTGATCCCCATCGCCGTCGCCGGGATGATCCTCGCCCGCGCCCTTAAGGACCGCCGCCGCGCCCTGGTCGCGGCCCTCCTCCTCGCCGCCATCGTGCCGGTCTTTCTTCCCGGCACCTTCTATCTCCGCTACATCGTCTTCGCCTTCGTCCCGCTGGCCCTCTTTTTCGGCGACGGGCTCCGGGCGTTCTTCGCCGCCGGCAAGATGCGGCCCGCGCTCCTCGTCCTCTCGGCCGCCCTCATGGCCTTGACACTCGCCCCGTCCTTCAGCCTCTCGAGGCTCCGCGCCTTCGATACGGGGACGCGCGACCTCGCCGCCTACGTCGTAGCGAACACCGCGCCCGGCGATATTGTCTTCGGCGACGATCCCGGGATCAACTTCCTGGCCCGGCGCGCCTGCCCGCCCGGCCTCGTCGACGTCTCCGGGGAGATGACCCGGAGCGGACAGATCACCGCGGCGATGATCCGTGAGGAATGCGAGCGCACCGGCGTGAAGCTCATCCTGGTCGAAACGGAAGGGCCGGCCCACCACCTCAAGAACCTCAGGGATTACGAGACTTTCGAAGCGTACCTCCGCGAATCGTTCACCCTGGCCACAACCGCGCGCCGGGAATTCCTGGGCGTCGAGATCTGGCGCCGGAAATGAACGCCGGCCGCGCGCCTTCCTTTATTTCAGACGTTCCCCTATAATTTCGGCGTCTTCATACGACAAGGAGCGATCATATGACCATTTCGGGGAAGGACTTCACCGGATACCGCGGCGTCCTGGCCATGGTCGACCTGACCGGCCGCCGGGTGAGCCTCGAGCCCGCCGATCCAGTCCTCTATCGCGATTACATCGGCGGACGGGGCGTCCAGGCCCGGCTCATCTTCGATCACCTGAAGAAAACGGGGCCTCTGACCGACCCGCTCGCGCCGGCGAACCGGATCATCCTCGGCACGGGCGCTCTCAACGATACGGCCGTCCCGACCGCGGGCCGGGGCTCCTGCTCGTTCGTTTCCCCCATGACGCGCTCGCCCAAGGACGCACCGTGGGTCCCCGGCCACCTTCCCGTTTACGGACATCTGACCCATGCCAGCGCGGGCGGACTCTTCCCGAATATGCTCAAGCGGGCCGGGCTCGACCACCTCGTCATCGACGGCCGGGCCGACAAACCCGTCCGCATCCTCGTCGCTGAGGGCAAGGTCGAGATCCTCGACGCCGAGGCCGAGCTCTTCGAGACCGTGGACGGCCGGCGGACGGCCCGGACGGCCTCGGAGATCACGGATTTCCTGGCCGCGAAATACCCCGGGTCCTCGACGATGTGCCTCGGGCCGGCCGGCTGGAACCAGGTCGCCTTCGCCTGTCTCACGGGCGACCACCACCGGAATTTCGGGCGCGGCGGGGCGGGGGCGGTCTTCGGCTCGAAGAACCTGGTCGCGATCAGCGCGCTCGGACACGCCCCGACGGCCTATCGCGACGCCGAAGCGTTCAAGAAGCTGGCCAAGGAAATCGATGCGCTCGTCGAATCCCATGTCCACGATCCGGCCTGGACGGCCTCGTTCCGGCCGACGACCGGGACGACCTGGTGGCTCGACCGCGCCTTCAACGGCAAGTATCTCGGCAAGCAGGGCGGATACCTCCCCTGGCACAATTTCGACGAGGGCTGGTTCGATCCCGGCCTCCATGCCAAGGCGGCTACGGACGCATTCCTCGAGATCTCTGGCCGGCACCACGTCTGCAACCGCTGCCGCCACGTCATGTGCACTCGCACGGCCAAGGTCGCTTCCGGCCCCTACGCCGGCGAAGGCGTCCGCCCGGAGTTCGAGACGGTCGCGCTCTGGATCAATTGCTGCATCACCGACCGCGAGGCCATCTTCCACCTCAATAAGCTCTGCAACGAGCTCGGCGTGGACACCATGACGCTCGGAAGCGTCGTCTCCGGGGCGATGGACCTCGAGGAGAAGGGTTTCCTCAAAGGGTTCGCCGGCGCGCCGAAGTTCGGGGACGCCGCGGCGATGATCGCCATGCTCCGCTCCCTGGCCTACGGTTCAAGCGATCTGGGCCGGCTGTTCGGGACTTACTCGGATGAGGTCATCGCCGGCGTCGCCAGGGCCCATCCGGCCGCCGATCGCGCCGCCATCGCCCGCTGCATCACGACGGCCTACGCCGGGCTCGGCTACGCGGGTATCGAGCCCAAGGCCTTCCCCGGGATGTTCACGGCTTACAGCACGTCGAACCGCGGCCGCGGCGACCATACCTATGCCTGGACGATCCAGGCCGAGGAGGGCGGGCTTACCGGCGCGGGGAACCTCGCCGCCTATGTCGGCGGGGGCCAGGTCGGGAAAGCCCTGGTCGATTCCAAGGGGCTGTGCGATTTCTTCTGCGAGGACAACACCTCCGAGCTCTTCCTCAAGCTCTACCACGCCTTGACCGGGTTCGAGTACACGACAGAATCGATGAAAAAGTGCGGCGAGCGCATCTACAACTTGGAGCGGCGCGTCAACAACTCGTTAGGCCGGACGCGCGTCTACGACGCTTACATCCCGCCCAAGCTGACCGTCCCCATGACCGGCGGCGCGCACATGGGCCGGGCCGTCAATCCCGCGTATCACGCCGAGATTCTCGACGCCTATTACGACCACTGGGGCTGGACGCGGGAGGGGATCGTTCCGGATGCGAAGCTGAAGGAGCTGGGGATCGAGCCCTGACCCCGCGAAGGCTGAAGGATGCAGAATGTGACGAATTTTTGGAGAATCGGAAATTTAGGATCTTAGATTGTCCGGAAATTTCTTAAATTCATGTGGACTAGGGCGATTTTTTGAACCCCATTCTCCTGAGCAATTCATCATAGCGGGGATCGTCACGAAGTCCGTGAAATTCGGGGAAATAGCTGAATATAAACAAATTCGGAATACGCTGTTCAAAGGCTTTGTTCAATAATTCAAATGCCTTGTTTTTGTCCCCGAGAGCAGCATAAATCTTTGCAGCCTCGACCGAAGAATCTGTTTTCGTCTTCGCTTTGAGAGTTTTGAGCCTCCCCATCGCCGCCAAAGCTTCTTCCCGTCTTCCAGAGAGCGCCAAGATCCAAGCCAACATCGAAACGTTTCCTGAATCTTCTTTGGCAGCGGCGGGGGTCATGATTTCATTCATGAGGGAGAGAGCTTCGGCATACATCCCGTTCGATCCATAAGCCAGCACGAGCCAGCGATCGTTCCAGGGGCTCGGATTTCTTTCCGCGGCTCTTTTAGCCTCCTCGAGGCCCTCCTTGTAGCGACCGGCGCATAGATAAAAGAAACCAAGCGCGTTGAGATATCCCGTAGTCTTGGATTCTTCGATAGGCTTTTGTCTTGCGATCGCCTCGTCAGATTTTCCGACAGCATTAAGAAAGACGTTATAACTCCACTGGATATCATCGTTTCCCGGCTCGAGTTCGAGAGCCTTTTTCAATTCCTTTTCTGCAGCGGAAATATTCCAATCCCGCGAGCATTTGATCCAGCCCAGTACGTCGCGAGGGCCCGCCAGCGTCTCGTCCAATTCCAACGCCTTCAGGGCGGCTCTTTCAGCCTTGCGGTACGCCTCCTCTGCCGGCATGAAGTTATTCGCAGCAAGATCATGATAGTCAGCCCCCAACTCTGCATAAGCTTGGGCATAGTTGGGGTCAATCTTGACGGCTTGTTCTAGATCTTCGATGCCTTTCATCACGATCTGCATATTCCATTCGCCGGAAACCCAAACGGCATAATGGGCTTTAAGATACAGGTCTAATGCTTCTGGGATAACCTTGCGGGCGCTCGCCAAAAGCGCTTTCTCCAGGGGACTCACGACCACCTTGATCCCGCTGACAATAGCCTGCGAAAGATCACTCTGTAGGAAATAAATATCGCTCATTTCCTTCTCGAACGGCTGCGCCCATATCTGTACGTCTTTGGCGGGATCAATGAGATGCGCGATAAGCTTCACTCTGTTTCCAGATCTGAGTACCGAGCAAGAGAGAATGGACTTGACGTCAAGTTCTTTGGCGATTTCTTTCAGTGACTTTTCCGATTTCTTATATTTCCTTACCGATTGATTCGGTTTCACGCTCAGGCCGGAAATTTTATATAGGTCAGCGGTCACTAGCTCGGTGAGCACGTCGGCGAAATTCTCCTGCCCCGGGTCACCAGAAATATTCTCGAACGGGAGTACCGCGATCGAGCCCAGCGCTTCGCCCCGAGTGGGGAGAAGGACGAGAATCGTGAAAGCGGCAAGGATGACGACCGCCACGAGGCCGGGATAAAAATAGACCTTCCTAATGCCGAGGACCCGGCCTCGTAGGATGCCCGGCTTTGCGAGGAGGGGCTTCAAGCCATCGGCGACGGCCTTCAAGTCTTCAAGAAGCTCGTCCATCGTCTGATAGCGCACCGCAGGATTCTTGGCGAGGGATTTTGCGATGATCTGGGATAGACCCGGCGGCAGGTCCTTACGGAATTTCGTCAGCGGCTCGGGTTCGGCCTTCAATATCGAATGGATAAGGCTCTGCTCGAGGTCGCCCTTGAATGGCAGCTGTCCGGCGAGTATTTCATAGAGCACGACGCCGAGCGACCAGATGTCCGTGCGCCAGTCCACGGCTTCGCCTCTCGCCTGCTCGGGAGACATATAGGCTACCGTTCCGATCGTCGTCCCCTCGCGTGTCAATTGGACCTGTCCCGCCAGCTTAGCCAGGCCAAAATCAACGATCTTGGCCAAACCGTCTTTCGTAATCAGGATATTCGCCGGCTTGAGATCGCGGTGGACGATCCCTTTCTCATTCGCCTTGGCCATTCCCTGGGCGACCTGGCGGATTATCTCTACGGCCTCCTCCGTCCCCATTGGTCCGCGTTTGATCTTATCCCTCAGACTCTCGCCCTCATAGAAGGCCATGGCAATGTACATCCGGCCGTCGGCGGTCTCCTCGATCTCATGAATCGTGCAGATATGGGGATGGTCGAGCGCCGAGGCGGCCTGGGCCTCGTGAATGAACCGTTCTCTGGCGATGGGATCCGCCGTCCATTGATGAGGGAGAAACTTCAGGGCGACTTCTCGCTTAAGCTTGGTGTCCTCCGCCTTATAGACGATCCCCATCCCGCCCCGGCCGATCTCTTCGATGATGCGGTATTTGCGGGCGACGAGAGTCCCTTCAGATATCGTCCGGACAGGCGTTTCGAGTGTCTCGGTGGCCGAGAATTCCGACCGTTGTTCCGGCCCGAGCTCCGCGGCGCAGCTCCCGCAAAACCGCGACGTATCGGGATTTTCGGTGTAACAGCGGGGGCATTTCATCGCCCGGATTCCCCTTTATGGCTAAAGATAGCCGCTCAGCCCGGCGATGTCAACGAAAAGGAATGATTAGGATGAGCGTTAGAACTTCTTCAGGATCCGGTCCCAGCGGGTCCGGGTAAAGAGGCCGACGACGGCGTTCTTGACCTTGACCAGGATGTTCGAGCTCAGCATCTCCTCGGTCGTCGCCTTCGTCGACCAGTAATTCCGCCAGGGCTTGCCGACCACGCAGTCCGCCGGCAGCGGCCCCCAGACGCGCGAATCGGCGCTGATATTGCGGTTGTCTCCCATGCAGAAATAATGCCCGGCCGGAACGCGATAAGCCGGGCCGTCCCGCGTTTCGACGACCGCGCCGCGATATTCCTCGGGGAACGCTTCCGGCCATTCTTCTCCGGGACCGGGCGGAAAATCCGGAGGGACGGTGGCGGGAGCGGATAGGTTTTTATACGGCTCATCGAGCGGCTTGCCGTCGATCGTGACCATGTTGTTCGCCATCCGGATGAGGTCGCCGGGCAGTCCGATGACGCGCTTGACGTAATGGAGCTGGGCGAAGTTACCCGCCCGGATCTCCGGGGGCGAGCGGAAGGCGACGATCATCCCCCGCTCGATCTCGAGCTGCGGGAGGAGGAAGGAATCCAGGATCGACAAGGAGCGGGAAAAGGCGACGCGGTCGGCGAGGATCCGGTCGCCGACGAGCATCTCGGGCTCCATCGAGGAAGTCGGGATGGCGAAGGCCTGGAGGAGGAAGGCGTTGACGAACGAGACGAGGACGAGGACTTCGAGGACGACGGCGACGTTTTCTTTCCAGCCGGCCTTGGCGGATTTCCGGGACGGAGCGCGGCCGGCGCCGGAACCAGCGCTCAAAGAACCCTCATGATCCATCCGACCACGACGACCCCGCCGGCCATGAAGAGAAAATTCTTCGCCGCGGCCCGCATGATCTCCCGGCGGGACTCGGCCTTGAGGCAGGCCAGCATCAGGGAGACGAGGGCGGCGAAAACGGTCATGGACAAGAGATGGCTCTCAAACATGGCGCGTCTCCTGGGCGAGTCCGAGCGCGTTCAGGGCGATGAGGAGGTTCATGAAGCCGGCCGCGGCGATGTAGGCCGTGCCGTACTGATACGTGTAAGCCCACAGATCGCCCGCGCCCCAGCCGGCCGCCTTGGCCGCGAGCCAGGGCAGGCCGCTGCCCAGGCCGGCGATGAAGGAGAGGAGGCCGAGGGGCTGGGTCCCGGTCCAGGGGGCGAAGCCGCCCCGCATCAGGAGCCCGAGGCCGATCATGGCCAAAACGCCGAAGAAAAAGACGGCCGCCTTGCCCCGGCGCCCCTGGAGAAAGTGTCCCAGCCCGGGGACGAGCCAGCCGGCCGCGAAAAAGAGAAACGGTTTGAATCGATGTGACCCGCTCATCGCGTGCTCCTGTCATTTATAAATACGTCGGCCGCGGAAAATCGTTTCACCTGGCGGGGTCGCGTCTACAAAATTCAATTTTGGTACTTTTCCGCCCTTTGTGTCGAAAAATTGAAATTTGTAGACGCGACCCCAATCTTTTAAAATGATCCAAAAGGAGCGCACATGGAATTCTATGAGGTTCTCAGGACGCGCCGGAGCATCCGAAAATACAAAGACAAGCCCGTGGAGAAGGACAAGATCGACCGGATCCTGGAAGCGGTGCGCCTGGCCCCTTCGGCGAAGAACATCCAGCCCTGGCATTTCCTCGTCATCAGGGACGAAAGCGCCCGCCGCGCCTTGCACGAAGCCTATCCCCGGGACTGGTTCTCCACGGCGCCCGTCATCATCTGCGCTTGCGGCGAGCCGGCGAAGGGTTGGGTCCGCAGGGACGGGAAAAGCTACTTGGACGTGGATGTCGCCATCGCCTTCGAGCACCTGATCCTGGCCGCCGCCGCGGAGGGGCTGGGGACGTGCTGGATTGGAGCGTTCGATCCGGCCGCGGTCAAACGCGTCCTCGGACTTCCCCCCGGCGTCGAGCCGATCGCCATGACGCCGCTCGGTTACGCGGACGAAGAGCCCCGGCCGTTCACCCGGAGAACGATCGCCGATTTCGTTCGCCGCGAACGCTGGTAGTCGAATCGGTTTTCGGTTCTCGGGGCGGGCGGTTGGCCGATTCTGAAAACTCTCCCGGCGAAGGGATCGCCCCTAAGCGAACATTGGGAAGGGGGCCCCGTTTCGGGGGGAACCGTAGAGGTTCCCGTGAGCGCGGGGCGATCCCGGAGCTAGAATTCGGCGCGCTCGACGTCGTCCCAGAGCTCTTTCTCGTAGGCTTTCCGGTCGAACAAGGAGCACTCGTCGAGCGTCCGGACGAGCCCGGAAACGCGGATCATCCGCTCCATGAACCGCGGAGCGCGGCGGATTCCCTCGCCGATGTTGAGCATCACGACGTCCCCATTGCGGAGATACCCGAGGCGCAGGGCCTTGATGAACCCTCCGACGACGATGGCCGCGGCCGGCCCCATCCGGACGGAGCGCTCGAAAGCGACGAGCCGGGCCATAAGCACGGTTTCCTCCTCCTTGAAGGAGAAGATCTCGCCGCCGCTCTGGCGGACGAGCGGGCTCAGGACGGGATAGGTCTTGGGATAGCCGGTCGCCAGGGTGGGGATGATCGTCTGCGGATCGGAGTAGATCGGATAAGTTTTCTCCCATCCTTCGGGGAAGCCCTTCGTCTTGGCCTGCTCCCACGCCTCGGCCATGGGCGGGCATTTGTCGGATTGGACGAGGAGAAAACGGGGCAGGACGCTCATCAAATGGAGCGGGGCGATCTCGCTCAACCCCTTGGCCATGGCCAGCGGCCCCGTTCCTCCGCTCAAGGCCTGGATGTAAACGGTCGGGCGGTCCTCCAGGAGCCGGAGCCATTCGAACAACATGGTCTTCTTCGCCTCGATCCGCATCGGATCGAAATTCCCGGCGGCCAGGACCATGCCGTGCGCCTCGGCGAAGGCGTGGGCCAGCTCTTTGGCCCGGGAGTAGTCCCCCGTCACCCGGAAGACACGCTGGCCGAAGCAGGAGATCTCCGCTTCCTGGGCCTTGGAAGAATTCTCCGGAATGAAGGCGTAGAGCGACACGCCCGCGGCGTTGAGATAGCGGGCATACGACACGGCGATGTTGCCCGTGCTCGCCACGACATAATCCTTGATCCCGCTCTCCTTGAGGACGCTGGCCACGACCGAACCGGAAAGGTCTTTGAACGTGCCCGTCGCGTAGTTGTCGTCCTGGCGATGGGCGTAGACCTTGACGTTCAAGCCGAACCGCTCCCGGGCGAAACGCTCGAGGAACTCCCAGCGGTCGATGGGGACGATCCCTTCCCCTCCGGTGACGATGTTCTCCCGGTCGTTGACCGGAAGGAAGTCGAAATAATGCCACAGGCCGGCCGTTTCCCGGACCGACCGGTCGATCCGTTCCCGGAGGCGGGACAGGGACTGATGATATCGCACTTCGGCCCGGCCGCTCCCGCAGGCCGGACAGCGTTGCCCGGAGCGGAACCAGTCCCGGAAACCGGCGATCGTCGTGCCGCATTCGCTGCATTCCAGATGAAACTTGCCTTCGGTGCTCATGTTTTCTTCATCCCTTCGTGAAGTCCGCATTCGGTCTTCTCTCTGCCCCGCCACCGGCCGGCCCGCTCGTCCCCCTCGAGCCCGTTCTTCGACGTGCAGCACGGCGGGAAGCAGCCGATCGAAGTGTATCCCTGGTCGTAAAGCGGGTGATACGGAAGCCGCTTGTCCCGGATCGCGGCCCAAACCTTTTCCCGCGTCCACCCGGCGAGCGGATGGATGCGCAGGTTCCCTTCGGCGTCGGTCATCACCGGGGCCAGGTCCTTGCGCGTTTCCGACTGGTCCTTCCGCAGGGCGGAAATCCAATTCCTCAGCCCGATCTCTTTCTTGAGGTTGTCGAGCGGGGCGACCTTGTTGATCCGGCAGCACAGATCGGAATCGCGTTCAAACAAGTCCGGACCGTGGGCTTTTTCGAGCTTCTTCCGGCTCAGCTGGGGGATGATGGTGTGGACGTTCAAGTTCCACTCCCGCGTCAGGCGGGCTTTGAATTCGAGCGTCTCCGGAAAATGGAACCCCGTATCGATGAAAAAGATGGGGAATCCGAAGGCGACGCGGCGGATCATGTCGATCAGGACGATGCCGGAATTCTGGAACGAAGTCGTCATGCCGATCTGGTAGGGATACGTTTTCAAAGCCCAGGCGAGGATCTCCTCGGCATCGGCTCCGGCGAGGCTGGCGTTGATCGGCTTGAGATCCATCCGTTCTGGCTTCGAATCCGGCGGGAAGCGAGAGAGTATAGGAGACCCGGAGGATCGTGTCAAACCGAGTTCCAGGATCCTTGGTTTGGCACGGACATTGCTCTGAACGGGGCGAAGGGAGTTCATATGGGAGGCAAGGCCGCCCGGAGCGTGAAGAAACTTTACGGCGGTCGTGCAAATTTCTCGCAATCGGCAACCTTCATCCCCCTGCTTCCGTATATTCAAGTGAAAAACCGGTGCATTGACATAGATCGGGTGGGGCTGGTGAAAATCGGCGCCCTCGGCCGGCGCCTGCGAATGAAGGAGTGCTTCCATTGAAAAAGACCGCGATCATCCTTCTGCTGACCATAGCCGCGGCCGCTCCCTGGGCCGCCGCGGAGACGAAAACCGGAGACCGGACGAAAAAAGAGACCCCCCCGCCCGGACAGCGGGTCATTCGGGCCGTCCGGGCCGACGAGCCGATCCTGATCGACGGAAAGCTCGAGGAGAAGGCCTGGCAAACCCCGCCTTCGAACGGGTTCACTCAAAACGACCCGAAGGACGGAGAGCCGTCGACGGAGAAGACCGACGTCTGGGTCGCTTACGATGACAAGGCGCTCTACGTCGCCGCCTACTGCCACGACACCGAGCCCGGCAAGATCATCGGCCGTCTCGGCCGGCGCGATTCCCAGGTCGATTCGGACTGGTTCACCTTCTCCGTCGATCCTTACTTCGACAAACGGACGGGATACAGCTTCGGAGTGAACCCGGCCAACACGATCACGGACACCGCCCTCTCGAACGACGTCAACGGCGACGACTCCTGGGACGGCATCTGGGAATCGAAGGCCGCCATGAACGGCGACGGCTGGGTCGTCGAGATGAAGATCCCCTATAACCAGATCCGCTTCGCTTCGAAGGACGAATATGTCTGGGGCGTCAACTTCCGGCGCATCATCAAACGCAAGAACGAAACCGCCTCCTTCGCCTGGGTGCCGAAGGACGAGGCGGCGTTCGTCTCGAAGTTCGCCCGGCTCGAAGGCATCGCCGGCATCAGCCCCGGGACCCATGTCGAGGTCATGCCTTATCTCACGGGCCAGAGCCAGCTCCGGCCGAAGGAGCCCGGCAATCCGTTCGAAACCGGACACAAATTCCTCGGCAACGCCGGTGTCGACTTCAAGCTCGGCTTGAAGGGGAACCTCACCCTGGACGCGACGGTCAACCCCGACTTCGGCCAGGTCGAGGTCGATCCGGCCGTCCTGAACCTCTCGGCCTACGAAACTTATTACCAGGAGAAGCGGCCTTTCTTCATCGAGAACGCCTCCATCTTCACCGGGTTCGGGCAGGGCGGCGTCTACATCAACGCCGGGATGAACTGGCCCAGCCCGCAGTTCTTCTACAGCCGCCGGATCGGCCGGGCCCCGCAGGGGTATGTGACCGAGCCCGGCTACGCGGACTTTCCCGACCGTTCGACCATCCTCGGCGCGGCCAAGATCACCGGCAAGCTCGGCGGCTGGAACGTCGGGTTCATCAACGCCCTGACCGCCCGCGAATTCGCCCGGATCGACCAGATGGGGGTCCGGCTCGAACAGCAGGTCGAACCGTTCTCCTTTTATGGTGTCGTCCGAGCCCAGAAGGACATCAAGGATGGCCGTCACGGATTCGGATTGATGGCCACCGGAGTCATGCGCGACACGGCCGACGCAACGATCGGCGGGATCGTGAACAAGAACGCCTTCAGCCTCGCCGCCGACGGTTGGACGTTCCTGGACGAAAAGCGGACGTATGTCGTCGGCGGGTGGTGGGGCGGGACGCGGATCGAAGGCAGCGCCTCGGACATCTCCCGGCTCCAGAGATCGTCGATGCACTACTTCCAGCGGCCCGACGCCTCCCACGTGAGGTTCGATCCGGCGGCCACGTCGCTCTCGGGCTGGGGCGGCCGCTTCCAAGTGGCCAAACAGCGGGGCAATCTGCTCTGGGTTTTCGGACTGGGCGCCCTCTCGCCGGGATTCGATCCCAACGACCTCGGCTATCAACGCTCGAGCTCGGACCTCATCAACATCTCCTTCCTCCCCGCCTATCAATGGACGAAGCCGGGCAAGGTCTTCCAATATTTCCTCCTCGCCCTCGGGGGGCTCCAGAGCTACGACTTCGGCGGGAACAAGACGTCCGAAGCGGCCGTCGGCCTCGTCCAGGGGACGTTCCGCAACTTCTGGAACTTCCAATTCGAGCTGGACCGTTTCCCGGGGACGCTCAGCAACCGCCTCACCCGGGGCGGCCCGATGGCCTACACCCTGGGCGGATGGAACTCCAACTTCGGGCTCTCGACGGATAGCCGCAAGCCCTTCGTCCTCGATAGCTTTGGAGGATTCTCGAGCATCCCGGGAGACGAACACGGCTGGAACGCCCAGATTTCCGTCCGTTGGAAGCCGAGCGATAACGTCAGCCTGTCGATCGGCCCGCAATACGTCTATGATTCGAACCAGACCCAATGGATCGGCCGGTTCGGCGACGCCCTCAAGGCCTCGACCTACGGAGCCCGCTACGTCTTCGCCCACATCGAGCAGCGCATCGTCTCCGCCGAAGTCCGGGTCGACTGGACGTTCACCCCGCGCCTGTCCCTCCAGGCCTATCTCCAGCCGTTCATCGCGGTCGGGGCCTATGACCTGTTCAAGGAGCTCGACCGGCCGCGGGCCTACGCCTTCAACGTCTTCGGCGAGGGCGGCTCGACCGTCGTCCAAGCCGGCGGGCGGACCACGATCGACCCGGACGGAGAGGGGCCCGCTCCGGCGTTCTCGTTCGGAAATCCCGATTTCAACATGAAGTCGCTCCGCGGGACGGTGGTCCTGCGTTGGGAATACAGGCCCGGCTCGCTCTTCTACTTCGTCTGGACCCAGAACCGGGCCGCCTACACCAATCCGGGAACGCTCCAGCTCCGTCGCGACATCGCCGACCTGCTGACGGCTCCGGGGGACAATATTTTCATGCTGAAGGTCTCTTACCGCTGGAACATGTGACGTCCGGGAGGACGCGACCCAGTTTCCTCAGCCCGAAAGGGGCGGGACAGGGTGCCTCGTCCCCCTGTTTTTTGGTATGATGTTGTGGACCAAGGAGTGAAACGAACATGAAATCATCCGCTCTTCCCGTCCTGGCCTTGTTGCTCCTGGCCGGAATCCTCATCGCGGCGCCGGACTTCGCCGGCACCTGGATCGGCAAGACCGATATCCCCGACGTCGGAACCGACGACCTGACGCTCGTCATCAAGAAAAGCGAAGACGCCCAGACAAAAGCGGTCGTCTATAGCGCAACGCTCGCCGACACGCTCGGCTACGTCGTGCCGGGGACCGAGTTCAAGGAGATCAAGGTCCAGGGCAACGAGATGACGTTCCAATTCCCCATCGTTGACGGAAACTTCATCACGGGCAAGCTGGTCTTGAAGGACGAGACCCTCGTGGGTTCCTGGGCGAACGCCGAGGGCCTGTCGGCCGAGATGAAATTCGAAAAAAAGAAATGATCCCCGCGGCGGCCGACGCTCACGGAGCTGCGCGTCCGTTTCCGTTCGCTCTTCTCCTCTGGGCCGCTCTCCTCTCCGGGCTTTCCGCCGGAGCGGCCCCAGCCGATCAGCTCGCTCCGCTCACTCCTCTCCGCGTCGACCGTCCGCCCGTCATCGACGGGATCCTCGATGACGACGTCTGGCGCGCGGCCCCTTCCGAAACGGGCTTCAAGACCTGGTCGCCCGATTTCGGCAAGGACATGCGCGAGCGCACGGTCGTCTACTACGCCCACGACCGCGAAAACCTCTATTTCGCCTACCGCTGCTACGACAGCGAGCCGTCCCGGATCAAGGCCTCGATCACGGCCCGCGACGGGATCATCCGCGACGACTGGGTTTGCCTCAACCTGGACACGTTCGACGACCATCAGGCCCTCTATGCCCTCTACGTCAATCCGCTCGGCATCCAGGGCGACTCCCGGTTCGCGGCCGGGCAGGAGGATTACTCCGTCGACATCGTCTGGTACTCGGCCGGACGGATCGATGCCGAGGGATACACGATCGAGATCCGCATCCCCTTCAAGAGCATCCGTTACCGGCATCGCGAGCCCGTCGAGATGGGGATCATTTTCGAGCGCCGCATCAGCCGCCTGTCGGAAGGGGGGACGTACCCGCCCCTCGATCCGGCCCAGGGGGCGAACTTTCTGACCCAGACGCGGGCCCTCCTCTTCACCGACATCGCCCACTACACCCTGCTCGAGGTCCTGCCCGCGGTCACGTGGGGCCGCGACAGTCTGGCCGAGAACGGCGAGCTCGCCGCCGGGAAAGCGAAAAGCGAGCTCAGCCTGACGGGCAAGGTCGGGCTGACCTCCCAGCTCATCCTGGACGGGACGGTCAATCCCGACTTCAGCCAGGTCGAATCCGATGTCGGCCAGGTCGATTTCAACGTCCGCTACGCCCCCTACTATCCGGAGAAGCGCCCCTTCTTTCTCGAAGGCCAGGAGCAGTTCATCATCGCCGCCAGCCAGGCGGGCGATCCTCTCGAGGCCGTCGTCCACACCCGGACGATCGCCAATCCCTTCCTGGGCTTCAAGCTCAACGGGAAGGTCGCCCCGAGAGATACGATCGCCACGATCTACGCCCTCGACGAGCTTCCGGACGGAGGCTCGGGCGACCGGGCCCATTTCACGATCGCCCGGTACAAGCACGCCCTGGCCGAGGACGGATACCTCGGGGCGGTCTGGACGGGACGGACCGACGGAGGGCGCTCCAACTTCGTGGCGGGAGCGGACGGGCTCGTCCGGCTGACGCCGTCGAGCTTCATCGCCTTCCATGGATTCGCCTCGCGGACGAAGCCGGACGCGGAAACGGGCCGGACCGACGGCCACGCCCTGGGACTCGGATACAATTACCAGACCCGCGACCTGGCCGTCGACATCGTCCTTCAAGACGTGAGCGAGGATTTCGCCACCGACGCGGGCTATCTGACGCGCACCGGGGTCACCCGGCTCCGGGCCGGCGTCCTGCCGATGATCTATCCCCGCTCGAAGGTCGTGCTCCGCATCGACCCTCTCTTCCATTCGATCCAGACGCGCGATGCGCAGAGCCGGCTGGCCGAGACGTTCAACAGCTTCGACCTTCGGCTCATCCTGCCGCGAAATACGAGCTTCATGGTCGGCGGCCGCTACGCAACCGAGGTCTTTGAAGGCAAACGGTTCGGCCGGAGCGGCCTGCGGTTCACGGGCTCGAGCCAGCTGACGAAATACCTGGGGCTGAGCCTGTCCTGTCTCACCGGGCAGAAGATCCGCTATGTCGCCGACCCGTATCAGGGACGGGGCACCGACGCCGCATTCGTGGCCACGGTCCTGCCCTCCGAAAAGTTCCGCTTCGAATTCCGCTGGACGGTCTCGGATTTCGTCCGTTCCTCCGACGGCGTCCGCGAGTACGATTACACGATCCTCCGCGGCTTGGGAGCGTTCCAGCTCAACAAATACCTCTTTTTCCGGGCCATCCTGGAGCACAATTCCTTCCGCCGCCGGCTGACGACGGACCTGCTGGCCTCGTTCACCTATATCCCCGGGACGGTCGTCCACATCGGCTACGGCTCGCTCTACGAAAGGCTGGAGTGGCGGGACGGGGTCTACGAGCCGGCGGATCGATTTCTCGAGACGAAGCGCGGGTTCTTCTTCAAAGCCTCGTATCTCTGGCGCTTGTAAAGACAATCGGGGTCGCGTCTACAATATTCAATTAAATTGAATTTTGTAGACGCGACCCCGTCCGCTACGACCCCTAGAAGCTCGTGTTGAAGACCGGCAGGACCTTCAGCCCGGCGGGATTATCCCGGACGATGTTCACGAGTCCGAGCTGGACGCCTTTCACCGAATGGGCATAATTGACCAGTCCGATCGAAACCCCGGTGAGCGACCCCCGGATATAATTGAACGGGCTGTGCGCGACGCCGGCGAGCGTCCCGCCGAGGGGGACGTGGACCGAGCCGCCCGCGACGAACAATCCCTTGAGGTCTTTCCCGCCGACGGCGATGCCGGCGGTGGCGACGCCGCGGATTTTCGGCGCTCCGGCGGCGATCCCGGCGGCCGCCCATCCCACGATCTCGTCGCCGGCGCCCAGGCCGATCCCCGCGATACTGATCCCGACCATTTTCCCGCCGGCCCCGGCCCCGATTCCGGCGATGGTGATCCCGGCCATCTTGCCCCCGGCGCCGGCCCCGAGCCCTCCGATCGTGATCCCGATGAGGTCTTTGCCGGCGCCGATCCCAAGGCCCCCGATATTGAGTCCGGCGACATTTCCGCCCGCTCCGGCGCCGAGGCCGCCGATGTTGATCCCGGCCAGGCTTCCCCCGGCGCCGATCCCGAGGCCGCCGCAATTGATCCCCGTCACGTTCCCGCCGGCGCCCATGCCGAGCCCGCCCAGGTTGACGCCCGTCACATTGCCGCCCGCGCCGAGCCCCAAGCCGCCGAGATTCAGCCCGGTCAGGTTCGTCTTGGCGGCGACGCCGAGAAATCCGTATTGGACGCCCGTGAGAGTTCCGCCTCCCACGACCGGCCCGAGCGACAGCCCGGTAATGATCGACACCGGCTCCTTCTCCCGGGGAGACCAGAAAGTCACGTTGACCCCCGTGATCTTTTCCACATCCTTATCCCGGAAATTGAAGCGGACTCCGGTGAAATTCTTCGAGTTTCCGAAGCTGAGCCCGAACCCCTTGACCGGGATATCCAGGCTCTGGCCGAAGGCCGGGACCGAAGCCAACACTGCCGCGACGACGGCGGCGGCCAAGGCGCGATGTCTCATGGATTCAATCCTTTTAGCTAATGACCCTCACGAGTATAGACGAAAACTTCATTCAAAAGGTTCTTTTTTGATAGAATTGTCGCGTGAAAATGCCTCTCCAGATCGATCCGGACGCCCTCAGCCGCCGTCTCCAGGGGACGAAGCCCGGCTTGTCCGCCCAGCTCCGGATGGTCCCGTTGCCCCCGCCGACGACGAAAACCTACGCCGACGTCGGGGACGATTGCCTCCAGGCCGCGGTCCTGGCCCTCATCTATCCTCGCGCCGGATCTCCGCATCTTGTCCTGATCCGCAGGACGAGCACGGTCCTCCATCATAAGGACCAGATCGGCTTTCCGGGCGGCCAGAGCGAGCCCGGCGAAAGCCTCGAACAGACGGCCTTGCGCGAGGCCCAGGAGGAGATCGGGCTCGATCCCGCCTCGGTCAGGATCCTGGGACCGCTCACCCCGCTCTACGTCTTCCCCAGCCGGTTCTGCGTCCATCCTCTCGTCGGGATCGTCGATTCCGCGCCCTTTTTCCTCCCCTTCCCCGGAGAGGTGGCCGGGATCATCGAGGCTTCGCTCGAAGCGCTTCTCGATCCAAACACCGTCAAACGGGAGATCTGGAACATCCGGGGCGTCGATCGCGAAGTGCCCTTCTTCGCCATCGGCCCGGACAAGATCTGGGGCGCCACGGCCATGATCCTCGCGGAACTTCTTGAAATTCTAAGAGAAGTGATCGATTTCTAATCATCTTTAATCATCGGCTCGAAAATAAGGCATATCTACCCCTCGATTTGTTCCCATTCGTTTTCACTATTTTCAATCAACGCCCCCCCATAGGACCACTTCTTCGATACGTCCGTTTTCAATCCACG